>ERZ1292629.3030-Hain-H43-01um-R1-3030-length-13387-cov-5_pt1 | contig 13387 bp, 14 predicted proteins | sample MGYA00564399_ERZ1292629 | MGnify/ENA primary metagenome ERZ1292629 (study PRJEB36523, sample SAMEA6512636) | groundwater metagenome | collected 2019-01-08 | study: AquaDiva: Metagenomics assemblies of 32 groundwater samples | reverse complement strand
ACCGGCGTGGAAATTGCGGTGGGCGCGTTTTTCAACGGCCGCGAATTCATCTATCCGGTGAACATCAATTTTGAAAATAAAAAACTGTTCCCGGGCGACCTCGGCCCGTCCACGGGCGAGATGGGCACCTTTATGTTCTGGTCCGGGCCCAATCGCCTGTTCAACGCCACGCTCAAAAAATTTGAAGCAACGCTCGCGCAAGAAGGGTTCGTGGGGTACATTGACGTCAACTGCATCGTGAACGGCTACGGTATTTACCCGCTTGAGTGGACGGCGCGGTTCGGGTATCCCACCATTTACATCCAGCACGAAGGCATGCTCTCGCCCATCGGCGAATTCATGCACGCGCTCGCAAACGGCGAACCATACAAACTCCGCGTGAAAAGCGGCTTTCAGGTTGGCGCGCGAATCGTCATGCCGCCGTTCCCCTTCAATGATAACGAAACGTTTGAAGTCAAATCAAAAGACACGGTCATTTATTTCAAAAATTCATACCGCGAACATCCCGAAGGCGTGCACATTGAGGATGTCAAACTGGTAAACGGCGAATGGGTGGTAACGGGCGAGACCGGCACCGTCATTGTGGTCTGCGGCACCGGCGCCACCATGAAGCAGGCGCAAAACCAGATGTACAGCCGCATCAAAAACATCAACATTCCGCACATGTACTACCGCACGGACATCGGCGACCGGTGGTTTGAGGACAGCGACCGCCTCCACAATTGGGGATATCTACGGGAAACGTGAGAAAAATCACGCGGACAAAACAGGGCCAGCATGGCCCTGTTTTTATCCACAATCTCCGGCCCTTGACAGTCCTTGAACTATCAGGTAGTATAAAGGCTTGCCAAAGTGGACCACACGGTGTGGTTTACGGTGGCGAGAACGTCAAGGGAAGGGGAACTGGTATATGAAGACCAACGAGAGGGAGATCACGGTGAAGCTCGCGGGCGGCAGCAACCCGGCCTGGGAGCTGGGCCAGGCAACCCACGCCGGCACGGTCAGGGCCCTGCGCCCGTTCGCGGGCAGGGGGGTGACGCTCGACCTCACGAGCGCCATCCAGCGGCAGGAGATGGGGAGGACGGTGCTCTACGTCACCGTGACCCTCCCCACGAGGGAGCAGCGCGTCGAGCCGGTCAGCGCCATCCAGGTGCTGGCCCGCGAGAACCTGCCCACCGAGGTGGTGCGCAGGATGTTCGCCATCGCCAACGAGCAGCGGCCGCCCGAGCGGCGGCCCGCGCAGCGCCACGGCTCCTTCGTGCAGGAGGCCGCACCGCCGGCGTAGCCCGAACCCGCAGTACCCCCCATTGAGTGATGACAGCGAACGCCGTCTCCTCAATGGGGATTTTTTTATTCCAAATGCACCTCCTGCCGCCATCCGTTGAAACGCGCCTTGAGCGATGGCCACTGCGCCAACGTGCGGTCAACGGTGAATAGCCACCGCGCCACATCACGGCTTTTTTTTACCAGCGCCGTATCCGTGAGACGCGCCAATTTCAAATGCATCATGCCGGATTGCGCCGTGCCGAACACCTCGCCGGGCCCGCGCATTTCCAAATCTTTCTCCGCAAGCACAAATCCGTTTCGTTCTTTTTCAAACCAACGCAGGCGCTCCACGCTTTTTTCACTATCGCTTTCGCTGAACGCTAAACAATAGGACTGGTGCTCCCCGCGTCCGACACGGCCGCGAAACTGGTGCAGCTGCGCAAGGCCGAATCGTTCCGCGCCCTCAATCCACATGATGGTCGCGTTCGGCACATCAACGCCCACTTCAATCACGGAGGTTGAAACTAAAATATCCGTCTCCCCTTTCGCAAACTGCTGCATAACCGCATCTTTTTCTTTTCCTTTCATGCGGCCATGCAAATACGCCACGCGCAAATCAGAAAAAATCTCCTTGGATAATTTCTCATACACCTCCGTTACCGCTTTCTTTTCCTCGCGCGGGCTTGGATCAATCAACGGACAAACGACAAACGCCTGCCGCCCCGCCTCAATCTGCTTTCGCACGAACGCGTACGCCTTCTCGCGATTCCTCGGCTCCACCAGCCGCGTGATAATCGGCTTCCGCCCGGGCGGCAATTCGGGAATGATGGAAAGGTCAAGGTCGCCGAATACCGTGAGCGCAAACGAACGCGGAATGGGCGTGGCGCTCATGGAAAGAAAATGCGGAACGGCGTCGGTTCCGCTTTTCTCTTTCAACAATTTGCGTTGTTCCACGCCAAACCGATGCTGTTCATCCACCACGATAAGCCCGAGATTTTTGAACTGCGCGCTTTCTTCAAGCAACGCGTGCGTGCCGATAATAACCGGCGCGTCGCGTTCCGTTTTTTTGGTGTGCGTCGTTACGCCAATGGGAATCCCCTGCGCGCCCAACAATTTCGCGAACGTCCGCTCATGCTGAAACGCAAGCACTTCAGTTGGCGCCATAATCGCAACTTGGAATCCCGCGCGCACGGCGCTGTACGCCGCCATGGCCGCAACCGCGGTTTTGCCGGAGCCGACATCGCCTTCAAGCAGACGGTTCATCGGTTGCGTTTTCTCCATATCCTGTAAAATCTCCCATGCCGCTTTTTTTTGGTGCGGCGTAAGCGTGAACGGCAATCCGGCCACCCATGCGCGCATCGCATCGCCGTCAAACGGAATCCGCGGAGCGCGCATCGCGGACAGCGCGGCCCGATTCGCAACCGCGAGCATCTGCACGAGCAAAAGCTCGTCAAATTTCAGCCGCGCCTCGGCGTGATGAAGTGCGTCAAGCGAATCCGGAAAATGGAACTGCACCATCGCCTCCCGCACGCCGCACACGTCAGCGCGGTCGCGCACCTCATCCGGAAGCCATTCCGCGATGTGCTCCACCGCCGGTAACGCCTGTTTCATCAAAAAACGCAGCTGCTTTTGCGTGACGCCCTCGGTGGCGGAGTACACCGGCACAATGCGCGCCGTATTGGTTGCGCGGCCCGCGCGTTCCCACATCGGTGAGACCATCTGCAGGCCGAACATGTCCTCTTTCACGCGGCCGGAAAACGACAGCGTGTCTCCCTGTTTTATCTGTTGTCCCAAATACGGCTGGTTGAACCACACCACCCGAAGAGTACCCGTGGCATCGCGCACGAGCGCCTCGGTGAGCATCTTCCCGCGCCGCCAACTGGTACGGCGATTCGCAATGAGTTCAACCACACCGCACACCGTGACCTCATCGCCATGATGCAACTGCCGAATCGGCGCCACCGTGCTCCAGTCCTCGTGACGAAACGGAAAATAAAACAACAAATCGCGCACGGTTGCGATGCCAAGGCGCTGTAAGCGGCGACACAACGTAGGGCCGGCCGTCTTAAGTTTAGAAACAGACGTTTCCAATTCCATGTCCACTAGCGTACCAGTGTGGAACAAATAAAAAAAGTCCCCAGTGTAAACGGGGAGCCGCAACAATCTTTTCACCTATCATCTAACTCGCCAACCCCTCTAAAAATGCGATATCCTCCGGCGTGCCAAAATTATTTTTCTTGAATAACTCAACCACTTTTGCCTTGAATTGCCGCTCCCGTTCAAAACGATTATCAAGTTTTTTAAAAAGCATGAGCGTATATTCAGACAGCTTCTCGTCAAGTTTCTGGTCAATATAAGATTTTAAATCGTATTCCAGTTTTCCCATTCTCTCATTCATTCTCTCATCCATTCGCTGTTCGGAGGCCATAATTTTTTCATCCATGACATCGGATAGCCGTGGAATCAAAAATCCATCGGTGTATTCAAGCAATAAACCGAGGGTAACCACCTTTTGCAAATCTTCTTCACTTTTTACAAACCCATTCTGCTCCATACGACTTCAGTATAGAAGACGCGGAAGTCATTGTCAAGGTCGGTTAAGGTGTGCGCCCGGCAGGATTTGAACCTACGACTTCCAGGTCCGCAACCTGGCGTTCTATCCGGGCTGAACTACGGGCGCATTTGGTGACAGCCCCCTTACAATTTCAACATTCTGCCGAGCGCGTCTGACACGGGCTCGTCTTCTTCGTTAAGATTCTCCGGCACGTACTGTAGCAACAATTCACGAACCTGTAAAGGGTCTTGGCCTTCAAGCGGAATGGAAAGTTGCGGCATCGTCCATCCAGCCGGCCGGAGATACAGCGCCTGCACGTGCCCGGGTTTGTAAACAATCCAGAAATGCGCGATGTCCTTGTGCCGAATAAACCGCCGTCCGACGCGCACACCGGCTGGCGTAATGGCAAACCGTACTTTTGGCGGCTCGTGAATGTCGTACAAAAAATAAATGAGCGCGACGAGGATGATAATCACGCCGAAAATATAATTGCGCGCAATGATGGCGTACATCAAGAGCGCGATGGCCGCAAGCCCCCCGATGAGATACCATTTTTTGCTCCGCTCCGGACGTTCGTATTCATTGAACTCCCACGACAACAGCACGTCCTCATCAATATCCGATACGAGTTCGGATTGTTGTTCCTCATCCATACGCATTTATAGTATCACAATACCGGCGGACGAGGAAACACCGCGATGTCATGCAACACGCGCACGTCGTCATCTTTAAGCATGTTCCGCCGATACAGAAGGTCAATCAAAAGATCAACTTTCTCATCTTCTTTACGAAGAGTCACAATAAGACTTCCTTTGAGGTCAGCCAACTTATCGTCGAGATAAGATTTGGTGACCATCGTTGCTTCAATACGGGTCACACGTCCCTCAAGCGCATCAAATCTCTCGTCAACCTTATTAAATCTCTCGTCAACCTTATCAAAACCAACCTTAACCGCCGTAGCCAGCGTTTCAAATTCATTTTTTATTTCCTGGTCAAGAACCATACAGTATCAGTGTACGATGCGCATCGGCCATTGTCAAGGACAATTTTTCGTATGGTGGTCACTGCTGGGCTCGAACCAGCGACCTCTGCAATGTGAATGCAGCGCTCTGACCAGCTGAGCTAAGTGACCGCGTACCCGCCTTTGGCGGAAAGTGACCGAATTATTCACACTATACGCCGCGGCCGGAAAAAAATCAAGGGCTCGGTTGCGGGCGCGGCGAACCTCTGTTAGAGTAATCGTCATCCACTATGAACGCCTCAAAACCACTCGCCTTTTTTGACATTGACGGCACGTTCATCCGCTCATCGCTTCTGGTTGAACTCTGCCGAAACCTCGTGCGATTCGGCGTGTTCCCAGCCATTGCGGAACGCGAACTCGCGGAAACGCGCGTGGCATGGGAGGAACGCCGCGCTGGTTACCATCCGTTCATCATGGCGGTGGTTGAGGTGTATTACCGCCACCTCGCCGGATGCAATGTAGCGCAGGTGGCGCGTATTGCGGACATCACGGCGCGTGAACAGCGTCATCGTGTATACGTGTACACCCGGGAACTTATCCAGCGGCTCCGTGACACGCATACCATTATCGCCATCTCCGGCTCGCCTGAACCGGCAGTGCGGCCGTTTACCGAAGCGTGGGGATTTGACCAAAAACACGTCTTCTGTTCCGCCGCGGAAACCGTCAACGGGCGGTACACCGGACGCCGCCTCATTAAAATAGTTGAAGAAGGGAAACAACGGTTCGTTGACGCCTGCATCGCCACCATTCCACACGCGACGCTCGCGCATTCAATAGGCGTCGGCGATACGGAATACGATGTCTCCGTGTTAGAGCGCGTCGCGCACCCCATCGCTTTCAATCCCACGGTTGCATTGGCGCGCATTGCCCGCGCGCGCGGCTGGCGCGTGGTGGTGGAACGAAAGGATGCTATCTGGGTGAACGGACGGCTTATCACTGATATTGCCGCTTTCTAACATTTTCGTTATACTTCCCCGCATGGAACAAGGACGAGTCAATTTTTTAGAAGCCCGCGAATTCGCCAAACCGGAAAAACCGCATAAGGGATGGCGGATTTTTGTCTCGGCGCTCGTGCTGGTGGGAATCGGGACGTTCGGATACATCGTATGGAACAGCCGAACGCCGGATGTGGCTAACGCGGAATCCATTGCCGACGGCGGCGACTTTGAACCATCGTATCATCGTTTCTTTCGCCGCCTCAAAGCATTTGTCACGAGCGGCAGTGAGCTTGCGGGCGCCGAACGCGACCGCATCAACCTGTTGATTCTCGGCATGGGCGGTCCCGGGCACGACGGGCCGTATCTCACAGACACCATCATATTCGCCAGCGTCAAACCGTCCACGAACCAAGCGGCGCTTCTCTCTATTCCGCGCGACCTCGCGGCGCCCATTCCAGGCTACGGATGGTACAAGATAAATCACGCGAACGCTTTTGGCGAAGAGGAGCGGCCGGGCGAAGGCGGCGTGTATGCCGCGCAAGTGGTGGAAAAAACGCTTGATGAGCCGGTTGATTACTATGTGCGCGTTGATTTCACCGCCTTTGAACAGTTGATTGACGAGGTGGGCGGCGTGGATATCACGGTAGACCGCGCGTTTGTTGACCGCAGTTTCCCCGCCGGACCCAATCAATTTACCACGGTTTCGTTCAACAAAGGCGCGCAGCACATGGATGGAAAAACAGCGCTTTTGTTCGCGCGTTCGCGCCACGGCAACAACGGCGAGGGGTCGGATTTCGCGCGCGCCAAACGGCAGCAAAAAGTGCTCGTGGCGCTCCGCGAGCAATTGTTGTCTCTCGGAACCATCACGAATCCGGCGCGCATCCGCCGCGTCATTCAGACGCTCCGCGAGCACATCACCACCAACGCGGACATAACCGACATCGTGCGCCTCCTTTCGCTCGCGCAATCCATTGACACGACAACCATCAAACAGCACGTGCTGACAAACGCCGAGGATGACCTGTTGATGAACGCCACGGTGAACGGCGCGTTCCTCCTCCAGCCGCGCACGGGAGATTATCGTCAGATACATGCGTTCGTGAATGAATTGTTTGAACGCACCGAACGCGCAGTGCCGCTTGCACCCGAGCCGACGGCCCCCGTTACCGCGCTCCGCATTGCCGTGTATAATGGAACATGGCAAGCGGGCCTTGCCACGCGCTGGCAAAAATGGCTTGAGGAGCAGGGTTTCGCGGTGGCGGTTGTAGGGAATACGCTTGAACGGCCGCTCGCGAAAACCCAGCTCATACTGCGCGACGCCGACGCCAAAAAGAAAGCCGAGCCGCTGGTGGATGTCTTTGGCGCCGGTTTGATAACCGCCTCCTCCACATCACTCATTGAGGAAACGCCGCCGGTTTCCGTGATTGTCCTCTTGGGCGATGACGCGAAGGAACCGTATTAGTCCCTGCTCACATGGCCAAAAAACCAACCATTGTGCATGATGCGATTCCCACCGTCGCCCTCGTCGGCCGAGTTAACGTTGGCAAATCCATGCTGTTTAACCGAATCATTGAACAGCGCCACGCGCTCGTTTCTCCGCAGCCCGGCACCACGCGCACGCGCAATGTGGCGATTGCCTGGTGGCGCGGCAATCCAATTCGTTTCATTGACACGGGCGGCCTCACGTTTGACGAGAGTATTCCGCTTGAGAAAGACGTCATCCGGCAAACCGAACTCGCGCTTGCGGAAGCGGACATTATAGCATTCGTGACTGACGCGCAGACCGGCATTCTGCCGCAAGAACGCGAACTCGCGCGCCGGCTGCACAAACAGAATAAAACGGTCATCTTGATAGCCAACAAAGCGGATACGCAAACCAAAGAGATGGCCATTCATGACCCCGTATGGCGCGGCCTCGGATTCGGCGAGCCGATTCCCGCATCTGCGCAGAACGGACGCAACGTCGGAGACCTGCTGGATGTGATTTACGCGGCAGTGCAAAGCAAATATCCGGCCGTGCCGGCGCTTGAAACCGAACCGATTCGCGTCGCGATTATCGGCAAGCCGAACGTGGGAAAATCCACACTTTTCAACGCGCTCATCGGCGAAGAACGCGTCATCGTATCTCCCGTGCCGCACACCACGCGCGAACCGCACGATACGCTCGTGACGTGGGAAGACACGCCCATGCAATTTATTGATACCGCCGGCATCCGCCGTCCGGCACGCATGGAGGCGGGCTTGGAAAAAGAAGGCGTGCAGAAAAGCATCCACGCGCTCACGCGCGCGGATATCGCGCTCCTCGTGCTTGATGCGGGCGATGATATTTCGGTGCAGGATAAACGGCTCGCATCGCTCATTGAGGAATCCAATGTTGGAATTATTATCGTGGTGAACAAATGGGATGCGGTGAAAAACGGCAGCGACGCCGTTGTGCGCACCGCCGCCATAAAACAAATCGCGCGTGTGTTTCCGTTCGCGCTCTATGCGCCGGTGGTGCTCGTGTCCGCGCTTGAAAAACGCGGCGTCGCGAACATCATGCCGCTCATCATGAACGCACAAGCGGCGCGCAATCGCGAACTCACGGAAGATGACCTAAACGCGTTTTTCAAAGAGGTCATCGCGAAACATCGTCCGCCGCGCGGCAAGGGCACCGCGTTTCCAAAATTATTGGGCATGAAACAGCGCGGTGTCGCGCCTCCCATTTTTGAACTGTTTATCAAACAAAAAACTTCACTCCACCGTTCCTACGTTTCGTATCTGGAAAACCGCCTGCGCGAACGGTTTGATTTTACGGGAACGCCGATTGTGATTAGGATGAGAAAGAGGGGCATATGAAACTGATTATAGGCCTTGGAAACCCGGGCAAAACGTACGAAAAAACCCGCCATAATACGGGGTACATGGTACTGGATGCGCTCGCGGGCGCGTTCCATCTTCCCGCATGGACGAACGCGCCGCAGGATATACAGGCGCTCGTGAGCGACATGCTCGTGGAAGGTGAAAAGGTGATTTTTGCAAAACCGCAGACATTTATGAATAATTCCGGTTTCGCGGCGGCTGCGCTCATGAAGTATTTTTCCATTCGCGGAGACAAATTGCTTGTCGTGCATGATGACTTGGATATTCAACTCGGCGAGATTAAAGCCCAGCACAGCCGCGGCGCCGCAGGTCACAACGGCGTAGATTCCATTATCCAACAGGTTGGAAACAAGGACTTCAGCCGCGTCCGCGTAGGCATCGCGCCCGCGCGAAAACCGGCGGACGGGGCGAAATTCGTCTTGGGACGATTCGGGTTGTTTGAAAAATCACGCATCAAAAAGGGCATCAACGCGGCGGTGACGGCGGTGCGGGAGTGGATGAAATAAAAAGGCCCCGACATGTCAGGGCCACGTACGAACTAGGGCAACAGCGGCGGCGTGAACACCGAACCGGCAACGGCCTCCTTAAACATCGCAAGAGCCGTACGGATCTGCACTGCCGCATCCGCAAAATCGCTAAACGCGATCGTTTGTATGACCCTCGGATTCCCGCGCACCAGTCGCGAAACGCGACGCGTCTCCAGTTTCTCCTTCTCACAGAGCAGGATGACCGGCTTGTGCGCATGATGCGCCATTTCCACCTCGATACCGACGCCAAACGACGGAACCCCCACATAAGCGATGACCAGGTACGAGAGTGTCACCGCGGTGCGGTCAAGTAGGTCAACCTGATCTGGTTGAAGCGCAAGCGCCGTCGCCGGGTCACTGTACACATGCGGCAGGTATGCGTTGAATCCGGCCTCAAGGCATACATCTGCAAGCGACTCGTAGAACGAACGCAGGCGCGCCCGTTCATCCTCGCTCATATCCGTCAGCGCGCCGGAAATGTAAACAAACTTCTGGACTCTGAAATCGTACTTGCTTGCTGCCATCAACGCCTCCTCTTCGGTTGTGCTAAACTTAGCAAATGACGCGAAAAAACACCAAACAAGTTATCCACATGTATTCCCTTACAACATGGTTATAAAAATATTCCATGGCTTTTTTATGCTTGTACCTGGTGTATAATAGATGTGATACGGTTAGGCTCCTTAATCGTGTAAGTTTTGTCGCGTATGCAAGCCATTTTTTTAAAACTTGTAGAGCAGTTAAACGGAGCTGTTTTGATTTTAGCTCTGGTTCTTATTTTATTTATTTGGGGTGTTTGGAAATTGTCTTCTGTGGTTACACTTTTTGGCGGATATAAAGATGAAAAAAAAGAAATAAAAGAGGATATTCACCAAATAAAAACAACTATCGCAAAAATAGACGGGACCGTACAAATTATTTTTCAAAAATATAATTCCGCTGTTCAAAACCAAAGCCCTCTCAATCTCACTGAAACAGGAAATAAAATAGCTACAGAGCTTAAAATCCAAGAAAAGATAAGAATAAATTGGGAACACATAAAAGAAAAATTGGAGAGTAAAAAACCCTCTAATCCTTATGATATCCAGACCGTTGCGATGGACACTGCCGATGATTGCTTTAATACGATTTTTTCGAAAGAAGAACGTGACGAAATAAAACTTTATGCTTATAACATAGGCATGAATTTGTTTGAAATAATGCCAATTATTGGAATAAAAATAAGAGACGAATACATGAAAGAAAGTGGTGTTAATGTTGAAGATGTTGATAAGCATGCACCGAAACAAGCATAAATAAACAATCTATATGCCATCTATTGTTGGACTTAAAAAAGCGCGCACAAACCGATTGGGGTCGCTTGAAGAAGAAACATGGCATGAGGTGATTGACTTCACTACCATCAAAAAGGGAGGTGTGGATATCAAAGAAATCCTGAAACGCCTGTAGAGTATGGACCGCATTGGAAAAGTATCTGATAGCACGATCACCAGCGCCGACCCACGCTATCCTCCGCTCCTACGTACCATCACGCCGGCGCCGCGCCAACTGTTCATCCGCGGCACATTGCCGGACCCAACGCTACCCGCGGTTGCCGTGGTTGGCACGCGGCGGTTTACGCGGTATGGAAAAGAATGGACGGAGCGTATCGCGGCAGACCTCGTGCGCGCCGGTGTTATTATTGTGAGCGGACTTGCGCGCGGGATTGATTCCACCGCGCATCTCGCGGCGGTTGAAGCGCGCGCGCCAACCATAGCCGTGCTCGGCAGCGGCGTTGATGATGATTCGCTCTACCCACGCCAAAATCTTGAACTTGCCCATCGCATCCTTGACACGGGCGGGTGTCTTGTGTCTGAATACCCTGAAGGAACGCAAGGCACTCCCTACACGTTTCCGGAACGCAATCGCATTATTGCCGGTTTATCGCTTGGCACGCTCGTCACTGAGGCGCCAATAAAATCCGGCGCGCTCATCACTGCGCGGCACGCGTTGGATTATAATAGAGAGGTATTCGCTATCCCCCATCCGCTTGGGTATTTCACCGGCGAAGGGTGCAACGAGCTGCTCTCACAGGGCGCGCATTTTGTGCAAAGCGCGCGAGATATTTTGGAAGTGCTGGAAATTCCGATGCCGGAAGAATCGCGCGGCTATACGCCGCAGAACGAAACCGAAGCGCAACTCATCGCCGCGCTTTCACGCGAACCGATGCACATTGATGCGCTCATTGCGGCAACGGGCATTGCAAGCAGAGATGTGGTCACTGCGCTCACCATGCTTGAGCTAAAAGGTGCAGTGAAAAATTTGGGAGAGATGCGGTTTGCCATCAATTCCCCTCTCCCCTCTGGGGGAGAGGGTTAGGGTGAGGGGATATGAAAACAAACCCATACGCTGGCTCGCTCCGTAAAAATACGTCCCCCATAGAGCAGCGATTATGGTTTTTCCTCCGAGATCGCCGATTGGGTGGTTATAAATTTCGTAGACAACAATCAATGGGCCCCTACGTTGTTGATTTCTATTGTGCAGAAAAAAACCTCGCTATTGAACTCGACGGTCCGTCGCATGGAGAAGCAGCCCAACGAATGAAAGACCCTCATAGACAACGATTTCTCGAAACACAAGGCCTCACCGTGTTACGGTATCTAAATGAACAAATCATTCATGAGTTGGAAATAGTATTAGAGGATATACTGAAGAAATTGAACGCATTATAACCCCTCACCCCAACCCTCTCCCCCAAGGGGAGAGGGAGATAGTACAATTATGCGACCGATTACCACCTACAACCAAGCCGTTGCGGCGCTGCTGTCGCTCAATAACCTGCCGGTCAAGCAGTATCTGAAAGACCCGCGGCAATGCGACATCTACCTGAAACGCCTGCAATGGCTTCTTGACCATCTAGGCAATCCGGAAAAGAAACTCCGGTTCATTCATATCGCGGGAACGTCCGGCAAGGGGTCGGTCACCACCATGCTCCACGAAATCCTGCGCGCCGCGGGTTATCGCGTGGGCAGCTACACGTCGCCGTACGTCGCGGCATTCACGGACCGGTGGCATCTGGACGGAAAACTCATCAGTCCGGATGACCTGGTTACGCACACGAACACGGCGCTCGAAGCCGTAGAACTGTCGCTCGTTGAATCGCCGCACGGGCCGCCATCGTATTTTGAAACGCTCATGGCGCTCGCGTTCGTGTATTTTAATCACAAAAAATGCGACTGGGTCGTATTGGAGACGGGCTGCGGCGGCGATTTTGACGCCTCAAACGTCATTCCCGCGCCGCGACTGGCAATCATCACGAACATTGGACTTGACCATACGGAAATTTTAGGAAAAACCAGAAGCGCCATTGCGAAACGCAAAGCGGGTATTTTCAAAGCAGGTAGCGTTGCGATTATCGGCGAACCGAATCCGGAAATCGCCGCGCAACTCGCCGCATGCGCAAAAGAAGCGCGTATGAAACAGGTTATCCGCGTCCCGCGGCCGCATCATGTTGCGGTTGATGACCGCGGCACGCAATTCACCCATCGCAATAAACAATGGCACGCGCGCATGGTAGGCACGTTCCAAGCCGAAAACGCGGCCGTCGCCATTGAGGCCGCCCGCGCGCTCCGCATCGGTGAGGCGCACATTGACCGCGGACTGCGGGAAGCGCGCATCGCGGGACGCTTTGAAATAATGCAAGAATCGCCGACGGTTATTCTTGACGGCGCGCATAATCAGGATAAAATGGACGCGCTGCTCGCCACGCTCCATCGCGTATACCCAAAACGTCCCGTCTCCTGTCTTGTGGCCGCCACCAACAATGCGGGCAAGGCAACGATGTTTGACGGCCTCTTCCGCGGAGCGCAGGACATCGCAGCAACTCGTTTTACCACCGAACACCGTCCAGCGCTCAATCCGCGCATCCTTGCCGCGCGCGCGAAAGAACTCAATCCGCGCGCGAATGTGCGCGCATTTCTTTTCCCGCGCGACGGATTGCGCTGGCTCATCCAGCAGGCAACGCGCAATGAAATTATTCTCGTCACCGGCTCGCTTTTTCTCGTGAGCGACATGCGCGGCATCTGGATGCCGGAGAGCAGAATCGTTGAAAAACAGCGGGCGTTTGTTTGACACGCGCACGTTGTTTCTGTATGCTGAACAGCAATTATGTCTGAACTGGTTATTGTAGAATCACCAACCAAGGCAAAAACTATTTCCAAATTCCTCGGACGCGACTACA
>ERZ1292629.3029-Hain-H43-01um-R1-3029-length-13391-cov-7_pt1 | contig 13391 bp, 12 predicted proteins | sample MGYA00564399_ERZ1292629 | MGnify/ENA primary metagenome ERZ1292629 (study PRJEB36523, sample SAMEA6512636) | groundwater metagenome | collected 2019-01-08 | study: AquaDiva: Metagenomics assemblies of 32 groundwater samples | reverse complement strand
AGATTTGATAGCATTCTGGTCCGACTTAACTGGAATCCCCGCGAAGAATTTCGGAAAGTCCTACATCAAACCGGAAAGCAAGAATTATAAGAAGAACACGCTTTACTATGGAACCGTCCAAATTAGCGTACCAAAGAGCACTGACTTGCAGTATCACATTCAAGGTTTAGTTAGAGGCTTTATTAGTACAATCGATCCAAAATTGAAATCCACAATATTGCGATGGGAGGGCCTTCGAGATATACAAAGAACTATTAATCTTGTTGAGAAATAGACGATCCTAAACCTGTTTGAATTTCCCCGGTGCCAAGTCCCCTAGCTCGTAATCACCAACGCGGATGCGAGTTAGGCTGTCGATCTCGATGGCAACGGCCGCACAAAGTCGTCTGACAAGATGATTGCGACCTTCGTGAATAGTTAATCTGAATTCGATTTTTTCGTGACTAATTTTTATCACTTCTAAATTATCAACTTTGATTGGTCCATCAGTCAATCGGAGGCCTCGTCGGATTCTTTCGAGTGATTTTTCGGGAGTTTTTGATCGACCGTGAACAATATATTCTTTTTTGTGCTCAAATTTAGGATGGGTGAGTTGGTAGCAAAGATTGCCGTCATTAGTTAATATCACTAGTCCCATCGTGTTTTCATCCAATCGACCGCAGGGAAAAACCCTTGGCAATTTAGGAATAAACTCCATCACCGTTTTCTTGCCATCAGGGTCCGCGACCGTACATATCACGCCCCTTGGCTTATTTAAGAGATAGGTGACGGTAGCTTGTTCGAGCTCAACTTTTCGACCAGCAACTGTGACAACATCCTTATCAACATCAACCTTCACTCCCATCTCTTCGACAACCTTACCGTTAATCTTAACCTGGCCGAGTTTAATCATTTCGTCGGCACTACGGCGTGAAGCCACACCGGCCGTAGCGAGAAATTTGTTGAGACGCATTGTCCTCAACCTGCCCGATTTTGTTTCCGTTGGCAAGCTCTGGTAAACTGGTGAGGTGAAACAAAGACTGCTAGTTATTCTCATTGTCGCCGGTATTCTGGTATCGGGTTATCTTTTCTGGAAAACATTTGACCCATCTTCGGTTATTTGCTCAATTGGTGGTGGCTGTGAAACTGTTTTATCTAGCCGGTACGCTAAAATATTTGGTTTTCCGGTCGCTGGCCTGGGGGTCTTTTGGTATTTGGCAACCCTACTCCTAGTCTGGCTAGTCTACTTCTGGCGGATCTGGGCGGAATTGCCGTTGCAGATCTGGGCGGCCAGTGGTTTAGCTTTCAGCTTGTACCTGCTTTACCTAGAAAAATACCAAATCGGCGCTTACTGCACCTGGTGCCTAGTCTCGCTCGGACTGGTGGTCTTGATTAATGGCTTAATTTTCTTTAAAAAGAAGAAGTAATGTCAGGTGATTCAAAATTTTTTCTGGGCGTGGTGGCGGCGGCCGTCCTAGTGATTGCCGGCATCGTCATTTTCTCTAGCGACAGTTCAACCAAAACAACCGTCACCGCCGATCAGCTTGACGAAACCGTCGGCCATAAGCTCGGTCCCGACTCGGCACCTGTTAAAATCGTCGAATTCGGTGACTTCCAATGTCCGGCTTGCGCCGCCGCCGCAGTCGATTTTGAGAAAGCCCAAGCCGCTAATGGCGACTCGGTTCAAATTATTTTCCGTCATTTTCCCCTACCCAACCACCAAAACGGTCTTAACGGCTCACTGGCGGCGGAATCAGCCGGTCAACAAAACAAGTTTTGGCCGATGTTAGATCTGCTTTATGCCAATCAGAAACAGTGGCAGGATCTCGATAACCCGCTCGATACCTATGTTAATTTCGCTAAGGAGCTTGATTTGAACATCGACCAGTTTAAAAAAGATTACGCCAGTTCAGAAACAAAAAAGACGGTCGAAACTGACCGTGATTACGGCTTGGCCTTGAAAGTTGATAGTACACCGACCTTCTATTTAAATAAAGTGAAGCTCACCGGCGCCCAAACCGCTGATACCTGGCAGAAACTCATTGACGCAGCGAAAGAGACGAAGACACCCGCCCCGTAATGCAGCTGATAGCTAAGGAGCTTCTCGGCCAAAGATTAGCCGAGTTGCTTGCTCGACGCCAAAAGCTAACAACACCACCCGGACTGGCCTTGATTTGGGTTGGTGACGACTCGCAAACAGCTACTTTTATCCGAGCTAAGCAAGTTATGGCCAAGAAACTGGATTGTCAATTTTTTTTGCATCATTTTTCGACCGCCAACCAACAACAGCTAGAATCAGTTATCGACGGCCTGAATGGTCGCAAAGACATTGACGGTATCGTCCTGCAACTGCCGTTACCAAAAACGCTGGATATCGATCAGTTAATCCACAAAGTTATCCCCAGTAAAGACATCGATAACTTAAGCGGCAACTCGCCGTACGACTCGCCGACTCCCAGTAGCATTATGACTTTATTGTCATATCACAAGATTGCAATAAAAGACTTGAAAACGGTAGTATTGGGCGCTGGCAAGTTGGTCGGCGGACCGCTGGCAAAAGTATTCGCCAGGAATAATTGGCCGTTAACCGTCGTTGCCGCTCACGCTAAGTCGCAAGCCGATATTATCCGCACCCACGATTTATTGATCGCCGCCACTGGTGTCCGCAACCTGGTCACACCGACGATGGTTCACGAGAACATGATTGTGGTTGATGGCTCGGGCTTGGATGTCGATGTCAAAACCATCGAGCCACTAGTCCAAAAAATCACCCCCACCAAAGGTGCCATCGGCCCGCTGACTGTCAGTTTTCTTTTTGAGAACCTGCTCATCGCTGCCAAGCAGCGAGTTTGATTTGTGACTGCGTCGCGGCTTTTCTGTGAGGGTGGAGGGGGTTACTCTCGCTAGAGAGCGAGCGAACTTCGGTTCGCGACAATTGCGAAGCACCCCCTACCGACATTAATGAAGCCGGGGTTTCGGCGTCTTAACAGACAGGTCTCAACCCGCTCGACCGGTTCGAACTAAAGCAGTTTAGTTCTCACGAGCGGTCTCGCCCCCGCACGCTACCCTTCGGGGAGATGTCAAAAACCGCTCGCTGACCTGCTTTTGATGGGTCATGTCGCTTTCGCTCGCTTCTCGCCCTGCTCTTGGCAGTCTCGCAGTGGCTCGCGGTTTTTCGTTAATTATTATTAATAATATCGGTTAGTTTTGTCAGCTTGACGGTTTTTTGTTCGACCGTTCCACGCGAGCGTACCGTGACGGTTTTGTCGGCTACCTCTTTTTCACCAACTATTAAGACGAAAGGCACTTTTTGATTTTCGGCGTTACGAATGCGTTTGCCCAGCGTTTCTGAAGCGTCGTCGAGCTCAAAACGAATCCCTAACTTTTCTAGTTCGGCGGCCACGGCTTGTCCGTAGTCGATGAACTTTTCACTAATCGGTAAAATAACGGCTTGTACCGGAGCTAGCCAGAGCGGAAAAGCCCCGGCGTAATGTTCGACTAGAACCGATAAAAACCGTTCTATTGAACCCATAATGGCGGCGTGGATCATAATCACCTTCTCTTCTTTGCCTTCATTAGTTGTGAAGTTGAGATCAAATCGTTCCGGTAAATTCATATCGAGCTGAATAGTCGCCAACTGCCACTGTCGGCCGAGTGAATCGTGAGCCATAAAATCAATTTTTGGACCGTAGAAAGCCGCTTCACCAGGAGCGACAACGTACTTAGCACCTTTTTGCTTAGCTAGCTGTTCTAGCTCGCTTTCGGCCTTCTGCCAAACTCGGGCTTCGCCCAGATATTTATCCGGCTGGTTAGGATCGCGGAACGACAGGCGCACCGACAGATCGCTAAAACCGACCTTGGCGTAGAGCTCGCTAACAATATCCCAAACGGCGAGTAGCTCCTCTTTGACCTGATCGGCGCGACAAAAAACATGAGCGTCATCTTGAGTAATCGAGCGGACGCGCGACAAGCCCGCTAGCTCGCCGGTTTGCTCGTCACGATAAACCATCGTCGTATTAGCATAGCGTTGAGGCAGTTCCCGATAACTCCACTTCTTGCGAGCAAAAATCTGGGTGTGGTGCGGACAGTTCATCGGCTTTAGTACAAAAGTGTGGCCTTCTCGAGTTTCAATCGTCATTAGATCGTCTTTGAATTTGTCCCAGTGGCCAGATTTTTTATAGAGATCACTTTTAGCAATATGGGGTATTTCAACTTTTTGATAGCCCTTTTTTACTCGCAGACTCCACACATAATCATCAAGGATCTCCCGCAAGATATTGCCCTTCGGTGTCCAGAGTGGCAAGCCGGCGCCAACCAAATCGGAGAAAACAAATAAATCGAGTTGAGGACCAAGTTTTTTGTGATCACGCCTTTTCGCTTCAGCTAATTGAGCTAAGTGGGCGTCGAGTTCTTTTTTATTAGTAAAAGCAGTGCCGTAAATGCGGGTTAACATTTGATTTTTTTCATCTCCCCGCCAGTAAGCACCGGCCACGGTCAGGAGCTTGAAAGCCTTAACCTCGCTAGTCGATTGGACGTGTGGCCCCTTACAAAGATCCGTAAACCAGTCGATAGTATAAAAACCGAGTTGATCGTCCGCGATACCTTCGGCCAACTCGCTTTTATATGGCTGATCGTCTTTCTTAATCAGTTCTAAACCGTCCTGGTGACTGAGAGATTTATGCGCCACCGGAAAATTAGCGGCGATAATTTTTGCCATCGACTTTTCCAAACGGAGTAAATCAGCTTCTGTTACCGGCTTGGAAAACTCAAAATCGTAATAGAAACCAGTTTCAATCGGCGGGCCAATGGCAAATTTAACCTTCGGGTCAAACTCGTGCGCCGCCATCGCCAAAATATGCGAGGCGGTGTGACGAATTTTGTAAAGATCACTTTGTTCGTAGGTTTCTTGGGAGTTCATCACTGATGATTGTATCGGTTTTATGCTCATAATGCCAAAACGCTGGCGACTTGTTCTTTATCTCTATAATTGGCATTATGCTGTAGGGGGAATGAGGAAAAATCAGAATCGCCTAACAACATTATTGGCTCAATATCCACTAACTTTTTACTTCGGCTTATTGTTGGTGACTTTGGCGTCGGTGATACTCTGGCTTCATATAAGTTTCAATTGGAACTTTAACTTTGACCAGTTGCTAACTTGGTTAAATCGCCGAAGCGTACTAATTCTTACCGTTGTCACTTTCTTACTCGGGCTAACTTTAATTGCCAATGCTGTCGCTTATCGCCTAACTTGTAAATTAACCGAAGCTGATTACTTTTTGTGGCTTCATCAACGAGCCACCCGGACATTTTTTCCGATGTTTACGCCGTTTCACGATTGGCTGCGCATGCGGGTGGCCATTTATCGTTGGTGGCACGCTCGGCCGTACGCCAGTTCTGTTCACGCCGTAGCGTTAATAATTGCCTTGGCCTTAAGTTTGAATTCGGTCAAAGTCGCCCTAGCAGATAGCCCAGGCACTTGTAACCAAGATTTGGCCGTAACTACCCCTGTCAGCTGGTCGGGCATCACCTGCTACAACAATGTGACGGTTAACGCCGATGGGGTACTAACAATTGCCGGCGGCTCAACCGTTACGCTCACTTCTTTAACGGTCGGTATGGCTGACGCCGACTCTCCGGGTACAGTGACGATCCAGGGCGATACCATCAATGATCTCGGGGTAACGATGACGGTTTCTGGCAATGTTTTGGTAGCGAATGGCTCGACAATTAGCGCCAATGGCGGTGGCAATATCGGTGGAATAAATACCTCTCGCAACGGTAAGGGCACTGGTGGCGGTACCGCTCAAGTCGGTGGCTTTCTAACTACCTCGGCTGGCGGCGGTGGCTACGGCGGCGCCGGAGGGACTGTCGGAATATATAGCGGCGGCTCGACCTACGGCAGTAGTACTAGCCCGACCGGTTTGGGTTCGGGAGGAGGGTTTGTGTTGACACTTGGGGTCGTTAACAACGGCGGCGCCGGAGGTGGTGCCCTAAAAATCACCGCTGGTGGGACCCTAACCGTTAGCGGGACAATTTCCGCCAACGGTAGTAATAGTAATGGCGGGGGCGGCTCGGGCGGTGGTATCTGGTTAATTGCCCAAACTTGTTCTGGTTCCGGCAGTATCACTGCCAACGGCGGCAACGGCGGTACTAATGGCGGCGGAGGGGGCGGTGGCCGGGCATACTTCCAATGTACGGCGCTTGGCTCCGGTACCAGGACAGTCACCGTTACCAACGGGACTGGCGGAACTGGCGCCGGTAGCGGAACCAATACGTCGGCCGAAGTAACGGCGAGTTTATCTTTAACTGGTTTAGCCGACGGCACAGCCGGATCGACTCAAACATTAACCGTAACCGCTGTTAATACGGCTGGCGACACTGCCACCAGCTATCGTGGAACAGCCCATTTTATCTCTAATGATACCCAAGCAACCCTACCATCTGACTATACCTTTACCTCTGGCGATGCCGGAGTTAAAACCTTTAGCGTTACCCTTAAAACGGCTGGGTCGAAAACTGTCACGGTCGCTGATGCGGTAACAGCCGGCATTTTCGGATCAACCTCCTTGACTGTCAGCCCCGGATCAATTAGTAAGTTTGGCGTGAGTATTATCTCGGCCAGCTCCAGCACTGCCGGTGATGCCACAAGCGCCAGCGTCACTGCCCAAGATGTTTACGGCAATATCGTCACTAGCTACACCGGTACTATCAGCTTTTCTTCGACGGACAGCCAGGCGACCCTGCCCAGTAATTACACTTTTATAGCCAGCGATAGCGGCAGTAAGCTGGTGACTGGTACTATTTTTAAGACAGTGGGGAGTCAGACGCTTACGGCGAGTCAGGTAAGTAGTGGTCCAGTTACTAGCAGTCTTACCGGGACTAGCAACCAAGTTACCGTCCAATCGGCCGGAGCCGTGACACTGGTTCTGACAAGCACGGCTTCAACGGTTCTGGCCGGAGAGCGACTGTCAGCGACCGCCACGCTGAAGGACATTTACGGCAACGTCGCCACCACCTATACGGGGACAGTCATATTTACTTCTAGCGACGCCACCGCCGAACTGCCCACAACTACTGTTTTTGGATTGAGCGATAACGGTGTTAAAACTTGGAGTAGCACCATCTTCAAAAAGACCGGCAGTCAAACGCTAACTCTCACCGATACTAGTAACCCTAGTCTAACAGCGACGGTGACCGAAACCGTTAGCCCTGGGGCTATTGCTAGCTATCAAATTACCACCACCAGTCAGCAACACTATATTAATCAAGGCTGGAGCGAAACAGTCACCGCTCGGGACGCCTACGGTAACGTTGTTGACACTGATTCAACCACCGTCTTAACACCCACTAGCAACGGCTCGGCGAAATTTTTCAGCGATACTAAATATATTCGTCAAGTTAGTAGCTACCAGCTGACAGCTGGTCAGGCAATTATTTATATTAAGGACTCGGCGACTGAAAACTTGGTTGTAACGGTGACTGATTCTCAAATGATTAGCGGTAGCACCAACTCCATCACCCTGACCGCTACGTCGGGTTCGGGATCGGGTAAGAACGGATTGGGGCAAAGTCCCGACCAGGGTCCAATTGGGGAAACAGGTGCGGGTGAAGTGAGTGAGATTCCGACGGAAATTGGCCCAGCCGCTCCCGCCGATAGTACAGGCGTGACTGTCTCCAGAGGTATTAACTATTTAATTTCTAACCCCACCGAAATCAGTCAAGCCGTTTCGCAAACGGTTCAAAGTGTTAAGACCTACTTAGACACTCAACCGGTAATTGTTGCTGGTAGCACCACCTTAAGCGCTATTGCGCCAGGTGTGGCTCTGATCGGTTTTAGTCCAGTAGCGGTATTTCTGACAACCACTGTCAGCAGTAGTCTTATTGTTGGACAATCAGCCCTTCAGCTATTCTTTACCGGGTTAATTCCCTTCCAAGTACGGCGGCGACGACGCTGGGGAACTGTTCGGCACGCCCTAACTGGCCTACCGCTGGCCGGCGTCTTCGTTTACCTGCTTGATGAGACCGGGAAAGAAATTAATCGAAAACTAACCGACAACACCGGCCACTACGGTTTCTTGGTTGAACAACCGGGGATGTATCAGCTAAGGGTCACTAATCCGCTATACGGTCAATATTTAAGCACCCTCATACCAATTTCCCAGCCAGAAAAGGAATTAGTTATCGAAGATATTGGTTTATTGCCGATCGGCGGGAGGGTCACCGCCCGATTGGCGCGAGCCCTGCGGCTTATTACCGTTATAAAATTTTTCTCCATGCTCTATTGGCCGCTACTAATTATCGGTACTGTCGTACTTGGACTGCTTCTTATCCAAGCGATTACTCCGTTTCGATTGATTGTTTCGGCAGTTTATCTGGTTATATGGACGGCCAAAGTATTGGAATTTCGCTATTATAAACCGTTCGGGGTAGTGACGGATGCAAAAACCAATCAACCGCAACCGCTGACTGTCGTTCAGCTAACCGAGTTAAATCCCGCTAAAGAAGGGCGACAGATAATCCAATCGACCATTACCGACCAGCACGGACGCTTTATCTTTACTGTTAAGCCGGATCGATATCAGTTGATGGCCAGTAAACAAGGATTCGAACCGACGGAGATGAAAATTCACGGCGACGAAACCAATCTAGTAATCAAGCTGGCGACCAGTTCGAGCTAACCATAGCTTAACCCAGCCAACCTTCCGCCCACCCGCCGGGTGGTAGCGGGTATTAGACGTTTTTAGGGTAAAATACTGTTATGAAAACGATTACATTCTCGAATTACTCCTTGGGGTCGTAATATGAAAACGATTACATTCTCGAATTACTCCTTGGGGTCGTAATATGAGAACGATTACATTCTCGAATTACTCCTTGGGGTCGTAATATGAAACCAATTGCTTCCAATAAAAAGGCCTTCTTCGACTACTCAATCAGCGACGAGCTGGAAGCTGGCCTAGTTTTGACGGGCGAAGAAATCAAAGCCATTCGCGATAAACGGGTTAATATCACCGGTAGTTACGTCAAGCCGTTTATGGCTGATGGTGCCAACGAGCTCTGGTGGGTCGGCAGTAATTTTAATATCGAGAACGGCGATCAATCACGCAGTAAAAAACTCCTGCTCCACAAAATAGAAATTGAACGGTTAACTGGCAAATTATCGGCTAATAATTTAACGATCGTGCCGCTCGAACTCTATTTATCTCGGGGACGAGCCAAACTTAAAATCGGCCTGGCTAGTCGAAAACAAACAGCCGACAAACGAGAGACTCTTAAGAAAAGAGATGTTGAACGGGATATTGAGCGGCGTTTGAACGATCGAAGTAAAAAGTAATCTAAGGAGAGCTTGGACTGGTAGAGTCGTCGCTTACAGTTTCTTTTAGTAGGTCAATCTCGTCGCGGGCAGCCGATAGACTGGTCTTAGCTTCTTTAAGAGCAGCTTTGGCGGCGGCAAGGTCAGCTTTGTAAGTAGTAGTACCCGGGTTATTTGCGATTTTTTTGTACGCCGTGTAAGCAGACTGGGCTTTCGCCTTAGTGTCCGCTAAGAGTGCTTCAAGCTTGGTGGTGTCCAGTCCGTCAGCTTTGAGTCGCGTTACAATCGTCGCTAATTTATCCTCAACCAGATCAGTTGTCTTGTCAGCTCTGCACATACCACGAACTGCTGGCAACAGGGCGATATAAACATGGTTTTTGCCGATGATATCGTCACTGATCTTTGTTCTGATGCTATCAACGGTTTGGAGCGTAATCGCTTCGGCCTGATCTTTCTCTAGCCGAGTAATGACGGCGTTGATTGCAGTAACTGCTTCAGCTTTCGCCGCGGCACGACAGTTTTTAGTGTGCTCACCTGACTGCAACTTCTTCAATACCTCTAATCGACCCTCAGCTAATTCTTTGGCTAGTTCCCGAGATTTTTCAAGTTTCTTATCTTCTTTGGCTGTTTTAGCTTCTTCTAAAAGCTTCTTATAGTTCTCGCGCGAAGTTGAACGCTCGTTTTTAGCCTTTTCTCGAAGTTCCTCCGCTGCTTTAATCTTAATTTCCCGCTGTTTCTTGGCTTTTTCCAACAAAGCTTCTTGGGCTTTCTTTTGTTCTTCTGATTGTTCGTTCGAACCAGAACTTGAGTTCTCATCCTCCGCACTGACGTAGACCATGGGCGTCACTAACAAATTACCCACAATAAGAAAACTTAAACCAAATAATCCCAGTTTTTTCATTTTAAAAATTAACTGTGTCATCTTCGGATCCCTCGTCGGCCTCTATTTCGGTTAAATCGTTGTCAATGTCGTCTAGTGCGGCAAGAATCTCGGTCTTGGCTTCGGTTATTGGACTGAGAGTATTGGTCGGCACCGTCGTCGCTACTGGTTCAGGAGTCGATGTTTTTGAATTGAAGTATACCCAGCTAACGGCTCCGGTAATCAATAGCAATGCTAGGACGGCAATAAAAATAGACAGTGCCGTCGAAGCAGGTTTTTCGGTTTTTGGTTCCGGGAACATATTAATAGCTTGGCCAATCGCTGACCCTCTGTCAACATCCAAGGCCAAACCAATAAGTCTAAAGGCTAAAGTCTGAACTAAGTCTAAAGTCTAAAGTTTTAAGTTCCATGCTTCTAAAACTTGATACTTGATACTTGAAAGTTACTTTGAACGAAGCGAAAAGCGATCCGCCGTCCGCCAACTGGTCGGAGGCGGAGACAAATTAGACTTTAGCCTTTAGACTTCAGACTTTTTAGCGATGCTAAAGTTCGATTTTTTGCAATTTCCAACTCAAGGTGTCGTCGTTTTTGGTTTGATAAACACCGGCACCGACCTCGGCCGGCTTATCGTTGATTTCGAAAGCCCAGAAGTGGGTGGCTGGCGACTTGACACCGTCGATCGTAGTGACGAACTCACCCATCTCGCCAAAAGTTTGGGTTTCGATTTCATGAGACGACTTCAATAGTTCTAGCGCATTTTTGCCTTCAACTCCCTGGTAGCTGATCACACATTTCTGCTCTAGCTGGTCGATGGTATTGACCGAGTTACATAAATTGCGATCAGGCACTATCAGATACAAGCCAAAAGCCAGAACCAATACTCCCAAAACATATATCCAATTCGGTCGTCGTTGCATAATGGTAGCTCCTTTCAAAAAACCCTCGCGAGCAGTCGAGGGATTAATATTTCTGCTCGGAATCCGCCAGAGGCGCGGACAGGTGGGATCGGGCTGACGTCTCGTAATCGAGACGGGCTTTAAGCTTCTTGCATCTAGCTCCTGGCTAGGAGCTAGTAGCTAGTTGCTAGTAGCCCCAGCATCATTGATTGATGCTGGAATACCGTTGCGGCACAGCGACGGAATTCCACCGTCTTCACCAAAACATGTAACTTTGAGGTGCTAGTTACTTGTACGATGAAGAATAGCTACTGTCAACTTAATTAATTAACAGGTAGAATTGGGCAATGGAAGTAGGGATTGTCGGACTGCCCAATGTCGGAAAGTCATCGCTTTTCAACGCTCTAACCTCCTCCTACGCCAAAGCTACGGAGGATAAAAAAGCTGTGGAGAAAACGCGAGCGTCCTTGTCCACCGAAGCTTCAGCGAAAGTGGGGAATTTTCCGTTCACAACAATAGAGCCGAATATTGGGGTGGTCAGTGTACCGGATGAAAGATTGGAGTTTCTGACAGAAACTTTTTCTTCAGCTAAAACCGTCCCGGCAACGATTAAGTTTGTCGATATTGCCGGGCTCGTTAAAGGTGCGTCGCAGGGTGAGGGTTTGGGCAACAAGTTTTTGAGCCACATCCGCTCGGTCGATGCGATTGCTGAAGTTGTTAGAGTCTTCGACGACCCAAATGTCATTCATGTTCATGGCAGTGTTGACCCTAATTCCGACATTAGCACTATTAATACCGAGCTCCTGCTAGCCGATTTGGAGGTGGCAACCAAAGCCCTGGAACGGCTTACCAAAGAAAAATCTAATGATCCGTATGCGTTTAAACGCATACGGGAATTGGAGCAAGCGATTGATTTATTCAACAGTGATGTCCCGCTTCGTACAGAACCCGAACTAGCGCAGGAGTTAAAGGAATTTCAGTTTTTGACTGCCAAACCGCTGATGTATGTTGCCAATACTAGCGACCACTCACACAGTACGGAGGCGATCCAAGAGCACGCCGACAAAGAAGGGGCGGTGCTGGTGGCGATTGATGTGAAGGCCGAATTGGAAGTGGTGGAACTGCCGGAAGCGGAACAAAACGAATATCGAACAGAGTTGGGATTGAAATCTGGGCTTGGTGAAGTGATTAAGGCCGGTTATGAACTGTTGGGTTTGATCACTTTTCTGACAGCTGGCCCAGATGAGTCTCGGGCTTGGACAATTACCAAGGGTATGAAAGCGCCGCAAGCGGCTGGAAAAATTCACACCGATTTTGAAAAAGGTTTCATCCGCGCTCAAGTTTATGCGTTCGAAGATTTAAAAAAATACGGCACCGAAAAAGCAATTCGCGACGCCGGTCGCCTCCGTAGCGAAGGCAAGGACTATACCGTCGCCGATGGTGATGTGATCGAGTTTCTTTTTAACGTTTAAAAAAAGCCACCCCATTGGGGTGGCCGCTGGTCGCGCTTTGGCGCGAGTCAGTGTTGGTTGGTGGTCTTGGTGGCGGCGTCGGCGAGAACTTTGTTACGACGTTCGACGCCAAGCGAGTCGATTAGGTTGCGCATTTGCCAAGATATTTCATCTCGACGATTTTGGAACGCTTCCTCGACGTCGTCAAAATCGCCTTGGAGCAGGACGCTGGCGTGCTGGTCGGTGATGGTGACGTGGACATCTGTCGCACCAACCGATTCTGATGTTGGTGAGGTGATCGCGACGCTTAAGGTGGCGTCACTGGCTTTTTCAGCCCGGAAGGCGCCACTGACCAGGAGTAGGCTGACAATCTCGTTGCAGACTCGAGCGAACCCGCCCTTTTTGGTCGCCTGGTCATCAGTGGTGACGTAAAAGGTTATCCCCCGCAGATCCTTGGCCTCTAAAGCCGCTTGAACCCCAGCCGGTAACTGCTGGTAGGTATGCAAAGCCTCCTCCTCCTGCGGCGTCAGCGGCTCTTGTCTGCCACAGCCGGCCAGACAAACTAAGACGAGAATGACGAATGTGTTGTAAAGAGCTAATCTCATTTTTTCTCCCGTAGCCGTTGCTACGTTGATGGGCAAAATTTTAACATATTACCCAACAAATGTCAAGACTTATAGCCAGAAAATTATACTTTCCAGGACAGCGATGTTATCGAGTTTCTTTTTAACGCTTATCTTTTCCGACCGCCTTCTGGGCAGTATGCTATTCTCATGGGTTTGAAGGGACAATGGGGGTCGATATTGGCACTGATCGGGGCGAATGCTATTCCGGTAATCGGTGTGCTGTGGTGGGGCTGGCAGTTACCC
>ERZ1292629.3028-Hain-H43-01um-R1-3028-length-13392-cov-4_pt1 | contig 13392 bp, 11 predicted proteins | sample MGYA00564399_ERZ1292629 | MGnify/ENA primary metagenome ERZ1292629 (study PRJEB36523, sample SAMEA6512636) | groundwater metagenome | collected 2019-01-08 | study: AquaDiva: Metagenomics assemblies of 32 groundwater samples | reverse complement strand
ACCTTATCGAATTGATGAACTCTTAAAATTCCTTTTGTGTCTTTTCCATACGATCCGGCTTCTCTTCTAAAACAGGTTGAAAAGCCAACATATCGACGAGGCAAATCTTTCTCTTCAAAAATATAATTTAAATGAAGTGGCCCCAAAGTATGTTCGGCTGATCCTACAAGATAAAGATTGTCTTTCGGTAAATAAAACGCTTCTCCAGTTTCAGTAAATTTAATCTTTCCCATTCCGACCATAACCGATGGTTTGACCATAACTGGAGGAACGACCGGAATAAAATTTTTTTTAAGAGTGGCCTTAAACGCAAGATCGACAAGTGCAAATTCGAGCAAAGCCGCATCGCCCAAAAGATAACCAAACCGACTTCCCGAAACTTCGGATGCTTTTTTAACATTAATAAGATTCAAGCTTTCACCAAGCTCAAGATAGGTTTTCGGCTTAAAATCAAATTTAGGCTTTTCGCCAACTTCACGAATGACTTTATTTTCACTATCGTCCTTGCCAATCGGCACGTCTTCAAACGGCAAATTAGGAAATTGCCTTAAAATTTCATCTCTTTTGTCTTGCGCTCCTCTAACTTCGGCTTCGACTTGAGAAACTCTTTTTTTTAAAACTTGGGCACGGCTTAATGAATCTTTCGTTCGGTGTTTCCACAACTCCTTATTTAAATTATTTTGTTCGGATTTCAGATGATCTAAAATCGTAACTTTATTCCGCCAGGTTTCATCTAACCGCAAAAATTTATCTACAAATTTAGGATCAACGTTCTTCTTCCTGATGCCTTCTTTAACTAGGTCTGGATTTTTCCGAATTAAATTTATATCGAGCATGCCAATTTTATTTGCGAACAGGGTGAGCAACTATAAAATTGAGCACCCCGCCCTTTCTAAATCTTGAGACTGTCATAGATTCTTTTCCTCACTGTAACCGATATATATCATTGTAGTCCTGGGATGTTTTAAAACATAGACGTAATACATAGAAAGGGCGGGGTGAAGGTTTAGCAACCAAAAATCATTCGCCTTTCAGCTCTGATTTTCGGGCTAAACTCTTCATAAGTGGGAAAACAACACATTCCCTAACTGATTTATCCATTAAGACGGCGAAGAATCTTTCGGACATTCCGAAACCGGAGGCCGGCGGCATACCGTACTCGAGCGCTTCAAGAAAACCTTCGTCCAATCGCTGGGCTTCTTTGTCGCCTTTCTCGCGGAGAGCCGACTGCTCTAGAAAACGCTTTCGTTGGTCAGTTGGATCATTTAATTCCGAAAAACCTTTACCCAATTCCGTCCCCAGCGCCATAATCTGGAAACGCTCCACTTTTGAACTATCGCTTGACAGCCGTTTCGCAAGCGGCTCTACATCAACCGGATGATCGACAAGAAAACAGGGATTCACAAGGGTGGGCCTCACTGTTTTTTTGTAAATGAGGTCAATAAGCCTCCCCCTTCCTAGATGTTTTTCTGGAATAAGGCCGAGTTCTTTTGCCTTTTTAAAAAGGTCTGATTCGGAAGCTTTTTTTAAATCAAGTCCGCTCTCCTTTTTAAAAACCTCATAATAATCAACTTTCGGCCATTTCTTCCTCCAATCAATCAAATATTCGCCAATTTTAGTTTTCGTTCCATTGAAAAGCGTTTTGATTATCTTTTTATACAGAGACTCGGTAAATTTCATCATGTCGTTATAATCCCAATAAGCGGCGTAGCACTCCATTTGAGTGTAATCTTGAAGGTGTTCCCGATCGATCCCTTCGTTTCTGAAGATCCTCCCGATTTCAAAAACTTTTTCGTAGCCGCCTACAAGCAGTTTTTTAAGCGGCAATTCAAGCGATATTCTCAAATAAAAATCTTCTTGAAGCGCGTTGTGATGGGTTCGAAAGGGTTCGGCCTCGGCGCCGCCGGGCACGCTCTCAAAAACCGGCGTTTCTACTTCCAAAAATTTTTCTTTTTTTAAATGGGAACGAACCAGATCCCAAAATTTACTTTTTTTTATGAAGAGTTCGCGAATTTCGGGATTCAAAAGTAAATCTAAATAACGCTCACGGAATTTCTTTTCGACATCCTCCAAGCCATACCACTCTTGAGGAATGGGCCTAAGGTTTTTAGAAATTATTTTCCAGTCTTCTGTGAAAAGGCTCTTTTCTCCTCTTTTCGTTTTAAAAACTTTTCCCGAAACCCACAAAAAATCGCCAACGTCTAAGGTTTCTTTAGCAATATCGAAATTCTCGGTTTCTTTCTCATTCAAAACAATCTGAATTTTCCCGCTTTCATCTTCAAGATTACCAAATATTATTTTTCCCTGGTCCCGCAGGGCCCGAAGACGACCGGCAACAGAAACAGATTTCTTTGATTTTTCTAATCTAGAAAAATCTTCATTTAGCTTATCAATCAAAAGACCGCGCTTTACCCGTGCCGGATAAGGATTAAAATGTTTTTTGTATTTCTCAAGTTTCCGCTCTTTTTCCCGAAGAATGTCTTTAAGCATAATCTCCAAATATTCTCTAATAATCTCTAAATATTCTATCTCGAATCTATCTCTAATTTTACTTGATTCGGGATTGATTCGTTATTTAAATTCGAGATTAATTTAGAGAACTTAATCGATGGCTAAAATTTGATATTTCATTTCCCCTTTCGGGGTTTTGACAGAAACCGTATCCTCTACTTTCTTACCAAGCAGCCCCCTGCCAATCGGCGATTCGTTCGATATTAAACCTTCGGCAGGCTTAGCTTCATTTGAACCAACAATAGTATAGGTGAAAAATTCACCATTTCTTCTTACTTTAACTTTCGAACCGATCCGAACGGTCGCCGAGCCAGTTGCTTTTTTAATAATTGACGAATTACGGATCAATTCTTCGAGTTCAGCAATTCTAGTCTCAAGCCTTGATTGTTCTTCCCGAGCTTCTTGATATTCTGAGTTTTCAGACAAATCTCCAAGTTCCTTGGCTTGCTTTAAACGCTGAGCAATCTCCTGTCTCCCTCCCATTTTTAGATCTTTCAACTCACGCAAAAGTTCGTCGTATCTCTCTTGTGATAAATAAGTTATTTCCATACTCTAAATCCTAAATTCTAGTTCTTAAGACGGTTTTCATAATACCACATAAGCACTTCCCTAGCTACCGGAACAACGTTTAAACTCCCTTCGCGAGCATTCTCAACCAAAATAAGAATGGCAACTTGAGGGTCATCGGCCGGAGCAAAACCCACAAAAAGCGCATTAATTTTTGAATTATTTTCAACCTGAGAAGTTCCCGTCTTGGCAGCCACGCTCACGGGGAGACTGCTTAAAAAATAAGCACTGCCATAGGGTTTTTCTACTGCGTCCTTCATCCCCTGCCTTACTTCGACCAACTCTTCTCCTAGTTCGTTTTTCAAATCTCTAATAATTTCGGGGTTGCTTTCCAAAATATTTTCGCCCGTAGATTTCACAATTTTCTTCATTATCCGCGGTTTGTAAAAAACACCGCCGCTTGCAACCGCATTAATATAATTCAAAAGAGCAATTGGGGTCGTGAGTAGATCGCCCTGACCAATCGAAACATTGTAGGTATCACCGATTCGCCACGGGATTTTGGTTTTACTTTCTTTCCAATCAGGATCCGGCAAAAATCCGGCCTTCTCCCCAACTAAATCTATACCAGACTTTTCCTCCAAATTAAACTTCTGCCACCAATTTTTCAATTTTTTGATTCCTAAACCAATTTGACCCTCTCCGCCAGAGGCGGACCCGCCTCCGGCGGGAAAGCCGCCGCCTACTTCGTAAAAATAAACATTTGAAGATCGGGCAATCGCAGAGTATAGATCAACCCAACCGTGGGGCTTCCAATCAAGAAAACGGCTGGGCATCTCAGGATTATAGGGATTCGGTATCTCGATAAATCCTTGAGAATAAATCTGATCAGTGGGAGTAATCACCTTTTCTTTGAGTGCAGCTGTTGCTACAAGCGGTTTTATTGTCGAGCCTGGGGCATAAAGACCAGAAATCGCGCGATTAAAAAGGGGTTCGTTAGGCTCTTTCAAGAACTTGCCCAAAGACAGGTTATCAAAAGAAGGAATATTAAAAAGAGCCAAAACTTCTCCATTTTTTGGATTTATTGCAATACCTAAACCAATGTTTCTGCCCAAATTCTTTAGAGCGACGCTCAAACGATCATAAAAATAATCTTGGAAGTCTTTGTCGATAAAGGTATAAAGTGAAGCGCCGACTTGAGGCAAAAAAACAATTCGATTGCCCTCGGTTTCACCTTTTGCATTCTTAAATATCTCTTCTTTTCCGTCAGCCCCCCTTAAAAAAGTGTCATAGTAAGCCTCGAGACCCGACTTACCAAGCTCGCTTGTAATACTCAATTCTTTGTTTTTCTTTAAATCGTAATCGTCTGGGAAGCCGGTGTAACCCAAAAGATGGGAAAACGCGAACTTCGACAAGTGTTCTCTTTTAAGCGCGGACTCAACTTTTAGAGCTGGGACATCTTGTGATTTTAGAGCAACCAGTTGATTGTGGTCTATGTTGCTCTTTAGAAAAATTTTGTCGCCCAAATTCCAATCCTTTTTTTTAATTGACTGGTTCAATTCTTCTAAGTCGATTTCGAGTAATTCGCCGATTCGCTCCAGCACCGCGAGACGCCCAACTAAACTTTTTGGCAAATCAACTGGTGACAAAAAAACATTAAATGATGGCGTGTTTTGCACTAAGGGCTTTTCGAAGCGGTCAAAAACAATTCCTCGAGGAGCCGGTTGATTTTTAATTCTCGCCGAATTTAAGAGAGCACGGTTTTTATAAAACGAGTGCTTCAAGATCCCTATATTTAAAAATTGGAGAAGTGCTAATACAAAAATTAAACCTAACAACAACAAAAAAACTTTAAAAATTCTATCGGCCAAAGGAACTTCTAAAAGATCGTCTTCGTGGACCCGATCGGTTAAGATATCCTCTAAGTTTAGGTTTTGCCTATTTTTCATCTAGATGAAGAGCCTAATTTATTTAAAATAATCCAAAATACTACTCCTAACAGAAGATTAAACAAAGCATCAATTGCGAAACTTGGAAAAAGACCAAACTTAGAAAAATTATTTATAAAGTTAAAAATCAAGACTGAGGCCGGGAGCATTAAAGAAAAATCAAGCAGTTTATCGCCCGTAAGAAACTTTTTGCCAAAATAAACAAAAACCATTAACAAAATTGAAATAAGAACCTGCCAAATCCAAAATTCAAACCAAAACAAACTTAAAAATAAAACACCCAAGGAAAGCAGCAAAAAATGCAACTTATATTTAAGTTCAAAAAACTCCGACGGTGGAAAGATGACTAATAAGAATCCTATAAAAATTAAATTCGGTTTTAAACCCAAAAAATTTAAAGAAGACGACTGAATCAAAACAAGAAAATAAAAAATTAACCAAAAAGGAAGGACCCTGTTTAAAGAGTTCATTTTTAAGGGAAGTCCAAAATTACCAAAACCTTTTTAAGGGCGTCCGGGTTATAGGCGAAATCAACAAGACCGACCTGCCAAATACCCGAAGAATCGATTTTTACATTACCCACAATTCCCAAAGAAATACCGAATGGATAATCTTCCGATAAATTCAATATTTCATCGCCCGAAATAATAGTGGAACCTTTGGGAATAAGCTCGACCGAAGGCGTTCCTCCGCCCCGAAAAAGAGCGTTAACGCGATTTTCCCCCAAGGCGACAGAGGAACGCCAACTGGAGTCAAAAATTGTCTGAATCTCGCTTTGGGTTCTCTTGACTGACCTAACCCTCCCAAAAAGAACATTCTCTTCGACTAAAACCGGCAAACCTTCCCTCAAGCCATCTTCAAAACCGCGATTAATCACAAGTAAGTCTTTATCATTGAAAGGGTAACGCGAATAAATTTCGGCCTCAAGGTAATGAAAACGATTTTTAAAGAGGGGCGAGACGTTGCTTATCTTCCCTAAATCTCGTTTCAAACTTTCATTCTCAAGTCTTAATTCCTGAAAAGCTTGATAATTAAAAGATTGGTCAAAAAAACCGGCAAAAAATAAATTGAATCTTTCTAAAAATTTCGCTGCTTCGGTACGAAAAAAAATGAGGAAAAAAAGAAGAAAAACAAGGATTCCCGTAAGAAGAAAAGTCCTTAAAGACTTCATAGCTCTGGCCGGACTTTTCCAAAGTTATTTAAAAGATGACGATAGTTCCCTAAATTTTCCGCGACTACTCCTGTCCCTCGCACAACACAAGTGAGCGGCTCTTCAACCACTCGGACCTTAACCCCGATATCCTTCTCTATCATCTGGTCAATTCCTCGAAGCATTCCACCTCCACCACAAAGATGGATTCCGTTTTTATAAACATCACCGACAAGTTCAGGTGGGGCAACTTCGATCAAGTCCTTAAGCGATTCGATAATAAGTTTTAAAGGGCGCTGAATCCAAAATCTCGCTTGATTATCTTTAATCGTCATTTCTCGTGGAAGGCCGGAAGAAACATCCCGCCCCCTTATCGTAATATCGAGACGCTCTCCTAAAGCAATCGCGCTACCCACCGAAATTTTTATATCTTCGGCCGTCGGCTCACCGATATTCAGCTTCAATTCTTCCCTTACAGCTTTCATAATTTCATTATTCAAGTAATCCCCTGCAATTTTTAGCCTTTTCGAAACGACAATCCCATTCATGGAAATTATCGCCATATCCGTTGTCCCCGCACCCACATCAACGATCAAATACGCGGTGGGTTCATTAATTTCCAATCTGCTTCCAAGCGCCGCTGCAAGGGGTTGTTCAATTAAATAAACATTATTAGCGCCACTTTCTTTAAGTAGATCTTCAACGGATTTTCTCTCTACCTCGGTTAAATTGGTTGGCACCGCCACAACTGTTTCTGTAACCCAGCTCCAGGGCAATCGCTTATTTTTAATAATTCGCTGGACCATTTCTTTCGCGATATCAAAATCGGCAATCACCCCATTCGTTATGGGCCGAAGAGCGGTGATGTGAGACGGCGTCCGGGAAAACATTTTCTTGGCTTCAACGCCATATGCCACTACTCTGTTTGTTAAATTATTGAAAGCAACGATGGACGGTTCGTCAACGACAATGCCGACACCTTTTAAATAGAGTTGGGTGGAACTGGTTCCTAGGTCGATCCCTATGTGTTTTTTAAAAATCATTTTAACGATTTGATTAATTCTTCGACTTTCATTAATTTGACTTCTTTTTTACTTCGTTCTTTAACTTCTACTTTTTCCTGAACCATTGTTTTCTCGCTTATAACCACCCGTAGAGGGATGCCGATAAGATCAGCATCAAATAATTTTTCTCCGGCGCTTGTTCCTCTATCGTCGTAAAGGACATCTACACCAGCTTTTACAAGTTTATTATAAGTATCATCTGCGGCTTTTTGCAATTCTTTTTCTTGCCCACCGATCATGAGAAGGTGCACATCTGCGGGCGCAACCGAATCCGGCCAAACGATGCCCTTTTCGTCATTCCAAACTTCAACAATCGTACCCATTACCCTCCCTACGCCGATGCCATACGAACCCATAACCACGTACTTGCTCTCGCCACTCTTCTCCTTAAACTTTAAATTAAAGGCCTCGGAATATTTTGTGCCTAAAGGGAAAATATTACCCACTTCGATGGCATTTATTTTTTCAAGGACGCCTGCCTTGCACTTGGGACATTTGCCGCCAGCTTTTTCTTTGCTGATTTCCTTATTTTCAGCAAAATTGCAGAGTCGGCACAAAATTACCTCATCTTCACCCGCCTCGGCTTCCACTTGAAATTCATGAGTATTAGAAACAGTAAAGTCTCCCCCCGCCGCAGTTGTATAGATCGCTTTTAGACCACATCGGTTGATTATTTTGAGATATGCTTTTTTGACTTCCTCATAATAACGGGAAAGGTCCTCCTCCGATTCATGGAAACTATACAGATCTTTCATCATGAATTCGCGGCCACGAAGAAGCCCTGATTTAGCACGCGGTTCATTCCTAAATTTGGTCTGAAACTGATAAGCCGCAAAAGGCAAATCTTGATAGGAACTCACGTATTTTGAGGCGATCTCTGTTAAAACTTCTTCGTGGGTCCAACCGAGAGCAAACCCAGGATTTTTTTCTTTTTTCCCCTTTACGTCGAAACCAATCGGAACATCCCACCGCCCCGAAGCGTCAAGATACTTTTTTTCAACGAGCGCCGGCATAAATAATTCCACTCCGCCGATCGCGTTCATCTCTTCGCGGATAATTTGGGCAATTTTCTGAATCACCCGCCATCCAAGAGGCAAAAAAGTATAAACTCCGGCAGAGTTCTTATAAACAAATCCGCCCCGCGTGAGGAGTTTTGCATTAACGCTCACCTCGTCCTTGGGGTCGTCTTTGAGGGTTTTAGTAAAAAGTTCAGATTGCCGCATTGATAATAGAATATCAAAGATTAATAATCCTGACAAACCAAATAATGAAGGCGAATAATGAGAAATCTTGTATTTCTGTCCACATCCTCAATCTTGTAACATATGTTACAAGATTGAGGATTATTCTAAAATATCAACGATCATTGGTTTGCAAAAACTTTCGAGTTTATTCTCCACGATAAATTCCCAGATTTCTTGAACGAGTTGATGAGATCCGATCCAAACGCTTTTCTGAAACGGGTAAAAATTGAAGTCGCGCAAAAGACGACAAAGAGCAATTCGTTTTGAATTCAATCTGACTGGTATATCGAAACTCAAAATATACCATCTCCCCTCTTTTGGAACTGTTGCAAATTTGTTCTTAAGGTGGCGCCGGAAAAATCTTAACCCCCTCTTTGTTGGAGAAAATTTGTCGTCTTTTGTCCTTAAAAAACCGCGGGCAATTAATCGCTCCAAACTTTGACGAAGATATTTTTTACGCTTGTATTGATTAACAAATTCGTCTATTAGATTTTTTGTGACCTCCTTTCCTTCACGGAAAAATTCACTCCATTCCCGAATATGTTTTCGAGCATCACGCGCTGTTTTTGCCATAAATTTTATATCTTTATTGATTGGGCTCGAGATTTCTCGCCTGTCCTCAAAATTGTATCATATGTTACAATTTTGAGGAAAACAACTAAACCACCTCTCGGAAATAACAGTCCTTACAATAAACAATCGGAGCATCTTTTTCACGATAATTAGTCCGAAGTAAAGAGTCGCACTTATCGCATTTTCTTTCAACCAAATTCATCTGCCACACCCACCGCTTTACCTTTTCTTCTATCCTGCAAAAAGGACACGCCCTAGGAAGGGGCAGGTTATGATGTTTTAAAAACTGTAATTCTAGAGACGTAATGCGGTAACCGCGCAAACACGTTGTGCATTTGATAACTTCATTAAGAATTTTTTCGTCCACGTCTCGGATATGATCCGGCAATTCATCAGCACTCTTCGTTGTTTTGTATTCACTTGGAGAAATTTCAAACCACGAAAGGCCTTTTTTTAGTGCGGTTTCTTTTTCGGTGGGGAAAAACATATTAGCAAACGTATCGTTATAATCGTGAGGGGAAATAACCATTGGGAAAAACTCTCCGTATCCATATTTATTGCCGGTAATATCAACATACGGCTGCTCTTGCATTTGGGTAATTATTTTTTCTTTCATCTTTACGAAACTTTCTTTGTCGTATCTCTTGTTTAAAATAAAATAATCTTTGTTGCGCAGGGCTATGCAACCAAATAAGTTGCCGCTTCCCATGCAGCTTTTTGAATAGTCCACGTGGTGGCTGCTATGAATGTCTTGGCTGAATCTTACGTCAGATACGCTGTTGCCGACGGTAATCCCCTCATATATCCGCTCGGCATTCTCGCCCCAGTCGGTATAATCGTAACTGTCTTTCACTTTCGGGGTCTTGATCAGCATGAGATACTTCGAATCCTCGCAATAACCGCTTTCGTAACACTCTTTACAGTTTTTGGAGTAGAAAACATAGTTGCCGGTGCAGTTATCCACAAAATCCTGATGATAAGGATGTGGAATTGACTGCTTCCAAATTTCTTCCGCCTTCGCCTTCATTTTTTGATAGATCTTATACGAACCAAGATCAATATTTTTCATCCGCTGTCCGTATTCTTCTTTGGTAAGTTGCTCATTAAAAAACACATACTGCCCATTGCGCAAGTTTGCCGAACCGAAACAGTGCTGGGCATTTCGCGAATCTTTTAGAAAAAAACAATCGAGCGAGTTGTGCACGTTGCCCCGCGAGCCGTGTACTCGGTGATTGCGCCAGCTGTTCATAGTGTCATAGCACTGTTCGGATTCAAACGCGACACTGCAGTCAAGTAAAGATTTGTTTCGAGTAACGTAGAATCCGTATTGTGTATCTTCGTTGTAATCCGAATAAAAAATCAAGTAACAATTCTTGGAATGATCGCAATGATTGGTAAAAGGAGAAAGCTCGGTTGCAGATTTGCTGATTGCGAGCCCTCTTAACGGTACCCGATGCATTTGCTCATTAAATTGTTCAAAAAACGGCTTTGAAAAATCATAATCGCGTGCATATTCTTCCGGATCCCATTTATCGGACAACCAGCATTCCGGACAATAGATCGTATAGGGCGCGTCGGGCCTGTACATTGAAATTTTCTCCTCGCCACATAAGTCACATTTGCGCTTATATAAACGAAATGCCTTAAACCAAGCAAGCCGTCTCTGCAATCGGCAATTTGGGCAAAACGTTGGCGGCGGCACTTCAATTTTTTTGTAAAAATCGAAGTCTTCCGGTTCAATCCAGAAATCTTCACGACAATTTTGACATTTTCTTAATTCTCGGCTCATGGGTTTTTATTCCGATTTTGTTCCCGACTTTATGTCGGGACGACAAAATCGTGAATCCACGATTTCTCGATCCCGATCGTTTTGCGATCGCGGATAGAAATCGGGACAATTTTGGCAGATTTTGGTTTCCGAATTCATGTCTACAAACCGATCATGTAAGTCTCTAGGAATTTTTGTATGGCGAGGGTGGTTGGTTCTTTTAATTTTGGATTGCTCGCCGCAACCCATTTAGCGAAGTTGTAAAGCTCTTGATTATCTACTCGAAGCCATTTTTTGTTTTTGTGAAGAAAGTAAAAAAGAGTAGTCATTGCAATACGCTTATTGCCGTTTTGAAATGGGTGGTTTTTAACCATGAGATAAAACAAAATGGCCGCTTTTTCGACAAAGCCTTTATATAATTTCTTGCCGCCGAACGTTTGAAAAGGAATAATGAGGCAACTTTCTAGAATGTTGGGAAAACGCGAACCAAAATCAGGAATCGGTTCATTCCACATCATGAATTTTCTCGCCAAACTAAAAGCTACATATTCAACTTCTACTATAGAGATGGATTTCATTCTTGACCGAGTAATCGCAACGTTTCACCATACTCTTTCATTGTTTTCGTGACCGCCGCCTCTATCTCATGTTTTTTATTCTTTGAAAGAACCTCGCCTAAAATTTCCGGTAGGTCTTTTTTATCAATAACAAAAACACGGCCAATCTTTTTCGCTTCAATGTGGCCTGCTTTAATCTTTTTAAAAACAGCTATGCGGCTGATTCCTAATAGTTTCGCCACTTCGCTTGTCGACAAAAACCTATTTTGCTTCATAAATTCAATGATAAGTTACGTTAACCGATAAGTCAAAGGTTAACCAACCTTATTGCTATATCTCTAATTCGCGCGAATTAGAGAAGATTAAATCATCTCGGTTTGATAACACTGTTCACAGTAAACAATATTTTGTTTTTTTGGATCATAGGCGGTTTCGAATTTGTTGGGGCAATGACCCGACCCGTGAAAGTGAGAAACATTATTTTTATAAACTCCGTCGTCTGATTTCTCTCCGCTACAAGCGCACTTCCGATTCCAGAAAACGGGGCGATTGATATGTTCAAATCTTTCTTTGTAACGGCAGTTGGGGCAGAGATGCGGCAGGGGCAAACCCATTCGCCTCAAAAAACTAAGCTCCGCGGCTATAATCCTATAAGCCCGGCCACAAGACGAACATTTGATTATTTCCTTTAAAACTTCGTCTTTAACGTCTTTGATATTGTCTGGCAAATCTTTAGCTTCAACCGTTGTTTCAAATTCACGCAATTCGGGTTCTCGCCAAAGATAGCCCTTCTTAGCCGCTCCGTCTCCCGTTAGAGGAAAATAGTCTTGACAAATCGTTTCGTTGTAAGCAAAAGGTGAAAACTCCGGTGGAAAAAACTCGCCGTATTTGTAAATAATTTTCTTGTCACTTGTTCCTTGTCCCTTGTCGCTAATGTAAGGCACCTCATTCATTTGTTTAATGATTTTTTCACGAAGCGAACGATATTCCTCTTCCGAGTATTCTTTGTTCAAAATGCAAAATTGTTTTTTCTTGATTCCAACACAGCCGAAAAGATCCGAGGAAGAACGGCAAAACATAGAATAATCGAGATCCTGACATCCCGGCCAGCATTCCCAAGAAAATTTGATCCGGCTACACTGCTCGCCGCAGGTAACGCTTTCGTACATTTCTGAAACCGAGTTCCCCCAGACCGAATAGTCATATGAATCGGCACATTTCCGGTAAACCAACTGGCAGTAGCGCATATTTTCAGAATCAAGAATCGAATAGGAATCTCTTACGTTTTTAGAATCCCAAATCGCCTCACCGGTGCAACTCGCATTCCGGACTGCATGCATATATTTGACTGGGAATTCTTTCCAAAATTCATGAGCTTTTTTTCTCAACTCATCCAAACGTTTATAAGAACCCAGGTTGAATTCCTCAAGTTTTTTAAAATAGTCTTCTTTTGAATAGGGTTCGTTCCAAATGTGGTAGTTTTTGTTCCTCAAGCCCACGCACCCGAAACAATTGCTACAGCCGGTGCAATCTTTAGAAAACCAAACATCGCGGCAATTTTCCGAATTGGTGGTAAAAAACGATCTGTAAGAAGCTCCGATGATCATACTGTCGTAGGAAAGTTCACATTTACCGGCCTCCCTCAAATCAAAACAGTCTTTAAGATTCGCGAAATTAACACAATAAGCCGAATCCTCGGCTACATCACCACTGAAGCAAAGATAGCAATTTTTTAAATCGCTCGCTTGGTCGGAATAATCCGAATTCACCATCCGGAGAACGCTTTTTGAAGGCCAAGGCACCTCATTTAATAATTCTCTAAATTGTTCAAAAAACGGGCGCGAAAAATCATAATTCTTGCCGTATTCGAGCGGATCCCACTCGTCTGAATTCCAATAAGTCTGATCGGTGATTTTCGCCTCCACTTGAGACGGAAAATTGGAAAAAATATTTTTCCCGGAAATTGCATCTTTTCTCCGAAAAAGATTGTGTTCATTCCGCCAGATCCATCGCCGAAGCATTCGACATTGCGGGCAAAAAGTCGGTGGCGGAACATTTATTTTTTTATA
>ERZ1292629.3026-Hain-H43-01um-R1-3026-length-13400-cov-5_pt1 | contig 13400 bp, 19 predicted proteins | sample MGYA00564399_ERZ1292629 | MGnify/ENA primary metagenome ERZ1292629 (study PRJEB36523, sample SAMEA6512636) | groundwater metagenome | collected 2019-01-08 | study: AquaDiva: Metagenomics assemblies of 32 groundwater samples | reverse complement strand
ATTAGAGGATAGATTGAAAAATATTAGAAGTGGATTTGGAAGTTTTGAAGGAGCAGAAGCTTTTATGAATTTACGAAGAATTATACACAACTTTGTAAATCCTCATCAGCAACTCGGAGGAAAAACGCCAGCAGAAATGGCGGACATAACTCTGCCGTTAGACAGAAATAAACTATTGAGTTTGATAGAATATTGTGCTTTGAATTTACGAGAGATAAACCTCTAAGGTAACAGTATCTGGTATAGAGTTAAAAGTTGCTAGTCCTCTTAATTTAATAAAAGGAAAGCTTCTTACTCCTAAACGTGAGGTTCAACATACAGGAGACATATTGTCAATGTTAGCTGTTATGGAAGAACGAGACTACAATCTTACTGAAATTGCTAGAGATTTAAGTTATTCTGAGAGAGCTTTATTGAGAGAGCGTATAGACTTCGGTTTAAAAGCATTTTCTAGAGACAGATTTGGATTCATGCCTTCTAGTGGATTTTTGACTTCTTTGAAAAGAAGATGTAAAACTATTTGATTAAATTAATCACTAAATTTAATAACTCCTTTTTTATAGCTAATTTATGGATGAAAAGATAGACTATATTAAACTAGGATTCAAGGCTGGAATTGAGATACATCAGCAACTTGATTGTGGAAAATTATTCTGTAATTGCCCAGGATATCTTAGAAGCGATGAACCTGATTATTCTATAAAAAGAAGATTACATGTGGTTGCTGGAGAAGGAGGAGAGGTTGATGTTGCAGTTAAGTATGAGGCTTCTCTTGATAAAGAGTTTAATTATAATGTGTTTAGAGATAATTGCTGTCTGATAGATTTGGATGAAGAACCCCCAAGAGAGATTAATGAGGAGGCTTTAAATGAAGCATTGAAAATTGCTTTGCTTCTTAATTGTGAAATTTATCCAGTTACTCAAGTAATGAGAAAGACGGTTATTGATGGAAGCAATACTTCTGGATTTCAAAGAACTGTTTTGATTGCTCATTCTGGCAATGTTGAGACTTCTTTTGGAAAAGTACCAATTGATACTCTTTGTTTGGAGGAAGATTCTGCTAGACCTGGAAATTCTGAAGAAGGAGATGAAAAAACCAGAGTTTGGAAATTGGATAGACTTGGAATTCCATTGATTGAAATTGCAACTTCTCCTGTAATCCAAAATCCTGAGCAAATTAAAGAAGCAGCATTGAAGATAGGTGAAATTCTTAGAGTATGTAAAGTTAAAAGAGGAATAGGAACAATTAGGCAGGATATTAATGTAAGTATAAGAGGACATGACAGGGTTGAAATAAAAGGGTTTCAAGATCCTGCAATGATGGTTGAGACTGCAAATAAAGAGATTGTTAGACAACTAGAAGAGATTAAGAATGGAAAGACCTCTGGAGAAGTAAGGGGTGCTTTATCTTCTGGTGAAACAAAATTTAATAGACCTATGCCTGGAAAGGCAAGAATGTATCCCGAAACAGATTTGCCCTTAATGAGAATTGGAAGAGATAAGATAAATACTTTGAGAAAGGGTTTACCTAAGTTAAAGCATGAAATTAGGGATGAATTAAAGAGAAAAGGACTTAACGATGAAATGATTAACTTAGTACTGGCTGGAAATGTTGATGAATTTAACGTTCTTATGAATGTTTATGATAAGGACTCTAATTTAATTGCAAAGATGGTTACTTTGTGGAGAAATGAATTTGCTACTAAGACAAAGAGAAAATTTGAGGAGATAAGAGAGATATTGAATGAGAAGGTATTGGAGAGAGTATTGGAAGAGTTGAAACAAGGAAAGATTGGAGAGGGAAATGTAAAGGGAGTATTGTTTAAGATTGTTAATGGAGAGAGCATTGATGAGGCATTGAAGATAGAGAAGGGAGATGATAATTTGCTTGAGGAAGAAATAAGAAAAATAATTACGGAGAAACCAGGGCTTAGAGCTGGAGGATATATGGGATTGATTATTGGTAAGTTAGGAGTAGGTTTGGATAAGAAGAAGGCGATGGAAATTCTAAGAAAACTAAATATTCAATAGGTTTTTTAGTCCCATTAAAAACTAAAAGTTTTTAAGGTTCTTGGAAGATTGATTAAGTAAGATGAAATTATTAATTTTAGATTGCTCTAGTTTTGGTTTTGAGTTAGATCATAAAACAAAAATAGGCGAGGAAATTGGAGATTTGCCTATGAAAGAAAGATATGATAATTGTTTGGTTGTTTTTGTTAGTATTGAAAAGGAAGATTCAGTTTCAATTGTAAAAAGAGTTGGTAAGGACTTGATAGATATTTGTGGTAAGAATGGGAGAAAAACTATATTTCTTAATCCATTTGCTCATCTTTCTTCTAGTTTGGCTAATTCTAAACAATCATTGGAAATTATAAAAGCTATTGAAATAGAACTCAAAGATACTTCTGATTTGAATGTTGCGAGAGGATTATTTGGTTGGTACAAAAAGTTCGATATTAGTGTCGAAGGGCATGGTAATTCTCAAATATTCAAGGAGTATTAGCACATTTGAGGAATAATAAAGATTAAAAATGATGATTTTCTTGTGAGAATATGGATTTAATGAAGCTTAACAAAGAAAGAACTAAGATTTCTGATATTAGTAATAAGGATGATGGCAAAAAGATAACTGTTGCAGGTTGGCTTTATGATGGAAGAGAATTAGGAAAGATAAAATTTATTCTTATAAGAGACATAACAGGAGAAATTCAGGTTACAGGTTTTAAGGGAGAAACTAAGGATGAAGTTTTTAAGAAAATGGGAAAAATCTCTAGAGAAAGTGTAGTTGTTGTTTCAGGAGTTGTAAAAAAAAGTCCTAAAGCTCCTGGTGGAAGAGAGATAGCTCCTGAAAGTATAGATATTCTTGCAGTTGCTGAGAATCCTTTGCCTATAGATGTAACAGATTTTTCTAAGACGGAATTACCAAAGAGGTTAGATTATAGATTTTTGGACTTACATAGAAGAAGAACGCAAGCGATATTTAAGATTCAGAGCACAATTGTTCAAGCATATCATGAGTTTATGACAAAAGAAGGAGCATTTGAAGCTCAGTTTCCTTCAATAATTAGCAGTAGTAGCGAAGGAGGAACCGAAGTCTTTAAGGCAAAATATTTTGAGAAGGAAGTTTATTTATCTCAGAGTTGTCAATTATATAAGCAGATGCTTGCATGTAGCATGGAAAAAGTATTTGCAGTATTTACTGTATGGAGAGCTGAAAAGCATAATACCATAAGACATCTTAATGAATCAAGACAATTTGATTATGAGCAAGGATTTGCTGATGAATTTGTAGTTATGAACGTACTTGCTAGAGTAGTACAGTATATTGTTAAACAGGTGGTTGAAAATAATAAAGATGATTTGAAATTACTTGGAGTTGAATTGAAAGTTCCAGACGTAAAATATTTGACTTTTGCTGAAGTCGCTGAAATGATGAAGAAGCATAAGGTTCATGTTGGAAATGACGACTTATCTGGAGAGTCTGAATCAAAGCTAGGGGAGTTATATCCTGATACTATTGTGTTTGTTCATGATTGGCCTTTATCTGGGAAGCCATTTTATATTATGCCTAAAAAAGGCAAGAATGGAGAGGAATTAAGTTGTGGTTTTGATGCAATATACAAAGGCATGGAAATTTCTTCAGGAGGACAGAGAATTCATATTCCTGATTTGTTGATTGAGAGATTGAAAGCAAAGAATATGAATCCTGAGAATTTTAAGTCTTACATAGATTCATTTAGATTTGGAGCACCTCCGCATGCAGGATTTGGAATAGGTGTTGAAAGAATAACTATGTTGATATTAGGATTATCTAATATAAGAGAAGCAGTTTTGTTTCCAAGAGACAGAGACAGATTAACTCCTTAAAATTAATCTAAATAATTAAATACGTTCGAATTATGTATTAGTATGGACTTACTAAATAAAATAGGACATCATATCAAAGAAAGTACAAAGTTGGCTAGAGGTGGAAGATATGGAGACTTTTTTAGGTATCAGAGAGTTGTTTTAAAGGATAGATGGAATGAGCTTTATGAGCCTCTTTTATTTGTTGGAGCAGTAGTAATTTGGCCATTAATTTATTTAGGTTGGAGAAATGAGAATCATGAGTAAAGAATATGAAGAACCTCCCGATCGGCGCCCGCCGACAAATAATACAATTAGAGAGGAGGGATACTGGAATTTGATTCAAAAAGGATTTACAAAGTTGGCTAGAGATATTTTGAGAGGAGAATTAGAACAAATAACATTGGGAGATGCAATTAATATTGTAAGAGAGGGAATTTCTTTAAGTTTGCCAGATAAGGTAAATGCGAGATTTTATCATCAGCAATCTCAAGTATTTATACAATTTATGAAGCTATTAGAAGAGGAAGTAAAAGAATTATCTCCAATACAAAGACAGTTTTTACAGGAGGATTTTATGAAAATTTATGCTGTTTATGAGGCATTAAAACCAAATTATTAATTAAAATTGCTATAAATTTAAATATTCATATTTATTTTGTATTTTGATTGATGCCTATTGCGACGTCAAGTTGTTAATATGACAAGTGTTATAGGAATTAAAGATTGGAAAGACTTTTGTTGTGAATCCGGGGGATGCTGAGAAAGGGAAGTATGCTGTTGTGGATGTTGATTTTGAGAAGGGTAAAGTTAGGGCGAGGTTTGAGAAGGGGTGACTAGATGTGTAATATAACAATAAATGCGATAATTATACTTTTTGTTAGATTATATAATAAGTTATATGTAATAACAAAAAGTATTTAAATTAGAATTTATGTTATATTCTATGGAAATCAATGAAACTGAAAAGATTTTAATTCAGAATGCAAGAGAATACTATGAAATCGGTCTCGATGCAGAGAAGAAAAAGAACTATAATTCTGCAATAACTCTATACTTTAAAGCACTTGCAGTTTTTTGTGATTTGTTAATACTTAAAAAAATTGGAAAAATTCCAAGTAGCCATTCAGAAAGATTTAGGATTCTTGAGACTCTAGATAAGGAGATTTATGAATTAGTTGATAGAGATTTTACATTTTATCAGAATAGCTATCGTGCAAGATTAGGATTAGATGCTTGTTCGATAATTCATGATGATGTCAGAAGAATATCTGAAAAGATTGGAATCAAAATCTAAGAATTTTGTTAAGCAAGAGAAGGTAGAGGATGTAGTTATTTATGGCTCTGCTGTAAAAGGTAAGGAAAATCCTAATGATGTAGATGTTGTTTTGATTTTTGAGGGTATTGAACTGAAAGAGAGGTTGAGAATAGCACAGAAGTTTAAAGAAGCAGTGAAAGGAATTATTAAGAATGTTCATGTGGAAACTGCTAACTTAAAGGATTTATTTGATAAAAGTTATTTTGCGAGACAAGGAATAATTAATGAAGGGATAAGTCTGATTAGAGGGGAAAGTTTAGCAAAAAGATTAGGATTTATAGGGTATTCCTTATTTGCTTATCATCTTAAGAATTTGGATCATAATCAAAAGACGAGGTTTATTTATGCTCTAACTGGAAGAGGAAATAACAAAGGGATTATAGACGTGACAAAAGCACAGCATATTGGTAAGGGAGCATTACTTGTACCAATAGAAAATAGTATTATTTTTGAAGACTTTTTGAAAGCTTGGAAGATTAATTATAATAAAAAACAGGCACTTATTTCTGAAATATGATCTCCAAAAAGAAAATTAAGCAGATTGCAGGAAGGTATGGAAAGAAGATTGGGAAAGAGGCAATTTTAGAGCTGGAAAAGAAGATTATATATGAAATTGAGAGGTTAGTTCAAAAAGGAGTGAGAAATGCGAATTTTAGAGGGAGAAGTACAATAGTTAAAGAGGATTTTGATGATGGGGATTAGTGCGAGGTTTGTGCAATGAAAGAAAAGTTATCTTCAAGGGATAAAAACTTATTTGAAAGAAATATATTTTTAACTTATTTAAGGGGGTGTTTTAGTTGGGGTCGGTTTTTTGTTCCAGTTTTGGCCTTATTTTATATAGCTTCTCAAGTAAGTTTGGAGCAGTTTTCAATAATTTTTGCAGTGTTTTCTCTATCTATTCTTATTTTAGAAATACCTACTGGTGTTTTGGCTGATTTACTGGGAAAGAAGAAAACTTTAATTCTTTCTAGTTTAATGTATGTTATAGAGGTAGTTATAATTGCATTTTTTAACGGATTTTGGCCTTTATTAATTGCAAAAATTATCAGTGGAATGGGGGTGAGTTTAAGCTCGGGCACGGGGAGTGCGTTAATTTATGATTCTTTAACGAGGTTGGGTCGAGAAGAAGAGCATAAGAAAATTTTAGGAAAATTATTGTACTTAACAAATATCTCTATGGCTATAGTGTTTATTACAGGAGCATATCTATTTACATTATATTACAAGCTTCCTGCTTATTTATCTTTACCTTTTTTAATAGCTAATCTTGTTGTTGCTTTCTTTTTAAAAGAACCATTTAATCCTTCAAAGAAATTCAATATTAAAAATGCATATGCACATTTAATAGAGGGGTTAAAGTCTTTTTTGAAAAATAAATATTTAGTTTATCTAGCATTATTTACTTTAATCATTGGTTCTACTATTAGTATGATGTTGTCTTATTCTTCAACATATTATGAATTAATATTTATTCCAGTTGCTTTAATTGGAGTAATTGCTTTTGTACAGAGTCTTTTAACTGCTTATTCTTCTAGAAGAGCACATAAATGGGAAGAAAAGCTGGGCGAAAGAAAGTCTTTATTTTTTATACAATTAATAATAATTTTAGCCTTATTATGTATGGGTTTTATGCTACCTAAAGTAGGATTCGTGTTTTTACTAATTATTTCTTTTACAGGAGGATTTTATTCTGTTTTAATCGGAGATTATGTAAATAGGCATGTCAAAAGTTCTCATAGAGCAACAATGTTGTCTATTAATAATATGTTTGATAACATTGGAGAGTTTTTGCTATTCCCTGTTTTAGGTTTCGGTATTAAAAGTATAGGTATGGGCAATACTTTTACTTATTTTGCACTTTTCGTAGTAGTATACTTAGTAATTTTATGGTTTGTTTTTAGAAAAGTATCTAGTAATTCTTGAGACTTATAGAAATGCAGAGGAGATTAAATAGTTTTATAAATTATTAGTATTCTTAATACTTTATGGATGAAAAGAAGAAACTTGAAATTGAGAAACAGGCAAGGGATATACTTGCGAAGTTTGGAAAGAGTTTAAGTAATATTGAATTGAATACTAAAAAAACTAAAATAGGTCTTGGAGGGTTTAGAAAAGAGGGGCAGGGAAAGAAATGTGATTCTGAGTTTAGAGAAAGTATGTTCAAGAATGCTCCAAAGAAAGAAGGAGATTTTATAATTGCAGAGACAAAGAACTGGTAGTTTAAAATAGAATTATCTTATGTCAAGGAACTTGATGTTCTGATTGGATGAATAAGGGTTTAGGAAGAGAGGTTAGCGAGATGAATTGGAGATAATAAATAATTTGAAAGTATAAATTTAAATGTAGTTTACTAAAAATAAAAATGGGCTAAATAAAAACGCCCAACCGGATAAGCAGTAGTTTTCGCGAACTATGATAATTTGTAGGTGAATAACTATATAAACTTTTCTGTCGTCGAGGCTATGTGTAAATTCTAAGTCATAAACCTTGGATTGATTTTCCATTGATATTTTGCTCGGTTCAAAACATTAATATTATGATTAATCCATCTCAAAGTTTCTTCATTTATTCTCGCAGAAGGCAAGCGAGAATAAACCGAATTCCCCAAAAGAGATTTCTTGCTATGATTTGTTGATTCAACATTGCTTCTTTTGTGATAATGTTTTCCATATTCTTCAGGAGTATTTTCAAACTCCATATTCATTATTTTCCAAGGCATACAACCTCTTGACTTTCCAGCCCAATTCTTCCAAACTTTGAAGTAGGGCTTTGCACCTACTTCAACAACTTTCCAACAATTATCTTTGCACCAATATCTTCCATCACCTGAAAATTCTTCAACATTAAAATTTTTAGCAGTTTTATCTACGTGTTCTCTAAAAATAAGATTATCTCTCCCAGATTTTAGTTCAACGTTAAGAGCTGTAACAACATTGCTCTTAACTCCAGTAGTAATATGAATTGTCAAATGATATCTTTTCTTAATTTCTTTTTTACATCTCAAACTATACCAACTGGAAAATAAATTTGTTCTTATTCCAGTTGCATCAGTTGCAAAATCATGTTCAATTTTGGATAGAGGTTTTGAACTTTCTTCTATCAAGTTTTCTAAGACTAATTGCAGAGAATTATTTTCTCGATAATTTGATAATGTTTTAAAGCACGGAATATCTAAGGTTATTATTCCGAATTTCTTTAGCAAGAGAAGAAACCCTCTTGCTCTTCTCAAAGAGAAATTAGGAAATTTATGAATTATTATTAAAGATCCCATTATACTTTTCATTTTTCTTCCTTTGCAAACATAATTTGTTAGATATCTAACAAATTCAAAGAAATTTAGGAATTCAGTTTCTTGAATTTTGTTATATATTGATTCATTTCTAGGCCATCTCTTTTTCTTACCCATTTATTAATATATACAGATATATATTATAATGTTGCTAAACAATCTTTCACAAACTTTATATATACTAATATATACAAGTATATATGCGAAAAATTACGATTAAAAAAGAGAAATTGTACTTTGAAGATGAAATCGAAGGATTATTTGAAAAAGTTGTAACTAAGTTTGGTTCTGGTGCAAAGATTGATGCGCCTAAAGAATTTCTAGGGAAAAAAGTTTATGTGTTAATTAGGAAGTAAATTTACACATAGCCTGTCGTCGATATTTTGCAGAGAACGCCCTAGACGCCAAACTGGTAAGGCAGCAGTCTAATAAACTGTGTTTTCGCGAACATCTGGGTTCGATTCCCAGCTAGGGCGCACTCTGCTTTGTTTTACTTGAGCAAGAATTATAGGAAATCACTTCAATAATCGGAATTTTTCTTGTGATTCCCTATCTAGCAAACAACAAAAACACTAGGGAAATTAAAGTTGTTTACTATAACTGATGTATTATACGCAGAACAAGGGTTTAGGAAGAGGGTTCAACAAATGGGCGGAGGATAATAAGCGATTAAGCAGGCAATAGCATTTAGGTTACTAGGTATACTAATCTTATGTGACTTGGTAGCATAAAGCTTATAAATAAGTTATACATGTCTAATTTATGGAACAGATAATAGTTGCTAAGAAATGGGGAAATTCATTTGGAATAGTTATACCTATGGAAATTGTTAAGAGAGAAGGTATCAATGAAGGAACTGAGATGATTGTAGACATTAAAGCAAAACATAAGACTAAAGTCAAAGAAGTTTTTGGAATATTAAAAAAGGAATTAGCTAAAATAGATACTCAAAAAGCATTAAAAGAGGTGGATAAAGCTTTTTGGTCTCCAAAATAGAATGAGCTATTTTTTTGATACATATGCTTTGGTAGAAATTGTTAAAGGAAATGAAAGTTATAAAAAATATTCAGAATTAACTTTTGTAACAACTACTTTAAATTTGTCAGAGTTTTATTTTTATTTATTATCTAGCTTAAGTGAAAACAGGGCAGAAGAGATTTTACGAAAATTCAATTTTGATTTTTTAGAAATTGATGAGAAAATAGCAAAAGAAGCAACAAAATTTAGGAAAAAAAATTACAAAAGGGAGCTAAGTTATGCCGATTGTGTAGGTTATATTTTATCTAAATCGAAAGGTTTCCATTTTTTGACAGGAGATTCATTTTTTGAGAATGTAGAAAATGTAGAGTTTGTGATTTAACTTTTCTTATCTGTTAAATTTTCTGTTTTTAAGTTAGCTAAGAACTGGTAATCATAACCCTTAAAAATGATGTTTTTCTATAGAGAGTATGGCGAAAAAGACTAGTCAAAAATCTGTAAAAAAGGAAAACAAATCTGTTAAAAAGATTGCTAAGGTAGCTAAAGAGGTTGAGAAAGATGAAGGGGGAACTTCTCTCGATGATGCTTTTGGAGATGATGAAGATGTAATTTATGCTGAGTCTAAGCCTAGGAAGGAGAAGAAAAAAACTGAAGAGGAAGAATCTGAAGAGGAATTAGATGTTGAAAATGATATTGATGGAGAGTTAGATGCTATTGAAAGGGGAGTTGGGGAGCTCTCAGTTGAGCAGTCTAACTATGAAATAAAAGCCAGTAAGCCGATTGCTCAATTGAAAAAAGGAGATAAAGTTAAAGTTGATGGAATCCAACTTGAGGTAGATAGTCATTATGTTTTGATGGATCATAAAACTACTAAAGAAATGACTTTGGAATTGTTTGATCCTAAAAATGATCAGGATTACCAGTTGAGATATTTTGATGATCAAGTAGATTCTACACTTGAATTTTATGAGCTTAAGGAAATTATGTATATTAAGAAAGTATTTAGAAAAGTTGAATGGTGACCATTGAATTTATTAATCTTGATTTTGTAGTGATTTTATGAAAAGGATTGTTTTGAGTTTGTTTTTGGTTGCTTTATTAGTTGGAATTGTTTCGGCTATTGATTTTCCTGTTGCAACTAATCAATATGTGAATGATTTTGATGGAGTATTGAATCAGGTGCAAAAGCAGGAGTTAATTGGATTGTTTTATGGAGTGGAGCAAAATACAACGGCTGAAATTGTATTTGTTTCGGTTTCTGATTTGAAGGGATATGATATTTCTCAATATGCAACTGAATTGGGGCAGAAATGGGGCGTTGGTAAATCTGATAAGGATAATGGGCTTGTAATTTTGTATGCTTCGGATGTTGGAAAAATTTATGTTGCAACAGGATATGGATTGGAAGGAATTCTACCTGACTCTAAGATAGGGAGAATATTGGATGAAAATTATGTTCCTTTAAGAGATTCTGGAAATTTTAGTGATGGAATAGTGCTGGCTTCCGAGGTTTTTGCACAGGAGATATTTGATAATGCTGACGAAGTTAGATCTGGAAAGGCGGGTGGGCAAACTACGAGTTTTGCTTCATTGGTTGTATTGATTTTTATTGGAATGATATTTGTAGCTTTATTTATTTTCTTTGCTTCAGGAATAAATAGGAAAAAAAGAGGATTTGGAGGATTTTGGAACTTCTTTTTTGCTGATTTTCTTGCGAGAATGGTATTGGCTTCGATATTGGGAGGAAATAGAAGCTCTGGGAGTTCTGGTGGATTCGGAGGAGGGGGTTTTGGTGGAGGTGGATTTGGCGGTGGAGGCGCAGGGAGATAACGATTCAGAAGGTTTTTAAATAGAATTAGTTTGAAGTTAATATGAAAAAAGCAACAATGATTTGGATTGGAGTAGGAATCGTAGTTTTGATTTTAGTTCTTTGGGTTATTGGTGGTTATAACAGGTTTGTGACCATGGATCAAAATATTCAAGGGAAGTGGAGTGAAGTTGAGAGTCAGTATCAAAGGCAATCTGATTTGATTTATAATCAATTAATACCTACGGTTTCAAGTTCAGTTAAGGTGGAGACGCAGTTCGTTAAGGATGTTATTTCTGCTAGAACTGCATATGTTGGTGCTACGACTCAGTTGCAGAAGGATACTGCAGGACAGCAGATGAATGCAGGAGTTACTGCTTTAGTAAATGCTGTTGCTGAGAATTATCCAACTCTTCAGGCAAGCACACATTATACTCAGTTAATTGATGAGCTGGCTGGAACACAAAATAGAATTACAACTGCAAGAGGAAGATATATTGAAGGCATACAAGGATATAATACAGCAATAAAGAGATTCCCTGGAAATATACTTGCTGGAGTATTTGGATTTTCAGGAAAAGAGTATTATCAATCTCAATCTGGAACTGATACACCAAGTTTAGGAACTGGAGTTTTGCCTTAAGGCAAAACTAAGGGTAAGATTTAATAAGGTTTTTCTGTAAGTTCTTTTATGGTTGAGGGATTTGTTGAATCTAAGGTTGGAAAGTATTTGGATAAAATAAATAGAGATAATTCAAAGATGAATATATTCTTGCATTTAAATGATAATGCTATTGAAGAGGCGAGAATTTTGGATGAGAAAGTTGCTAAAACAGGGAAAAAAGGAAGATTATATGGGTATGTTATTGCTGTTAAGAGCAATATTAATGTTAAAGGAATGATTGTTAATTGTGCTTCTAAAGTGCTAGAGAATTATGTTTCTGGATATGATGCAACTGTTATTGAGAAGATAAAAGTAGAGGATGGGGTCATAATCGGAATGGTAAATATGGATGAATTTGCATGTGGAACTTCTGGTGAAAAAAGTGCGTTTGGAGCTACGCAAAATCCTTCGACTAAAGGAAGAATTCCTGGAGGTAGTAGTAGTGGGAGTGCTGCTGCGGTAGCTGCTGGAATGTGTGATGTTTCTTTGGGAAGTGATACTGGAGGAAGCATAAGAAATCCTGCCTCACATTGTGGAGTAGTTGGAGTTAAACCTAGCTATGGATTTGTTTCAAGATATGGTTTGATTGATTTATCTATGAGTTTAGATCAGATAGGTCCAATTGCTAAGAATGTTGAAGATGCTCTACTTGTTTTGGATGTAATTAGGGGAAAAGATGAAAGAGACACGATAAGTATTGAATCTAATGCATTAAAATTGGAGGAGGTTGGAAAGATTAGTGTTGGTGTATTGAGAGTTAAAGGAGTAGACAAGAGGATTCAAGGATTGATAGATAAAAAGACTGGAGAAATTGTAAAAAAGAATGGTTGGAAATTGGGAGAAGTAATAATAGAGCATATAGACTTGGCTGTGCAAACATATTATCCTCTTGTTTATGCTGAATTCTTTTCTGGAACAAGAAGATTTGATGGGAGAAGATATGGATATAAATTTGAGGATGTATGTGGAGAAGAGGTTTTAAGGAGAGTTCTTGGAGGAGCAGAGATAACTAAAGCAGAGTTTAAGGGGAAATACTATCAGAAGGCTTTGACTGTTAAGGAGATGATTCGAGATGAGTTTCAGAAGGCTTTTGAAAAGTATGATTGTATTGTTTCTCCGGTTTTTCCTATTTTACCTTGGAAAGTAGGGGAAGGAGCTAAAATGAGTGTTGAAGAGGACTATGCTTGTGATATTTTGACTTGTCCTTCCAATCTTGCTGGAATTTGTGCAATTAGTGTTCCTGCTGGAAATATAAAAAATGGAAAAGAAGAAATTCCGGTAGGCATTCAAATAATGGCTGGAAGAATGCAAGAGAGCAAGATGTTAAGTATAGCGAAACATTTTGACATGTTTCGCTGATTCTCGCAATAAGAGCTATTGCTCAAATATAGCAAAACATTTTGAGTAATCATCGTACGGGTAATCTGTTTTCGATTTTTCGTAAATACCCTATAGCTTGCTGTGGGGATAAAGTCCTAGCAGGATTAAGTTGAACACC
>ERZ1292629.2549-Hain-H43-01um-R1-2549-length-15111-cov-26_pt1 | contig 13400 bp, 17 predicted proteins | sample MGYA00564399_ERZ1292629 | MGnify/ENA primary metagenome ERZ1292629 (study PRJEB36523, sample SAMEA6512636) | groundwater metagenome | collected 2019-01-08 | study: AquaDiva: Metagenomics assemblies of 32 groundwater samples | reverse complement strand
CTAGCGCAAGCCCGTCAGAATCCCCATCAGTGAGTCCATCTCAAAGCCCTAGCGCGTCAGCTTCACCGTCAGCCAGTCCGTCAGTTTCTCCATCTCAAAGCCCATCTGCATCAGCTTCACCGTCAGAATCCCCATCAGAGTCTCCATCAGCCAGTCCTTCCAAAAGTCCGAGCTCAAGCCCATCAGCCTCTCCTTCATCATCGCCTTCGCAAAGCCCATCAGAATCGCCATCAAAAAGTCCCTCCCAATCGCCATCAGCATCAGCCAGCCCATCAGAATCGCCAAGCGCCTCTCCATCGGAGAGTCCCAGCGCGTCACCAAGCGTCAGTCCCAGCGTTTCTCCTTCTGCCAGTCCTTCCCAATCTCCCTCGTCCTCTGTCAGTCCTTCAGAATCTCCTTCAGAATCTCCCAGCCAATCGCCATCGGCCTCTGCCAGCCCGTCAGAATCGCCATCTGCGTCGGCCTCTCCTTCTGAAAGTCCGAGCGCCAGTCCAAGCGTTTCGCCATCGGAAAGCCCCTCCGCAAGCCCTTCCGCATCGCTTTCTCCTTCGGCTTCTCCATCCGCCTCGCCATCTCAAAGCCCAAGCGCTTCTGTCTCGCCAAGCGCCTCTCCAAGCGCGTCTCCAAGCTCATCCGCATCTCCCAGCGAATCACCAAGCTCATCTTTTTCTCCGTCCGCAAGCCCTTCCCAATCTCCCTCGTCTTCTGTTTCTCCATCAATCAGCCCTTCGCCATTTGCCCGTTCATTGCAGGCAATAAACGGATTGGATGAGGCCTCAATAAGCGCGGTTAACGGGCTGTTGCACGCGAATATAAAAAATGTGAATGGATTGGAGTGGCATGAATAACCATAAATAACATTGCTTGACATATTATTTTTTGTTAAAATTAAAATAATAAAAGCATGCAGCAAAAAATTTTTAATTTTATAAAATACAATAACGCTTTTACTATTGTTCTGATGGTATTTTTTCTCGGGTTTGGAGTAAGCTTTGCCGCTAGTCCTGCGGTGCGTGATGGTGTTTATACCAGCCAAGAAACGGTTGTCTCTGTTGATAATAGTTTGGTTATTTCGGCTGATTTGGATAATTTTAATTTTAATTTGAGGATAAATGCCATCACCGAAGATGAAAGAAATTATTATGTGGCCTATTCATACCAAACTTTAACCATTGAGGATAGTATTTGGCAAAACAAAACAATGGGAAAAACATTAACCGTCAGCAAAGAAGCGCTGGACGGCAGAGACCTCGGCCTTTTTGTGGCCAAAGAATTGGGGGAGAATATAAATTACGAATTGTCCTACTTGAAAAGAGTTCAGAAATTGGAAAAAGAAAAAGGCGAGTCCCAAAAGATGGTGACCACAGAATATTCCGGCCTGATTGGAAAATTATTGGACCCAAAAGAAAAAGTGATAGAAGGTTATGTTCCGGTCATATCGGAACCAGTGCCAGAAGTTCCGGCAACAGTGGAATCCAATCCGGAAGAGGTTATTGTTTCCACTCCGTACATCCAGCCGCCGCAAGATGTTCCAGCGGACGAAGCAAAACCTGAAGAAGAACCTCCTGCCGCTCCCGTTTCCCAACCGCCGCCTGAACCAGCGCCAGCCGCCGAAGGAACAGAAGCAACCTCAACTCCAATTCAAGAAGAACCGATTGAGGAGCCTGCGCCCGCTCCGCTGCCGGAACCAGAAGATATGGTTGATGAAGAGTTGATTCAAGAAGTCGTAGAAGAGCTTAAGCAGGAACCAGTTCCAGCGCCGGAACCAGAATCAACTCCCGCGCCAGAGCCAGAAAATCCTCCAGAACCTACACCATAAATGAAAAAGTTTGTTTATTTGTTATTTTTTTTCATCTTTGTTTTTGGCGCCGGGCCGGTTTATTCGGAAGAATCCACTTCTGCCAGTTTTAAAATGCTGGATCCCGTCTTAGCGCCTTCCGGATATTCAACCTCAACCGGTTTTCAGCTTTGGGGCGCTATTTCTGAAGTGGCGATTGGAACAAGCACTTCTGCTTCTTTTGGCGTCAATGCCGGATTTCTATATTTTCCTTTTGCTTCCTCCCCCGTAGTTTCAGCCACCGCCGGAAGCGGCCAAGTGGCTCTTTCTTGGACTGCGTCTACCGGCTATTTGGGCTGGACAGCTTCCGGATATAATATTGCCCAATCAACCACTTCTAGCGGACCATACTCTTACACCAACGATGTTACTTCTCCCGCCACCAGAACCGGACTGACGAACGGCACCACATATTATTTTGTGGTGGTGGTTAGAGATATTTTTGGCAATGCCATTGCCAGCTCGACTGAAGTGTCCGCCACCCCCGCCGCCGGTACAGGCGGCACTGGCGGCACTGGCGGCAGCGGTGGGAGCAGCGGCAGCGGCAGTTCTTCTTATTCAAATACAGGAGCTATATTTTTAGGCCGAGCCTATCCAAAAACTACCGTCACCCTCCTTAAAGATGCTCAGGTAGCGGCTACCACCGTGGCGGGAGCTGACGCCAATTTCCAAATCACCCTGTCCAACCTTACCGGCGGCAATTATATTTTTAGTTTGTATTCTGAAGATAAAAATGGCAACCGTTCTTCTCTCTTGACTTTTCCGGTAAGCATAACTTCTGGGGTTACGACCAAAATAGGCGGCATATTTCTGGCGCCGACTATTGCGGTGGATAAAAGCGAAGTAAAGAGGGGAGATAATATAGCCATTTTTGGCCAATCGGCGCCGGCGGCGAGCATTATCATTTCTGTCAATTCTGATGAGGATATTTTTGTCAAAACAGCTTCTGACGCGGCGGGAGTTTATTTGCACAATTTTGACACAGTCCAGCTGGAAATGGGGGACCATGGCGCCAAATCAAAGGCGGCCTTAAAAGAAGAGATAAGCTCTTTTAGCAAAACCGTTAGTTTCAAAGTCGGCACCAAAAATGTTTTGGCCCAGGTCCAGAAATGCGCCAAAAAGGGCGACCTCAATGATGATTGCCGCGTCAACCTGGTGGACTTCTCCATAGCCGCCTTTTGGTATAAAAAGCCGTTGAGCGCTGCCTTTAAACTTAAAGAAATTGAACATTTAAACGGAGACGGAAAAGTTGATTTGATTGATTTCAGCATAATGGCCTATTATTGGACCGGATAATAAATTTCAATGATTAAATTTACAAATAAAAATAACTTTCTTTTGCTGATTTTATTTTTTATTTTTTGCTTTGCCAATAAAACCGAGGCCGCTATATTGAAACTGGCGTCTCCGAATGGCGAGTTGGGCTTGGGGCAAGAAATTAAAATTGACCTGATTATTGACACTGAAAATGAGCAGATTAACGCCGTGGGCGGAAGAATTGTTTTTCCGGAAAATCTCTTTGAGCCTAAGGAAATAAAAGACGGCAACTCTATAGTGAGTTTGTGGACTGAAAAGCCGCAGGTTAATGAAAACGGCGCCATTATTTTTTCAGGCATAATTCCAGGCGGTGTTAGTATCCAAAACGGCTTGCTTTTTTCTGTTGTTTTGGAAGCGACCAAAGAGGGTTCTGGAGCCATTGCTTGGCAAAACGCTGAAGTTCTGAAAAACGACGGCCTGGGCACATCGGCTGAAGCTAAAATTTCTAATTTTCAATTTATAATTTCTAAACAAACGCCAATTTCCCAAACTCCAATTTCAGAAATAAAAGACACTGAGCCGCCCGAAGGTTTTAAGCCAGCTATTGGCAGCGACCCGGAAATATTTGGCGGCCAGTATTTTTTGGTTTTTATCACCCAAGACAAAAATTCAAGTATAGACCATTATGAAGTACGCGAAGGATTTTGGGGCAAATATGCCACAGCCGAAAGTCCCTATCTTATAAAAGACCAATCACTCGGCAAAAAAATATACATAAAAGCGATTGATAAGGCTTCTAATGAGAAAGTTGTTAAATTTAAACCGGAGAATGCATTAGAGTGGTATCAACATTATCTGCTATTTGGTATAATGCCATTGGCTGCCGCTGCCGGTTTCTTGTTTAAAAAACTATGGCTAAAGTTTATAAAATAATTTTTTCTCTCTTGTTGCTTAGTTTGGCGCCGTTGTCAGCCAAAGCGGCCGCTCTTTCTCTGAGCCCCACCAGCGGCGCTTTTGAAATTGGCGATAAGATAACGGTCAAAATTATAGTGTCAAGCAGCGTTTCCATCAATGCCATTTCGGGGACTGTTTCTTTTCCAACATCTATATTTACCATTGAGTCCGTTTCCAAATCGGGGTCCATCCTCAATTTTTGGGTCAGCGAGCCGAATTTTTCGCAGGGAGCCGGCACTCTCCAATTTGAAGGAGTGGCTCTCGGCGGTTTTCAGGGAGGCACCGGCGCCGTAATAACCGCAGTGTTGCGGGCGACTAAAGTTGGCTCGGGAACTATTTCATTTAAATCGGGGCAAGTATTGGCCAATGATGGGCAGGGAACTGATGTTACCAGCGACCTAGGCGAAGCCACTTTTTCGGTTGAAGCAAAAAAGGAAACATCAAAATTGCCAATGCCGGAAGAAATCAAAAAACCGGAAATGCCCGAACAGCAACTGACTTTATTGTCGCCTGAAATATCGCTCACCAAGAAATTTGGGGAGCAGGCTATAGCCGGCATTTCCAGTTATCCGCAAACCCAAGTGCTGTTGACATTTATTTCTGAGAATGGGATAAAAATAGTCATTACTGGCATTACTGACAATAATGGAGAATTTGTGCTGCTGGTGCCGCAAACTCTCAAGCGGGGCAGCTACAAAGTTTCTGCCATTATAACCCAGGATAATATTGCCCGCAGTTACGCTTCCAATGAAATAACGGTCAAAATCGGCAATATATTTTCTGATATTAGCTGGTGGATGTGGCTAATCATAATACTTTTAATTGCGGCGCTCATATACTTGATTATCCGCAGATTTTTTGTCAGGCGAGAGGCCAAAGAAGCTGAAAACGCCGTTCATCAGTCATTCAAGCTCTTGAGGGAAGAAACCGACGGAGAGATAAAGAAAGACATGAAAGAGGCCGAGGATTTAATTGCCAAAGAAATAAAAGATATTGAAGAAATATGATGAAATTTCGTTATATATATATTTGGTTTATTGCTATTCTTTTGTTCCCAATCAGTTTTTCAGTTCAGGCTCAGACCGTCAATCTGGACGCATCCAAACTTGTCCCAAGGGTGGAGGTTTTCCTGTCGCCCCGCTCCGGAAGCTTTGTGGAAGGAGCCACCTTTGAAGCGCCTATCATAATTAATACCAAAGGCGCTAGTATCAATAGCACTGAAATAAGAGTTAATTATGATAAGGATAAACTTACCATCGTCTCGTCGTCAAATGGCGTATCAATAATAGGTATATGGGTAGAACCGCCAAAATATGACAATACGCGCGGCGCTGCAAGCTATATTGGGGTTATACCCAACGGCATCACCACCGATTCTGGTGTTGTTGGCACCATAACTTTTAAGGCGTTGCGCGCTGGTCGAGCAGTTGTCAGTATCAGTACCAATTCAAAAGTTCTGCTAAGTGATGGTTTAGGTACAGAGACAATTCTTGATTTACGCCGGTCAGAATATACTATCATTCCGAAAGCTCCCGAAGGGGTGCAAATATTTTCGGAAACTCATCCGTTTCAAAGCAGTTGGTATAACAATAATAGCCCCGCTGTTTCTTGGGATCGCGATCCGGATATCCAAGGTTTTAGTTATGAACTTGATAATAAACCTTCCACCATTCCCGACAGTAAGATAAACACCACAGACACGACAAAATCTTTTGAAAAATTAGGTGATGGATTGTGGTATTTTCATATCAAAGCAAATAAAGGCGGCGTTTGGGGAACGACTGGGCACTTCTTGATGAAAATAGATACAACGCCGACGGCGGAATTCAAGCCTGAAGTGAATTATGTGCTGGCTGCCACCGTCTTGGTTGAACGGGCTCTTATTTCTTTCTTCACCACTGATAATCTTTCAGGCATTAATCACTACGAAGTTGGCGTTATTAATAAAGAGGAATTGCTTACTCAATCTCCAATTTTTGTGCAATCGGAAAGCCCTTTTCAGGTGCCGGTAGATAAAGCCAATCTTAGGGTAATTGTGCGCGCCGTAGATAATGCTGGAAATATCCGCGATGCATCAATTGATGTAAAAGCGCCTTTGCTTATTACAAAACTTATTACAAAATTTCTTAAAGACTATCTGATATATATTTTAATATTTATTACTTTTGTTGGTTTTTTGGTAATTTATCGCACTATCCGAAATTTAAAACGCGCAAGAAAAGCAAAAGACCCAAACAAGAAATTTAGCAGCGCTTTTTTACCTCATTAGCGCCTCCACGCCATCCCACCAGCCATCATCATTGGTATTGCGGAGTTTGGGATTTGTTTGCATGCAAGTTTCTTTTTCTACGGCTCCTAAACATTCTTCATTATAATCAGCCATGCCATCTTGGTCTTTATCTTGAGTATAAATAATCAACCTGTCATCAATTTCCTGTCTCAAAGCGGTTGTGTCTTTGCTGGCAACAGCGCCTTTGAAAGGGCTAAAACTTAACATTTCCAAATTTTTATTTTCATCTCTGACAAAAAATATAATGGCTCTGGCGCGGCTGATAGAAACATCATCTTCTTTTATTTTAAAATCGGTGGCTAAAATAATCTGTTTTTCGTCGCTCCAAATATTTACAAAATCTTCTTTTTTTAGGGCAACGCCATATTGATAAGCCAAACCCATTCTGGCTTCGCAGTCAATTCTGGTCTTGGGGTCTTCGCAGACTGAAGCTATTTTGTAGACAACGCTTCTCACCCCCTCTATATTTTTAACCTTATTATATGCCAAATATTTCGAAAAAACCGCCCAAGCTACATCTTTGGGGGCATTTGACAGGGGCAAAGTTTGCCCTAATATATCAGGATCAATTTTTACTTTGCCCGCCATAGCTTCAGCGGAGGCGGGTTTGTTATCGTCTATCGGCGCCAAAGAAATATTTTTTGAAATTAAAAACAAAGAGGAAACAGCGATAATCAAGACGATAATATATAAGATTTTATTTTTCATGGAGCGAAGTTGAATAATAATCCGCCAGCTCTTTTATAAACCCCGGTCCATTATAAATCATGCCGGTTATAAGCGCCACCAAATCAGACCCGGCTTTGAATTTTTCTAGCATATCTTGCGGAGACATCACCCCGCCACAGCCGATAATAGTAAATCTTTCCCCATAAGCGGTTCTAGTTTGCTTGATTAATTCATTTGAAAGTTCAAAGCACGGCTTGCCGCTTAAGCCGCCACCATATTCTTTTGGCGCTTCATCTCTATAATCCAGAGAATTATAATCTTTGTTCAAGTTTCCTATAATGACACCTTTAATCATTTGGAATTTTTCCGCCACTTTAAGCAAGCCGTCAAATTCCGGCCATTCCAAATTTATAGGCATTTTTATATAGACTGGTTTGGTGCATTTTATTTCAGAAATTTTTGAAAGCAATGGTTCAAGTAATGTCGGCTCAGTAAAAGTCTCACCGCCAAAAGCGTTGGGGCAAGAAATATTTAAAGTATAATAATCGCCCACATTTTCTTCGTTTAATCTTTTAAAGCTATAAAAATAATCCGCCAATCCTGTTTCAGCCGAGCAATTTTTTTCATCATTGGTTTGGGCAACTGAAATGCCAGTTATAAAATCAAAATTCTTTTTGTATTTTTTCAGACGTTTTATTATTTCTTCCACCCCATCATTTCTGAGACCTTTGTTAACTAAAATACTTTTTGATTTTGGTAATCTTTTTAAGCGGGGGATTTTATTGCCTCCGCAAGGCCTAGTGGTAATTGAACCGACCTCTACGCCGCCAAAAGAAATTTCGGGCAAAATATTTATAAGCCGGCCATTGTAGTCAAAACCGGCCGAAAGCAAAAAAGGAGTTTTGTATGTCAGGCCATCAACTTTTTTTGAAATATCCCCGCCTTTATAGCCGTAAAAAACAGAAACTAATTTTTTTAAATATCTGTATTTTCCCAAAAATTCACCGGTCCAAACAAAAAAATCATGCGCCTTTTCCGGGTTGAATTTGAAAAGTATTGGTTTAAGAATCTTTTGGTACAGCATATTGTATAATATAGCATAAATGAAAATGAATATAAAAAAACTCAACACCCCTAAAAAAGTGCAAGATTTTCTGGATAAGATGCCTTTTAATTTTGAAGAAAAAGAAGAGAATTACATGTCGCCAATGCGAGTTCTCAAGATAGGGAAGATGCACTGTTTTGAGGGGGCCATTTTTGCCTGCTTTTGCCTGCAACAACACAATATTGAAAATTACCTGATGGATTTGAAAGTTAAGGATTTAAAAAAAGACAGCGACCACACTTTATGTATTTTCAAAATCAACAAATATTGGGGAGCCATTTCCAAGACCAATCATTCTGTTTTGCGCTGGCGCGACCCCATTTACAAAACGCCCCGCGAGTTGGCCATGTCTTATTTTCACGAATATTTTTTAGACAACGGTCAAAAAACTTTGCTCTCTTTTTCAAAACCTTTTGATGTTTGGAAAAGATTTGGAGGAAAATGGGCAACCATGGAAAAAGATTTGGATAAAATAGCGGAAGCGCTTGATGAATCTCCGCACATAAATTTTGTGCCAAAAGAAAATGAAAAATTTATAAGACCAGCCGGCAAGACGGAAATAAAAGGGGCTGGCATTACAGAATGGAAGAAAAAATAATCCACATGTTTTTTATTTGACTTTTTTATTTTGCAAGTATATCGTTTAATTTTAGAAGCAGTTAAATCCCACCCCAACAAAAGGAAATGTGTGATTCCACAACCCCGAATGATTCCGAATACGCGAGCATGTCCAAAGCTTGCTCACAAAACACCTAAAACCGTTCCGGTGAAAAACGGGAATCAAAAGCTGATGCGGGAAGAAATCCATATCTGTATTAAGAAATTTTGGGAGCAGTTTTGTAGAAAGGAGGTGGCCCAGTAATCTGGGGCCGCTGTGTGAGTTTTCCACAGCGGCCTTTCGCTTGCTTGCTTTATTTTTTAATTAGGTGTATAAATTGGTACTAGAAGTGTACCTCCCCCAGAAGAAAGGGATGTAGTATGAATGGTTTAAAAAGCCAGTACGAGTTTCCTAGCTCTTGGAGTTTAAACCTCTCGCCTGTAATGAAGGACGTGAGGGAGTTGCCGAGTGCTCTGAGACGGAAAAATCAGCAAAAATTACCCTCTCCGTCCAACAAAGACGGTAAAAAAGGAGGGAAAGAGATTCACTGACATAATTCGCCCCCCAGCTCCCCTCATTGTCATTTGAGGAAGAGTGAGCACCCTTGCGCAAGCTGTCGCCACCGCGACAGCTCGGCAGGGTGTTTTTTATTTCCCCTCTATTGTTGTAAGAGAGGGTAGGGTGAGTTATTATAAATATATGGAAAAATTCAAAAATTCCAAATTTATTTTTGTAGTCGGCATAGGCGGTTCCGATTTGGCGTCAAAAGCGGTTTGGCATGCTCTGACTCTCCACAAACCGGATACGAAGAAAAAAATATTCTTTCTGGAATCGCCAGATTCGCGCGAATATGAAGAGGTGGAAAATTTTGTAAAGAATGAAGTAGCAAATCTGGAAGAGATTGTTTTAATAGTCGTGAGTAAATCAGGCAAAACAGCAGAAACTCTGGAAGCTTTTCATAAAACATTTGATATTTTATCTGAAAAATTCGGTATACCGATAAGCGGAAGAGTGCTTGTCATTTCATCTCTCGATTCTCCCCTCTGGAAATTAGCTAAGGAAAAAAATATGGAATGTTTGGAATGGGAAGGAGATATAGGCGGGCGCTTCAGCGCGTTCACCGTCGCCCATACTGCCGTTCTTTTCATTGCCGGATTGGATGTTGAAAAATTCAAAGAAGGATCCCACTACGCTGAAGCTTCGCGGGACGAGCAAGAAAAACTTGCTCGAAAAATATTTGAGAGTTATAAAAATGGCGCCGAGATTTTGGATTTTTTTATTTTCAATTCGGAGCTGGAAGATTTGGGCAAGTGGTGCCGCCAGCTTATTGCCGAAAGTCTTTCTGTTTTGACGCCAACGGTATCCATAGGTCCAACCGATTTGCATTCAATGCTGGAGCTTTACTTGGGCGGCCCCAAAAATAGATTTACTATTTTTGTGCGGTCGTTAAAAGAAATTGATAATAGTATCAACGAATCGGCTTATGAGAATGTTACCGAAGCGTACGAAAAAGCCGGATTGCCTTTTGAAAAATATGAAATGCCGGAAATAAATGAAAAAGAGCTGGGGAAATTTATAGCTTTTATGATGGCCACGACAATTGAGCTAGCAAAACTGCTGGAAGTTAACCCGTTTGACCAGCCGGCAGTGGAGGAGTATAAATCCCAAATATCAAGTACCAAATAATAAACAAATTCAAATGACGGAAATTCAAAATTCAAAACAGGGAAGTGCGAAACAATATGACTTGGAAGAAAGAACTTTTAAATTTGCCAAAGCCGTTAGAATTTTTGTTAAAAAACTTTTAAAAACCACCGGAAATTTTGAAGACAGCAAACAGCTCGTAAGATCAAGTGGTTCAATCGGAGCAAATTATATAGAAGCAAACGAATCATTGAGCAAGAAAGATTTTTTGATGAGAATAAAAATTGCTAGGAAAGAGGCAAAGGAAACTTTATTTTGGCTAAACTTGTTAGATACAAATCAAGATAAAAATTTGGAAACAGAATGTTTGAGTTTAATAAAAGAATGTAAAGAATTAAAGCTAATTCTTAGCTCAATCCTCCAAAGATCAGAATAACTTTCAATACTAAAATGACCACTTGTCAAGTTGCTATTTTAATTTAAATATGTTTAAATGTAATACAGAAGGAGTTTGAAAATGCTCACTGAAGAAGTGAAGAAATTGAAATCGTTTTGGGAGAGGAGAGTTTCGCTTACAGCCGAACTCAAACAACTCGAAACTGATACAGCTAATCAAATGGCCATGCTCAGGACTCAACTTCTTGCTCGCCTTCGCTTGGCTTCAGATACAGATACGCCTCTGTATCTATGGTTCAGGTATCGAGGCGACCTTGATTCGTTGGTGGAATACGGACACTGGAAGTCAGAAGTCTACTTTGAGGCAGACGGCAAGACGACCAATGAAAATCGAATCAGTGGCTGGTTTCTACACCGAACAGAAGCAGTTGCGGCATTCGAGTCCCTTAAGGAACTTTGGGGTGAAGCTGTAACTGTGGGCGAAGCTGAATTGGGCGGGAATGACCTCACCAGCTACATGAAAGTTGATCTAATACTTCAATAGACCATACGCCGCCTAAGTTCACTTGAAATAACAACCGTCCGATGAGAGCCACTCGCTCCACGGGCGGCTTTCTTTTTATATATGTGATAAAATTAATTTGGTTCTGTTTTGGATTTGAAATTTTATTATTTGAATTTATTTGGAATTTGGTATTTGTAATTTGGAATTTAATAATATGTATATATTATTTGACATTGGAGCGACTAAAATCAGGATAGCTTATTCGGCCGACGGAGAAATTTTTGAAAAGCCTAAAGTTTTTGAAACTCCGCAAAGCTACGAAGAGGGTTTGAGATTATTTGCAGAGACCGCCCAAGAATGCGTCCAGAGCAGGGAAGTTAAAAAAATAGCCGGAGGTATGAGCAGAAGCATTCCGGGATGGACTTATGAAAAATTTAAAAATGATTTGGGAGAAAAATTCGGAGCGGCTATTTTCATAGAAAATGATGCCGCCACGGTCGGGCTGGGCGAGGCCAATTGGGGAGCGGGACGGGGATTTAAAATAGTGGCTTATATCACCGTTTCCACCGGCGTGGGCGGCGCCAGAATTGTAAACGGAAAAATAGACGAGCATACTGTCGGTTTTGAGCCCGGCAAGCAGATAATAGACATTGAAGAAGGTTCAAACAAAACGCTGGAAAGCCTGATTTCCGGCCGAGCCTTGGAGGAAGAGACCGGCAAACATCCTAAGGAAATAACAGACCAGGAAGTTTGGGACAGGCGCGCCAGAATGCTGGCCATCGGCCTGAACAATGTCATTGTGGAGTGGTCGCCCAATGTCGTGGTAGTCGGCGGCTCAATGGTCACCGGAGAGCCGGCCATACCACTGGATAAAACCGAACAATATCTGAAAGAAATTTTGAAAATTTTTCCCGAAATTCCACCCATAAAGAAAGGCGAGCTTGGCGATTTCGGCGGCCTCTACGGCGCCCTTGCTTATTTGAAGAATATAAAATAGCAGATCCCGTGATGTTTTTCACGGGATCTTTTGCCAGTTAGAAATCCAGCCGAGTTTGACCGGTTTCAGCCGCTTTATTTTTATCTGAAAATTTAATACACTTGGGGCATGAAAAAAAAGAAAAAGGAACAAAGCATTATCATATATCAAGCAAAATCCGGAGCTATTGAGCTTCGAGGCGATTTGAGTAAAGAAACTATTTGGGCAACACAAGCACAGATTGTTAAACTTTTTAATGTTAATCAATCTGTCGTATCTCGTCATATAAATAATCTCTTCAAAAATGGTGAAATCCAAGAAAAAAGCAATATGCAGAAAATGCATAATGCAAATTCTGATAAACCTGTCGCTTTATATTCTTTAGATGTAATTTTAGGCATTGGTTATAGAACAAATTCAAAAGTGGCAATTGAATTTAGAAAATGGGCGACTAAAACATTGAAAAGTTATATCGTTAATGGCTATGCAATAAATAAAACCCGGATTGCTAAAAATTACGGGCAATTTCTGAACGTTATTGAAGATATAAAAAAACTTCTTCCAGCCGGATCGGCGACGGAGTCAAAAGATGTGGTTGAGCTTGTTTCTCTCTTTGCCGACACTTGGCTTTCGCTTGATGCCTATGATAAGGAACTTCTGCCAAAGGGAAGACTGACAAAAAAGAAAGTTAAACTAACGGCTGATAAAATTACAGACAATCTTGCTCAATTAAAACAAAAACTTTTGGAAAAGAAGGAAGCAAGTGATATTTTCGGGGTTGAAAAAAATACCGGAAATGTTTCCGGAATTATCGGTAATGTAATGCAGACATTCGGCGGCAAAGAGTTATATCCGACTGCCGAAGAAAAAGCGGTTCATCTTTTATATTTTATGGTCAAAAACCATCCATTTATAGATGGTAATAAAAGAAGCGGGGCTTTTGTCTTCGTTTGGTTTTTGCGACAAGCAAACATTTTGGATGTTTCTAAACTTACTCCATCGGCTTTAACTGCCCTTACCATTATGGTAGCCGAGAGTAATCCCCAACATAAAGAAAAAATAATCAGACTCATCTTAAACTTAATCTCCAAAAAATAATATGAGTTTAAGCATCGGAATCGTCGGCCTGCCGAATGTGGGGAAGTCCACATTGTTTAACGCGCTAACAA
>ERZ1292629.3025-Hain-H43-01um-R1-3025-length-13413-cov-16_pt1 | contig 13413 bp, 21 predicted proteins | sample MGYA00564399_ERZ1292629 | MGnify/ENA primary metagenome ERZ1292629 (study PRJEB36523, sample SAMEA6512636) | groundwater metagenome | collected 2019-01-08 | study: AquaDiva: Metagenomics assemblies of 32 groundwater samples | reverse complement strand
CTCTCGGAGTGAAACTTAATGAGAAAAAGGAGATTATAATCAATCACAAAACCTCAGAGACAAACGTCCTGGGCGTGTATGCCGCGGGCGATGTAGCCGATAAGCCGTTCAAACAAGCAATAACGGGCGTCGCAGAAGGATGTACGGCAGCATACAGTGCCTACGAATTTATTACACGAAATAGAATAACCTCAGACTAATAGCCTGCTTGCTTCTTATGTTTAACTTGTTGTTTGACTTCTCGATGTAATCGCTTCATCTCAAGCCGTTCAAACTTAATTCGTGCAACTCTGCTATGTCGTTTCATAGTAATCTTTAAACTTTCTTGTTTATAGTTCTTTTCACCAGGCTATCCTTCAAAGAACTGTGCGAATCGTTTTCCATTTGTTTTACAGTTCTCAAGCGATGCGACCCAGTTTGCGCCCGTATTTTCCAATTGACTCGTTTCTAAAAAATACCATCCTTCGCGGTTGAATCGCGCGGCAATAACCGTACGCAAGCCCATCATTTCTCCAAACAACATAAAGTCTTCAATTTGTTGGCGAGTTATGTAAATGCGCGTTTTCTTGCTCGATTTAGCTTCAACAACAACGCCCTTTTTTCCCAGTTTGCCTGCAAATAAGTCGCACGGAGAATTATCATTCACTCCACTTCCGGCAACACGCGCTGCGCGCCATCCGTGGTGTGTAAAGAGATCAACCAGTTCGCGCTCAGCTTTAGACCCCTTTGCTTTATTCGACATACGTAACCTATTGATGAGGGGTATATAAAATTAAAGAAAAAAAGAAAAATAAAATAAAAAAAGACTCGTTAGTTTCCGAAGAGACGAGCCCAGAATCGCGTCCACGAACCAGGCGCTTGTGCAGCGTCTTCTAATTCGGTTGCGCTATCAGTATTAGCGACGCCGGCTGAAGAAGGTATTTCTTTATTCAATCGTCCAACGCCGTCATCAACTTCCATCTGAGTTTCGTCTGCTGTGTTCTTGCGAACCGATCCGACTGTCTTAGTTATAAGAACAAGCGAACCTGATTCCGAGAGCTCGGCAGCATTTTCATCTGCAAGTGCAAATGAGAACGTTCCTTCAAAAATGCGTATTGAACCGGATTCCTTGGTCATGTGGATTGTTGCTTCTCCGACTTCCGCCCCATTGTAAAAGAGCGTAAATCGATAGCTATCGGGAGACTCATCAGAGTTTTCCTGTGCAAGCTTAAGTTTGGTATTTCCAATCATAAGCGTGCCTCGGTGCAGTACGCTGGCTTCATTGACGCTCTGAGGGCTAACAAGCGAACGGCTTGCGAGCACAATTCGAGCTAATTCAAGGGTGCCCTGCGTGTTTTCAGTATATCCGTTCCCCACCGTAACGCGAGAGAACGCAGCCGCACGAAGCGAAGGATCCATATCAGTCTCAAGAGCCGCAAGTGCCTCTTCAACATCGCTACTCCGTATGCCTGATGCGGAAACAGCCACGTCAATAGGCCTGACAGAACCCGTTACTTCTCGTACCACAAATGCATGAGGGCTAGTTGCTTGGACACGCGTAGGCTTTATCGAAATCGGATTTGCATATCCCCTTTCAGGCTCTTGCTCTTGTGCAGCGGTAAACCCTGCGGTAATAACGCTTAACATAAGCAACCCAGCTATAAGTATAGCAGTTTTCATGTGTACAAACCTCCTTTCAGAGATAATGTTTTTCATACGTTTCTTAGAAAGAGGGAGGTTATAAGCCCTGTCTGGAACCAGACCGGAACCAAAATGGAACAATCACCTAGCGACTAATTCGACAAACTTATTCTTTCCTTCACCAGAAAGCTTGACAAGTTTTTTCTTCACCAGTTCATGAATATGACGAGAAAACGAAGCCTTTGGAAGGTCGCAGCTTTTACGAAGATACGACATTTTTGTCTTGTCCGTTTCCCGCAACTTTTCAAGGATAAGGTTTTCACGCTCATTAAGCACCGAGCTAATAACGTCTAAACGATGAACCTTTTTCCGTTTTGTCAATACAGTACGCGTGTGTCTTTCCCTATTTCTATAATTGGCAATATAGGCGATTACAACGATCGCGATAAGCGCTCCGATAATTGTCACGAACGTGCCGATACCGTTAGACGTTTCTTTCTTTTCGATTGAATATCTAATGGTCGTGCCGTTGACGACGTACACGGCAATCTGCCCTTGCTCAAGCGTTATTTCACCACTCGAAAGCGATTTTATAACGGCACCTTCAGGAAGGACTATCACCATCTCGCTCGACGCGAGCGCATAGGAAAATGTCCAACTATTTCCTTCTTTTTGTGTGAGTGTTGACGTATATCCATGTATTCTTCCGTTCGCAAGAGTTATACCAGCAGGTAAAACAGGAGTCTCGTCAGATGCCCCGAGAAAGAGCGCATCACCCGCCGCATCAACATAAAGAGTAAGCTGTGTCAAAGCACTTGCCGAATGAAGCATGAGCCCCATAAAGAGGAGTATAATCAATAATCGTTTCATACCAAGCACAGAGTCTCGCGCTTTAAATAGATTGACTGGAACCAAAACGGAACAAAAAATAAAAAATAATTTTTCTTTAGTTGCTTCCCGAGTTGCTACCTGAGCGATCTTCTCTTCCGAACAATCGCGCCCAGAATCCGCGTCGAGAGGTCGCTTCTACCGGAGTCGTCGCATCTTCAACAGAGGCAACGTCAGTAGTACGTGGTCGAATCGCCTTGACATTAGCACGTTCAAGGTTGCCTTTAATGGCACGCACTTGTGTGGCAATAGTCACATCCCAAGACTCTTCCCCAATCATAAGCGTCCCCGTTCGTACAGCAAATCCCGTATCATAGGCTGTGCCGGCATTAAGCGTCAACGTACCGATCGCATCACCTTCATCAATCACAGCAAAGGTAACAGTGTTCACAGGAAGTTGTTCTTCTAGTGCATTTACAGCTCGCGTAAGTTTGTATTCTTCTTTACCCACGCGAAGTGTTGCACGTGTGAAGCTTTGACTTACACGGTCCTCATTGACCGAGATAGTCGCTTTATGTACTCCCACAAGGGTTAGTAACACTCCAGTTTCACCTTGCAATGCATACCCGTGACCATAAAATCCGATGGTTGCTCGAAGGGTCTTGCCCGATACATCGTCCTCGAGCTCAGATTCGTACTCTAATAAATCGTCAGAATCGTCTTCAGGGACGATATCCGACGTCGATGTGCTGTCATCATCACTATCGTCAGAAGAGTCATCCGAATCATCATCGTCAGAATCGTCAGATTCGTCATCATCGTCTGAACCGCTTTCAGCATAGGCCGCACCTGCAATCAGGAGAAAGGCTGCAAAAATAGCAAATCCATACAACAAATAAGTATATTTCATCATATCTACCCCCTTTCACGTTTCTAACGTCACTTGAGGAAGAAAGACAAGTTTAAGAGTTTTGCGGAGCCCTATAAGTCTCGTGCGTACAACGTTCGTCTGCCGTTGAGCTTTGCACGGTGAGCCGCATCTTCAAGAATCTTGAGGACTTTTTTGTTCAATGCTTCAGGAACTTCACTAGCTACACTCAATTCAGGCACTGCAGCCTTTATTTTGCTTTTTACAATCAGTTCAATATCATCAACCATTCTTCTTTACCTCGTGTTTTTCTTTAATTTCTTCTAGAGGACGCATCAGGGGAAAAATCACACACTCACGTATAGGCTTATTTTCAAAGAGTGAAAACAGCCGTTCTGAAACTCCAAAACCGCACGTGGGGGGCATCCCATATTTTAAGGCTTCAACGAAACTTTCATCATGTTCCTGTGCTTCACTATCGCCCGCCTCTTTCATCTTCCGCTGTTCTTGAAAACGCTCTTCTTGGTCAAACGGGTCGTTTAATTCACTGTATCCGTTACCCATTTCGGTGCCTGCAAGAATAATCTGAAATTGCTCAACCTTACGAGAATCGCTCGGATTGCGTTTAGCCAAAGGAGAAACTTCAACAGGCTGCCCAGTCAGGAATACGGGTCCGGCAATTTTCTTACGACAGACTTTCCACAATAAGTCCATGAGCCTGCCTCTTTCAAGAGTAGGTGCAAATTCTTGTTTCAATTCTCGCAGCTTTTTTTCCATTTCTTGCTTTGTCGCATTGAAAATATCTATCTTGAGTTCTTTCTTAATAGTGTCCGCATAATCAATAACACTCCATTTCTTTCCTATATCGAATTCATGTTCCCCATAGGAAAACTTCGTCTTTCCGTATACTTCTTTCGCGAGTGTTTTGTATAACGCTTCAACAAGGCTCATACCCATTTCGTAGTTGGCATATCCCCAGTAGAACTCCATCTGCGTATAATCTTGCAAATGCTCTGCATCCATACCTTCGTTTCTAAATTGTCGTCCAATCTCAAATGTTCTTGGATAACCTGCAACCATACATTTTTTTTGCCAGAGTTCACCCATCGAGATGCGCAGATATACATCTAAGTTAAGCGCATTATGATGGGTTGCAAACGGTGTTGCACTCGCTCCGCCCGCGCTATTTTCAAGCACCGGTGTTTCTACCTCGAGAAATCCACGCTCCTTCAGAAAAGAGCGCATAGTCTCCCAGAATTTAGATTTGCGCACAAACGTCTCTCGTGTTTCAGGGTTTGTGATAATCTCCAAGTATCTCTTACGTAATCGTTCTTCGTCATCAACAATTCCATGAAACTTATCGGGCAGAGGCAATAACGATTTCGTAAGCAATTCGAGTTTTTCAACCATCACCGAAAGTTCACCGCGCTTCGTTCGAAACACGTTTCCTGTAACGCCCACAAAGTCACCCATATCGACAAATTCTTTGAAAAATTCACGTATCTTCTCAGGCGTTTCCTTTTCCTGCAGAACAACTTGAATCGTTCCAACACCGTCATATAAGGTGCCAAAGGCAATCTTTCCAAGGTCTCGCACACTCGTTAATCGTCCTGCGATTTTTACCGTGCCTTTCACATAGGCTTCGTTTTTAAGTTTTGCATGTTTTTCGTGCAATGCTCTTGAAGAATCTTGTACATCAAACGTGTTAGGATAAGGATTAATTTTTAGTTTTCGTAACGCGTGCAACTTCTTTATCCGTTCAGCAACAATTTCATCTTGTCGTCCCATAGCCTAATGAGAAATGTGAGGTTTATAGAGATTATGGCCTGAGGCCAAGCGAGGCCGTACAAAGGTTCTTTGCGTCTTCGCGAGCTAGGGCACAGCGTACCCCTGTCGCAGGGTCTATAAGAGGACACTCTCCCGACTCGGATGCAAAACATACGTAATTCGAACCGCATAGGCAACACAACTCTCCGTTATCACACCCCGGAGAGAGATACACGTTATTTTTATCCAAAGGTGAATACAAAAGCCCTAAAACACCAACGCCCAAAATTAAAAGAGCCACAACACGGTACTGTAATATAACTCTTGCAGGGCGAGGAACTGCGACTTTCACCTTTTTTCGTTTCACGTCATTAAAGATGGCTTACTCTATTTAAATCTTCATAATTCTAAAATCCTTGAAGTCTTGAAATCGAGCCTCTTGCATATCAACATTTTTTATCGTCGTGTTATACGGTCCTGTTTTGCACTTGGGAATCATCTCATCAACAGCCTTTGCATCTCCTTCAAGAAAAACCTCAATGCGTTTATCTTCTAAGGTGCGCACAAATCCCCGAACATTGAGCAACGTCGCTTCATCCTTAAGATAGGGTGCAAAGAACATGGGCTGTACATTTCCCGTAAGAAACAAACGCACGCTTTTTTTCATAGTCTATTCAAGGAACCCGATTTAATATAATTACCTATGCCCTGCCTTGGCTTCATGTTGCTCCGCAAGTTCTTGCTTTTCTGCAATAGACTCGAGCGTTTCGTCAAGCATACGCAAATATCCTATGCTGCGCCAGTCCATGCCCAGCAGTTTAGCGGCCTGTTTGTCCATTTCAAGAGGATGACCTGCAAGCAATACACCCTTATCACGTAGCTCAAGCAAAGCAAAGTTAGGCATTTTACAGAGATTAATGTCATGGACTTGGTATTTAAGCGGATACGCATCCAACTTATTTTTACGCTGTGAAAAGAAACCCTTATAATGTCGAGCTGGAAACGCACCGAGCATGCTGGTTAACGCACCCTGCAATTGCACGTCTTCTCGCGGCTTGACAACAGGCAAGCTGACAACAAAGGCATGCTTTAGGATTGAGGGATACATAATTTGTTCAAACCCTACAAATTCATTCTTCCCGATAGACTCAGACTCGGTGTTATTGAGGTCAATCAAGCTAACATTATACTTCTCTGCAAGCGCACGATAACCCTGTTCTTCGAATAAAAGCGAAGTATCCGCCCCATCAGCTCCCTCTGCAATATATACTTCGGCCCCCGGATTCTTATGTGCAGCACAAAACTTAACCACCTCTTCCACAAAGCTAAGGGGGGTGCCATGTGCCGCATCTTCGTGCACGCATGGTTTGAGCACAATCGCCTCATGTCGCTTAAGCTCTTGGTCGAATTTTATTAACTTAAACAGTTTGGGAATAGTTTCCTCATACGACGTTAATTTTATAGAAACCCCTTTGGTCATACTTCCCAACATAGTGCTCGGTTTTTAAGGATTATTATACTTGGAGTATAACAGCATGTTTACAGCTTCCCTTCATGTTCGCGCCGATCAAGTTCATTGTTCACAACGGCAATTGTTTGGGAAGCAAAATAAACATTCGGACCGATGGTAATAGGCGTGCACCACTGCTTGAGCCTCTTCAGTTCTTTGTCGGGAAGTCCGCGATGATCTCCCAAGATAAACACAGGGTCTTTTTGTATGTTCGCAGTACGTATATCTTCTCCGTCGGGGTCAAGCACGTACAAGTTGCGTCCCGCATCATACAACTCTTCAATAGTCGGAAGAAGGGCCTTTTTTTCAATCCAAAATCCGGGAAACACTTCTCGCTTTTCCCCTTCGCGATACTTGTAAAGCATCTTTTTTAACACGCCTGAAACGTCTTTCTTCGCAAGGTAAATTTTATCAATACCTGTCTTGCCTTCGGTAACAGGCTGCAGTTCAAGATGTTTGACAGGGTCGGGTGGACCCCCAAAGCTCAAATGGAGTTTTGCATCCGTTCGAATTTTATGGCTGAGAAAGAACGTAGCAATCACCGTATGTACCGCAATATCGATGCGACCCGACTCTTGCAAGTCGGCCCCAATCATATTTCCTGCAGTAGGTGCAGTTCGGGAGTAGTACACAAATTCTCTCATGAATCTCAATAGAAAATGCCCTTTTAAGCCTTCGGGCGTTTCTTTACAAAACGCCTAAAAAATTATCCTTTGAATCGCTCATATGAAACAAGGTCTTTTAAATCAAGTCTTTCCCGTTTTCGTTTAAATGCCCCTTTCTTTTCATAACCCAATCCAATCACCAAAGGAACCACATCTTCTTTTTTCACACCAAGTATCTTTTTGACATTTTGTTCGGGAGTGAGAATACATGACCCGATTCCTAATTCGGTTGCCTGCAGAGCCATGTGTTCAACCGCAATGCCCACACTCGCAAAGGTGTCGTGCATAGCTGAATCTTTTCCCCGAAAACATGCGTGCCCCGACCCAGCGCATCGTTTCTGGAGGAGTATTGCCGCAACAATTACCCGAGGATCGCCGTGAAAGAATCCGTAATTAACATGGTCCATCAACGCATCAATAGTTTTTTTATTTTTGATCACAATGAAATGCCACGGCTGGCTATTAGTGCAACTCGGAGCCCAACGCGCTGCTTCAATCATTTTCATAATGTGCGCATCACTTACATCCTTTTCGCTGAACTCGAACGTCGTTTTACGCATCTTCACCAGCTTTGAAAAATCCATTTACAGTATCCTTTCAAGAGGTTGTTTTTTCTTTATAAATGTTGGTCGTCCATTTCTCAAATAGAATAGTATCTACATACCTTCTAATCAAGGGAATCAATCGAGAAGAGCACTCATTATCTTTAGAAACGGCCACAAAATCAACTCCCTGCAACGCGAAGTGGCCTTTAAGGTAATAAAGAAATTTCTTGCAAACATGAGGTTCATTCAAAATTGCTAAATCGCAAAAAGAGTCAAAAAAGACCAAATCAAACGATTTCTTCTTCAACAGGCGATCCATGATTTCTGAAAGTCGAGCAAGCGAGCAATACTCTTCCAAGAGAACGAATTGTTTGTAGGTCGAGGGACTTTTTCTTGCAACAATCGTGACATTATGTATTTCCTTGTCTAAACTCTCCTCTATTTCCGCAAGGCGTTTAAACAGGCTTATATAAAGGACATGCTTACGGACCAAAGATGCCTGTTTTATCAGCTCCCTTTCCCTGAGAGGGTAAATGTTCTCGGGAATAATATAAAATGTAACTGTGCTCACATAATCACCCCCCAAGGAGTGTTCTATTTTTATTTAAACGTTCCTACTCTAATTAAGTACAAATTCAGGTCGTGCAATAATATCTCCTTCATTAACAACGCGCGCAATTTCGATAAACTGTTCATTGCAAAACACAGCAAAAAACGCTCCTTTTACCAACGAAAGAGGTTTGAGAAAATCCTTTTGGTAAAATGGCTTGCCTGTAAGGAGCGTAGATAACGAGCTCTTTTTAACTAAAACGCAAGGCATCACACTTTCTATCACCTTTTCAGCAGGGATTAGCATCGCTCGTAAGAGAGATTCATCGCCTCGTGTATATGCATCAAGTGCTCTATCAAAGTCGTACAAACGTATCGATTCTGATTCGTCAAAGAGTCCTGCTTTTGTTCGCCGCAGTTCGAGCATATGTGCCCCTCCAATAGTTTTTCCTAAGTCGTTGACGAGCGTCCGAATATACGTCCCCGCTTCTACGTCAGTTTCGAAGAGCACATCTTTTTCACTACGTTCTAAAAAAGTAAACGCCGCCACGCTTCGTTGTCGTTCTGCACGTTTTACACTAGAACGCAACGGAGGCATTTGGGTAATGGTTCCAACAAATTTTTTCATCTCTTTTTTCAAGATATCGTCATCAATATCCTCGTGCAGTCGCATAATACCCACATAACTCTTTTCTTTTTTCATCAAATAAGGGGAAAGTTTACACGCACGATTAAGCGTTATCGGAAGCACCCCCGAAACCGCAGGGTCCAACGTTCCCATATGGCTGGTTTTGCGTAATTCGAGTTTTTCCCGTATATAATCAGAAACTTGATAACTCGTCGGTCCCGATGGTTTATCGATGTTGATAATTGAAAATTCCAAGAGCTCTTTGATTGGTTTCATATAGACCCCTCAAGATATCTTTTTCTTCTTTCAGCACTAAATCGTTCGATTGCATACCTAAGCATTGTCCGAGGCATCTTCTTATAATGCATCGCCAAAAATGTTTCGAGATATTTTTCATTGCGTTTTCCAATTTCACGCAGCATCCATCCACACGCTTTGTGAATCAAATCGTGTTCGTCAAGCATAAGCATCTCAACAATCTTGAACGTGGGCTCAAACTGTCTTTTTTTTATAAAATTAAACGTAGATACGACGGCTATGCGCCGTTCCCAAAGATTTCTTGATTGAGCTAATTTGTAAAGGTACGTTTTTTCTTTATCAAATAGGTACTCCCCCAATAGCTTGTCCGCACTCAAGTCAACAAGGTCCCAATTGTTTACCTGCTTCAAGTTAGCAAGGTAAAAAGAAACGATTTCTTTTTTATCCCCTTTCTTGTATTTCTCAACAAGGATAAGCAGGGCAGTCAGCCTATCTTCATGGGTTTTTGATGTGATAAGGCGTTCAATATCTGAAAAAGGCGCGTCTCTAAACTGCTTTGCGACCGTACGGCAGTTCGGAACGGTTACTCCGATAAACACATCTCCCTCGCCATACTGTCCTAATCCCGTCTTAAAAAATCTCTTTGAAACATCGGCTCGTTCGGTGCTCGAATAGCGTCTCAGAGTAGTTGATATCTCCATTCAGAACTCAAAGAAACACACTATAAAACTATTTCTTCAATGCCATACGCTTGATTTGCGGCGTCTTTGCTTTAGTCGTATGCTTCTCAGCTCTCTGTTGCTGCTCTGCAAGGTTTTCATTGGCAATAGCCGTAGCCTTTCCTTTTTCAGCCTCGTCTTTCTTTTCTTCTTCCGTCTTTTCCTCTTTCTTTTCCTCAGCCTTCGGCGCTTCCTTTTCAGCTTTCTTGTTGAACTTTCCATGTTTGGCCTGTGCAAACGTAACGTGCTTTGGTATCTCTACAAATCCAACATGTACAATGTCTCCTTTCTTCACAGCCTTTACCGTGACGCGTGCAGGAGCATGATCGGGTCCGCGAGACCACATATCATTATTGAGATACATATCGAGCTTAACTTTTTCAACATCTCGGTGAGGAACTTTCATATGGTGGGCAATAAATTCCTTGAGAGTCACGACGCCTTTACGTGCACGTTTGTAATGGGGAACTTTCATGCAGGCACGCCTGAGCGGAACCGTATAAATGCGTTCGAGTGTAGTTGTTTCAGCCATTGTGTTATCCTAAATGAGACTTATGGGTTCGCCTCGGTTTTAACTTTAGTTTTGAACGTCTCCAATGTCTTCGCGTAGAGGTTAATTCTGAGGGGTGTTTTCGCTTTCCCTTGCCATATGCACGAATAACTGCCCAAAAAGGCGCCCATTTCGTCTGGCGCACTTTAACGCCTAACATAACTTTCTTGTGATAACTCTGTGTCATGATTACTGTATGCTCTCCACGAGTTGCTTTCCCTTTAAGGTGAGTTGACGTCCCGAATGTTTTCCCTTAATTTTTTCAACAAGGCCTGCAGATTCTGCTTGCTGTAACAAAAGGCGCACTATTTTTCCGCTTCCCTTATAGTGTCGAGCAGGCTTCATTCCTCTATTCTTACGATGACCGTACCTCGTTCTGAGACGACCAACACCCACAATGCCTCGTAAATGCATTTGTCGAAGGATACTCGCAGCACGCTTATACCAAAAATCAGGTTCTTCAATCGGGCGCATCTTTCCCGCTCCCGACTTAACGAATGCAATCCACTCAGGAGACTTGAACTCGTCTATTTCTTTAAGCGCAACTGCTAGCGCATTATTGTACTTTCCTGCATCTACAGAACGAATATCAGTCATAGCGAGGTATAAAAAAGACGCCTTATAAATCTTACTTTATGGCATTCGCACTCTTGCGAAGGATGATGGTAAATCCAACCGTCGTATAGCGATAATTTCCCCCCAATTTCGCTACAAGTTCATCGGCGAGCGTTCGAACTTTGTCCTTAGTAGGTGTATAATTCTGAAGCACCGATATGCGTACGCTTTTATGTGTTTTGAACGCAGACTGTAAACTAGCAATCGTTCCCTCGCTAACACCATTCTTTCCTATTTGAAACCTCATGTTCTTTTTTTCACGCCTCCTGCCGGCAGTGCTGCAACAATTTCATCATGTGCAAAACTGTCACCTAATTCAACACCAAATTGGGCAGCCATATCTACTTTATCAATAGTGCCCGGAACAATGCACATGAGCGGACGCACTGCTGTCTTTAGAGGGACCGCCCTAAGCGTACCTCGTTGCTTAATAAGAGCAAGCTCCAAAAGGACACTAATGCGCTTCGTTTTTCCACGTACGCGCCACGTGCCTGTTTTCATGCTCGGCTCTTTGGATAATTGGCCTGACTGAAAGACATCCACAAAGGCGCGCTTTTTTCGAGATTTCCACGCCTGACTAAAGCACGCGGTGAAAATCGCACTTTCTTCGAGTTCATCAGAAGACACCCGAGCGGGCTCCTTAAGTAAGACTGCAAACGGGCTCCCCGGAGCGGACGTGTGCATAACATAATAGTCCTTACTCGAAGCAAGGATTTCTTTTAGCAACGCATCATTTTGCGTTGCATTTTTGCCCCCTACAACAATTGTTTTGCCAGAAGTTACAAACCAGCGATATTTCGTATAGTCAATCATGCCAAATCGAACCAGAACGTGTTTTTAAATCTGTCTTAATCTGCTACAATATTAATGGTGAACTGTTCACTATCGTAAGACTTCCAAGTTGTGCCGTCGTAATATTCTACTTTAATCTGGTACGATATCGAACACAGTGGCGCACTATTGCTCGGTTCAACACGCACAAAGAAGGCCTTGGTTTTTCCAGCCTCAATATTAATTCTATCGAGTTCATAATTCAGCTTAAGATACTGATTAGCTCGTTCAGGATCAAGGTTGCATCCCCGTTCAATATTCCCCTGACCGGGAACACTTATAACGTACTTAAAATCAGTCGACTCAGTATCTTCAACAAGATTTCTAATGCCAAACGAAATACCGAACCCCTCTCCTTTTTTGACATCGACTTCGTTGTCAGGGAGGTTGACAACTACCTTCTTGCTACTATCTGAACTAAACAATTCATTAATTTCATTCTTAACACCCTCATCAATAAGCTCTACACTTTCCGTTGCTGTACTAAAAATGGTTCGCACAAGCAAAATGCCCAATACGAGCATAGTCATTCCAATAACGAGAATAACAATCGTACCCACTGAAAGTTCAACCGCACCCTTTCGTTGCATTACTCTCATTGTATGCTCCCTGCCTGAAGTTGTGCGAGCAAATCAGGATTATTCTTGAAAAATAGATAAGTTGCCACGAAGAATACGACCGCAAGTACAATGCCTATAATATTCAAAATCATTCCCGCATGCGATAGACGCGTCTTCCCGCGCTTTTGTTGTATAACGGCAAATACGATGCCTACAATTCCCATAATAAATCCAAGCAATGGAATTAAGAACGAGAGGACAATGCTGACAATGCCCAAAACAAACGAAACAACACCATACGCGCCATCACTAGAGGAGCTCACTTCTTTTTTCATTACCTAATCATGCGGCGGGCTTTTATAAAGGTTATGCCGTCGTTAGAACCCTAAGAAGTAAGTGCTGATGACAAGTAAGATGTTAACCACATAAATACTCGTGCATACCACGCAGAACGTTTTAACCTTCACGTAAAGGGCATAGGCTAAGTACAAAGAGGCGAGCAAAGAAAGGCTCGAAATCAAAAACAAATACTGTATCTCGCCAAGGAGCGCAAGAATAACTGCAACAAGGTAAAAGAGTATTCCCCACGTGCCGTTAGAGACACCAAAGGTCTTACCATAAGCACTCAAGAAAGCCTTCGTACATAACGAATGCTCGCCAAAATCACACGATGCATGGTACCCTTTTTTCTTACCTGCAAATTGCTCGACATGATAGGCATACCATGACAAACCAAATCCTGCGGCCGCAACCACGAGCGGAATCCATGCAATCATAAAAAAACCAACTAAAGGGCATATTTAAAGATTCGTAGTTCTCTAAACGCGTTCGATTCACAACAGGGATGGGAGTGGAGGGAATCGAACCCCCGACACCACGAGCTTCAGTCGTGTGCTCTCC
>ERZ1292629.1433-Hain-H43-01um-R1-1433-length-23166-cov-5_pt1 | contig 13419 bp, 12 predicted proteins | sample MGYA00564399_ERZ1292629 | MGnify/ENA primary metagenome ERZ1292629 (study PRJEB36523, sample SAMEA6512636) | groundwater metagenome | collected 2019-01-08 | study: AquaDiva: Metagenomics assemblies of 32 groundwater samples | reverse complement strand
ATACGCGCGCAGCCATAGGGCTGCGCGCGGAGAAATGAAGATAGTACGAACATATTTGCCTTTGCCGATGATAGAGAGTTCGTACGTGCGCGCACGGCTTTTATCTCCCAAGAAGGAAAGCTGGTCCGCATCCAGCGAGACAAGCTCCGCAATACGCATGCCGGACGAGAAGAAAAGTTCCATGATTGCGCGGTTGCGCAACCCGGTCGGCGTAGACACGTCGGGTATCTTCAACATTTTCTCCACATCTCGCACTTCAAGGAAAGAAATCGTGTGGTTCGTCTTCTGTTTGGCGAGTTTGATCTTAGAGGAGGGCATAGTGTCTACATCCCTATCCGCGAGATAATTTAAAAATGCACGAAGCGCTATAAGATAGTAATTTTGAGATTTTTTGCCTAAATAGGCGCCGGAGGGCGTCTTATATTTTCGTGCGAGGTAGAGCCGATAGTCCCAGATATGTTTCGCCGTCAGCTGATGCGGCAGGAGTTTTGTTTGGCCGGTTTGCAGGAGCCAGCCGGAAAATAATTTGAGGTACTGTTCGTAGTTGCGCTGGGTGTTATCGGATAATCCTTTTTCTATCTCGCAGTACTCAAGGAAGGGAAGTATATGTTCCGGCAATGGGTCAGCGCTCTTCATATGCCTTCAGTGTATCAGAGACCCTCATTCGCACAATGTACGTAAAACGAAAGTTATCCACGCACATGGGGATAAGGCTAGGTCGGGCGGATCCACGCGGTCGCGAAGAGCCACGCTTCGTTTGCGAGATATAAGAGATAGGCAAGGTTCGCCTGGCCGGTCGGAGAGTTCACCACGGCCTGTATGGAAATGCCGAAGAAGGACAACGCGAGGAAGAGGATGAAGATCCAGAAAACGAGGCGGAGCATGTGGACCATAGTACCAGTATACGACCTCCTCCCTTCCCCAACCATCACGCCCAGCCGAGATTCCTATGAACATTTATAAATAGGACAATGGGTTTAAATATGCTGTCAAGGTTGCGACGGGCATGGTCGCGTTCGCACAGTTGGAGGAAGCGCCGCGGAATTGTTTGAGCGTCATAATCTGGGTGCCTTCGGTCGCGTAGACGCCGTAATGCAGGTGCGGGCCCGTCGCGTAGCCGGTCATACCGGAGAGGCCTATCAGTTGTCCGGCACTCACCTGTTGTCCCTTCGCCACGTCTATCGCCGAGAGATGCGAGTAAAGTGTGGAAAGGCCGTTGCCGTGAATGACCATGACCCATTTGCCGAAGGAGTAACAGCCACGCACGAGGTCCGTATTGCCTATGGCGAGTACCGTCCCGCCAAGCGAAGCGTAGACCGGCGTGCCTATTGCCGCCGCGATGTCAATGCCGTTATGTCCTCCGCCGTTATAGACCTGCGGATTCGCGGTTGCGAACGGCGTGTTGCCGAAATACTGCGTGATGCAAAACACATTGCCGAACAGACCCTTGCGCGCCCCGCAACCGTTCATAAAAGCCCTGGAGAACGGCCAGGAGAGAATGCCGCTGCCGACCTTCGGTAGGAGTTCGGGATGCACGATGAGGTCCAGTTGGCTTTGCAGATTAATGAGCTCTTGTTCAAACGCTTTTTCCGCCGCCTGCTTTTGTGCAATAAGTTCCTGGTAACTGGATTCCTGATTCTTCGTGTCGGCGAGGAGTTTCTGCTGTGCGGCTTTGTTTGCGTCCACGGAACGCTTCTGTAAGGTGAGGTCCCGCTGGAGCGCAACCAATTTCGCCTTCGCCGCCGTTACTTCATCGCGGTCGGCCGCGAGTTCCATACGCACAGCGCGCAAGTTATTGATATCGTCGGTAAGCGCTCGATTGAACTGCAGGGCTTCATCGGTCAGTTGCCACGCTTCGCCGAGCGTATCTGAAGAAATGAGCGTCATAATAAGCGGTGTTTCTTCCCGTTCCGCGATCCGGCGGAGCGCCCTGGTTATCGCTTTGTGGTCCAAGGCGATAGACGCCTCCTTATCGCCGATAGAGAGCGTCAGCTTTTTAATCTGCAGATTGGCCGAAGCGATTTTGTTCTCCGTCGCCTTAATCTGGGCGGCGAGCTGTTTCTGGGAGAGTGTGAGCGAGCTGATAGCGGACTGGAGCGTGTTTTTCTTCGCGCCGAGCGCGTCCAGCTCCTTCTGGAACGCGGCGATTTCCGTCTTAAGCGTCTCCAGTTGGCGATTATTGGCATCTATTTGGAATTGGATATCAGCTGCCGACTGGGCGTATGAAACGGCAGGCAGTAAAAAAAACAATAAGAAAAGAAAGAGCAGGAGACAAAAGGCAGGAAGCAAGAATGCTAAAAGCACGCGACTCATTCTCCGAGTATAGCAAGGGCGGTACGGATGCGAGAAGCCGCTTCTACGGGACCCAGAATATGAATAAAAGTAAATGGGTCGGGCGAATGGTCCTGGCCGGAGAGAGCGTAGCGAAGCGCCCAAAGAACGCCGCCGCGACCTCCCTTCCCTTTTGTTTCTGCCTTATCGGCCAATGGCATGAGGGTCTTCTTGACCTCCTCGGCGGAAACACCTTCCGAAAGGCCTTCTACGAGCTGTAAGAGGCCTTGGAGGCCGTTTTTAGCCGTTTCCGGGCGGTCAGGCGGCTCTTTCGCCAACAGCTTCTCCCGCGTAAGTAGAGGCGCATTAAACAAGCAGGAAAGCTCTCCGTCAAGGAGCGCGCGCGCCTCGCTGAACGTCCGCGCTCTCTCCTTCAGGAGCGGCACTGCTTTCTGCACCACCCCATCGCCCATGTAGGACGTAGTACGTCCTACATCTGATGTAGGACGTACTACGTCCCGACATTCATGCAGGCGGAAGATGAAGGAATCGTCGGAGAGTTCGCGCATCCAATGCTGGTTGACCGAGAAGAGCTTCACTTCATCAAAGATGGCGCTTCCCTTCTGCACTCGCGCGAGGTCAAACGCTTCAATGAGCTCTTCGCGCGAAAGGTATTCGCGGTCATCACCCGGGTTCCAGCCGAGAAATGCGATGTAATTGAGCATGGCTTCAGGCAGTATGCCCATGTCGCGGTACTCCGTAAGCGGTTTAGCTCCTCTTCGTTTTGATAATTTAGCGCGGTCGGTTCCGACAAGGAGCGGAAGATGCACATAGGTCGGTGTATCAAGGCCGAGCGCGCGCTGAATAAGAATTTGGCGGTGTGTGTTGGAGATATGGTCTTCGCCCCGGATAACATGAGTCACCTCTTCATCCGCGTCATCTACGACGACGGCAAAATGAAATACCGGCTCGTCAAGCGCGCGCGCGATGATAAAATCGCCGAGGTCGGCCGTGTCGGCCGTTATCTCGCCGCGTACGACATCGGTAAAAGTAACTGCCCCGCCGGGGTTGTGGAAACGGATGACCTCTTCCCTGTCGCCCGGCTTCTGCGGAGTTTCTTTTGATATATACGCTTTGCCATCGGCTATCAATTTCTCAAGCAATGCGCGATGACGCGCTTTATGGTCGCTCTGTCGGAAGCTTTTATCGGCCTTGATATCAAGCCAATCAAGCGCCTCAAATATCGCAGATTCATATTCCGGCTTGAAACGGGCCGTGTCCGTGTCTTCTATCCGTATGATGAACATGCCGTCATAATGCCTGGCGGCAAGGTAGGCGAACACGGCTGTGCGATGGTTGCCGGCGTGCAGAAGGCCGGTCGGCGAAGGGGCAAAACGTGTAACAAAATTGGTCATGCTTCGTGCGAAAGCGCGATAGCAAGCGCCTCGCGCGCGAGGATGCGGGCGGCATCCGGATCGGTGAAGCCCTGCGCCGACGCCCCCATGCGTTTTGCGAGCCCCGGATCGCCGAGAATGCGTCGCGTTTCGGACACAAGGAGATGCGGCGTCAGATTCTCTTCCTCTAGCACGGCGGCAGCGCCTGTTCTGGCGTAACTATAGGCGTTAGTGCGCTGGTCGTGGCTCACGGACTCGGGTATCGGGATAAGGATAGCCGGCTTTTTCCAGAGGCCTATCTCGGCGATGGAGTTGGCCCCCGCGCGCGAGACGATGATATCCGCAATTCCTGCGGCCCGCTGGAGCGATATCTCATTCAGGTAGTTGATTGGATGATAGCGGGAAACATGCGGGGATTCTGCGAGAACGACCTTCGCTATCTGCTCCACATTCTTAAAATGCGCCTGCCCGGTCTGGTGGATGACATTGGCAAAAGCAACGAGGTCCGGGAGCGCGGAAAGCACGGTCTCATTTATCTTCAACGCCCCCTGTGAGCCCCCGAGGATGAGGATGGTCGGCACGCCGCTCTCAAGCCCGAGATACTGTCGCGCGCCCTCGGCTTCCGTGCGCATGAGCGCTTTGCGGACGGGAATGCCCGTGCGGGCGATCTTACCGCGCACTTTTCCCGGGAAATGCGCGGCGGCGCTTTCAAAGGATATGGCGATCTTCGCCGCCCAAGAGGCCGCGAGCAGGTTCGCGCGGCCGGGCTTCGCGTCCGATTCGTGAATGATAATGGGAATGCGGAGCAGACGCGCGGCGAGTACCGTCGGAACGCTGCCATAACCGCCCTTGGAAACTACAACATCCGGATACAGCCGGAAAAGCGTCACAAGCGCCGAGAGGGTCCCAAGCAGGGTGGCGAACGAATCGGTGAAGTTCAAGATGGAAAAATAGCGGCGCATTTTTCCTGCCGGCGTGTAAATGTAGCTGATGCCGTTCTCAAAGAGTGCCTTCTGGTCAAAAGAGCTGGGCGCGAGATAATAAAGTTTCGGCGCGATGAGATGTTCCTCGCGTACCAGGTCTGTAAGCGCTTCGGCGATGGCGATGATGGGATAGAAATGCCCGCCGGTGCCTCCTCCCGTAAACACGATGGTCATGCGTTACATTTAAACATTTAAACATTTAAACATAAAGCGCCGTTAAACGCTTCTGCGGTGGGCGGCGACATTGAGGATGAAGCCGCACATGAGCAGCGTAGCCATGAGCGCCGTGCCGCCATGGGAGACGAACGGCAAGGGCAGGCCGGTCAAGGGGATGATGCCGAGCATCGCGCAGATATTGATGAACGTCTGAAAAATGATGATGAAGGAAAAGCCGAGCGCGAGCAAGCCGCCGAAGAGGTCCGGCGAACGCCCTGCAATAACGATGCCGCGTGCCGCAAACGCGATGAAGAAGGCAAGAAGGACCAGTGCGCCGATAAAGCCGGTTTCTTCAGCGAAGACCGCAAAGACCGAATCGCCATCGGGTTCCGGCAGGTAATTGAATTTTTCCGCGCTTTGGCCGAATCCCCTCCCGAGAAGGCCGCCGCTTCCAATGGCGATCAGGGAGTGCTGTATCTGGTAACCGCTACCGAGCGCATCCGCGCGCGGGTCAATAAACGTGGTGATGCGTTCAAGCACGTAAGGCCGCGCAAGGATAAAAATACCAAGCACAACAAGGACGATAAGCCCGATTATGCCGAAGTCCCGCCAGGGCGCGCCGGCGCTAAAATACATCACCGCACCCGTCGCGAGCAGGAGGAAAACAGTTGACGTGTTCGGCTGGGCCAAGAGGAGCGCGGAGGGAAATGCGAGCATGAGAATGAACGGAAAAAGTCCCTTCTTCGGATCCGAAAGCATTCGCGCGCGCGGTGCGAGCCACCATGCGAGCATCAGCACAAATCCTATTTTTTGGAATTCCGCCGGTTGGACGGTCGTGAAGCCGAGGTCTATCCATCGTGTCGCTCCGTGCGCCGTAAGTCCGATATCGGGGACGAAGACGAGCGCGGTGAAGAGGAGCGTTACGGTATAAATATACGGCGCCAAGCGTCTCATGAGCGCGAGCGAAATCGTTCGGGTGAAAAAGAGCGCCAAAAATCCAAGCCCGAATCCGAGCCCCGCCTGCAGAAGAATATCCTTTGATACGGAACTGTTCTCTCGCGCCAAGAGCCCGAGCGTGGCGGAAGAAAAGATAGCGAGGCCGGCGAAAACAAGCACGAGCACAAGCATGAAGAACATGCGGTCGCCGGAAGCAAATTTTATACGGGACATGGCTATTTAAGGAGCGCAACGGTCATGCCGACGATGGCCGTCATGATGGAGATGACCCAATAGCGCATGGTAACCTTGTAGGACGGCCAGCCGATCGCTTCAAAATGATGATGCAGGGGCGCAATGCGAAATACTTTCTTTCCGAAAAATTTCTTTGAAACGACCTGGACGATATTGGAAAGCACCGTCACCACAAGCGGGAATGCGATGATCGGAAGCGCGAGCACGCCGTACCCGTTTCCGGGCGTATCGGTCATGAAGGCGATGACTGCGAGTGTCATCGTAAGTCCCATAGTGCCGGTTTCCGTCATCCAGAAACGGGCGGGCGGGATATTGAACCAAAGAAATGCCAGAATGGCGCCGACAAGCGTTGCGGAGAACGCGGCGAGGTCAAACTGATTTTGGAAAAAAGCAATGCCTGCATATGCCATGAAAATAGAACTGAAGATACCGCCTGAAAGTCCGTCAATGCCGTCTATTACTCCGCTCGCATAGATGCCAAGCGACACGAGAATGAAGAGCGGGATGATGAACGAACCGAGCACGAGCGTGCCGTCGCCGGGGATGCCAACCTCGGTAACACCGAGCTTCGCGTAGAACCACCAGCCGACGAGGCCGGAAACAAACGTAACGAAGAGCAAGCGCGTCCGAAGCCGCAGACCCCGTTCTCCCGAGGGCTGAATGTCAAAAAGGTCGTTCACGAATCCTATGAGGCCGCCGGCAATGAGAGTGACGAAAGGTATCCACGTTTGACTGCGGGAAAGGAAGTCCAACTTCAAGATGAACGGCATTGGAAATAGGCGCGCAAGCGCCCACATACCGAGCGTTACAACGGCAACACTCGCCCAGATGAGAATGCCGCCCATACGCGGCGTCCTTGTCTCCGTGCCGGCTCGCGTTTCGCCGGAGCTGCGGAGCTTCTCAAATTCCACCGCCGCGGAGCCGTCAAGCGCGGTTTTCTCCGCCGATTTTTTCCACACCTTATAAGTGTAGAGATAGTGTGTAAGCAGAGGCGCACAGAAGATGCCGACGGCGAATGACGCGGTTGCGGGTATAAGGATTTTGACGATTTCATTCGCAATCATAATGATGCAACGCCCGCGAAGTGCGCGAGCGCGGCGGCGACGAGCACCGTGCCGTCGGTGAAGCGGGCTTTCTGCGAAGAACCGAGAACGACAACGGCGATTGGGTGGTTTACGCCGGCATCAAAGACGAGAGCGAGATTGCCGCCGGCGAGGTCGGTGTAGCCGGTCTTTGACAAGAGGAGCTGTGGGATAGTACCGACCATAGGGTCCGTGTTCAAGACCGAAAACGCAGTACCACCCTTTGAAACGGCTTCAGCGGAGGATTTGGTCGTTGCCGTCGCGATATTCGGCGCCCGATCAACCAAGACGCCGGCAAGGAGGGCGAGGTCGCGCGCAGAGCCATAGCCGCCGGCAATGGCCGTATTCACGTCAAGGCCGCTGCCGTTGACGGCATAAGTCTGGGAAAGACCGAGTGCGGCGGCGGCGGCTGCGAGCATCGCGCCTTGCGGGAGGTTTTGACGTGCGGCCGCCGCCTCGGCGATAGCGAAAGCGCCGTCATTAAGCGACCCCGTCAGTGTCAGCCGCGCGAGGTCGGCAAGCGCGAATATCTGACCTTCCCGAAACACGCGCATTCCTTCAAGACGGGTTGCTTCGGCGGGTATCGTAATAGGGGTACTCGGCGAAAGTGTAACGAGTGCGGCATAAATCGTCAGGAGTTTCGTGAGGGATGCAAGCGGCAATTGTGCGTCGGCATTTTTCGCATAAAGCGTTTCTCCAGTTGCAAGATCGTATACAATAGCCGCTTGCGCCTCAATGGGAACCTGTGCGAAGGCGTCCGGTGCAGTGGAGGCCGCATCTGCGGGAGACAGCGGCTCTTTGCTTGTGGCGGATGGAATGAAGAAAAAAAGCGCAAGGATACCCGACGCGAAAAGGAGCGCGAAGCCGGCTTCGCGCATAGCACGCGAGCGGTCGGCGAGTTTCTGGAGGCCGGAAGAATCCATACGTCTTATGTTACGCGGCGGCGGCTTCCGCCGCGTACGCCGCCTCCTCTTTGACAGTTTTTACGGCGCCGGCGCGAAGTTCTTCAGCGCGCGGAAGTTCCTCGGCGTTTTTGATACCCAAATGTGCGAATGCTTCGGTCGTGAGCGAGTAGCGGATACGTCGCTTGTCCTTTTCGTCTTCCCTGCCTTCAATGAGCCCGCGCATGAGCAGGGTTCGCAAGGACGCGGAGGAATTGACGCCGCGCACCCAGTCAATCTCGCCGCGGGTTGAGCCGGCGCCGTACGCGATGACTGCGAGTGTCTCTAAGCTCGCCTTGCCAAGGTCGCGGGAGAGCTCGCTCTCACGGAGTTTCTTTACGAGTTCCGTAGCTTCGGGTGCGGTGCGCAGTTCCACATCGGTCCCGGTCTCCACGACCGCGACTCCGCTCCCGGCGAGCGAGTCGGTGAGCGCCTTAAGCGCGAGCTTGACCTCGTTTTCTTTGATGTCCAGAAGTTTCGCTATTTGTTTCTTCGCGAGCGGCTCTCCGGAAGCAAAGAGAAGCGCATGTAAGGCGGCTGGCGGGGTCAACATTGCTTGTAGTATATCCTGAAGTTGTGGATAGTCTATTAATGATTGTGTATCAAGATAAAATTATCCGTAGTGCGGGACGGCGGACGCGGCGGTGTGGCTGATGCGGATATCGCCGTAGGTATCGTACTGCTCGGCGGCGACAGCACCTTGCTTCACTAATTCCAGCAGCGCGAGAAAGGAAACAATGACCTCCACTTTTTCTTTTGTCCCGTTGTGGAAGTCCTTGAACGAAAGCGTCATCGCGCTTTGCACGCGCTTTGCGAGCCGGTCCATCATCTCTTCAATGGTCACCATTGGTATGACTCGCACTTCAGGCAGTTCCTCAACCGTCTCGCGCGCCGCAAGCACGCGCGCGAGCGCTTCGGCGATCCCGCCTGTTGTTAAGTCTGTTGAAGGAGCAAACATCGGTTCTACACGGCGTTCTCCCGCGGACACCATTACATTTTTTCCAAACAGGCGGGAGAGTTCGCGCGAGGCCTCGCGCACTTTCTCATACGCCGCGAGCCGGCGTTTCAGGTCCTCAACATCGGCATTCTCGTCGTCGGAAAGCTCGAGGTCGGGGATGAGCGACTTGGACTTGATAAGGAGCAGGGTCGCGGCGATTTGAATGAAATTCACCGTCTCCTCTACCGGAAAGGCCTCCTGCGCACGCACATGCGCTATGAAATCTTCGGTGATGCTCGCGAGCGCAAGCTCATTGACGAGAAGCTTGCGCTCCTCTATGAGGTCCAACAGCATTTCAAACGGCCCTTCGTAAGCGCTCGTTTTGATAGAAAATTCGGTTTTAGGTGCGGTCAATGCATCCATTGTTCTATAAAGCGTATCAGAAGCCGCACCGGCGCACCGGCGGCGCCCTTCGCGAGCTCGTCGCCCGGTGCGGCAGTCATCCGCGGCGCGATGTCCAGGTGCGCCCACGGGCGCGCAAGTTCTTTGGCAAATTGCCAAAGAAACATGCCGCCGTCTATCGCTCCTCCGTAGCGGCTCGTCGAGCCGCCCGGGACGTTCTTGATGTCGGCGAACTCTCCCTTTACGCGTTCCTCGTATTCGTCCCAGAGCGGGAGCCGCCAGACGTAGTCGCCCGACGCTTCTCCCGCATCCGAAATTTTTTCTGCGAGCGCGTCGTCGCGGGTGAGGAGCGCGCTCGCATGAAGCCCGAGTGCCGAGATTGCGGCTCCAGTCAGCGTTGCAACATCAATGACCGCGGCAGGATTGAAACGCTTTGCATACGTGAGCGCGTCGGCAAGAATGAGGCGTCCCTCTGCATCAGTGTCTAACACCTCAATCGTTTTGCGCGAAAGCGACTTCAATATATCGCCCGGCCGCATCGCACTACCGCCGGGCATGTTTTCTGCCGCTGGGATAAGTCCGACGACTGGAACTTTCAATTTTAATCGTGCTGCAAGCGCAACGACGTGAATGACCGCCGCGGCACCAGACATATCCATATGCATCTCGTAGATGCCGGCTGACGGCTTCAGATTGAGCCCGCCGCTGTCAAAGGTGACGCCCTTGCCGGCAAGCACGATGGGCCCTAAACGCGCAGCTCCGCTGCGCGTCGGGCGACCCGACTTTGTCGGGTTTAGCCTTTTGTATTCAAGTATCGTGAAAGTCGGCGCTTCAGATGAACCCTTCGCGACGCCGAGCACGGCGCCCATGCCGAGCTTCTTCATCTCTCTCTTTCCAAGCACGGTCACCTTGACCGGCAAGCCCTTCACCGCTTCTTTGGCGGCTCTCGCAAGAAGTGTTGGGGTCATATCGCCGCCGGGAGTGTTCGCGAGTGTGCGGCAGGCGTTGACGGCCCTCCCTATCTCCTGGCCTTTGCGGACTGCTCTCTCAATCCCGAGCGAAGACTTTCCGTAGAGCAATATCTCTTCCACCATGTTCCATCCCTCTTTCGGCTTCGTCTTAAAGACGTTGAATTCAAAATTCGCCATTTCAAAATTCTCGGCGGCGAGTTGCGAGATCTGTTCTGGAGTCATGGATCGAAGATTCTTAAAAAGTTCCGGTGTGCAGTTGAATTGGAGTGCGATCTTCTTCGTTTTGTGCGTCTTCGCGCGTGCGACGATAGAACGACAGAGTGTGATGAACTTCCGTGCGTTCATTTCTTTAAACTTCCCCGCGCCGAGTTCAATAACCTCGCCGCCATTCTCCTTCACTATACGCGTCGTGTTTCTCGGCTTCTCGGTGAAGGTAATCCGCACATACGCCTTCGGCGCACTCGTTATGTCCCCTTTCTTGAGCGTGAGCTTCATCGCGTTATTCCTTACCGGTGTCTTGAGAAAGGAGCGTATCGATGCGGTTTAAGTCGCGCGGGAAGAGCGTCGCCTCTTTTACGTTCGGTAGATTAAGCATCCTCGCGGTGAAGCGCTCCAGACCTGTCGCGCTGCCGCCGTGCGGAGGCATTCCGTATTTGAAGGCTTGGAGATAGAAAGCGAATTTTTCGGGGTCAAGACCCTTGTCCAGCGCTTTTTGAACAAGCGTGTCGTAATCATGCACTCTCTGGCCTCCAGTCGTTATTTCCAGACCGCGGAAGAGAAGGTCAAAACTTTTTGTAAAACCCTTGTCATCTTCATCTTCGTATGTATAGAACGGGCGTTTGGAGACTGGATAGTGGGTGATGAAAATGAAGTCGCTCCCCTTTTCTTTTTTCGCCCATTCGCAGATGGCGCGTTCATGTTCAGGCTCCAAATCCGGCTCTTCCGCAACTCCAAGCGTTTTCTGCGCTTCGCGCAATTTCATAATCGGAAACGGCTCGGCATTAACTAGCGGAGGTTTTGTGCCAAGCAGTTTGAACGCATCGCCGTGTCCACTCACTACGGCTTCGGCCATCGCGCGCACAACGCGCTCCAGCATCGCCATGACATCGCGATGGTCGGTTATGAATCCCATTTCAAAATCCAGCGTGCTGTATTCGGAGAGATGGCGCGTTGTGGAATGTTTTTCTCCGCGGAAGACTTTCGGCGTGGAGAATACGCGTTCAAAGACGCCGACCATAATCTGTTTGTAGAGCTGTGGCGAGGTGGCTAAATACGCCTTTTCCCCGTAATAATAATCAACGGCGAACGCGGCGGCCCCGCCTTCGGCGTCGCCGCCAACAAGCGCAGGAGATTGGAATTCAGTAAATTGTTCCTTCATTAGAGCTTTGCGGAAAGCGCCTATCGCCGTCGCCTGAACGCCGAAAATCGCCCGGCCTCGCTCTGTGCGCATTGTGAGCGGCAGGTAATCAAGATATGTGTCCAGATTCAAGCTCGCCGACATATCAAACGGAAGTTCCTGCGCCTGTGCGAGGACGGCGATAGAAACCGCTTCAATCTCTATGTTTCCGTTCACACCCTCAGTGCGCATGTTCGCGGGCCGCTCGTTCACGACGCCTTCTATCCGCACGACCGATTCGGGTTTTAATTTCTGCCCTTCAGCTAACGCTTCAGGATGATTTGTTGCACAAATCACCTGTACCTTGCCCGAGCGGTCGCGGATGTTCAGAAAAAGCAACTTCCCGTGGTCGCGGCGGACATCCACCCAGCCCGATATTGAGACCGTCTGCCCCACCTGCCCGCCGAGCTTCCCGATAAGCGTCCTCTGCATATGTTAAATAAAATAGCACATTTGAAAGGTAAAAGCCGTCCACCACTGGTGCGACGGCTTTCGAAATAGGTGGTGCGTATGTACCTTGGAATACATACGCACGCTTTCTACCCTGACTGAGAATAAAGGTCCCCCCAAGTGAGGACCAGTGGGCGTCCCGTCATAATGACTTGGTTTGAACAAGTTGGTGTGACTGGCCTCTGTTAACCTCTAAGTCAACTTCTCGCCCAAGAGGATGGCTTTAAGCCATGAGCATTAACTGAACCATTTCAGGTCCTAGGAGCCCATGGTCGGTCCCAAGTCTAAACGTACATTATCCGAAGACTGTCAGTTATGCAACCCCAATCGCTCTGCGCACTTGTTCCATCTTGGCTTCGGAGACGGCGCGGGCCTCGCGTTTCCCTGCTTCGAGGACATCATCTACGATGCTGGAATCGTTCTTGAGTCCCTCGTACTTCACGCGCATCGGCGCGAGATAGCGGTCCAAGTCATCAATCAGTGTCTCTTTCAACTTTTTGTAATTCCCCGCGTTACTATCATATATGGTAGTAAGCTCTCTCTCGCTTCGGACAAGCTTATGAATTTGGTACACATTTTCAGGACGGGTGCCGCTTGAGTCCGTCACGATACTCATCACTGCTTTCGCCAATTCTTCTCGTGATGCAAAAAGAGGAATGACGTTGCCGTAACTCTTACTCATCTTCTGGCCGTCGGTGCCGGGGACGATAGCGACCTCCGGCATGATATAGGGCTCGGGGGGCTTGAACACATCGGCCTTAAAAGTCCGATTAAATTTCTCCGCGGTGTCGCGCGCTATCTCTATATGCTGTTTCTGGTCGGCGCCGACCGGCACGATGGCGGCATCATAGAGCAGGATGTCGGCGGCCATCAGCATCGGGTAGTTGAACGTCCCGACGCTTATTTCTTTATTCTTCGCTTCGGCATCCTTGAAGGCGTGCGCGCGCATTAAGTACGGCATTGTGGTGATGGCGTCAAATATCCACGCGAGCTCGGTGTGCGCCGGCACCTCCGACTGTTTGAAGAAAGTAACTTCTTTAGGGTCCAGACCGACCGCGAGATACGCCATGACTATTTCACGCGTGCGCCGCCGCATCTCCTCGGCGTTCTGCATCGTATTGAGCGCGTGGTAGTCGGCAACAAAAATAAAGCACTTGTATTTGTTGGAAGTTGACAGTTCTTTCAGTTGGCGCATCGCGCCGAAATAGTTGCCGATATGCAGGTTTCCCGAGGGCTTGACACCGG
>ERZ1292629.3023-Hain-H43-01um-R1-3023-length-13422-cov-6_pt1 | contig 13422 bp, 22 predicted proteins | sample MGYA00564399_ERZ1292629 | MGnify/ENA primary metagenome ERZ1292629 (study PRJEB36523, sample SAMEA6512636) | groundwater metagenome | collected 2019-01-08 | study: AquaDiva: Metagenomics assemblies of 32 groundwater samples | reverse complement strand
TTCCCCGCCAGTCAGAAACACCCTCCTACACCGGACCTCGTGATGTATTGCCTCTAGTTCATCTATGAGACTGCCTATATTGGTTTCAATCCCCTTACCAGTCCAGGAGTAACTGCTGTCGCAATAGACACACTGGAGTGAGCAGCCGTGTGTCCTGATAAAAATCGCTGGCATCCCAATCTCAGTTCCCTCACCACAGATTGTATAGAAACTTTGTTCGGCCAGAGTTATTCTCTTATTCGCTATATTCGGCATAAGCATCCGAACTCTCCCATATCCTAACGTAGTCAATACATTGTCCACACAGATTTTTCTTTAGAGCATAGAACATAAACTTTGCCAGATTCTCTGCTGTAGGCATGTCGAAGAACTTATTGAGGTCATCATGGTCATATAGGCCTGAGGTCACTGTCTTAATGTCCCGGAAATCTATTACCATGCCTTTATCGTTTAGTTCTTTGGCCGAAACTGAGACCTCAACTTGGAAGGTATGACCATGAATTCTCTCGCAAACGGGCACCCCGGGAAGATGGTGGGCAGCATCGAACTTGTCCTTAACTACTACTGTGAACATGTGGCTCCTTTCACTGTGAACATGTGGCTCCTTTCAGAATAGCTCGGACTCCACTATTAGCTCTTTGACTTCTGGCCTGAAACTGTAGGTGTTCGTTTTACCTTTGACCTCCTTATCGCAGATGCCCAACATCCACATATCCTCACAGTATTCGCTAACGGTTTTATGAGTTAGCAAGCAGTGAGCGGTTATCTCATTGGGATTAGCAGTATATAACTCATGTAGAGACTTGATAACCTTGAGCCTTAAGGGACTTATGCTATCGTTTGCAACCCTAATTAGCTTTGAGTAGCTCCAGGCACCATACAGCTTTAGCATCTCGGACAACCTAGTAAACTGTTTGACGAGCCTGGTGCCTATTTCTACCCCAGGAAGCACAACTACATTTCGCTCCCTGTCTCTCTTGACCTCAGTTCTCAGCATAGAGGTAATATCAGCCAATTTTCTAATTTTTGTCCCTTCGATGTCATCTAGCGTGGGTATTCCCCCCGCTCTAGCCAACTCTTCATAATATTCGATGGCATCCTCAGTGCATTTGCTAAGTTCCGGTCTCATAACCTTCTCTTGCCCGCAGTTCTCCTGTGCTCTCCTGATAGCATCTACTCGGCTCTGATAGTGTCGGATAGTGATAAACCTCTCCCCCAAGGCACTGCTTAGTGTTCTGAACTCATCTACAATGGGAGTAACTGCAGCAACCACTCCAAAGGTGCTCTTATAGGATTGACGTTTTAGTCCTGACCCGTGAGCAGATGAGTATTCGCCATCGTAGGCCGCTCGGAGCTGAGTGAAAATGTTCTCCTCATATCTGGCAGAAACATTTTGGAGCATAACAGTTAGGTCTTTAATTACCAGGACCTTGCCATCCAGGTCAGGTAGGATTCCAAATGTAGCTGTCTTGCCTTGCTCCTTGAACCCAGATACTAAGGATTTTGTGGTCAATGTATCGAGGGAGTAGATGTGATGTCCTGATAGGGCACGCACAAGCTCTGATTTTCCCCCGCCTGGCGGGCCGATTACCAGGAGCCACACTGGGTCTCCTGGGAATAAAGCAGATAAAACTGTAGCCATAACTATATCTAAGGTGATGTCATCTTCAATCCAGAGCCACTTGCGGAAGGTGTCCATTAGGAGTTCACGCACTTAGGTATCTCCAATTATATTTAGGGAATAAGCTTGACAGTATGTATTTTGCATATCATAATCATCTTGATATTGTTATGCAAGTTTGCATATCATAATCATCTTGTTATTATTATGCAACTGACAACACATGGGGCGTTGGGTTATCAAGATGATATAAGGATGTGTATATTATAATAGCGTGCATATGTATTTTGCCTATCAATATCATCTTGATTATGATATGCAAAATACATATCATCTTGATTATGATATGCAAAATACATATCATCTTGATATGTTGCCCCCAAACTAGCTGTCTATATGATATGTTGCATATCAATATCATCTTGATTAGTTTCTTCCCAAAAGGGTAGGCTATATGTTATGTTGCATCTCAATATCATCTTGATTATGATATGCAAAATACATAGGGTATAGCTTATTTAGCATCTTTGATAAAGAGTTCGACATCTTCTTGCCATCCTCTGCTTGGGTGGAAGGACTTGCACCGGAGTATCGGTCTGTTTCTTCCCTCATCTGAACCACTCTCACATCCGATTTCCTCGTTGGATATAACAAAGTGGTATCGGCAGGCCCAGCACAGTTCAATAGTTGGTAAGTGATTGCTTAGCTCCAGTATCAGTTTTCGTGGGTTCGACTCTTCGACTGAGATTGAGAGCAGGTCATCTTTGCTCAGCTTCTCAGTAATGGGCATGTCTATAATCAAACCTAGAGATTTTGCTTCATCTTCTAGAACAGAAAGAGCATCAACATTACCTTGAGTCTTAGATTTGGAAATCAGTATCAGAAACAGTTCAACGGTTCTAGGTAGAGGCTTGTCTGAGGTCTCCCAACGGAGCAGAGTTGGGATGGAGCAACCGATTAGATTGGCAAATTGCCTTGCGGTCAGATGAAGGGAGTTTCGTAGTTCACGAATGTCAGCAGCCTCCACCCTACGCTTCTCCCTCCGATATTCGGTGCTCAATATCCCGTTTTATGATGTCGAGACTACCTAAAGCAGTTCTGAGGCTGACTCCAGGCCTGAGTAGGAGGATGGCATAAGCATTAGGGATACCTTCCAAATCCCCCACAAATCCAGAATTTCTTAACTCATCTGGAAAGTAGGTGGCCCCTTTCTCGTGAACTCTAACTTTGATTCTCAATACAAACCTCGAATTTCGTAACTCGTCGATACCCATCTGTATAAGATATTCTTATTTGCAAACAATAATATCATTGTGGGAGAGGAATGTCAATATGTTCTCAGAGCAAATCGGAGGAATTGGAAAACTACTCAGCAGGGGGTTCGTCTGAGGGAAAGCCCTCAGCAGTCTCTAGGAATCTGTGGGCTTTCTTGGTGGCAGTTTGCTGCCCTAACGCCACTACCTTATCTTTTTCGTGCTCCCAGACATGGTTGACTAACAGTTCTATCAGCAGTCTCCCAGGGAGCTTTAGGGCCATAGACAAGAGCCTGAACCTTATCCTCACATCTACAGGAACCTCCCGAACTGCGAAGACATCACCTCTGCGATAGGTGTTGCGCTGTTTCATTATTAATATATTATAATGGCTCTTACCCATATTGACAATACCCCAAACCCCTGATATAATGTATGAAAAGTCAGATAAGGATTGCAAATGGCACTATTCGGTAAGAAACAGAAGCCCAAACCTTACCACAAACCCAAGAAAACCCTTCAACAAATCTACACCGACGCCATTAACTCTGAGTTTCGCAAGAATCCTGAGCTATTAAAGAGAATTGCCTTTAAGGAAGCTGGACACACAGATTTGCTAGAGGCAGAAGACCCTATCAAGGCTCGTGAGAGAGACATAAAGAAGAAGATGCTCGATAGGGCATTTGCTAAAATTGACAGCGACCCAGCACTGATTGATAGATTCACTGAGCGGCAGATTGAGGAGCTGATAGGAGCGCCAAAACCAGAAGAACCAGAAGATTATGATGACCGCAGTCCTGTCCAGAGGCTCCTACAGGAACTTGAGGACTATGAGGAACTTAAGAAAAAACTCGGGGGTAGTCACGAAACAGGACTAAGCAAACTCTTGGACAAAGACGTTATCCTTGAGGCTCTCAAACTTCTTCGCGGTATATCCACCGAAAAAGCTCCCCAGTCCCGATATGTTATCCAAATAGATGGACAGCAGAGAACTGTTTCAGAGGCTGAGTTCAAGGTATTGGTGGCTCAGGGTAACCTTGTGCCAGTAGCAGCTATAGCTGCTGCTAAACCTGCTGACAAACCTGCTACCAAAGAGCCACCTGAGACTGTTCCTGATATACCCCGCTTGGAAATTCCTGCTACACCCCTTTCAGAAATTTCCTTAGTTGCCCCTGACTCTGAGTTACCTGACGTCCTAAGAGGTCTGAACTTTGGAGAGCTAGTGCAACTGTTGGATAAATCGCCACAAGAAGTCGTAGATATGCTGGCAGAAGATGTTCGAGGCCAGGTGCTACTAACCGTATTGGGCAACATGACTTATGATGGTATAGTAGAAAAACTTTCTCCATATCGTGAGCACAGTGTGGTTGGCCCCTATGTCCAACGTATCTTAGACCCTAAAACAAAGCCCTGGGCTGAGGAGTTACTAAAGATAACGAAGGAACTAGGGTATGGGGGAGTATAAGGAGTCAGAATTATGTCTAATGGACAAACTATAGACCAGAGTGGTCGGGTAGTAACTCCTGAAGAAATCAGATTAGGTAGGGAGGTTGCTAGCAGAGGAGATGGCTTCGACATTGGTGAGGAATCTGGGTCCCATCCCGAAGCTCTTGCGACTCTACTTCAGAACCCAACAGCCCTGTTTGGTAGCCTGACCCCTGAGCAAGCTGAGAATATAAGAGCGTTAGTAGTGGGTGGCGGGTCAGCAGCAGTATACAAAATGCTTAGTAAACATTTCGGGGGAGCAGTAGCTGGCGCACTGGGGGGATTAGTAGCAGCTTGGTTAGCGGAGAAGGTAGTAAAGAGTGGAAGATAAAATAATAATCCAGGTAACTAAGAATGATAAACAGGAGTCCTATAAAACCAATGGCTACCTACTCCTCTATTTAGACCAGGGCACTGTTAAGTTTACTGGCAATATGGAATTGGCTGCTATAACACCACTAATAATGAAGCTTGTGGCCGAGAAGATGTCAAGGTGACTCTCACCATTGTCAACGATGCTACCCTAGACCAAGTTAAAGAGCAACTGGGAAGGCTTCTCTCGGACGGGATAGCTCATTCCGAAGTTCGACGTGTTGCTCTAAATGCTTCAATTGGAATGCCTGACGACCCTCTGACAGCAATTGTTGAGTGGTTAAAATCCCACACTAGATATATCCCCGACCCTGTAGGCCAAGAGCTATTCATCTCTCCAGCTAAGATGTTAGAGAAGATACGGGACACTGGAGTAGCTGAAGGTGATTGCGTTTCTGAAGATACTGAAGTTATTTGCTCAGATTATACTTTTCGTCATATATCTGAGCTTAATGCTGGCGACACAGTTTTAAGTTACAACTTTGAAGCTAGGCATTATGAGTTCAAACCAGTTACAAACGTCTGGTATAAAGGTAAATTGCCCATTTATGAGGTTAAGGTTAGAGGTTCATCTAGTTTTAGATGCACGTTGAATCACAAGCTCTTTGGATGGAATAGGCGGTTTTCTTTCTTTGAACCAACTTATCCCAGGGTGCAAGTTTTGTCTTTGGCCGAATTGGTGGAATCAAAAAGAAGTAATGGTGCTTCATCATTACTTTCTGTATTCCAAATACCTGCATTGTCAAGAGCAACAACAAGATTTCGTAGAGATATAGCAGGTAAGTTCACAAAGCAACCCATTATTGCTAATGAAGAACTTTGGCTTGAAGGCATTTATGCTGCTGAAGGTTATAAGGGAGGAAACCGAGCTTTTATAGCTAATGATAACCCAGAAGTTAGAACTAAAATAATAAACTATCTTGAAAACCTGTCTATCCCATGTCATCCTTCTAAAAGGCTGAGACATGCTTTTGTAACAGTCAATGCTAGTGAATTTGCTTCTCGTCTCCAACAAATGGGAGAAAACTCCCGTGATAAACACTTTTTAGATGATAGAATGCTGCTTAATCGGCCACAACTCAAAATATTACTTGAAGGTTATATGGTTGGAGATGGTTGGCAATCAAAAAATCCGTTAGATAACAGAAGATTCATGTATTCAACTAGCAGTGGTAAACTGGCAATGCAGTTACAATTGCTTCATTGGATTTTAGGTAGTCCTTTAACTATACAATATCAAGTTAACCATCAAGGCGCAGGAAAATATCCAATCTGGAGACTTTATGGATTCAAAAATGTTTCTGCCAAGAAGGCTACAAACGATTTCAGCGGCATCAAATTACCTAGACAAGAGCGCACTTGCTGTAAGTTAGGTAAACGTTCGGTTAGCACAATAAAGGATGCTGGTGAATCTGATGTTTTTGATATTGAGGTTGCCGGTAATCACAACTTCGTATCGGCAAGAACTGGAATTATCTTACATAACTGTGATGATTTGGCCCTTCTATCGGCAGCTATGCTGGGCTCAATAGGCTATACAATTCGAATAGCCTTACTAGATACAGATTTTGATGGTGAGCTAAACCACGCCTTGACTCAGGTTCGCTCCGAGAAGCTAGGGTTGTGGCTCAATGTGGACTTGAGTAGCCAACACCCTATAGGCTGGGAAATCAAATCTGGAAGGACAGAATACATTGTTCCATGAGGATGGGATATGTCTATAACTCTTCAATCTGATTCTGTCCCTGGCGAGATAAAAGTGTCAGAGTCCTGGCTACGATTGATAAGATGGTGTATATTAGAATGTCCACATGGCGAAATCAAGGTGAAAATTGTAAATGGGGAGCCTACGACACTCCTAGAGTCTCGCAGGAATATCCGGTTCGACAAACCATTGACAATTTCCCCAAAGATTGACTTTGTTGGTGACGGTTAGTCAGTCTAATATGTTCCGTAGAGTTTTCAGGGGGATAGCCCATCACACCGACGGCGACTTCATCTGGATAAGCTATTTTATCGGAAGCCCCACAGACTTATTCTCTGACAAGTTTGACGAGGCTGAGGTCAACAAATGGGTCAGTAAAACCTTCGGAGGTTCTTTTGGGGGGATGATAGGTCTGCCTCAGATATTATTTGATACTGACCTGTGGGTAGGCAGGTTCTGTGCCAAGTGGGGCCAGTCCTGCATATCTCCTGACGATGAATGTAGGATTAGAAAAGACGGGGTGTGCCAGCCACCAAGGGTAAAGTTCAAGGCAACTGTTGAGATTGAGAGGATTGGGGCATTGGAGGAAATCAGTGTATAAACTTGAGCCATCAATTATTACTGGCGTCTGCTCTATCTGTGGTAAAGTGGTTATGACTCGTCCTGGCCAGGTTCCTATCCATGCTGATTGTGCCATTTGTCCCAAGTGCAAAAGCGATTTCGCTATCTGGAAGACCTATAACACTCACACTGTTGTGCGGTGCCTAAACTGTCTCAGCTTGCGAGCCATCAATAAGAACCAGGATGGTAAGACATCATAAGACTCTGATACAACACAGAATCACTGACTCAAGACTAAGACTCTGACACAACACAAAGAGGTTTATGAGTTACACAAAGAATCTTACAACCAGTATAGATAACCCCTCAAACCTTTCCTCAGATGTTTTAACTGATAGGACAATCCTACTGACTGGAGGCACTGGCAGTTTTGGGCAAGCCTTCGTTACCGAAGCTCTGAAACACAGTCCCTCTGTCATTCGCATATTCTCAAGAGGCGAATACCTGCAGTGGGAGATGGCTCACAAGTTCAACAACGACCCTAGGCTCAGGTTCTTTGTTGGAGATGTTCGAGATAGGGAACGGGTTTATCGGGCTATGGCTGGAGCGCACATAATAGTTCATGCTGCGGCGCTGAAACAGATACCCTCTTGTGAGTATAATCCTATCGAAGCTATAAAGACTAACGTTCTAGGAGCTATAAATATAATAGATGCAGCCATTGACCAGGGAGTTGAGAAAGTCATAGCTATCAGCTCAGACAAAGCTATACACCCTATCAACCTCTATGGAGCCACCAAACTCTGTATGGAGAAGCTGATAATCCACGCCAATGTCTATACTGGAACTCATAAAACTAGGTTCAGTTGTGTCAGATATGGGAATGTGATGGGAAGCAGAGGTAGTGTAGTGCCCCTGTTCCAAACCCAAAAACTCAGTAGAGTCTTGACTATCACCGATGAAAAGATGACTCGTTTCTGGATAACCTTGGAGCAGGGAGTCAGATTCGTCATAGATTGTCTCGGCAGAATGCAGGGTTGGGAGATATTTGTGCCCAAACTGCCTAGCATCAGGATAGTGGATTTAGCCCAAGCTATAGCTCCTGATGCCAAGCAGGTTACCGTGGGTATTCGTCCTGCTGAAAAGCTGCATGAGATACTGATACCGGAGGAGGAAGCCGAGCGTGTGAAGGAGTTTGAGAACTACTTTGTGGTTCATCCTCCATTTTCGACAAACTTATCAGAAGAGGGTAGAGCCTTGGCACCTGGCTCACAGTATTCTAGCGACAGGAACTGGTTCCTAAACATGGATGAAATAAGGGAATTGTTGAAGATAGCCGATGGTAAATAAGAAGTAGATGAGTAACAAAACGACTACCGAGCAGATTGAAATCTGGAAGTCAGACTTTGGCAGAGCTTGGGTTGACAGGAACTGTGTTGACCCGGTGAGTCGGGTAGATGCTTTTAGAACTATGCTGAACGGTCTCCCAATCGGGAACGTTTTGGAAGTGGGGTGTGCCCAGGGACACAATCTAATTGCTTTATCAAATGTCAGTAGTAACTACAGTCTCTGTGGGATAGAACCCAATCAATATGCTATTGAGACGGCCAAGGGTCAAGGGCTGGATGTTAGGAACGGTAACTGTTTCAAGATTCCATTCGATAATAACGCTTTCGACCTTGTATTTACAGCAGGAGTTTTAATGCACGTGGCTCCTGAAGATTTATCCGAAGCGCTCACTGAAATATCTCGTGTGAGTCGAGCCTATATCCTAGTGATAGAATACAGAGCTACGGCGGATGAAAATCCTATCTATAGGGGATACGACAGACTGCTGTATAAAAGAAACTATGGAGTTCTACTCAGAACCCACGGTCTAAACTATATCAGACGTGGTCATTGGGGTAAGGGTTCAGGGTTCGATGGTTGTAGTTGGTGGCTGTGTAGGCCCCCAATCTGTAACCCGTGCAGTAAATCTCCCATTGGACAGCATCATTGGATAATTGAAGACTCCATGATATGTAAGCACTGTGGTGAGATAAAGGCTATTCCTGCGGCGGTGTTTATTCCCTCGCCTCCCCGGAGGGTGCGCCCAGAGGATATTGGAGACAGTGATGCTGATGGTCTGTAACTTCTGTGGACGAGAGGGAGCTGAGCTAGATGCCGGATTGGGCATTGCTAACTTCAAGTATCACTACCGTTGTGTGAGGTGCCCAAAGTGTGGAAATGACGATGTCCTTTGGAAGACCCGGTGGGTGCCCTACACGTTTCGATGTTTAACCTGCGATACACACTCAATTTGGGTATTGGGGAAATGGATGACTACAACCGATATACTATCAGGAGGATTGGATAAGAGTGATTGCTAACTTAGTCAAACTAGCTGCCCAACATCCTAGTGTGAGATTAGAGGTTTTTTGGATATTTGTAGGTTTGGTGCTCACAGGAGGGAGTGTCTATTTAACTGTGGTATCTTGGTTTAGTGTGTTTAGTATTGTGAATCTTATATTATCGGCCCTGTGTTTTGGTTCGTTTGTAGCAGTGATAAGAGTTCTCCACATTGACTACTCTTATTGGTCAGTATACAATGTATAGCTTACCGACAGGAATCTGGGCAGTAATTCAGGCCAGAATCGGTTCCACCAGGCTGCCAGGAAAAGCTCTGCTCGATATTGAAGGCAAACCTATGCTACAGAGAGTCATTGAGAGAACAAATCTGGCACCCCTTCTGAATGGGGTTGTTGTTGCGATTCCCGAAGGAGATGAAAGCCTACTAAGGCTCACGGCGAGCCTTAGTATCCCTTGTTATCTGGGTAGCTCATTAGATGTTCTCGACAGAACTTATCAAGCGGCAACTTGGGTTAGGGCAACAACTGTGGTTAGAATAACTGCTGACTGTCCCCTTATTGATTGGGAAGTAATCAATGGTGCAATACAATTTTTCTTGCTCGGTGATTATGAATATGTGACCAATCGTCCTAGCTATCCAGATGGCGCAGATATTGAGGTTATTTCGATAGGTGCCCTCAATAGGGCTTGGGTGACCGCTACTTCACCTTATGACCGGGAACACGTTACCCCATATATCCAAAGCCATCCTGATGATTTTAGGATTGGGAATATGGCTTACGACATTGATATATCCCATATCAAGTTGTCTGTTGATACGATTGAAGACCTAGAGCTTGTTAGACAGATTTATCGGGAGCTTGGCGAATACTGCTCCTTGAGTGACATAATAAACTGGCTAGGAGTAAAACAGTGAACTTTATTAACTCATCCCAATGGCTCAACCGAGCCAGAGAAGTGATACCGTTACAAACTCAGACTCTCTCCAAAGGCCCTTTACATTACCCAGGAGGGGTATCGCCAATTTACCTAAAATCTGGTAATGGCAGTCATGTCTGGGACGTGGATGGTAACGAATACATAGATTTTGTGCTTGGTCTAGGGCCTATCACTCTTGGCTACAACTACCCTGTGGTAAATGAAGCCATAAGAAATCAGTTACAGGATGGCATCATATTCTCCCTGCCTCACCCACTCGAAGTTGAGCTGTCTGAGAAACTGACCAAGATAATACCGTGCGCTGAGATGGTGCGGTTTCTTAAAACAGGGTCTGAGGCTACTGAGGCAGCAGTTAGAGCTGCCAGAGCCTACACAGGTAGAGATAGAATAGCTTATAGTGGGTATCACGGCTGGATTAGCTGGTATGCGATAGGTAGCGAGAGACCGAAAGGTATTCCTAAAGTCCTAAAAGAATATCTCATACCTTTCGAATATAACAATATTAACTCCTTATCAGCAATAGTCGAGCGTTACCCAGAGCAAATAGCTGCTATTATCATGGAACCCGTCATCATAGAACATCCTACATCAGTATTCCTACAGGAAGTAAGACAATTTGCCACCAAATATGGCATTGTTCTGATATTTGATGAGATTGTTACTGGGTTCCGATGGGCACTCGGAGGAGCTCAGGACTATTTCGGAGTAACTCCTGACCTGGCCACGTTTGGTAAGGGTATAGCTAATGGGATGCCCCTAAATGCGGTTGTTGGTAGGCGTGAGATAATGAAGGAGTTTGAGGAAATCTTCGTATCTAGCACATTTGGTGGAGAGTGCTTGTCGCTAGCTACAGGATTAGCCACAATCAGTGAGATGGAGAAACAAAATACCATTGAGTATTGCTGGAAACTTGGTAAAAGGTTAATGGACGGACTGAAAGCAGTTGGTATTAAGACAGCAGGCTATCCCTGTCGGCCAATGATTGTCCTAGATTATAGTCCATCATTTAGAAGTCTGCTTCTACAAGAGCTTTTCAAGAGAGGTATTCTCATTCATAATAGTATGGCTCTGAACCTATGCTACTCTCATTCAGAGGAGGACATTGATTATACCCTGAATGCTATCGAGACCACGCTATCAGATATTAAGACTGACAAAGCTAAGTTTGAGGGCACCAGGCTGATACAGCCAGCATTCAGGAGGCTGTGAATGTTAGTGATTGCGGAGGCGGGAATAAACCACCTAGGCAACCTAAGAGTGGCCAAAGAGATGATTGACATTGCCAAGATAGTGGGAGCGGACATATTCAAGACGCAGCTTTATGATGTGGACAGTCTCTTTCCAGACAAGAAAATAATCTCTCAGGGCAAGAATTGGTATGAGGAGGTTAAGAAGACACAGCTAACAAAGAGACAAGTGGTTGGATTGGCTGAGTATTGTCAGTCTCTTGGTCTAGAGTTTATGGCCTCAGCCTTCGACTTAGAGCGGCTCTCGTGGCTCGGAGAGATAGGTGTCAGGAGACATAAGGTAGCTAGCAGGATGAACCAAAACCGAGAATACTTGGAGACGGTATCTAGGACTGGCAAAGAGATATTGTTATCCTGCCGCCTTAACTATCTCTCCCCTTGCGTTCTACCTTTGAGCACAAAGTTTCTTTACTGTATTCCTCAATATCCTGCTCCTCTAACTGAGATACATTTACAAGATGTTAATTTCCAACACTACGCTGGGTTCAGTGACCACACCGTTGGCATTGATGCTGCTATGGTAGCCATATCTAGAGGGGCTCAAATAATCGAGAAGCACTTTACGCTAGATACCACTTTACCCGGTCCTGACCAAATCTGCTCAGCTACTCCTCTGGAACTAAAAGCTCTGGTTGATTTTGCTAGAAAGGCAGAGGAAATATTATGAGCTTTCGCTATACTTTAGAAAAACCAGAAATTATGATGTGTGACAACTATCGGGAACGGTGCTACAAGGAAAAAGCTGCGAATACCGGGCTCTTCATAGTTTATCCAGTTTATCCTGTAGGTAAACCTAACCCGACCTCACGATGGTATTGCTCTTGGGAATGCCTAATTGAAGATGCCAAAACACTTATGGAGACAGTCAGACTCCCATGAATGTTGAACTTCGAGCCATAACCGATGCTGACTTACCTCTTATCCTAGCATGGCGCAACATCTCCGAAGTCCAGAAAGGCATCTATACCCAAAAGGGTCTCTTATCCTGGGAAGAGCATCTCGCCTGGCACAAAAACAGATGCCACCACTGGAAACGGTTTATTATCGAACTCAACGATGGGGAGACCACCAGACCTGTTGGATACGTGTATATTTCTAACCTAGAGGGCTGGTCTCCCGAAATTGGGTATGCGGTTGGGGAACCATTGCTTTGGGGCAAGGGTATAGGTAAACAAGCTATCAGCCTCGCCCTGGAGTGGCTAAGAGATAAGGGTTACAATTATGTTCATACTACAGTGCTAAAGAACAACGAACGGAGTTTACGATTATTGCAAAGCCTGGGGTTCAAGGTTGTTGGCGATGCCAGGGAGGGTGAGGTGTATATGTCTAGACATAGGGGAGAATAAATATCAACTATGCCTGGACGATACCCGTTTAGGAATTGGCTGGATATAGTGAAAGGTTTGAGGAGCGGAAATGACTAAAGATGAATTATTGCAAGCTATAGCTATCAAAGTAGACCACGCAAATCCTATGGTTAAGGAAGTCTTTTTGCGCGGGCTTAAATATAAAACTAAAAGGGAACTGGAACAGTTATTGGAAAAAGCGAAAGTTGATGAAGATGGGTATGGGATTGAGTTATAGCTCAAAGTAGAAGGATAAGCTATCTGGAAATTGGTATCAACCATCTTTGAACAGACCCCCTTTGTCTTAGGCATTGACATTCTCTCACCTATGTGTTACTATAATGTGTAGTAGCCGAAGCTGACATCAGCTAAGCAAGCAGTAATTTCACTTCAATGGTAGAACACCTAGAGGTGAAGTGAGGCTTGCTTTTTTTGTTACACAACACAAAGCAAGGCAGGTCTCAAGGGAGGCGTGCCTTTTTTGTAGGCACAAGAGGAGTAACATGACAACGATACTTTTGGAGGAGAATCCGATGAGAGGTTA
>ERZ1292629.3022-Hain-H43-01um-R1-3022-length-13429-cov-7_pt1 | contig 13429 bp, 14 predicted proteins | sample MGYA00564399_ERZ1292629 | MGnify/ENA primary metagenome ERZ1292629 (study PRJEB36523, sample SAMEA6512636) | groundwater metagenome | collected 2019-01-08 | study: AquaDiva: Metagenomics assemblies of 32 groundwater samples | reverse complement strand
GTTTGTGCCTTCACAAACTCCTCCGCAGTCTTGTACTTACGAGCTTCTTCACGGAGGGCTTGTTGCGCTTTGGCGAGGGGTGTGGTAGGGTTACTCAATGGTGACTTTTTTTTTATTTGTGATTCTGATTGCATGGGTAATCCTTTGGATTGAACACCACTATCAGCCATAGGATTCAGAATAAATCCTCCCTGTTTATTGGGGGTTTCACTGTATTGGTTTAACAAACCCTGAATGTATACTTTTTCTCCAGGATTAAGTAATTTTCCTCCTTCCTGCAGTAATCTTCCAAGTTCAATGCGTACTTGAGGTTTTAAGATAAGTTTTCCCGCTTTATAGACAACAAATCCAACTCCTCCAATGACTGCTGCCGCCGGTGCGAACGTAGCCGCCGCGCCCAATCCTCCAATTCCTGCGGCCGCGGCAATCGCTTGAACAACTTTGTTTTTTGTTCCAAGTGACTTTCCGATAGAGTCCATTTTCCTCAGTATCGCCGTATTTGCTTCCTCTGCCGCCTTGGGTGCGATATTTTCCATTGCGTCAAAAAGTGCTGTTTGTTTTGCTCTTGAGGCCTTAGTTCCGGCATCCGGTATCCTTTCATCAAGTAATGTATTCATGGTGTTACGCACCTCCCTGTTGGCAAGAGTAAATGCGTTTTCCGTATTAGCATCAAACGCTTTGGGTTTTTGGGAGAGCACCCACTGGTCATATTCTTTTCGTGCTTTTAGTAATCCCTTGGCATCACCAGAATTGCTGTTTACAAACTTAATCGCACCGTCCAATAATCTATCAGCAGTTTTCTCTGCATCTCCTACGATTGTCGGGCTTTCTCTCAGTGCTACCTTTGCCTTGTTCAACCTTGAGACCACTTCCCTTCGAGGAATTGCTACATTGTTTGCCGCCACTGCCATTTCAAGGTTTTGTGCCTCAACCTTGTTCGCCGCCTGCACAATAGAATAATTCTTTTGAAATGTATTTGTAGGAGATATTTGAGGAATACTTGCCACCGCATCGGCCATTTTTTGCTCTGCAATAGTGGGCGCAACAATATCTTTATTAAACAATCCTTTTTCTGTCGTACGCGCAACTTCGGCCTCTTTTACGGCTGTCGTTTGCACTGGTCGAGTCAATTCACGAGCAAAAGTTTTTGTTTGTGCTTCTGCAGCCAATACTCCTGATTTCTCCAACGCTTTTCCTGTAATAGTTAATCCTTCTCCTACTGGTCGTGCGGCAATTTGCGCCGCTTTTCCTGTTGGTACGATTGCAGCGATATTTCCCACAGCAGAGATATTTGCCTTGCTTCGTGGAGATAATCCAGAATATGCGTCTGCTACACCACTTACGGCGGGTTCTACAAAGTCTCCGATTGCTTGTATTGGTTTAGTTTCGGACAATGCTTGCACTGCACTTCCAAATCCCCCAAGCACTTGTTTTACACCTGGCAACTCTGAAGCAATATCAAATGCCCCGCCAGCAATTTGTCCCGTGTGCTGTAAAATTGTTTCAGGAAGTGTTTGTTGTCCAGCAATTTGCCTCTGATTGGCTTCTTCAAGTTTCGTTCGACGTGCTGCAAAATCTTGGGCAATTCTATCGGTAAAACTTTTTGACTGTTGTGCATCAGCAATAGCAAAACCATCAAGGGGGTCAATCGAGGGCGTAGAGGAAAAACTACTCAGACTTGGACGAGAAACAACCGGTGGTATGGTGAGAAATGATTCAAGTGGGGGTCGTGCCATATATTATTTATTTAAGAATGATAGTATTTCTGCATCTGTATATCCTGCCGTTTTTGCTTTTACAAGATCAAATCCTTTTTCTGCGGCAAGCTCTTCAATCCTCAATTTTGTGTACGCTCCACCAAGTGTTGATTTATATATTCCGTCAATCGTTGAATCAAATGCTTTCATGCGTCCCGAAAGAATAGACATATTGAGTCCTTCGGTTTTGTTTATTCCGGGGAAAATCGCGGCAATGTCCTTGCCTTCTTGTTCTGAATAGGCCGTACCAGACACTGCATTACGATAAACTTGCAAGTTGGTCTGTATTTGCGTAGCTAAATCAACAAGGCCAGGGTCTTTTACACTTCCTAGTTTATTTATTACTTTTTCATAATTACCAGTAAAAATACCTGTATCTCCGCCTTTGGCGTAAAACTCTTTAAGATTTGTTTGCAGGTCAATCATTGCAGATTTAGACGCTTCGTATTTTGTGAGGGTAGTTGCTTCAGTTTGCCCCATGATGTTCTTTGTTTGGTTCTTGATTACCGTAAATGCATCTTCGCCATTATTGATTGCCGCAACAACTGATGCTTTTTGCTCCTTCGTGAAACTAGCAGAACCCAGAATGACACTTAATGCCTGTGAGTATTTTGCAGCAACAGGATTGGTGATAACAGGAAGCCCCAGTGCATCTGTCTCCTTTTTAGTTTTTGCAATATCCGCATAAGCCTTACTTGTATTAGCCTTAACCAATGCCGTCTGCGCCCTTGTTTGCTCAAGTTCAGCCAGAGCTTTTTCCTTTGCCTGAGGGTCTTTGAAGAATTGCCCCAAGATTGTCAGAGCTTCTGCTGGTGTCTTTCCTTCAGCCTGTTGAATCTGAAAGTTACTTGCACCGTTCTTTAGTGCCTCGGCTTGCCAGCCCATGACAATTTTGTCATGATCTTTCTTCAGAGCGACCACGGCATCTTTTGCGTCAATCGAGAGAAGTGTCGCTTCAGCTCTTTTCTTCTCTTTGGCTGTGAAAGAGTCCCAGTTATTGTAAATGTTATTTTTCGCCGCCTGCAACTCCTTTTCTATCTGTGCGTACTTTGTATTGATAGCGAGGGTCGCTTTCTTTTGCGCTGAATCAATTTTCCCTTGAGCAACATCGGCAAGCGCGGCGAGTTTCAGTGTTTCCGCAGAGTGCGCCATTTCTTCCAAAGCAAAGGTTCTTCGAGCAACCTGCGCCGAACCACCGGCATACTCTGTGGTTCCCCCCGGTCTTTGCAGTATCGCTTCTTCCTGTGCGGTGTTTTTGGCCACTCTCGCAAGTGCATCGGCTTGATTTGTGCGTATCTGCCCGCTTAATTCATCGAGCTGGGATTGGTAGGGGCTTTGTGCGGCGGTAACCGAGGCTTCAGTATCAGCTTCTTTTCCAAGTGTTTTCCCCTGCAACTCCTGAAGTCTCGTGTTTAAGATTGAAGCAGTGTCGGGGATTAGCGTAGTTACCGGTAAAGGCGGGGATACCGGCGTAGGCAAGTTCGCAATGTTCGGAGCTGTTGGGGTGTACTGTGGTGCGACATTTAGTGCAGGAGAAGAACCCAGGCGTGTAGCGTCAATGGTGGATGTTTGTGCAATTTGCCCAACTTGTTGATTGGAAAGAGGGGGCTGTTTTGCGAGTTCGATTACTTGTTGTTCAGTGAGTGCCATATAAAGCGAAATTATCTAGTAATTATACCACATTTCTACGTCATTGTAATAAATCATGTTGGTCATGTTAAAGTAACGAACCGCCAAGTTCCGCCTTTGTAGTCGTAAGCATAGTGGCGATAGACCGCCCCTGAGGCATAAATCTTTACTTGATCGTAGACAGAGTTCGGTGTATGCGTGGGAACCACCGACACTACTTCGATGAAACTTTGGAGATTGCGGAAATCCACGCCATAATCAGGCGCAGAAATAACAGGTTGAGTATTTTTCTTCAGCTCCTCGATGTCTCTTTTCATTTGTTGTATCTCATTTTCCATATTATTCTGCGACATCGTAAAAAACGACTAAACGCCTTAATCCAATAGCGAGAGAATGTTCAAGGTGAAACTGTATCATTCGTACTTTGTTATTCAAAAATCCGATGACATTCTCAAAAACATATACTCCTGCACCCGAGTTGTTTGTTGTTCCCGATGTTTCGGCAAATCCACCCTGTAAGTGATCTTGATAGGTAAGGGTTACTCCTGTTGCATCAGCAATCGAATTATTAAACTCTAAATATGCACTGCGAATGTATACCGGGCGGGGGAAATTATAACGCGGTGTGCGTATCGCCAGTCCACTCCCGGCCGTGGCGACTGAAGTAATATTGAAAGTGTAAAAATTGCCCGTTACTCCACCACCCGTAGTAACTCCTAGACCTAAAAGATTAGAACCAAGATTACAAACAAACGATAAAGTTTCAGTGTTTGTTGGGTTATTTGTAGCGAAGTAAAACACCTTTCTCCCCGGCAATACTTCGCCATAGGCAAGCAACTGAAAGCCATCTACGACATAAAGCGTTTTTCCTATACTGGTGAAGCGGTGTTTGTATGCAAGGTCATTAGCGGCAAGAGTCATCGTCTTGAACTTTCTCAAAAAAGATATTCCTGCTCCGTTCCAATATCCAAGATTTACCCCATACGCCACAAAGACCACTCCCCCAAGAGGATAAAAAGCAGTAACCATTTCATCAACAATGGTTTCTCTTGTGGGTTGTGCGGAAAAACCATCGTAGGTAAGCACTTTAGCAACTTGAGCAAGGGTATTACTATAGTTATTTCCCTCGGTTAAGCTGATAATCATTTTTCCCGAAGAAGGGTCTATGCCAAGAGCGACTATTTCTTGACCAGTTTTAAGCACAAGTTTTGAAGCAGAAAAGGTTGTCCCGTCGTATTTATGTAATAGGTGCCTATCTGCTACCCATAACGCACCGCTCCACGCAATCATCGGACGACGGGTGCCCGTTTGGAGTGTGATACCGAATCCCACTGATCCCCATGTCTCGTCTTTTGTATCAAGGGGGGTCGTAACAGAGGTGAGCTTCACAACGTTTGTCGTGTTTGAAACATAAACTGCCGACGCAAACTCCACCATGTCCGTAGTGCCGACTTGAAAAGTACCAGCAACCGCCGCCTGTCGCTCGGTAAGTGTTTGAGCGGAATCTGAAGTCAGCACTTTTCCGCTATTGGTGATAAATGCTTTTTCGTAAGTTGCGCCAGTTACCCTTGCCGCATCTCCCGTAGAAGCAATGATAACACCCGAAAGCACCCCCGTTTTATCAGTAGAATTTGCTGCGGGGTGAAGAACACCGGGTACTGCGGTGATGTTTACCGAATAATTATTCTCATCAGTAAAGCCGCCGTCTGACGTATTTATTCCCGTCGTCATGCCCTTGACGAAGCTCTCTCCATCGAAAATAAGTTGGTGCTTTCCTATCATGCTATTGTCCTACGCCTAATAATGATAATCCACGGTAGGTAGCTGCGAGTGCCGCATGAGTAACTGTCAATTTTGGGTCTTTTGTCGTCCCAGCTTCATCTGCATAAAAACCAGAGAGTGCGGTTCCAGCGGCTCCGGGTGCCTCTGATGTTGGAGCGGGACTATTAGCCAAATCTTTTACCTGTATAAAACCAAACTTTGACACTCCTGTTTTGCTGATATTCGTAAAAGTTGAGAAGTCTAAAAATCCATAGGTTGCGCTGTCTACCGTAAAACTTGCAAGAGTTTTGCTTGTTGTTTGTTCTGTGAAGGTAAATGCATCAAAATCAGCAAGAGCAATTACCGTATTTGATGATGGACTGGCAAGGATAACGGTACATGATTCAGAGCGAGTATCGGTTCTTGCTGTGGGTACAATTCCAAAGGTTGCGGCGCTAATTGTGTCTGCATCAGGAATCGAACTCGTATCAAATAGAAAAACCGAACGAATGAGTCCTTTGAAGTTCCCCAAAGTTGCCGCACCTTTTATCCAAAAATACTTTTCTGAAGCATCATTGTCTGTTGTTAAGGTCGCATGTCCCCCATCAGTTAATGCTCGCTCCGTTGCCCACGAATTGTCTGCCGCATCCAATGACCCATAATGTTTCCCGTCAAAGGTTGTTGTCTCTGTGTCAGGGTCTGGGAATACCTCTGTTGTGGTCAAACCAATTCGTCCTGTCGCAAGATTGTGCAGTGTTTCATGCGTATATATTCCCCATTTAGACGGAACAGACAACTCTTTTCCAAAGAGACGTTGACGTTTTGCAAGCCACTTCAAATACCGAGGGTGTATGTCTGTCCAATGTTCATTGAGAATGATATTTTTATTTCCATGATAAAGTGTTACCTCGGAAAGTGGCCTCATTTGTCCATTTCGATGCTCATAGTAAACAGGCTTAATGTGAAAAACAGAAACACTTGAGCCGTTCCTTAATAGAAATTTTGATACATTGAAGTGCGGTCGTCCTTTTGACCAGGGCGCGGGAATTGCACCAACAGGTTCGCCGTACTGTTCTACGATGCCCACTAAATCATTTGTGTCAATTTTTCCACCAAAGGTTTTCATCATGCTTCTTGTGCGCTAGCCACTAAGTCCCATTTTGTGTCTGTAGAATAAACCAAATATCTGTTTAGGAAATAAGCACTTGTTGTTGCGTCAATTTTTACCATATCTACACGCCGGTGTAACCCGCCGCAGAAACTTTTACGCTCGCACCTGTTAATATGCAGATTGCGTATACTCCCGTTGCGGTTGTCGGCTGACGAAGAGGAGTTGGGAAGGCGACGACGGCACCCCCAAACACCGAAGCGGCGGGGACAGTGAAGAATGTTGCACCTGCGATTCCGTCATAAAGAGCAAGTTCAGTGCCTACTGTTGCGTGGGTGTTTGAGACAACAAGTGTGGTGATGTAATTTCGCAGTCCCGCCGCAGGAGCATTAAGCAGTTTTGTTGAAACAATCGTCGTCAATGGTGCCGTGATAACTCCTGAAACCATGTTCTCAGGATTGGCGTAGGGAAGAACAATTTGCTTTCCCGTAAGGTCGGTTACAAAGTCCGCCCTGTCAGCGTTTGCCACTGCCGTTCGTTCTGCGTTGATGGCATATCCGCCTGTTTTTATCGGCGCACCTGAGTCTGCAGCATCGTGAGCGACTGTTCCCAATGGAGTATTTGTGGCGAGTTGTACGGCAAATGTTCCTGAGTTCTTGACGTTGCCTATCTCAGCAACTCCAGCCGCCAGCTTGCCTATTTCAGCAGTACCAGCTTGGAGAGTTGCTTGAGTAGCGAATATGCCTGCGTTTGTGGCCGCAATCGTCTGTGCGGCGGCGACATTCACTGTTCCTATAACCTTCGTGGTTTCAGCCGCGAGCGTGGCAGCTACGGGAATTGACGCTTGGTCGGACGGAAGAACAACCCTGAAGGATGTTGCCATTGTTCCCTGTCCGAGTGCTGTAGGAATAAGTGCAATAAGCGAAGTAATGCGCTGTGCGATGCGCTGTAGACGGCCATTGAGTCCTGATGAGGCGGTGTCGGTGGTGGGGGCGGTTTCAGTCAGTGCCCCTGCAACTGTATCGTCGGTTGCAATCGTCACGCGCTTCGTCGAAGATGAGTTTGCGCCGGAGCCAGCTGCTTCGTCGATTGCCGTTCCATCTGCTGTCCTCGTCGCGGGTACAACGCGCTGTATATGTTGTGCGGAAACTGCCCCTCCGTTTAAGGTTGTCACTTCTTCAGTGCTTACCGTTATTCCCGATCCGGCTGTGATTGCTACATTGTCGGCCATTTTATTATAATTAAATTATTAATTTTTTGTTAAATTTGCCCAAGAAGGAGTGGAAATTGTATCGGTACTCACTGCCGCCGCATAAGTAAGGGCAAGGAGCAGTCCCATCGGTGTTCCTATGGGAATTGTTACGCCATCAACTGAAACATCTTTGTTTATGTTTACAAAGGTGGAAGTATTTTTAGAAAGATTTGAAAAAGTAGCCGTAAGCCTACACTTGAGCTGGTATCAACGAGAAATATGTACTCGCCAATTGCAACTCTTTGCCCATTGTCTTTACATGACATGGGCGGCATAGCGTTATGCCGTTGGTTATATCAAACGCTCGACTTAGCGTCTTTTTGAGAGGAATAACGTGATGCGGTTCAAGATAAACTCCATGTGCACCACAATCTATACAAGAGAAATTATCCCTTGCAAAGATTGAGGAACGCCACTGTTTCCAATCAAGAGAACCCCGAAGTCTGTGTTTTAATGCTTGTTCCGACTGGTTACCTTTCCATTTCCAGTTATTTATACCCGTCATTTCTGGTCTTTTCTTTCCCAAAAAATGATGTATCCCTGACCCACTACGGTATTCTTCTTTTTTTATTATAGATTGTTTTAGGTTCTGTGCATTTGTTCGCTTAATTCCACGATTCCAAGAAGCATGGTCGGGATCATTCTTTGCATAAACGGCTCTGCACGTCATATTGCAAAAATTTTTTCCACGAATTACAGAGTTGGCACGATAAAAAGCCGTATGGCACTCATCACAATTTATGAACTTTCCTTTGATTCCCTTTTTCATATTATCGCGGATTGTTATAGCGTGTTCTCATAACCAGTTGCTCGTCTTTGTTTCGCATTTGATAGTCACTCACAAGGGCTTCCTCCTTTTGTATGATTGAAGCCATAAGCTGGTTCGCATTAGGAAGCCCATTCGCAAGTGCATAATCATGAGCCGCATGGAATGAAATGAGGTCATGATACAGAGAGTTGAAGCCGGGGACTTTTGTTCCCGTGGTTACTTCAGCAGAGGTGTAAAGAGCGGGAGGACGCTGAAAGTACACTTTTAATCCGGCTGCACGTGTATAATCTGGCGGTGGATAAAGAAAAATAGAGTTACCGATTTTGTCGTAATATGTCGGTATCCCCGCAGATTCCATAAACTCCGTTATCGACTGCCCGCGTAACTCTGATTGGTCAAATGGTGTGAGTTCTATCCATGTAGACCCTGTGCTAGCGTTCAAAATCTCAATACGTTTTACTGAAAGATGTGTTACAGCGAGGGAATAATCCTGTTGATCCGTGGTGAGCGCAGTCGTGGCGATAGGTAAATCAGTTTGGTTATCATCATCCCACTCCCAGCGTCCGTCTGATTGCATAATCAAAGAGACCACCCGTTCATAGGCGTTATTACATAAAATGAGAAGCGTCGCGGCTGGGAGAGAGACCGTATCTGTCTTTGTAAGAAATCTGACCTTTGATTGAATGTCTGCAATAGTCACGGATGTAGCGTTAAGCTTCTAACGCCTCCGTGCTTCGGTAAGCTACTTCATTATACCATATTGCAAGGAATTATAACAAGCGGAAGTGTGATTCTAGCCCATACTTCTCTTTGAGCTTCTTGGCCATGAAAGAAACTATCAAGTTCCAGTTGGGATGAGTAGTGTTTTTCGTCATAGTGTTGGCGTGTCGGCGGTAAAGAAGAGCTATATAAGGACTTGTTTTCACCTGTAAACCCAGCGCGCAAAGCTCTATCCAAAATAACCAATCCTCTAAGCCAAGTCTCATGGTGTCAGATTCATCATAACCCCCCGCCTTGACCCACGCCTCTTTGGGGAAGACCGAGTTGCAATAGACCGTGTTGCTATGCAGTAAAGTCTCCAAATTAGCCCCTAATGGGCGATATACGGCGTTTTCAGAGCCGAAATACATCAAACCACACTGTGCGATGGAACTCTCGTCTGCAATGGCCATGTGTTCCTTTATCGTGTCTGGACGTAAAATGTCATCCGCGTCGAGGCATTGTATAAATTGACTTGTTGCCACCTTGATTCCCGCATTACGAGCCGAAGAAAGCCCCCCATTCTTCTTCTCCGCAAGGATCACGGGGTACTTCCGAGCTACTTCTCCAGTGTTATCGTCGCTCCCATCATTCACAACAATTATCTCATCAGCTTTTACTGTTTGGGCAAGTACGCTCTCGATAGCTTCACCAAGGAAGTGCGCTTGGCGGAAACATGGAATTATCACACTTAATGTTTTAGTCATCTTTAGAATATCTCGTGCTTGTTATCTCTCTTTTCTCCCAATCAACCACAAGAGCAATGCCATCCAGCTCATCCGGTGACAGGTCGAGCCTTTTCCTTATCCAGTCTGTCTCAGTTTCCAAGTAGAGCATATTCGGGACAGTGATTCTGCCCATCTTGTCGCCTCGTTTGTTGAAAACATAAACTTCAGTTGAAGAGTCTCCCATATTTTTCACGATTAGCTTTTAAGTATTTGGGAAGATCGCTCTCGTCCTTTGTGAACGTAAAACCTCTGCCCATATAATCAGACTTCCCGAAACGACTAGCGAGCATTGCCTGTACTTCGGGGGAGTTGTACGAATCACTCGTATAACTGTCATTGAGCTTGCGTCGCACCTCATCAAGCCCCCCCTGTGAGGTGAAATGCCACCCCTGCTCCACGGCGGTGCGATAAGTATTTATGTCTGAGCGCAAGTGATTCAAACAAGCGTTCTTTATGTCTTTATATTTCGCACATAGTGTCCCATGAAAAATCTCACTGGAGCGAAGATTGAGATAATAAGCGTAGACTCGTAGGTTAAACTTGAGTACGCCAAAATCTTCGTAGTCTTTCAAGCAGAGCGGGTCTGGGATTTCGTCTACATCGCCAATAAGGCAAAGGTCATTGTCTTTTAAGTGCGTGAGGGCTTTTTTGATAGACTCCTTTTGCACCCACTCCCTTTTCCAGTGTTCCGCTCCTTTTGTGTTCGGGCTTTGTCGTGCCTGTTCCCACAGGACTTCGTCGTTCTCGTCTACAACAAAATACTTAATCTTATTGTGCCATTTTGCATATCGCTCTTTCTGCACTTCATAGTAAAGGGGCTTGGGGTTGCCGGAGAAGGTCGTTAGTGCTTCAACGACAATGAATTGATCAACAAACTTGTCGAGAATGTTTAGGCGGATTTCTAACAAGTCATACTCGCCGTTAAATGAAATAATGTCTATTGTTGCCATAAAGTGTAATAACTACGCTCACAGTATTGCGCCTCCGCCGGCAAAACTGCATGATTCAATGTCTCTTTCATTTTAATATAGAATGTTTTCGGATACTTTCGGACACAATCGGATGTAAGGATGTATGACCCACCGGGGGCAAACTTGAGATACTCTGGCGTGGGTAATCCCATGTATAAAGCCCAATCGTTGTAGGTGTTAAACTTGCGCTCGAACTGTGGGGCATACCAAGAATCATTGCGTTCCATGTACCAACTGCCCTCATATCTACAAATTGGTTCATATACTTTGTGATTCATGGTAAGCAAGGGCGTGAACACTTTATTGTCTTTTACTTTCTCGAACTCCTCTTTGGTGATGAACTTGAATAAATTGCTCTTTGACCACAGGAATACTTCAGGAAGGTTGTCGTAGTTTTCAATGAGATACTCGAGCTTGTCGAAGTCAGCGTTGCCCCAGTTCTTTACTCTCTTTATCTTCTCTACTGGAAAGCCGGACAGATACTCCAAAGAATCACTGCGGTCATAGATAAGAAAGTCATCAGTATAATCAAATATCCAGTCAGGTCTAACATTGTAGTTGGTGAGAATACATTTCATTTTCTTTTACACAATATATTCCTGCTTCCCATGTCTTCACAAACAAAATCATCTTCCAATAAGTCTCTCATCACGGCATTTTCAGGTTCATCCCATGTCTCATATTGGATATAGCGTGCCATTTTCACCGCCTTACTGCCCCCAAGTAAAACTTTATAATCCCATTTTTCGGTATCTATCTTTAAGAAATCAAGACGAGTTATGTTGTTTTGCTTGATGTACCAATTAAGAGTTTTGATGGGCAATTTATCGCCAGCATTGTTCATAAAAGATTGTAATCCTTTGTCGTAGAACAACTCACTTTCTATATCTCCCAAACCATAGTTATTAACATGAACATTTGGATTATCCTTAGTCTGTTCCTTCAGCCAATCATAAAAGGGTGGCCATGGTTCAAACAAATGAAACTCGGCATTTGGCCAAATAGAAAGATATTCAAGAGATGTTCTGGCACCTACGTCAAAAACCACTTTAATGTCATCGAAAGTTTTTACGACAACAATTTCTTTCGGTGTTATTGCTTCATTCCACGGATTATCCATAGAGTAATTCTAAAGACCCGTCTTTACGCTGATAATGCCATCCCTTTATTTTGTTCTGTTGCATGGCCCAGAAGCCGAGGTTATACCGTGCCCAGCCCCACGGGGAAATAATGTGTTTCGCGTTTCCGAGCCACGCGGGAAGAATCCCAAATGATGAATTAGAGAGTATGAGATTATGTGCGGATCGTATTGACCGCCAGTCCTCGCCTATTTCATGTCTTATGGGAAAGTTGGGAAAGAACTCTTGTGCCGTGGCGATGTCGTCAGTCACTACTCCAAACTTTATTTTAGGATTAAACTTTCTCATGTTCTCCATTGCGTTATACCAGTATTCTTTAGGAAGAAAGAGGTCGGGAACTCCCACATACTCACCGCCCCGAAACGCAAGGACACAAACATTCTCTGGTTCTGCAAAAGGAATAGGGAAGTCAAAAGGTTCTACGTTCAACCACTCTCTGATTTCGTCCTTGTGGTGTTCGTAATATTTCTCGCCCTGCAGCTCGCCATCAACGCGAGTGTTGTCTTTTATGTTTAATATGCCCTCGAAGTCGTAGCCCCTTATGTCCACGCCGTTCTCGTTGTTTACACGTTTTTCCTCGTATAAATGAATAAGTCCTTCGGCGGTTTTCCCCATATCAATGTTCAGAAATCCTGCACCTTTGAATAAATGAGGATTAACCATGCCAAACTCAAAGCCTTTATCGAGAGCAAGGCAACGCGTAAAGACATAGCGTGCTAATTGATTGCCGAGACCGGAACCTTGATGGAAAATACCCGCAATCATGTTTCAAAATTAGGATAAATTGCGTTCTCTCCTTGATGTCTATGGAACACAAAAGGCTTAATCCCCACATTCTCCGGTAGTGGAGTTTCACGCCCAAAGTGCAAAGCAACGTCAAAAGGGGCATATTTGCACCCGTTTTCCTCAAAGAGATGCCTATAATTGACGCAAATTGCCCCGTCCTCGTTAGTAAATCCAAAGAACGGCCTCCACTCCATGTTTAGCTTTTTAGGCAGGTCTAATAGGCGTTTTGAGCGTAAAGACACACTATTGCCCACTCGCTGGATTCTTCCATGAAAATCCCGATAAGAATATGCGTCCGTAGGGAATGGCCACGGAGAACCGATATAATCATATTGCAACCACTCATCTTTCCACGATTCCGGGTGAACGACAAAGCCATCTGGGTGAATGAGCAAAGCAAATTCCGTATCTACATAATCTCCAAGTTGATAAAAAACATTCTTATTCCACTCGTCTATGCTGTTACACGGAACTTCGGTGATAAGTTTTACCGCACCAAACTCAATGTTTTTTGAGCTGTAATCCAGTGCTTTCTGCATACCACCAATATCGGTAGAGCCAAAAGCAATAAGCGTTATTGTCGGCAGTCTAATCATAAAACTCTCTCACTTTTTGGATAACAAACCCCACATCCTCATTTGAAAGACGATTGTGGACAGGAAGTGAGAGTAGTTTCACCCACACCGCGTCAGTGTTTGGCAGTGGTCGTTTTTTTACCTTAGCCCAATAGGTGAATAAATGTATAGGCTTGAAGTGTACACTTGTGTGTA
>ERZ1292629.3021-Hain-H43-01um-R1-3021-length-13431-cov-15_pt1 | contig 13431 bp, 16 predicted proteins | sample MGYA00564399_ERZ1292629 | MGnify/ENA primary metagenome ERZ1292629 (study PRJEB36523, sample SAMEA6512636) | groundwater metagenome | collected 2019-01-08 | study: AquaDiva: Metagenomics assemblies of 32 groundwater samples | reverse complement strand
CAAAATCCCAACATTTAAAAAGGGTTTTTTGCTTTCATATCTAGTAAAATATTTTGACATCTCTTAAAAATTAATGGATTGTTGACTTGTTTTTTGAAATAAATAAACGGAGAATAAATAAAATGAAAGGAAATGTAAAGTTTTTCAACAATATGAAAGAATTTGGATTTATATCTGGCGAAGACAGCAAAGAATACTTTGTCCATAAGAGCGGATTAAAAGGAAGTATAGCTCTTAACGAAGGCGATTCTGTTAGTTTTGATGTTGAACAAGGCGATAGAGGCCCTAAAGCAATTAATGTAAGCAAAGAGTAATTTTTAAGCAGTATTATTTTTCTGAAAGTATTATTGTCTTCTTAGCCTAGTTGTGGGTGTACCCACTACAATTGTATTAATATAATGTAGAGGGTAAGATTTATATACTCTGATTTCTTAAGAAAATAATGGTTTACATTTATAAGAAAGTAATAGGAAATAAAAGTTATTATTATCTTAGAGTATCTGAAAGAAGAGGGAGTAAAGTAATATCTAAAGATATAGCTTATTTAGGGAGCACCATAGAAGAAGTGAGAAAAAAAATTGATAAATTGCCTAAATATAAAGAACAGATTAGAAAAGCGTACAAAACAATCCATTCTTTTTTAGAATCCAATCACTTTCTTGAAAAGGCTAGAAAATTAAAATCAAAAAAAGATAATTTTCTTAGAGACAAAACTGACGAAGTAGAAGCATGTAAATTGCATTACAGCACAGTTTTCAATAAATTGGATGAATTAACCAAAAGAGAAATATTGAAAACTTATGTTATAGAATTTGCTTATAACACCGCTTCTATAGAAGGGAACACTATAAATCTTGAGGAAGCCAGGAATTTATTGAATGAGGGAATAACTCCAAAGGACAAGACATTAAGAGAAGTCTATGATTTGCAAAATACTGAAAGAGTATTCTTTGAATTGCTAAATAATAAATTAAATGATAAGCTTAACCATGAATTAGTTGCTGAAATACATGATAAATTGCTTGAAAATATTGATAATAGAAAAGGGTATAGAACAACAGATATTAGGGTTGTAAGGAGCAATTTTGATGCTTCACTGGGAAAATATGTGATAGTAGATATGGATTTATTATTGAAGTGGTTTAATGAAAATAAGGGAAAATTACACCCTCTCGTTTTGGCGATTGTTTTTCATCATAAATTTGAGAAGATACATCCATTTATGGACGGAAATGGAAGAGCTGGAAGGATGATTATGAATTTTATTTTAATGAAAAATAGCTTTCCTCCTACGATAATTCATAAGAAAACTAGAACAGAATATCTTGAAGCTATGCGTGAGGCAGATGAAAGTGGCCTCTGGAAAATTGATGAAAAATATAAAGATTTAATTGATTACGGAATTGATGAGTTTATTGAAACTTACTGGAATATTTTTCTTTAGAATTTGGACTTTTGTAAAATGCAAAAATATCTAAACTATAGTAGTTATAGGATAAAATGGAAACATCAACAATTCAGCTGAGCAAAGAAATGAAGAAAAAGATTGCTTCTTTCGGCTTAAAAGGAGAAAGCTATGACGATATTCTTAAAAGGATTTATTCTATGGCAGTTAAGGAGCAGTTAAGGCAGTTTTTATTTTCATCAGAGAACACTATTTCTATAGAAGAGGCTAGAAAAGAGCTGGACAAAAAATGGCCAAGGTGAGCATTTCTGAGAGTTTAAAGAAAGTTCTTGAATTTTTATGCTCATGAAACCATGTTTTTCTTCCTCAACATCTTCGCAAGAAGGTAAATTAGGAGCGCCATGATAAAAACTCCATGAATAAAATAAACAAGCCTAGTAGGTATCTCTAAAGTTGAAAGGATAAAAAGTGACAGCATATACAATATTGCAAGGGGCATAAAAAAATTGAAAAAAAAGTGGATGAGATTTTTTATTTTTTTATTTTCTCATAAAAGAAAACCATTAAGCAAGAGAGGAGATATGAAAGCGTTAAAGTGAATAGCAAAGGAGTAGCTGACAATCCTCTACTACATCCGCATGGATACCTTATTTTACCTTCTGGATCAATTCTACAGCCAGCAATGCAGCCACTATTGTCAAACACATACGGCAAAAACAATAAGAGAATGTATATTAGCACTATTGCTATAGCTATTCTAACTTTCAAACTTGTTGGCTTAAAAAATTTTTTAAGTTTCATTTTCATTCCGTGTATTTATAAAAAGAAATATCATCACATTTCGAAATACTTTTATTATTTTGTTTAATTGTATAAGTGTTCCCCAAACAGGAAATTGTGTGCACATCTATTGAAAAATTATCTGAAGTATACTTATTTTCTATGGTACATCCGCAAACTCTGCAAGCGCCACATGTTACACAAGTGCTGCCTGAAGTTCTCCAAACAATTTCCAGCAATTGAGACTCAATCTCACTTGACATATTAGAGCAGTTAAAATCGCCTACCTTAACTCTAGCTCCTTCAGGAGGATTTATGATTTTAGAGTTATTTTCTAAAAGTTCAATGATTTCAGAAGAAACTTTATTTTCTAATTTTTCTTTTTTTAACTCACTAAACATAACTGCATTAGCAATGAAAAGGGCTGCGATTCCTATACCAATTATGAAGAATAGTCTTGTCTTGTTTAGCATATTATTTAAAAGCATATTAGAGATATAAATTTTACTAATATTTCAGAAGTTGTAGTATTCTACCCGTAAGCTTTATTAAACTATACGGCTTATTCTTGCTATGAAAGAGGCCAGAAAAAAACCTAGAGGCGAGATTGATTTGCTTGAGCACAAGTATCTCCCGGAATTTGTTTATGGGGGAATAGATGGCGCTGTGACAACATTTGCAGTTGTTTCTGGTGCAATAGGGGCGTCATTGAATCCTGTAATTGTTCTAATTTTGGGTTTTGCAAATCTTATTGGAGATGGCTTTTCTATGTCTATTTCAAATTACTTATCCACCAAATCTGAAAGAGAACTCCATCCAAAACACAGATTTAGCTTTGGAAAGCCTCCGGTAAAAACAGCGCTTGCAACTTTCCTGTCTTTTTTTATTATTGGTTTTATTCCTTTATTTTCTTTTGTTCTTGCTGCGATTTTTAAAAACAATTATTTGATTTCAAGCCAGTTTGCATTATCTTTTGTGCTAACGGGAGTTGCATTGTGTGTTGTTGGTTTTTTTAAGGGAAGAATTGTTGGAAAACATCCTTTAAAATCATCAATTGAGACGCTTATTATTGGTGGAGTTGCAGCAGCGTTGGCGTTCATGGCTGGTTATTTAGTGAAGAGTTTTTTGGCTTAGAAAACATTTTTATAACTAGTCTTCATAAATTAGCAATGGTTGATATTGCTTTAGCTTTCTTTAATGAACTAGGACTTTTAGGAGTTTTTATTGTGACTTTTCTTTCGTATTCTATCATTCCTTTTCCTTCAGAGTTTTCCATTGTTGCCGCCTCATGGTTTTTCAAGTCTGGCTATGTTCTGCTTTTTGCTTTAGCTGGCAGCATTCTTGGTTCTTTATCTAGTTATTATATTGGGTATAAAGGAATTAGGCGTTTTTTCCCAAAGAAGGGATCAAAGGCTTTAGGAAAAGTGGAGAAGATTGTTGATAAATACGGGCCTTTAAGCCTTTTTTTGTTTGGTTGGCTGCCTTTTATAGGAGACCCTTTGATCATTATTGCAGGGAGTTTGAGAATGAATTTTTGGAAGTTTTTAGTTTATTCTACTCTTGCCAGGGCTATTTACTTTATCATTGTCATATGGTTTGGAGTGAGTCTGGGGAGCTTGTTTTAGAAGGATTTGTGACTTTTAATTTACTTTATAGTAGTGACAAATAGAAAGATTTAAATAAGCTTGAATTTTGGGTATTTTATGGCAACTTTAGATGAATTTCCTGAAGTTATTGAAAGAGCAAGATACGGTTTTAGAGGGACTGATAGAGGATTCTATGCTTTAAGGTTAAAGGGAGCAGAACTTGCTGGAGAAAATGGATTTTATAAAGCATCCGAAAAGAGTTTAACTTTTTTTTCTTTATCTCCTGTTGTTGCTTTAGGATATGCTCTTACAGCAGGGGAGAAAGCTGAAAAGCAAAAGGACTCATTTGAAAGATGGGGTGTGAAGAGTTATGGCCCAATAGTCCAGTTAATAGACTTAAAAAATTATAAGAATAGGATAAGACCTGGATGTGAGTGGGGAAATTTGTTTGAAGGGGAAGTAGTTGGTGACATAAATGTTAGTGATATTAAAATTATGGGTGAGCAAGATGTTGATAATCTTGAGGTATATCTAAGAGAAATGAATTCTGAGAGATTTCTTTTGAGTTCAAGTGAAAGATTTTTGGAGAATATTAAAAAATACTACAGAAGGAATGGAGATTCATTATTTAGAAATTAAAATGAGAAAAAGCTTTTATTATTTCTTGGGGATTTTTGCAGTTTTGATAGTTGTTGCTCTGGCTTTGTTTTTTTCAGCAGGAGGCATAACTGGCCTTGCAGTAACAGGGCATGGTGTTGTTTCTGTCAGCGATATTGAATCCAAGCAGGTTTCTTTTATTTTTAAGGACAATAAAACAGGATGCTCGCTGAATGGAGGAGTTTACGTTGATGAAAATTATATTGGAGAGACTGAGAATGGTGTTTATGATTTTTTAGATGGGACTTACGGGAAGGAAGTAAAGCTTAAAGGCGAGACTTCTGATTGTTTTGGAAGTGATGCTGGCTTGGGTTTTGTAGATTATTGGGAACTTCCTAGCCTTGATGCTTATTTTTCTTCGGAAAAGTCTTTAGTTTTAGAGACTTCACTTAACCCTAGAAATCCAAGATCTCTTGAAGAAGTTCAGGGATTTATAAGGCCTGATGAGGCTCAAAAATATCTTAGCGAGATTACAAAATACTTTAATAATGATTATGAAGCTGACCTTGACAGAATTGCGGACTATGGTATTTTTTACAGATATGACTCTATTATTTACAGTGACAGCTACTGGCAGACTCCGGCTGAAACTATAAAATTGGGAAGAGGAGATTGCGAGGATTGGGCTGTAACTGTCTTGTCTCTTATAGAAAAATATGATTCAAATGCAAAATGCTATGGAGTTTTATGGCAGAGCCATATGAGTGTTTTCTGCTATGTTAATAACAAGTATATTATTTATGATCAAGGAAACACTAAAGTTGTTAAAACTTTAAGCAATGATTTTTACGAAATGGAGAAAAAAGTTGAGCTTAGAAAATTCTTGAATAGCTATTTTGATGAGTATGGGATAAGTGTTAATGGCAGAAAAGTTCAAGGAGTTGTTAATTCCAAGGAAACTAAGAGTTTTAATGATAATGAAGAGTTTGTTGAGTGGCTCTTAAGCTTTGATAAGATTTAAAAGCGAGGGTTTTTTTTAATTAGCATGATGAATGTGATTATTGAGCCTAAAGGAAATACAGGTCCTAAAAGGCATTGTTCTGACAATGAATATCTTGTTAAAAATGCTGAATTAGTCAGGGCGAGAAAATCAATTGGTTATGGTGACATAAAGAAATTTGCTTCAGCTGTCGGGATTAACTATCAAAATTATAGACTATATGAAAATTTATTAGTGTTTCCAAATTTTGATGCTCGAAAAAAAATTGGAGATTTTTATAGAAGCCATAATATTGATTTTAATGAATCTGCTGCGTTTTCTACAGAATTAAAAGATTTATCTAGATTAGTTTATCAAGATAATCCTATTGAAGAGGAAATTTATGATGAAAGCTTGTTATTAGGTGTTAGCTGTGGCTATATACCTAACCCTGAAGAAGATTATATACGGGAAGACTTTAGCAGATTTATAGACATGGCTTTGAATACTTTAGAACCTAGAAAATCTGAAATTATTAGGTTGTATTTTGGTTTTACTGAAGAAGGAGTGATGACCTTTGAACAAATTGGAGATCGTTTTAGATTAACTAAGGCAAGAATTCAGCAGCTTTATCAAAGAGCTCTCAGAGAACTGAGACTTCCTTCAAGAAGTGAAACTTTAAAAGAATTTCTCTGATATTTTTGCAGAGATTTCTAACTAAACATTTTTATACCAAGTTTCTTTTTTTGAATGTGGTTAAAAGATTTCCCTTGGAGGCAAAGAAAGGAAATCGCTTGAGGGATCTAAAACCGTAGGTTTTAACATGAAAAACGAGACATATGATTTTGCAGTTATTGGAGGAGGAGGCACAGGCTTGGCTGCAGCCATGTATGCTGGCAGGCTTGGATTGAAAACAATTGTCTTTGGGTTTTCAAACGGGTCAGAGCTTCCTGTTGGAGGAGTCATAACTACTACAAATGTTGTTGAAAATTATCCCGGCTATAAAAGGATTTCAGGAGTTGAACTGGCAAAAAAACTTGAGGAACATGCCAAAGATTATGATAATATTTTTTTAAAAAATGAGAAGGTTGAGGAAGTTAAAAAATCCAAAGATTGCTTTATTATTGTTACAAGAAAAGCGAGTTATGATGTTAAGGCTGTTTTGCTTGCAACAGGAACAAAATGGAAAAAGCTGGATGTTCCTGGAAGCGTTGAATATGAAAATAGAGGCGTTAATTACTGCGCTTTGTGTGATGGACCCCTGTACAAGAATAAGGCTGTTGCAGTTGTTGGAGGAAGCGATAGCGCCGCTAAAGATGCCTTGGTTTTGGCAGAGCACGCAAAAAAAGTTTACATTATCGCCAGAGGAGATAATATAAGGCCAGAGCCTATAAATTACAAAAGAGTCGAGGCAAATAAAAGAATTGAGGTAATTGTGAAGACGAATGTTATAGAGATTAAGGGAGATAAAAATGGTGTTACTGGCGTTGTTTTTGACAAGTCGTATAAAGGCAAGAAAGAATTAGATCTTGACGCTGTTTTTATTGCAATAGGACATATAGTTCTCTCTGATACGGCAAAGCAACTTGGAGTAAAACTAAATGAAAAAGGAGAAATAATAATCGACCACAAGACTTCTGAAACAAATGTTCCTGGCGTTTACGCTGCAGGGGATGTCACAGACAAGCCATTTAAGCAGCTGGTTACAGGAGTTGCAGACGGCTGCACTGCCGCGCATTCTGCATATGAATACATCACAAAGAAAAGAGTTGAGTGCTGAAGATTTATATAAATCTTTATAAAGAATTCTTAGGAAACTAGATTATGAAAAGAGAGAAAGCAAAAGATCTTGTTATTTATTCTGGAGGCGGGAGCATGCAGGGAATTTTTGGAAGATTCGTCATTCCTCAGACAGCAGGAATTTTTGAAAGAGAAGGCAGTATACATGAAACAGAATCCAACAAGGCTTATTTCGTGGCAGAGCAGAGAAATGGAAGAAAGAAATTAAGTTTTTATTTATCTATAATCCAGCTTCTTAAAACCCTTGATTCAACAATTAAAAAATCTTCAACATTTTTCAGAATATTTTATGAAGCATTAGAATATTCTGCTTCTAAAGAATCAAAAACATCTTTTACACTAACTATCTTCTCTGCCCTATAAGCATTAGTTCCTGCAAATACAAAACCTTTTTCCATATTTCCTTTTTGTGCACTTATCAAAGCGTCAGCAATACAGTAAGGCGAATTAAATGGATTGCAACTCTTTAAGCAGTCATAATCACACTTAAATGGAATTTTTTTAGTCATCACAGTTTCCAAAAAATTATTTCTTATTGCTCTTCCAGGCATTCCAACAGGACTTTTAATTATAACAATATCTTCTTCACTTGAATTAAGATAAGCTTGTTTAAATTCTGGATGTGCATCACATTCTTCTGTTGTAACAAATCTTGTGGCCATTTGCACCCCAGCAGCGCCGTGTTTAAGAATATTATAAATATCTTTTCCAGTATAAATTCCTCCTGCAGCAATTACTGAAATGTCTGGGCCAACTTCTTTAATAACATCAGAAATAATTCTCTCCAACCCGTAAGAAACAAAATCAGAATCTTCTAGCTGTTCTGCACTATATCCTAAATGACCTCCTGCCTTAGGTCCTTCAACAACTACTGCATCAGGAGAATGTTTCAGTTGAGTCCAAGATTTAACAATAATTTTTGCAACTCTTGCACTTGAAACAATTGGAACTAATAAAATATTTTTTCCATCAAGATAATTTGGAAGATCTCGTGCAATTCCTGCACCGCAGATAATTAAATCCACATTCTCTTGGACAGCAGTTTTAACAAGACTTGGATAATCTGTTAAAGCATGCATTATATTTACTCCAAGAACTCCATTTGTTTTTCTCTTTGCCATCCTAATCTCATCGGCAAGAGCAGCGCTATTAGTATCCGCATAAATTTTATTCTGTAAATCTCTTCTTTCTTTTCCACTTAGTCCATTAAAATCTCCTCTTTTCTTAGAAGCCGCGTATTCATCATCAAAATATCCTTTCAGAAGTCCAAGACCAACACTAGCAATAATCCCTGCCCCGCCATTTTCAGCAACCTCTGAAGCCAACCTCTCGCCAGAAATACCAACCCCCATTCCTCCTTGAATGAGATTAACTTCTAAGTGCCCTATTTTTAAAAGAGGCCAATTTGTCATAGCTTAATAAGAAAAAGCTATGTTAAATATATTATTATAGATAACTTCCGTATTACATCAGTTACATCTTACTAACTTTTGAACTTGCAGGAAAATTTTATTAATCGTTATACCCTACAGCAAGCTGTAGGGTGAAAGCCAAAGAAAAACTATTAAACATCCTGCTTCTTTTAAATAAATGGAAAATGAATTATTAGAGATTATATCAAATTTGCCAGATAAAGTTTAGGTTTAGAAATTTCCAATATATAAACTTTCTGGTTGCTTTTTTAATAAAAATAACGAGAAGAAAACTTTAAAAGAGGTTATTTCTTATGAGCTTTAATTAAACTGGGGTGCTCATAAAAAATGCCGAAACACGAGGAAAGCTTAGAAGAACCTGACGAGTCTGATGATGAAGATGACGATAAAGATGATGATGACTCTGAAGATGACGAGGACTGGTAGAAGCCAACATTTTTTTTATCTATTTGTATATTTTTGAAGAGGTTTATTATGGGATGGAAAATAGTGATTAGTTTTGTGTTTGCTTTTTTTGCTGTCTTACTCCTTGTTCTGTACTGGTTTTTTCCAATTTCGACAACTGAATTTCAAGCTAAATTTAATGAGAGCCCTGATTTTATTGTGAATAAGAGCGCTTTGCAGTTTTACAATAATATGAGATTTCCTGACTCTTCTATTTCTTATAAAATAGTCAAATGTCCTTTGAAAAAAATGAATGATATGCAGGATGCTTTTAGAGATGTTTCTGCATTAACACTTCTTTCTTTTTATCCTGTCTTATATGATGAAGAAATAACTGTTACTTGCGACAGCACAGAAAGAATAGAAGATGGGCTTTTTATTGCCGGAGAAGGAGGGCCTACAAACATCACTCAATCTGGGAGCTTTAATGTCATTTCTCACGGGAAAATACTTTTGATAAAAGAATCAAGCTGTTCGAATCCAAACATAGGAATTCATGAGCTTTTTCATGTTCTCGGATTTGATCATATTCCCGATTCTAAAAGCATTATGTATCCCATAAGCAATTGCGATCAAGAGATAGACAATGAAATCATTGATGCAATAAATGAATTGTATTCCATTCCAAATCGTCCAGATTTGGTTTTTGAAAATGTCAGCGCAGTCATGCATGGAAAGTACCTTGGTCTTAATTTTAGCGTTAGAAACATTGGCCTTTCATCCTCCTCACAAGCTAAAGTTATAATTTCTTCTGGAAACAGTGTTATTAAAGAGCTGGATGTAGATGTTTTGCCTGTAGGACATGGAAGAATAATCACGTTGACAAATGTGTGGATATCCAAGCTTAGCGTTGATAGCATTAAATTGCAGATAAATTACGGCTTAAGTGAGTTAAAAAAAGAGAATAATGAAGCTATACTTGAAATAAAAAATAAAAATTAATCATCGAGGAAGTCTGTTTCAAACTCCTCATCCTCTGAGTTATCCTCATTAGGGGGATAATTTTCATCCTCCATTTTTTTTGACTGGAACTTTGTTCCTTCCAACCTCATTTTTTGTTAAAACTCTAAGAATTATTCTCTTTTTAAACATTTCTGTAGATTAAGCTACAGTAATTTTTTGCCCTTTTGTGCTCCATACTTCAAGGCTTTCAGAGGACAAACTTTGCAGCTCATCTTCCTGGCTTATTTTTTTTAGAATATTTTCAGTTAACTCTTGGATTTCTTTTTCTGATTTTGATGGAGTTATTTTCATTGACCCTTCGAAGCTGTTTTTTGCAAATTGCAATGAGAACCAATTTATTGTTGTTTCAATTGTGTCTCCTATTTTTATTTTGCTGGCTTCCCATGGTGCATACTCTTTGTATGAAGCTTCTGCTGATTTTTTTATTAAGCTGTAAAGCTCTGAATAACTTATTTCGATTCTTATGTCTACTGGAGGCGTTTTGTCAAGAGGCATTACCTGGGCTTTTATTAAGCCATTTGCATCAATTTTTATATACATGTTATATGCAGCTTCTGTTTTATCAAGAATAATCAATTGAATGTTGACATTATTATCAGGATATTGTGATGCTAAATTGCTTATTTTTTCTATTAATTTTTCATCCTTTTCTATTGCATCTTTTTCTTTTGCTGTCAAACCGTCTCCCCTAGTCCTTTCTGACGAAATATCTATTGATCCTGGAAATCTGCCTTCCACCATTGCTTTTTGCAGTTCTTGCTTTACAAAATCTCTGTTTGGGAAAATTATTAATTCCATTTTAGGAGAAGGTATCTTTACGCCATTTATCTCTTTTAGCTCTTCTTGATAGTTAAAGAAAAGGTTTTCATCTTTGTATTGTGTGCTGACGAGCTGATAAGTTTCAAGCTCTTTCATGTTCAGGCATTTCATAGACTGGGCTATTTTTGCAAGATTGTCAGTGTTCTTTTTGCTAAGGCCTTTTATTGTCCGGCTTTCGCCTTCCCAGTTGTTTGCAGAATTGCTGAAGTAATCCTGGGAAAACCATTCAGCAAAGTTTTTCATTCCTCTCACAAATTCCTTTCTTTCTGCCAATTCATTTTTGAGATTCCATGCGCAGTAATTTTCTGCGCCGTCTTTGTCATATCTTTCCTCAAGTTGGCTGATTGCGCTGAATTTTTCTCCTCCGCCAGTTATATATAAAAGGGATTTTGTTTCTTTGGAAGTTTCTATGCAAATTCCTCTTGCTATAACTTTTTCCTGCACTCCCTGCTGAAGTATTTCTTCCGGCTCTTTCTGAATTTGTGTGATCGCGAATTCTTCATCAGGGCTTACTATTCCTGTTAATCCCCTTGATGCTGTAGATGTTTTATCTTCTTTTTGGATGATTTGGTATTTTGCGACTTCTGATTCAGGTATTTCTTCCCCAATAATTGTTGTTATTCCCGCGCTTCCTGTTACATCCGAAATTTCTCCAGTTACGACTACTGCCTGTCCTGTTACACTAAATCCTATAATGTCTGTCTGCGTGCTTGGAGCTGCGCCGACTTTTTTTATTGGAATCCATCTGCATTGATTGCTGCTACATGAATATCCCGGGCTGCAATCTTCTGACACTTTGCAGCTTATAGATTTTTCATGGTTTTCTGAAGCTTCTGCTTCATTTGCTCCTTGTGCGCAGTTTGTTCCTGTTGGTCTCCATATGCCTTTTGAACAAGTTTCAAAAACTATTGTTTCTCCGCTTGCGCATTTCTGCTTCATTTGCTCTCCGTTAATGCATTTTTGCTCTCCACATTGATTAAGGCTTGTTGTTTTGCATTCTCCTAACACACACTGGGATTTTCCACACAATGGCTGGGAACAATCAGAATCTTCAGTGCATTTAGTTGTTTTTTCTATGCATATAGGCTCCAAAACACATCCATTTTGGTCTTCTCCTTTAGATATTACTTCTCCAGAACATTCTATCTCTGGATATAGTGAACATGTTTGGCAGTCTGAAGAACAGGATTCTGTTTCATTTTCTTCACATATTTTGTTTCCACATGTGTTTCTAACTTCTGTTTTTGTTTCCTTTTCTGGAACGCACTGGTCAAGCACACAGTAAAAGTTTATTATTTTTTGAATATTTTGACCGTCTTCCTCTACTTCAATCGTTCTTGAACCGCAGCTTTGCCCTGAGCATAATGAATCTTTGCAGTCAATTTTCTGGTTGCTGTTATCATCTATTTCATTTGTGCAGATTTCACGGCTTTCTTCACTCACTTCTTGAATAAGAGTTTTCTCAAAAGTTTTTTGGCTTGATGTGGATGATTTTGTTTCTAGGCCTGTCCATAAGTTTTTCAAAAACTGAATTCTTTCGACATAATTTTTAAGTTTCTCATCCTTGCTTAAACCTTCTTCATTTGCTTTTTTATCCCATACCTTATTCATTACTCTAAGTCTTTCCATTAAAGAGTATACTGCAGGATAGTTTTTTGCGCCTGCCAATTCCTTTATTATTCTGTTAGTCTCCACAAAATTTTGTTTAAACCCATTTGAAGAGGTATCTTTGAAATCGTCTTCTGATGTAGGTGAGTTTATAGGATATGATACTATTTGACCGTTTCTTTTCATGATTAAATTAAGAGATATCCAATCTTGCTGGTTTATTCCTTCGCATTTGCCTTCACAAGTTGTTGTTGTTGCAATTACTTGCGTTTCATCCTGGTCTATAAGAGTTATTTCTTTCCCAACTATTTCTTGCTGATTTACAAGACTGTTAGTTCCAAGAATTTTAACCATTGTTTCTTCGCATGATTCTGTTGATTGAGCGCTGTAATCGTTGAAAAGATTTTTTAATGTTACTATGCTTTCAGCAAGATGATTTGCAGTTATTATTTTTTCTTCAGGATTTTCTATAAGGTTGTATGATCTTACAAGAGTTTCTATGCTCTCTATACTTTTTTCCATATCAAGAAGCGGCTTTGCCTCTTTAAACTCCAAAGAGAAATCAATTTTATAATAAATCTCCTTGTTTGAGTCTATTACTGGAAACAAATTATATTTCAGGTGTATTTTTCCGTCGAAAAGAGCATTCTCCCAGACTGAAAGTTCATTTTCAGTGCTTTTTTCTCCTCCAACCTCATCTTTGACCCATGAAATCTTTTTGCCGCTTTCCCCTAATAGTTCAGTTATTTTTTCCTGAGCTATTGGATCTACTTTTTTGCTTAAGATTGAGTTGATTTTGCTTTCTGTTGCAGAAAGGTAGGTTGAAAATTGGGCGTAGTTTATGTTGTTTGCATGATACTGTTCTGCGTAATGTGCCGCTTCTTCAATGCTTCTCTGGAACTCATCAATGTTTGCGGATGAAATGAAATTTATGGATATTAAAGAAAGCAGAAATAAAGCAGTTAGTATTCCTCTTTTCATGTTTTATTCAGGGAAAAAAGGTTAATAAAGTTTTTT
>ERZ1292629.327-Hain-H43-01um-R1-327-length-50455-cov-10_pt4 | contig 13436 bp, 25 predicted proteins | sample MGYA00564399_ERZ1292629 | MGnify/ENA primary metagenome ERZ1292629 (study PRJEB36523, sample SAMEA6512636) | groundwater metagenome | collected 2019-01-08 | study: AquaDiva: Metagenomics assemblies of 32 groundwater samples | reverse complement strand
CCACACTTGATCATTTCCCGCCTCCCGCAGAACCAAGCGGTTGAGAGGTACGCGGTGTACCGCGCCCCTCACCGACCGCGTTGGAGTCTTTGTCTTCATGCCCCTTGCAACCAGTTTTGAAATCGAAGTTGTCACACTCTCCAAGTGGAATCACTTCGTGGCCTTGTGCAAGTTCATCCATCAAAGCAGATCGAACAGCATCCGGCGTCATGGGGTTTCCATCCTTGTCAGACATGGCCCGTGCGTTGCGCTTCAATTCGGCCTTGTTCCAATTCAAAGCCCCTCGTACACTCATGCACACGTGCACTTTCATCTCTCATCCCTTCCTTTCTCATCTCTCTCCCGCTCCCCCTGCTCTTCCCGCGCCTCGTCCTCAGCCTCGTAGATCAAGTCGCGCTCCTGCTCGTATTCGGCACGGGTTAGCTCGTTGTGGAGATAGGCGCTCCTGAGTTCGTTCAATGTGCGGTTACGTCGCATAGCGTTGTTGCCTCCTGATGTAGCCATAATTCCGTCAAGTAGTCCAGCAAAGAGCGGGTTTAGGTGCGCGTTGCTCATTCGCCGGACTCCTTATATTCTCCAATTCCGTCCTGCTTCTGACTCGTCTTCACCGCGTCTTCCCAATTCTCAAATCTCTGTCTGCCTCTGCTAAACTTCATGCTGATTATTCCCGTTGGCCCAAACCTGTTCTTGGCAAGATGAACTTGGTAACGATCCTCTTTCTCGTCCTTCTCGTTTATCAGGATCACACCGCAAGCATTCTGTTCTATTGCACCGCTGTCCCGCAACTCGCCTAACCTTGGCTCTGTGGTATCGCTTCCACTCTCAGAACGCCGCAACTGTGACACAAGTAGCAGGGGTACGTCAAGCCTCTTTATTGTCTCGCGTATAATATTCATCCACGCGCTTACCTCGGCGTTTCGGCTTTCGTATCGCTTCGTGCTTGCCATGATTTGTAGGTAGTCAATAGCAAGCAGTTCTGCCTTATGGTGGTGGACTTCAACGGTGGCCCAAGCCACAAAGTCGTCTATGCTCATGCTCGAATCATAGACGCGCAAGGGCAGTTTGGCGTGTGCGCCAGCCTTGGAGACAAGCACCGGCCAATCTTCATCCGTGCTGTTTCCGATGTCCAAGCGGAAACTTGACATATCCGAATCTTCGGCAAGCATACGGGAACAGATTTGGTTCTCCGTCATTTCAATACTGGCAAGGGAGACAGATACGCCTTTCTTGATTTGGTGCATTATCTCGTTTGCGAGTAAGGTTGATTTGCCCTGTCCTGGCCTTCCCGCTATTACATACACCATCCCCTTGCGCCAGCCGCCAAGCAGGGTGTTAAGCCCGATCCACCTAGTTAACAAGCCGCCCCCCTTCTTGTCGTGTGCGGCACGCCATTGGTCAAGGATGTCGTTGTACCGCTGTTCGGGCGTGCGCGACGATGGCCGGATAAGGGACAAGTCGGATATGCACTCCTGCATCTCGCCTATGAGTTCCGTGCCTGACTTGTCGGGGTTAGCGGCGGCATCCTTGAACTCAAGCGTGATATTCTCTAGGCGGCGGCGTATGTAGTTGTCACGCAGGATTTCCGCGTAGTGTAGACAATGCTGACTCGTAATCATGGCGTCAACGCAGTCATCTATCAGGCGGCGATTGATTGAGCCGTTCAAGCGGTCATAGACGGCAAGGGTATTGATACGCATGGGGTCGTTGATAAGGACGCAAGTGGCCCATATAGTGCGGCAAGTGGCGTCTGTAAACCATGCTTCGCTGATGTTGAACCTACGTGCCACGTCAAGTGTCAACGCTGATTCCGTCATTAGACAGCCAAGAAAGGCTTTCTCTATTTCGGGCTTGGAATAGGTCACGATAACGCCTCTTTCAGTTTGTCGTCTGTGGATTTCGGGGCATCATGCGGGGTGGAGGACAACGGAGCCTCTACCTTGTTCAGCCAGTTAAGTACAAAGCGGGGGGTAAGTTTCCGGTTGCGGTTCTTGGGAAGGGACAGCCAAGTTTCCATCTTGGCACGTTCTACGGGGATGTTGACCCATGTGTATTTTGCCGTAACAGTATCCCAGAAAGAAGAATCAGGCTCTTTAAGAGCATTATGCTTTGCAATGTGCGAAGCACTTGCAGGGGGGTCTTCTTCTCCTTCTCTTTCTACTTCTATATTCTTTCTTCTGCTTCTATGACTCTTCTCTGCACACTCTACCCGATTGGAATACTTGCGTTGTTGATCCTTCCATATCTCCAACAGAACCTTATTGGCCCTCTTTCCGTCAATCGCGGGGAAACGATTGAGCACATTGGGATACTTGGATACATCAAAACCAGCAATTCTACTAAGTGTTTCGATGTCTTCCGGCAAGTAACCCTGACATTGCCATTGCCAATCCAGCAGTTCTCGATACGCCCCACGTTCTTCCAGACTCATGCAACGAGTCGTTGCACTTCCCAACCACTTATTCGCGTGCCAAGGATACCATAAGAGACTATTCATTGCCTCTCGTCCTTCCATCAATCCTGGAGCTGTTTCTGTCTCCCAAGTCATAAATCAACCCTCGGAAAGAAATAAGGGGCGGTCACACGTTGCACACCAGAAAAGACAGTCGAAGCGTAGGCTTCTAGGTCAAGTTGGATCGTGTAAACCGCCCCAAGAATTCGTGCTGTCATACCATCTTTCCTAATGTGCATACGCGAATCCTACATCATCCATTCCGTCCTTGTCAACCTTTTTTTTGCACAATAAACATCATTGCTTTATCGTGCATTCTTGCCGTTACATACGGCAACTTTCGGCAGCACCATGTAAGCGTGTGGCGGCCATTTCATAACCATGTTCCCATGTCCCGCCATGTACCAATGATACGTGCGCGTCATAAGGTTCAAGCGATGCGTCATGAAGTAGGGGATGCCCGACCTAGCCACGCCCACAACTATGTTCTTGGTTGGTTTGGGGAACTTGCCGGTGGAACGCCATGTCATTTATCACCATCCACTTTCTCTTGATTTTGCTGATTGCCCGACAAAGCGGATTTACAGATGTCAAGAATGTCATCTATTTCCCACATCTTGCCGTGTTGCTCCTGCGAGAATTTGGCGATTTTCTTTATGTCATTCAGGGCGATCCGCATCCGCTCGTTCTCGCGTTCCAATCGTTCGCACTCTCCGATTGCTGACAACGGCCTTATATCGGGGCGGTCTATGACTCTCATTTGGACTCCTGACGTTTAAGTTCATTCTCAATTTCCCTGCACAATCTCTCGATTTCTACTCCGTCCAGACACCGGCAACTTCCTATGGTGTTCGGATGAAACTCGCGGCCATAATCCGTTTCCTCGGTCTTGTTCAACAACGCGAACAGCCGTCGCACAAGGTCGCTTAATTCCTTCAACCGCTCGTTCTCGCGGCGTAGTTGTATGATGACGCTCAAGCAATCCTCGCTTTCCCGATCTCCTCCATCGTCCAGCCACCGTAGACCAAGCGATAGCGGGCCACCCTGGCGACCCTGCCGTTGGAGCACGTAACATTGACCATAATAGTCTCGATTTCCTTTTTGTACGGCTCCCGCTTCAAATCTTTGATTCTTGCTGCGAGTCTGTCAGAACTGGCGCACATCAGGGCTTCCTGTTTCCCGATGTCAGCGTGAGTCTCAAGATATTCAAGGATCAATTCGTTCTGTGATTTCATGTCTTATCCTTTCGGTAATGTCTTCATTGCTCGAATGTAACCCTTCGCGGCATCTGAACACGAAACCGTTGTCTTGCTCGGAAGTATCTCCGGTATGCCAACCATTTCAGCCTTCCCAATCTTGAGCCAAGCCCTACCCTTGGTTTCTATCCCACGTCCAACCGTGATCTTTGTGCCGTCCTTGAGAAAGATGGCGTAGGCGTAGCCCTTGGGCTGTTCCCATACGGATTCGATTAGACGTGATGGCGTCTTCATCTTCGTCCAGTCTTCGCAACCACTTGAAAATTCCCTGCAAGGTTGCCCCTTGAACTCGTGTCCAGCACAAGAACATGATGTAGCACAGTTGACGCAAGTCTTCTTCATCTCTACTCCCTCTCGTTGTTACCATCTCCACCCATTGCCATTATCCTGAACCCGCTTATCAGTCGTGACCCAATCATGCCGTTGTTCATCCTGGCTCTCGCGTCCTGTATGGCAATCCTGTTTTCCCCGTACTCATCGTAAAGCCAGCCGCGTGTATTCTCTTTCTCCGGCGCATCCTTGAGCGCAACACCACTCGGCAATGTGTCTGTTCGCTCGCACAAGACGTGGTTGTGAATGTAGCATACACACCACTTGCCATCGCACTTAAGGATCTCTCTATACGGCATACACCAGCAATCGTTTGATTCCTTGTGAAATCGCTTTTCGCTTTGCCCGTACTCATAGGGGTAATGATGCACCTTGGCGAAGACAGTATCTAGGAACTTCACTTCCCCCTCCTCTCGTAGTACCTGTCAGCAACGCAATCCACCAAAACAGCCGTTGGATACCGATTAGCAAACTCAGCTTGAGCCGCGTGGATGTCACGGGCAACGATGATGATGTCACGCACCTCTCTTGCTTCAAAAATGCAGTTGCACTTGAAAGTCACGCCTTCCCCCTCGTTCTTTTCATTCCCACACATAACCGTCGCACGGTACTGTAATCACCATTGCAATAGGAGTCAGCGGGGGCGGGGTAGGGTTGCTTGGGAGAAGAAACGATTTCCCGCACCCCCGCGACTCGGTACTCTTTGTCTCTTAGTGATTCATATAAAATAATTCTAAAAGGGCATGTCTGATAAATCCGGTTCCTTTTCCGTTGGCGCGTGATCCCTGTCATCTGTAGGAGCGGGTTCCCCCGTCTCCGTGTTTGCGTTTGTATCAACGCCTTCCGGCACAGGATTGTACCCATTGAACGCAACCTTACGCTTCTTCTTCTCGATCATCCTTCCCGCGTCCGGCCCCTGAGATGGCATATACTTCTCGATCTGCGTTTCAATGGTGACAATCGCCCTGACCCCGCCGATCTTGTCGCTGATATGCTCGTAAAGAGCCTTGACAGCCTCGTTGTCATCGTCTGGCAACTGCATATCGTCGCCCCATCCGCACAGCCGCTTTGCCACAAGCGCAAGGCGTTTCATGGCCTTTGGCACAAGGAACAAATCGTCGTCAAACCGTTCCCCGTCCTGCGTTTCCCATGTCAGCGTGAAGAACGGCGTCTTCTTGTTCTTGCTCTGTTCTACGCCCCCCACGTCTACGCACTTGCAAGTGTGATCCCCCGGCGCTGGCATCGTCTTTCCCATTACATCGTTGATATTGCGCGGCATGATTACTTTCCTTTCTTTTCTTCGGGCTTCATAAATCCAAGTAGTACGCTTATTTTTGCCTGCGTTGACTCAAACTTTTCTCGCACAGAACCATATGCTTCCAACGTTTCTGATGCGCTTGTATACATCTTCCCAATTTCAAACTCATCTCCTATTTCTACGTCTTTCTTGCGGCGATCACGCATAGAATAGTCAGAATAGAATCCTGCTATTTGCGCCAATTCATCCTTAGATATTTCTACTATTGATCCGTCTTTTGTTTGTCCTATTACCTTCATCTATTCCCCCTTCTCTTTCTTGGCTTCGGGCTTGGCCTTTACAGCCAGCACCTTGACCAACACGTTTCGTTTCTCTTTCAACAGTTCTTCCGGCCACTTCTTCTCGTCGCTTTCCAGTTCCGTCCATGCGCTTGTGCCGAACGCCTCACGCAAAGCCGTAACCTTTCCTTTCTTGTCTTCGCCCGTTGCCCCCGGATACACCAAAAGCAGGTCGTTCTTGATCTCCTCAAGAACAGCCTCACGCCGCGCCTTGATCGTCTCCCAATTAGGCCCCGTGCCAGCGTTGAACATCGGCGCACCCTTGCTGATTACCGGAGCGTTGCCCTTTAAGTCCAAGAGCGCAAGATGTGGCCGAAAGAACTCAATGTCAGGCTTGTCCTTGCTCATGGCCCCCGTCAACACGTCAAAGCGATCCTTGACCACGAACGCCATGTGCTTGACCGGATTCTCACCCTCTATACGCATTTGAACAAGCAAAGATGGCTCGTAGCCAGTCTCGCTTTCGGTCTTCATCTTCACGCCGGTCTTGGCCTGCGACTCTTTGCCCTCGTCGTCTGTCACTGTTTCCCACACGTCGCCCTGCCGTCCGCATATGCAAGCGTGGATAGGATCGTAAGCAAACGCCTCTGAGAAGCGACCCCATATTTCCTTGAGCGGCCCCCAATCGGCTATCGTAAGCCGTGCCGTTTCTGCCCTTCCCCCCGCGCCCGTGATCCGGCTTTTCTTGGCTTCCAAGAAGTCGGCCATGAGGTTTCTCCATGCGTGTGTTATTGAGTCAATCAGGATGACGTGTCCCTCCTTCTTGCAGATGGCCCAGAAGTCCATCATATCGGCGAAAGAACGACTTGTTACGACAAGCAGTTCTCTGCCTGTGATCTTCTTGACCATTGGCGCGATATACCCCGCGCTTGGTTCCGTGTCAAACATTGCCAGTGATTTTTCCGGGCAAAACTCCTTAATGAACTGCGACAGCACCTTTGCCGCCGTGAAGGTCTTGCCCGTTCCCGTGTCACCGAATAACCCCATCTTCAAAAATGCCGGACGTTTTGCTGATTCCAATTTCATCGTTTCACCTCTGTTCCTTTCATTCCTTTTCCCCCGTTCACCAGACATACATCATCGTTATTGATCCTGTCCGCTTCCTGATTCCACCTTTCCCTTTCTCGTCTGTCAGCCGTCTTGACGTGTGACTCCAGCCCCGCATTGTAACAACTCATGCACAAGCCGATTACCACGGCGTCACGGTTGCAGTTTGGGGTGGAGCAGGTCATACCTTCTTGGCCTTTTCCTTCTTCTGTATCCCCACATAGCACTTGCAGTCTTTGCCGGAGCGGTCAACAAGAATGCAATTAGCCGACTGCATAAACCCGTGATCCATTTTGACGTATGTAATAATAGTTGTGCTGCCTTCCGCCTTGCCGATCTTTGCCGAGCCGTACACGTAGTTGATCTTTGCCGAGTCGTACACGTAGTTGATCTTTGCCGAGCCGTACACGTTTCCGATCTTTGCCGAGCCGGACACGTTTCCGATCTTTGCCGAGCCGTACACGTAGTTGATCTTTGCCGAGCCGGACACGTTTTCGATCTTTGCCGAGCCGGACACGTTTTCGATCTTTGCCGAGCCGGACACGTTTCCGATCTTTGCCGAGCCGGACACGTAATACTCTCCGTCGCCAAGTTTGTCCACGGTTCCCGTGATCAGCTTTTGTGCCGCCCACTCTTTGAGCATTGCTCTTGCCGACTTCTCCGCCTCCGTAGCATCGTACCAATCCGGTAAGCAATTCTCCATGCCATCATCCAGACGGTAGACCCACTCGCTCAACGGCTTTGTCATATCACCACCGGGCGGCGTGATCTCAAACCGCACTACGTTTGTCCCGCGAATGCCATCAGCGCAAAGACCGTGCTCTGTTATGATGACCTCGTGACTGTCGCCATACTTAGACCAGTACGCGACGTGGCCTTTTACGAATACTCCGCTTGCAGGTTTACACATAGTTTCTTCTCCCTTCCTCGTTTCGACTCGTTACATGCAGAACATCAGGACGCACATAACGTAGAGCATGATCCACACTATTAATGCGCCGACTATTTCAGATATGATCTCGCGTAGTGTCATTTCAGCCCTTTCCCTTGTATTTCTTTGTCACGTCCTCGCCCGTCTTCACATCAAACACCTGCAATATTTCGATTTTGTCCGCGCTTGCCTTTCCATCCGTGGCCCACGGCTCGTTGATCTGCGCCCCTTCCGGTATTCGTATCCTTGCCTCAAGCGGTCTGTCCGGATAATTGACCGCGCACCAAGAACGGGACGCGAAATGGAATGCGGGAAAATCACACGTCTTACGTTCGTCGGACGCGAAGACTTCGCCGTCACGCAAGACGTTCAGGCCGACGACGTATTGAAAGCCTTGATTGTTGAGCCCTGATTTAAACCGCTTCCAATATAGATTGCCAATTTCGACGCCCATGAGCTTGCAAAGAGATTTTGCGTCCCTGAGATCAACGCCACTTAGCTCAGCGTCCCTGAGATCAGCGCCACTGAGATCAGCGTCCCTGAGATTAGCGTCCCTGAGATCAGCGTCCCCGAGATCAGCGCGACTGAGATTAGCGCGACTGAGATCAGCGCCCCTGAGAACAGCGCGACTGAGATCAGCGTCCCTGAGATCAGCGCCACTGAGATCAGCGTCCCTGAGATCAGCGCGACTGAGATCAGCGCCCCTGAGATCAGCGCGACTGAGATCAGCGCCCCTGAGATCAGCGCGACTTAGATCAGCGCCCCTGAGAACCGCGCCACTTAGAACAGCGCCCCTGAGATCAGCGTCCCTAAGATCAGCGCCCCTGAGATCAGCGTCCCTAAGATCAGCGCCCCTGAGATCAGCGCCCCTGAGATCAGCGCCCCTGAGATCAACGCCCCTGAGATCAACGCCACTAAGATTAGCGCGAACCCCATCTTTCTCGCCCATCAACCATTTGCGGTGGGATTCCAACACTTGACTTAATTCTGTTTTGTTCATTTCGTTTCCTCTCCAAGTTTCGCCGTTATCCTAAGCAATTTCCCTTTCGCGGTCAAGTCGGCCCTTTCCCTTGTATTTCTTTGTCACGTCCTCGCCCGTCTTCACGTCGAACACCTGCAATATCTCAATCTTGTCTGCGCTTGCCTTTCCATCCGTGGCCCACGGCTCGTTGATCTGCGCCCCTGAGATTAGCGCCCCTGAGATCAACGCCACTAAGATCAACGCCACTAAGATCAACGCCACTGAGATCAGCGCCCCTGAGATCAACGCCACTGAGATCAGCGCGAACCCCATCCTTGTCGCTCATCAACCACTTGCGATGGGATTCCAACACTTGACTTAATTCTGTTTTGTTCATTTCGTTTCCTCTCCAAGTTTCGCCGTTATCCTAAGCAATTTCCCTTTCGCGGTCAAGAACTATTATTTGCGTTTCGATCAAGCGGGCGTGGACTGAATTGCTACGCTTCCTTTTCCTTTATCCAAATCGGCCTGAGTTGCTTTCTTTCCCTTTAGTTTCTCCTTTCCCTTCCTGTCCCTGCGACACGCAACCATAGCTTGAGCCTGTTCCCGTGTCAAAGGATGGCCCCGATGCTTGGCACGCTTGCCACAAGCGGAGAAGAAGGCGCGAGTGTAGGGGGCGGGGGTGGTCATTTCGTTTCCCTTTCAATCTTGGCCCGTTCTTCTGCTTTCACCGCCGCTCCCACTATCTTGTCGAACACTTTTTCGGGATATTCTGAATAGAATACATCCTCGAATGCGTATTGTTCATCGTTGCATCGTTTGACGCCCTTAAACACTTCACCCCTTCCGTCTCCCACGGCCCACACTTCAAAGCGGGTGTTGAGATACGGCGTGTTACACTTTCCCTCCCGTTCCACATCCGACAGGTAACACTTTTTGGGACACCCCTCTGTAACGATCTTTTCGTATAGTCTTCTCATATCTTCCCTTTTCCTTTCCGGTATCCGTCGCACCATTCTCCCTTTTGTCCGCTATATGCGCCATCGTACATAGCTGAATGCTTTTGGCCCGCCCGGATTGTCGTCAAACTCGTCCAATGCTTTTGCGACTCTTGCCGCGCCAGTTCCACACGCTAGTATGTGCCGCTTATCTTCGCTAACTACCCATGGCCCCGCAGTATGCTTCGTTGTCATTGTTTCGCCCTTTCGTTTACAACTTTGTTGCGCCTTGCTTCCGTTGTGACACGATAGGCAAGGATGTTGCCAACTGCCCCGCTTCTTGAATTTACATTTGATGCAAGCTTTCACGTTTTCCCTTCTATTAGTAATTGCAGTACACAAAAGAGAATGTACCAACATTTCCGGCTATTACCTTGCGCCGCACCTTGTTGTCCCTTGCGTCAATGTCGCGCCGTAATGCCGCCCGTTCCTTGTCAGATAGTATGCCAGTCCAGAATGCTCCGGTATCACCCGATGAGCCGCAGTCTATAAACCGTGGCTTTGACATTTCCCTTAGTGTTTAACAATTCCATCCGCTTACTGTCATTTCAGCCCTTTCCCTTGTATTTCTTTGTCACGTCCTCGCCCGTCTTCACATCAAACACCTGCAATATTTCGATTTTGTCCGCGCTTGCCTTTCCATCCGTGGCCCACGGCTCGTTGATCTGCGCCCCTTCCGGTATTCGTATCCTTGCCTCAAGCGGTCTGTCCGGATAATTGACCGCGCACCAAGAACGGGACGCGAAATGGAATGCGGGAAAATCACACGTCTTACGTTCGTCGGACGCGAAGACTTCGCCGTCGCGCAAGACGTTCAGACCGACGACATATTGAAAGCCCTGATTATTGAGTCCTAATTTAAACCGCTTCCAATAGAGATTGCCAATTTCGACGCCCATGAGCTTGCAAAGGGATTTTGCGTCCCTGAGATCAGCGCGACTGAGCTCGGCGTCCCTGAGATCAGCGCGACTGAGCTCGGCGTCCCTGAGATCAGCGCGACTAAGATCGGCGCCCCTGAGAACAGCGCCACTGAGAACAGCGCCACTGAGATCAGCGTCCCTGAGATCAGCGCGGCTAAGATCAGCGCCACTGAGATTAGTGCCACTAAGATTAGTGCCACTAAGATTGGCGCCCCTCAGAACCGCGTCCCTCAGATTAGCGCGGCTAAGATTAGCGCCCCTGAGGTCAACGCCACTAAGATCAACACCACTTAGATCAACACCACTTAGATCAGCGCGAACCCCATCCTTTTCGCCCGATAACCACTTGCGGTGGGATTCCAACACTCGACTTAATTCTGTTTTGTTCATTTCGTTTGCCGCATTGTCCATTCCGATTTCAAGTTTAGCTTTCATTTTTCCGCTTCCCTTCTGTTTGTCTTGCTCGTTTAGTGTTTAACAATTCCATCCACATTCAACGCTTCCGCAATGCCGCGCAACATGGACTTAGGCTCTGCTTTCCCTTCGCGCCACCCCATTCCCTGCAACTCGTCGCGACTCCAAGCCCGTGTACTAGTTGCCCCTGGCATATACCAGCCATCCGGCGAACGGCAAGGGAGATATTCAAGCCGGTATAGGCGGCAGTCATGATCGTCGCGCTTACTTGTGGCGATTACCCTTGCCTTTATTTCCGTGTTGGCCGTTAGGATAGCGCCCGATTGTAGCGTATCCGGCAGTATAGGCGTGTCCTGCATATCGTCGAGGGATTGACCGCGTGTTGTCATAGTGTCACCTTGTGCTGATATGCGCCTATCGTAAAGACGCCTTGTCCGTGATTGGTTATAGCTTCCGGTTCCCGTCCTTCATACTTAGGGAACACGCGCAAGACTTGTTGCCCTTTGCGCGGGATAGGTAATGTGATTCCGTGTTCACGGAAATAGTCTATGACTTGTGGTCTGGTCATGGATTAGTCCTTTGCTTTGAACTGGTGAAAGCGATTGACAATAATGCCGCCAAGAAAAACGGCTCTTTCTATAGCCTTGCAAGTGCGCTTGTCCTTTGCGTAGCTATGCCATCCCTTATGACGTTGTGCGAAATATGTTGCATCTAGTGAATCGTTGGTGTGAGTCATTCTCATTTTCTACCCCTTTCGTGTTAGGTGTTTTCGGTCAAATCGGGGGCAATGATTCCATAGCCGCCCCAGTCGGTATATATCCGTGCAACGTCAATCCTATTATTCCATTCGCGCACCCATTCATCCTTTATCTTGAGAGCGTAGCCGCGCGGATCGAGATTGACAAAGACGGGAATTTGCCTTGCGCGAAATCCCAGAATTTTGTCCAGCGCGTCTAGTATGCCGTCTGCTTCTCCTTCTGGATACTCTGGCCCGTTGCAAAGCCGCAATCCAAGGGCATTGCCTTGCCTTTCAAGTTTTCGCAGTTTCCGGCACAGTGCCACCGGATCAGTGTCCTTTGGCAATCCGCATACCGCCACGATTGTTTTGCCGTGTTTCGTGACCGCTGCTTTCGTCTTTGCGTTCATGCTTTCCGCCTTTCCTTTTCCTACATTGCCATTACCATTACTGCCGTTACCAGCGCCACTATACCCAAGTATAGAGCGCCCGCCAATTCGATCAACATAGTACGTAAGTCCATTGTCAGCCTTTCGTTCTTTCTTGTTGTGTGTTTCTGTTACCGCATGAATGCCGCAGCAATTTCCTCCCGATCCCAGCTTTTCCCAAGGTACGCAAAAACCTCGTCGAATGTACGGCCTTGGGAAAACCAAGACAGACATACGTCCATGTTCGCGTCCCCGAGGTTTTTGATCCAGCGCCAAAATGTAAACGTGCTGATGTTCATTGTTTCTTCTCCTGTTCTTCTGTTCTTCTGTTGTTCTGTATCTCACTTTTCATGCCCACACTATAAGGGTACACGTAGGGGTTGTCAGTAACTATTTTCAGCACGTCAATTCCGCTCAATGATTGCAATGGTCAAACGCATATTATATTTCCGCTCAATTCCGGTCTATTCCGCAATATCGTGTCACGCGCAATTTCCGCTTGCACTTTGCGCCACAAAGTAGAGCATTCTATACTGGATTAGTAGACAAACGTTTCGACCAATGGCAACAAGGGCCGCAGACATATCCACATATATGGGACAATCGTTTGAGGCAATGATAGCAGGCTCAAAGTCAATCTCTACCAAACTAGCAGAGAAGGAGCAAACTATTGGTAGTGACTTTTTGCCCGCTCGTTTTTCGCTCAATCTCGACATTTCCTAGGCATATCCGGCCATCATGCAACGTCGTTCATTTTCCTATTGACAAACCCCAGCGCGGAGTGTAGCGTTGAGCATGCTAGGCAAGTATGCCCCTTGCCGAAGCGACAGGACATTCTGTCCATCTATGTCGCAATCTGTCTGGAGCATTACGACAAGGGCAAGGACTCACGCCAAACTTACACCTCTCCTCTTGGCAAGATGCTTGTACTCTCGATAGCATTGAGACTGAGTGACGGTCTGGGAGCATCTCTCCGGCATCAGCAATATAGCCCTAATTCCCACATAGCATCACAAGCAAGACATTGGCAGAATCAATCGTCGTTCGTTTAATCACGTCACTTTGTAGGACAAAGTAGCTAATCTCACATTTCCAGCATAGCAGCACAAGGACACAAGCAAGACCAGGACAACGTATAAGAGCGTTTAACAGGCTAGCAAGGACATTAGGTAAGGGATATAGAGGAGTATAGAGGGGGAAGGACATCGTATCGAACGTTCAGTACGGATTGAACGATGGCAGATGATAGAGAGTGAGAGATACTGATATTTCACGCTTCACCCTGCATCTGGCATCATTTGCGCCAGATCGTATGCCGGACACTCAAGCCTTGTGTGATATCCAGGAGCACACACCCCACATATACGCGC
>ERZ1292629.3019-Hain-H43-01um-R1-3019-length-13446-cov-6_pt1 | contig 13446 bp, 14 predicted proteins | sample MGYA00564399_ERZ1292629 | MGnify/ENA primary metagenome ERZ1292629 (study PRJEB36523, sample SAMEA6512636) | groundwater metagenome | collected 2019-01-08 | study: AquaDiva: Metagenomics assemblies of 32 groundwater samples | reverse complement strand
CTTGATGGTGGAAAGATCCGCTCCCCACATAGGAAGTTTTTTTTTGGTATAAATATAGAAGCTACGCTTATGTATTTAATCATTCGGTCGGAATAAAAATTAATTTTTATTCCTTTCTTATTCATAAATATAAAATATAGAAGTTTCACTTAAATACGATGAATAATAATGTAAAAAGAATATTTTGTTTTGCAGTGCTGGTTATTTGTTTTGCCGCTGTTTTTGGATTGGGCATTTGGCTAGGTGTAGCTAAAATTGCTTATCACGTACCGCAGCCAGGAACTATTGATTTTTCTTTATTTTGGGACGCATACAACAAGCTCCAGCAAAATTTTATCAGTCCGGATAAAATAAACAATCAAAAAGTAATCTATGGAGCAATAAAAGGAATGACTGAAACTCTGGGAGATCCCTATACTGATTTTTTTGATCCTGAACAGGCAAGAAGGTTCCAACAAAACCTCTCTGGATCATTTGAGGGAATAGGCGTTGAGATTGGCTTTAAAAAAGGACAACTAACTGTGGTGTCTCCGTTAGACGGAACTCCTGGACAGAAGGCAGGATTGAAACCGGGCGATATAATTTTAAAAATCGACAACAAAGACGCCTCAAGCATGAATACCGAGGAAGCAGTAAGTTTGATCAGGGGGCCAAAAGGAACAAATGTTACCCTAACAATCTATCGAGATGCTTGGAATAAATCAAAGGATATAAAAATTACAAGGGACACTATAAATATCGAATCAATGAAATGGAGTTTAATTGAGCCAGATATAGCATATATCCGAATTAATCAATTTGATGAATCAGTTTCGTCTAATTTTAAAAAAATTGCAATGGAAATTTTAGCAAGGTCTGCAAAAAAAATAATAATAGATTTAAGAGATGATCCTGGAGGATACCTTGAGGTGGCCCAGGATGTGGCTGGCTGGTTTTTAGAAGAGGGGCAAACTGTAGCTATTGAAGACTATGGTAAAAATAAAGAGCAGCAAATATACAAAACAGAAGGAAGTGGAATCTTTTCAAACTATCCTGTTGTTGTTTTGATAAATGAAGGTTCGGCTTCCGCATCAGAGATTTTAGCTGGGGCCCTAAGAGACAATAGGGGCATAAAATTAATCGGTGATAAATCTTTTGGCAAGGGGTCTGTCCAGCGCTTGGTGGACTTGAGGGGAGGTTCCTCTCTCAAAATAACCATTGCAAAATGGCTAACTCCAAAAGGAAACTCTATCTCAGAGGTTGGTTTGGACCCCGATGTAAAAATTAGCATAACAGAACAAGATGCAGAGCTCCAAAAAGACCCGCAAATGAGCAAAGCGCTTGAAATAATAAAAAAGTTGAAGTAAAATACAATTATGAAAGTAATTCTTCTTTGCGATATTGAAAATCTTGGAAAAAAATACGAAATAAAAGACGTCAAAGACGGGTATGCCAGGAATTTTTTGTTACCGCAAAAAATAGCAAGGCCCGCTACAAAACAAGCTCTAAAGTGGCTGTCTGACCAAAAAGAAATCATAGAAAAACAAGCAGAAGAAGATTTAAAAAAGGCGCAATCTTTAGCCTCAGGCTTAGACGGCTTGGAATTGAATATCGCAGTTAAAGTTGGCGAAGAACAGCAGCTTTTTGAATCTATTAATAGCCAAAAAATAGCAGAAAAACTGAAAGAAATTGGTTTTGAAATTAAAAAATCTCAGGTCAAACTGGAAAATCCCATCAAAGAACTTGGGGAATTTCCTGTAAATATTAGTTTAGACCATAATTTAGAAGCTGAAATAAAATTAATAGTGGTAGAAGAAAAAACAGAAAAATAAAATGGCTCGCTATATTTTCGTCGCAGGCGGAGTAATGTCTGGCATAGGCAAAGGCATAGCTACAGCCTCCATTGGAAAAATTCTAAAAAGTAAGGGTTTTAAAGTAACGGCGATTAAAATTGACCCGTATATAAACGTTGACGCCGGTACAATGAACCCAGTTGAGCATGGAGAAGTTTTTGTGACTGATGACGGCATAGAATGCGACCAGGATGTTGGAAACTACGAAAGATTTTTAGACGAAGATATCTACGACGAAAATTATATGACCACCGGACGCGTCTATCAGTCTGTGATAAACCGAGAAAGAAACTTAGAGTATGGCGGCAGATGCGTTGAAGTTGTACCCGACATCCCAAACGAAGTTATATCCAGAATTGAAAAGGCAGGCAAAAAAGTAAAAGCTGACTTTGTTTTAACTGAAATAGGCGGCACAGTGGGAGAATACCAAAATATGCTGTTTTTGGAAGCCGCCAGAATGATGAAAATCGCACATCCTGAAGACGTGCTTTTTATTTTGGTCAGTTATTTCCCGGTGCCAAAGATGATAGGCGAAATGAAAACAAAGCCTACTCAATATGCAGTAAGAACATTAAATTCAGCCGGCATACAGCCAGATATGATTTTAGCGAGATCTGTTTTGCCGTTAGACGAACCAAGAAAGAGAAAGGTTGCAACCTTCTGTAATATTGAAAAAGAAGATATTATTTCAGCTCCAGACGTAAGGTCTATTTATGAAGTGCCGGTTAATTTTGAAAAAGAAAATATGGGAAACAGAATTTTAAAGAAATTCGGATTAAAATCCAAGCCCAGCGACTTAAAAGACTGGGGCAAACTAGTAAAACTTATAAGGAACTCACCGAAGATTGTTAATATAGGAATTGTCGGGAAATACTTTGAAACGGGCAACTTTACTTTAATGGATTCGTATATTTCTGTTATAGAAGCGGTAAAACACGCTGGCTTTTCGCAAAACAGAAAAGCAAAAATATCATGGATATCGTCTGAAGAATTTGAAAAAAATTTAAAGTCATTAAAAGAGTTGAATAAATACGACGGAATAATTGTTCCAGGAGGATTTGGCAACAGGGGAATAGAAGGCAAGATTAAGGCAATAGAATATTGCAGAAAAAATAAAATCCCTTTTTTGGGGCTATGTTTGGGACTGCAGCTCTCTGTAATTGAGTTTGCGAGAAACGTAGCCGGTATAAAAGACGCCACTTCCAAAGAATTTAATAAGAATACCAAAAACCCAGTAATTGACGTTATGGAAGAACAAAAAAAAATGCTAAAAGAAAGGCACTATGGAGGAACAATGAGATTGGGAGCTTATGATTGCCAAGTCCAGCCTGGCACAATCAGCCACAGAGCTTACAAAGACTGGTCAGGGGGCAAAAAGGGACCCTACATAATTTCAGAGAGGCACAGACACAGATATGAAGTAAATAACAATTATCGCAAATTGCTTGAAAAAAAGGGCCTGGTTGTGGCTGGCATAAATCCGAAAGCTAATTTAGTTGAAATAATTGAGATTAAAAATCATCCATTTTTTGTAGCAAGCCAGTTCCACCCGGAATTTAAATCAAGACCCTTAAAACCACACCCGCTGTTCAAAGAGTTCATCAAAGCCTGCCTGCGCAGTCAGGCGGCAATTAAATAACCGATACAACCTTAGCTGCTCTTCTGCTTCCGTCAAAAAGTTTTTTTGTTTTGGAGGAAAATCTTACTACGCCATCTTTCATGGCATAGATAGTGTTATCAGAACCCATTTTTACATTTTTACCGGTAAGATATTTTGTGCCCCTCTGTCGTATAATTATCATACCGATTTTTACCTTTTCGCCAGCAGAAGCTTTAATTCCAAGCCTCTGGGCTGCAGAATCTCTTCCTAATCTGGATGAACCGCCTTGTTTTGTTTTTGCCATATGTATCTAATTAGTTAATTTGCATGAAGTCATGATAGCAAAAATATCTAACTTTGTCAAAACCAGATTTAATGATATAATATTATTTTTAATAGTCGCTCTTTTGGTATTGCTTTCTTTCGCAGTAGGATATATAACGGCAAAATACCAGTTAAAAGAGCCAATACAAATTGAGCCACCATTGAAAATAGAAATGTCGGAATAAATATAATTTTTTAGTTCGGGTTGGCCGTTTCCGACATAAACGCAATTATGATAATACCAAATCACATTGTTTTATTTCCCGACGGCAACCGCCGCTGGGCAAGGCAAAAAGGATTACCCACCTTTAGCGGACACCGGCAAGGTTATCAAAACCTTCTTTCTTTTTCTGAGTGGTGTAAAAATAGGGGAGTGAAGGTCCTCACTGCTTTTGGTTTTTCAACTGAAAACTGGAACAGGACAAAAGAAGAAGTCGATTATTTGATGAAGCTTCTCGAAACGGGGTTAATCAAAAATTTTGAGAAATACGAAAGCGATAAAAAATATCAAAAAGAGGGGATAAGAGTTAAAGTGATTGGGCAGAAAGAAAGATTGCCAAAGTCGCTGCAAAAAGCCATAGAAAGGGTTGAGGCAGCAACCAAAAATAATAATAAACTTTTTTTAAATTTAGCAATAAGTTATGGCGGTAAATGGGATATTCTTCAGTCAATAAATAAAAATTTTGAAGAAAAAATTCCCGTAGAAAAAATTAACGAAAATTTATTTGAAAGCTATTTATCTACTGCGGGTTTGCCAAACCCTGACCTCATTATCCGGGCTGGAGGAGAAATGAGGATGTCTAACTTTGTCTTATGGCAGGCAGCCTATTCAGAACTATACTTTTCGCCAAAACTCTGGCCTGCTTTTACAGAAAAAGATTTAGACGAGGCACTGACTGAATTTGATAAAAGATCCCGCCGCTTCGGCAAATAGTTAGTTTTTCAATAAAAATGAACAGCGTGGTTATTAAAAAATCTAAAATTCACGGAAGAGGTGTTTTTGCTAAGAAAAACTTGGCTAAAAATGAAATCGTTTTAATGTGGAAACCAAAAATATTATCAAAAACAGAAATAGAAAATTTATCTGATAACAAAAAACATTATTTATATTTCCACAAAAAAACAAGTAAGTATTTTTTGATGCAATCACCAGAAAAATATGTTAATCATTCTTGCAGTCCTAATACAAAAGTAAAAAATCTGTGTGATGTTGCAATAAAAAATATCAAAAAGGGTGAGGAAATTACATCTGATTATAATAAAAATTCTGCTATTGAATTTAAATGCAAGTGCGGTGAAATAAATTGTAGAAGCAATATTGAATAAAATAAAATGTCGCACAATAAAAATAGGGAGTGGCGAAGTGGGGAAGTGAGAGCACTAAAAAAATGGATAATTCATCAAGCTGTCTTTGCCAGCGTCCGGGCCATTTCTAACCATTTGGGTTGGCGCGGTCTGTTTTTGTATTTTGCCGATGATTTATGAATTTCTAAAAGAGAACACAGGTCGTTCTTTTTCCAACTGGTTAAATATTTTCCTTTGTTTCTTTGGATTATCTCAACACCTTTTGCCCAAAGCTCAAAATCTTTTTTCTTTTTCTCCGCCAGCATATTTTTCCGGAAAAACGGCACAACTACTCCGGTAATATCGCCAATCTTTTGCACCGAAAACCTGGCTTGGTCTTTTATAATATGAATTTCACCGCAGCCAATTTTATTTCTTACCGCCTCTAAAACTTTTGTGTCTTTTCTGGGTCCTGTTATCACAAACTGAGCCTTCCATCTATAATATGTCGGGGCGTTTGTTCTTTCGTGTCTAGTGTCTTTTCGAAACTGCAAATCAAAGCACCCGTCGTTATTTACTAAAGCTGTAATATTAATATCTTTTTTTGCCGGCATGTTTTTTTATGGTGGAAATAAGAATATTTTTTCAGCGCGCCAAACCTACGGCCTAGGTTGGGAGCTCCCGCACAGCGGGAAGCTCTCGCGACCCGAACCCGAACTGAAAAAATATTCTTATTTCCACATATATATATTATTATAACAGATATTTAATTGTGCGACAATACTTTGTCAAGCGAGTTTCTTATTGTGCGACAATTTTATGTCTTATTCTTTCAAATCTTTACCGCTATGGAACTGGCGGTGTATGTCGCGTAGGCGTTTATTTGTTACGTGGGTGTATATCTGAGTGGTCATTATGCTTCTGTGTCCTAAAAATTCTTGAATCGTACGCAAGTCAACGCCCTGAGTAAGTAAATCCGTAGCGTAAGAATGGCGGAGCGTGTGAGGAGTTGTAAACATTGGGATGCCCGATAACATAGCATATTTTTTGACGAGCTTTTCAATATAACGGGCTGTGAGCCGGCTATCGGCATCTTTTCTGGATCTGGTATTGATAAATAGCGGCTTTTCTTTGTCTTTTCGAGCTTCTAAATATTTTCTTATCCAACCTAAAGCTCTTTCTGAAAAATAGACTGTTCTAGGGTTGCCTCCTTTTCCGATAACGCCTAGCTCAAAATCTTTCTTGTTTTTTATATTAGCAAACTGTTCAACGTTAAGAGATACAAGTTCGGCGATTCTAAGCCCGGTTGAAAACAAGGTTTCTAAAATAGCCCTATCTCGCAGCCTAATATTGTCTTTTGGCTCGGCAGCTGTTAAAAGCTTCTCAATCTGCTCTAGATTAAGGAATTTAACGGTTTTAACGCTTTTATCGGGCTTAGGAAGGGTTATTTTGCCCGGCGCTAGTGAAACTATGTCTTTAGCTATAAAATAGGCTAAAAACGCCCTTAAAGCGATTAAATAGTAGTTCTGGGTGGTCTTTTTGAGGGACTTGCCTGTTTTGGGATTCTGATAGCGAGAAAGGTATAATCTGTACTCCCAAATATGGTCTTTGGTCAATTGATGGGGGAGCAGGCCTTCTAAATTCTTGTATTTTAACCATCCAAAAAATTTATTTAGATATTCCTGATAATTCTTTTGAGTATTATTGCGTAATCCTTTTTCTACGTCGCAATAATCTAAAAAGTCATTTATGTGTTTTATTAATGGCTTAGCCGATTGTTCCATGTTATTGTGATTATAGTCTTGAATATACTCTTTACCAACATTTTACGAACCTTACCTATATTAATAATAAGCCATCCCCTAATGGCCTGTCAAGGTGGTTTTATTGACTAGGCGGCATTTGGGACGGCTCAGTTGGCGGACAAGCTTGGTTTTGCTTGGCTTTGCCGGGATGAAATATACTATCTGCCACTCCAGAAAAATAACTTTTTATTTTTTCTCCGATTGTTTCAGAAATTTTTTCTTTTTCTGCATTAATTTCATTCTTTATTATATCTCCCCTCTTCTGCACTTCCCCGCTTATTTTGGGGTAAACGCTATCTTTGGCCCAATTAGAGCCTTTAGTGAGGTAGTCTTGGGCCACGTTAGCTCCTTGCAAAAATATGTTTTTACCAATTCCCCTAAAATATGCCTGCTGGCTCAAAAAAACCACTATTAGTATAACAGCTATAATCACGATATATTTTATAAATCCTTCTTGCATATAATTTAGAGTAAAAATAAGGATAATTTTTTGTTCGGGTTGGCCGTGGGCGAGGCGCGCAAAAAATATCCTTATTTTTACATCATATTTTGTCGCACAATAGTCGCACAATAAAACTAACGAAGCATTCCTTTATTTAGTTAAATTTTTAAGATAGCTTAATAAATCTTTTTCGTCTTTGGCGATATAATCAAAAAATGATTTTCCCCAGTCGCTAAATTCTCTTGTCTCTGGAACTTTTAAGCCAACCACTTTTTTACCAAGAGCCTTTGCATAACCCGCCTCCATATAAATGCCCCGCGTATCGGACAAAACAATAATAATAGCTTCACAATTTTTTATCACATCGAGTTCTAAATCTAAAAGTTTTGTCCCTGATAGAGTTTGGTCTGCATCTCTTATAGGCAAAAATATCTTAAGACCATTTTTCTCTAAAAACTTTGTAAAATAATCATTCCTATCTAACTTTTCAGAATCTAATTTATAATCTTTTATTCCTGTTTTTGCGTGTGGTGTGGCAAAATAAAACATATTTAAATAGACTATGCAATTAAAGCAATTTTATCGCTTCTTTTACGCGTTTTAAGGTTTTTTCTTTGCCTAAAATGTCGGCTATTTCAAACGGGCTGGCTGATGCCTCTTTGCCGGACAACGCCACCCGCAATGGCCAAAGCAGAAATCCCCTGTTCTTTTCCGGGTATCCTTTTTCCAAATTAAATTTTTCAGCAGCAAAGAACAATTCTTTTTCTAAATCTTTCAAATCCCATTTTTCAGCTTTAGATAACACCTTTTCCGATACAGAAAGCGACTCCTTCACCTCTCCCTCCCCCATCTTCTGCCATTTAAGCAAATTTTTGTCGTAGTTTAGTTTATCTTTAAAAAAGAAATCTGATAATTCAACTATTTCTGAAAGTTTTTTCATTCTTGTTTTGGAAACCTCAACAATTTTTTGCAATCTGTTTTGGGACACCTGGCCTTGCACCAAAAGCCCTGCATCTTTAAGATACGGGGCGCAAAGTTCTGTTAATTTTTCTATTGATTTTTCGCGTATATAAAGTCCGTTTAGAAAATCCAACCTCTGCACGTTAAATACAGCTCCGGCTTTTTGCACTTTTTCTATGGAAAACTCTTTAACAAGGTGAGCCAAAGAGAATACTTCTTTTTCTGTTCCCGGATTCCAACCGAGAAGGACCATAAAATTAACCAATGCATCGGGCAAATAACCTTGCTTGTGATAATCTGCCAATGCCACATCGCCGTGACGTTTTGAAAGCTTGCTGCGGTCTGGATTAAGCATCAAAGGAAGATGCGCATACACGGGCATATTAAATCCCAGTGCCTGCTGTAATAAAATCTGTCTTGGCGTATTGGATAAATGCTCCTCGCCTCTGATAACGTGACTTATCTGCATTTCAAAATCATCAACAACAACTGCAAAATGGTATAAAGGATTATCAAAATTTTTGGCAATTACCACATCTCCCAAGAGTCCTGCATCAAATTCTACTTCGCCCCTAATCAAATCATAGAACTTAACTTTTTTATTTGGAACCCTGAACCTTATGACAGACGGCATTCCTTCTTTCAAATTTTTCTGAACAATTTCGGCGGGTAAATTAGCGCACTTGCCGTCGTATTTTGGGGCTATTCCCCTAGCCATTTGTTCCTGGCGCTTGTTTTCTAATTCATCTTCTGTGCAAAAGCAATAATATGCTTTGTTCTGCTCTAAAAGGTTTTCCAAATATTTTTTGTAAATATCCAAGCGCTGCGACTGTTTATACGGGCCGAATTCGCCGTCAATATCCGGCCCCTCGTCCCAGACTATACCCAGCCATTTTAATTCATCTATAATCTCCTGCACCCATTTTAATTCTGACCTTTCTGCATCTGTGTCTTCAATTCTCAAAATAAACTTGCCTTTGTTTTTTTTCGCAAAAAGATAATTAAACAAAGCAGTCCTTGCCCCTCCAATATGCAGAGGCCCGGTTGGTGACGGAGCAAAACGAACCCTAATTTTTTTTATTTCTTGTTTTTTGGCCATAACTTAGTCTAACATTAAAAACTCTAATATCTCGCGAGCAATTGCTCTGGCTGCCAAAGGTTTTGCGAAAGCTAAAGCTGCTTGGCGCATTTGTTCTAATTTTTCAGGGTGTAAAAACAGCAACTGAATTTTTTCTAAAAAAAAGTTGGGTGTTAAATTTTCCTGCTCAACTACTATGCCAGCTCCCGTGTCGGCGTAAACATAGGCATTCTTTGCCTGGTGGTCTGAGGCTGAGGAAGGCAAAGGAATTAAAATACTGGGCTTTCCGACTGCGGCAATTTCAAAGATAGAGCCGGAACCGGAACGAGAAATTATCAAATCTGCTGCTTTATACGCATGCTTTATTTTCTCTTCATCTAAAAACCCTACTGGATGATAATACTTATCTAAATCTTTACTTATAACAACTTGTGCCTCACCTTGAGTTTCTTTGATGTTCTCTCTTCCTGTTATATGAATTATCTCGTAATTTTTTAATAAATCATTTAAAATCCGCAAGATAAAATCATTTATAGATTCCGAGCCTTGAGAACCCCCCATTATTAAGAATATCGGCTTAGAATATGTTAAATTAAACAACTCCCCTGCCCTCTCTGTGTCGCCCTCAAGTATTTCTTTTCTTATGGGGTTTCCTGTTAAAGTTGTTTTTTGGGGATCAAAATACTCTGTTTTTGGAAAGGATATGAAAATCTTTTTAGCCCATTTGCAAGTAGTTTGGTTTGAAAGACCGGGCACAACGTCTGACTCGTGCAAAAACACAGGTATCTTTAAAAATCTGGCTGACCAGGTCACAGCAATAGAGCCAGACCCTCCTTTGCTAAAAACTAAATCGGGCTTTAGTTTTAAAAGCAGAAAGAAACTTTGTAAAACTCCGAAAGGAATCTTAAATAAAATATCAACAACATTCTGCCAAAGGGTCGCAAGATTTATCTGCGAAGCAGAAAATCCCGACCTAGAAAAATATCTCCTGATTTTACCTGAAACTATTGTTTTTATTATAAAATCTTCTTGGGATAGCAAAATTAGGCCGAACTCATCTTTGGGGCCCAAATAATAAAACTCTAAATTCTTTTTAGGATAAACCCTCCTTATTTCCCTGATAATGGCGACCAAAGGATATACGTGCCCGCCAGTTCCACCGCCTGTAAAAAGTATTTTCATGTATTAAGTATTTTTAGAAATATTTAATAAAAGGCCTACGCCGATTAATTCAGCTACTAAATGCGAGCCTCCATAGCTAAAAAATGGCAATGGGATGCCAGCTAAAGGAAAAATTCCTGCAGCTGAAGATATATTTATAAACGCCTGCAAAGTTATCCAAAAAGTAATACCTATAGCTGTTAGTTTAGGAAATCTGTCTTTTGAGCTTTTGGCGATTTTTATTCCCAACCAAAAAAACAAAAGAAACAAAGAAATTAGAATCACGCCGCCGATTATTCCTAACTCCTCGCCCACTATGGCAAAAATAGAATCTGACATTGCTTGAGGCAAATAACCAAACTTCTGAGTAGACATGCCTAAGCCTTTGCCAAAAAGCCCTCCAGACCCTAAAGAAATCAAGGACTGCCTTAGTTGAAAGCCTTTGCCTAAGGGGTCTGATTCTGGATTCAAAAAAATCAGCCATCTGTCTAACCTGTATGATTCAAATTTTATTAAAAACAATAAGCTTCCAAATCCCGCAATGACCATTAAAAGCATGTGCCACAAGGGTGTCTTTACCGAAAAATACATTGCCACTAACGTTAATGCAATTATGCCCAAAGTACTGAGGTCTGGCTGCAAAATCAGGATTGCAGATATTACTCCTAAAAAAACTGTAAAAGGAACGAATACGTATATTAGATTATGATAACCTTTTTTGGCATTAGATTTCCAGCCCGAACTCTTGCCTTCCGAAAGTTTTGAAGCAATCCAAGCTGATAAATACAAAATAGCCGTGATTTTTAAAAACTCAGACGGCTGAATTGTGAAATTTCCTATACTTATCCACCTGCTAGCTCCCCAAAACTTTAAACCGATTCCTGGCAAAAAAACCAAAGATAACACTATTAGATTTAATATAAGCAATACTGGCGCCCATTTTTTAAGAAAAGACAAGGAAATTTTATAAGCAGCAAGGCCTAAAATAACTCCGGGTAAAAGTCCATAAAGAAGCTGATGAATTAAATAATAATTAGTGTTGCCAAACCTTTGCAAAGAAGCTGGCGAAGAAAGGCAGAACAAAAATAAAAAACTAAAAGCAACCAGAAAAACAATCAGAAAAAATAAATAATAATTGAAATGATGTCTCATAATCGGAGGCAAAAATAAGAAATAATTTTTTGTTCGGGCTGGCCGTGGGCGAGGCGTCCAAAAAATTATTTCATATTTTTGCCGTAATAACGCGCTGCCTTCTGAAACTGGTCTCCTTTTTCTTCAAAGTCTTTCCATAAAGAATAGCTCGGTGAAGCGCAAGATAATAAACAAATCTCCCCTTTTTGGGTATATTTATATGAAAATCTAACTGCTTCTTCCATGCTTTCGGTTTCTAGGATGTTTAATCCTTTTGAAGATTCAAAAATCTTTTTTCCGGTTTCTGGAAAAAGCACTATATTTTTAATGCCGTGTTTTTTAATTATTTTCGCTAATTTAGAGAATTTGTATCCCCTATCTTGCCCGCCTAAAAAGATAGTGCCTATTTTCGGTAATGATTTTACAGCTATTATTGTAGACTCTGGTGTTGTAGAAATTGCATCGTCATAGAACTTGATACCTTTAAATTCTCCAACAAACTCTAAACGATGGGGCAATGGTTTAAACGTTTCAATCGCCTTTTTTATTTTATTGTCTGGAATATCAAACTCCTTTGCAGCTGCAACGGCAGCTCTTATGTTTTCTTTATTATGCTTTCCGACTAGGGTTATATTTACGTCGTTGAGAAATTTTTCAGATACAAATGGCACTGCCTTAGCTTTTGTCTGCTTTGACCAGTTTGCCATTTTTTTGTTTTTAGGATTAAAAACAAAAACATCTCCTGCTTCTTGATACTTTATTATATTTTTCTTGGCTCTATAATAATTCTTTATATTGTAATGATAATCCATGTGTTCTGGAAAAAGAGACGCAACAACAGCTATGTCCGGAGAAAATTTAACATCGTCTAACTGATAGCTTGAAAGTTCTAAAACAAAAATAGTGGGGCACCCGGGGTACCCTGCGGGTCGTCCTTTTATTTTTTTCATAACAGCTGTTAGCATCGGCGTGCCTATATTGCCCAAAAGTTCTGCGTTTTTACCAGATTTTTTTAAGATGTGATAAATAAGAGAGGCTGTCGTCGATTTTCCCTTTGTTCCTGTAACTCCTATAATTTTTACTCCTGGTATTCGACGCACATAGGAAAAAAATATATTCGTGGCTGTTGTATATGGAATTTTTAATTTTTCTTTTGCAACACCAGGCGACCTTATGGCTATATCGTAATCTTTTTGTTTTTCTAAATAATCAGCATCGTCCTTTACGTCTCCTATGCCAATTTCTAAATTGTGGAAATTTTGTTTTAGATATTCTTCCGTGAGCTTACCCTCTTTGCCATACCCTAAAATTAAGGCGTTCCTCATACCTAAAAACTTTATATAATCCGGAACAGACGAAAGCTGAGTTCTAAAAACTTTTTCTATCAGTTCTTGAGGCTTCTTTTTACCTTGAAAATATATTTTGAGCGGGATTTTTTTGTAATTAAAATAATACCTGTTATCGTCCGGATCAATTTTGGGCAAGAAGATTTCTCCCGCAAGGTCATCTCTAAATTTATCTCTAGACATATAAAATGCTGCTCTTGCTTCTTGGTAAGTGCCCACGCAATCAAAAGGTTTAGACCTTCCAAAGCCCAAGATATCTCGTAAAGTAGTCAATATTCCGATATCTGCAAATGCAAACAGATTTTTACCGAAAATGCTTATCAATTCCTCTTTTGATAAAAATGGGGAAAGTATCAAAAAAACAAATATGCACTTGGGGCAATGCCCGCACCATAATTTTCCTTGCCCTGAGGGGTACCCTTTGGGTCCCGAAGGGTTTATCTTAAAATTATTATTGCAGCTGGAAAAATCAAAAAGATATTT
>ERZ1292629.3018-Hain-H43-01um-R1-3018-length-13447-cov-6_pt1 | contig 13447 bp, 11 predicted proteins | sample MGYA00564399_ERZ1292629 | MGnify/ENA primary metagenome ERZ1292629 (study PRJEB36523, sample SAMEA6512636) | groundwater metagenome | collected 2019-01-08 | study: AquaDiva: Metagenomics assemblies of 32 groundwater samples | reverse complement strand
TTTTTCAACTATTTGATCAATTGAAAAATCTTCAATCACGCTGTCAATCAAACCAACCTTAACTCCTTTTTCTCTAAGATAAGAAGAGAGCTGGGCAATTCCTAGAGGCGGCAAATTGCCACCGGTTTTTCCCGCGCTTATGACATATCTTTCATTAACGGAAATTGGAGGATAAATAAATAAAATATCCATGCTATTTTTAAGGAAAAGATCTTAAAAAGTATCTTGGGTTTATGTGGAGATCGTTTGAAACATTTGCACTTAATGATTCTTTTCGTATCCACAAAAGTCTTTCTAACCCATCCAGCACAGCTTTTTTGTTGATTTTTGTGATGGCAGAGTAAACAACTTGAACAAAAATTCTTGGGACAGGAAAAATAATAGGGGATTTTTTCTTAAATTTACATATTCTTTCTATCACTTGTTTTAGTGATAAATTTTCTGGTCCCGTAAGTGTGTATGTTTTGCCATAAGAGAGTTTATTATCAACAGTAGCTAAAATACCAACTCGCACGTCATCTATATGTATTGGAGCGATAGTTGTGTTTTTATCAACAACATGGGGAACGACGAAACTTTTTTCAACGAGAGAAACTATTTTCCCAAGACCTTCTGCTCTAGTAAAACTTTCGTCATATACTTCACCAACCCGGATAATTGTGTGGGGGATTTTGCTATTTTTAATATATCCTTCGGCTTTTTCTCTTGATGCTCCATATGCTCCACACTGGCTTCCTATTGTTCGAGTGCTAATATAAATAAATTGTTTAACATTTTTTTCTTCGGCCATTTTAACAAGTTTTTCTGTGCCAAGAGTATTTATTTTCTCATAATTTTTTGGGTTATTAGTGTGAGATATGGAAGCAATATGAATAACAATATCTATGAGGGGTATTTCTGTTTGCCAGAATGAAATATCTTCTATTCCTCCGTTGATTACTTTAATTTCTCCAGATGTTTTTAGTGGTTTGTTATGTTTAAGAGCTGTAATGTCGTACGTATTTTTTAATTTATCTATCAAACCTTCACCCAGAAAACTACTTGCTCCAGTTATGAATATTTTCTTTTTCATTTTTTTAGAATTCTTGATTCTCTCATTCTCCAAACAATAATATTTTTAATGAATTCAACATTGGCTTTAAAAGAAATAAAAGATGGACGCTCTGGGTTTTTTTTGAATATAACTTCCATTTCGCCGATACGAAAGTTATTTCGACTGGCTTTTATCATAATCTCGGCGTCAATAAACCAGTCATTGGATTCCAGATTTAATTTGTTATAGGCCTCGCGTGTAAAAATTTTAGGCTTGCCGTTTATGTCATTTGAAATAATTCCAGGGAACAGTAATTGCATAATTTCATTAAATATACGAGAAATAAATCTACGATATATCCCATCACCACGTGAAATTCGTTTTCCTTTGCACATATCCAATTTTTCATTCACAAGTTTTTTATAAAGTTTTGGTATGTCTTCTGGAGGCATTTGGCCATCACCATCAATCACTGCAATGGTACTGCCCGTGGCCGCCTCCAGTCCGGAGCGCATATCCCAGCCCATGCCGTGTGTCTTAGTTGTTTTTTTCTTAATAACCGATATCGTTCTGTCTTCGTTTATTGCTATTTGGCGAACTACCTCTGGGGTAATGTCACCCTTATCGGCCCAGAAGTTGCCGACAAGAACTATTTCATAATCCAAGTTATTATCCTGCAGAATTTTTGCTACTTTTTGATGAAATACTTTGGCGAAATTACCAGCTTTATAACATAATATAACCACTGAGATTTTAGGAATTGTCATATACGTTAAAGTAATATATCACGAATTCAAAAAAATTTCATATCTAATAAATCACCTTTATAGAGAGGATATAAGATAGTTATGAAAATACCAGATAAAAGCCACGGTTGCATTGGTGCCGCGAACCTAGCCGTATCATCAATAGCCAAGTGAGGCAAAATGAAACCGATTAATAAAATGCCGGGGATGAATCGAAAACCATATTTTCTAAATCCGAAAATAATACTCAAGACAATGCAAACAAACCATAATAATTGGATTATGTGCACTGAAGCCAGAGCGATAATTTGAATTAAAGACAGCCCTTCTTCTTTGGCCAACGGGCCGTAAGTACCCTCAATTGGAGAACCTTGAGCTTCAATTACAGGATTGGGAAGCGCGAGGAGACGAAGCCCGTCTACTCCTGTCCAAGCGGCAAACTTGGCAAATTGATTAAAATCTTTGAAAATTATTCCAAAAGCTTCTTTTCTTAAGTTTTTGTTTACTTCTGTATTGCTATCTCCCAAAAGCTTTAATTTATTCGTATCTCGCTGCCAGTCCCATTGTTCTTGAAATATAGGTTGGCTGGTGGGATAGATAGTAAAAAGTAGGCCTCTTCCTATAAAAACAGAAATATAACTATCAAAAAGAGACCGCCATGATTTCTCTGCTTTCCAAGCTCTGGCGTAAAGAATATTGCCAGATCGTCCGGCAATATTTGCTTCACCGAACTCATTATAGTTTCTGATAACCCACGGAGAAATTATAATTCCCATTATTAAAAACATCAAAACGACATTTATGGCGAGCTCTTTTCTATCAAGCATTTTGTTTTTTATTGCGGTTATTATAATCGCTGCTGCGGAAACTATTGGTATCAGAAAAAAAGCGTAGCGAGTCAATAAAAGAACTCCTGACGCCATTCCCAAAAATATCCAATGTTTACACCTAGGATTGTCTAAAGTTGTGATAAAGAGCAGGCCGATAATAGAAAGAAAAAAAGCGGTTAATGTTTCCGAAAGATGATGCGACGGATAAAAAGCCAAACCGTAAGATAATGCTGCCCCCCAAGCTCCCCAAACACCAGCTCTATTGTCTATTTTGAAGCAAGTCAAACCGACAAAAAATATAGTTATAGCATAGAGAAGTATCTGAATCCACAAAATACCACCCATAGAAAAATGTAACCATTTCAGAACTGCTCTAAAGAAAGGGTAGCCGGGTTCTCGCAACATACTAGTGGCACCATCAATTGAGTATTTTCCTGTAAGTATGGAATTAGACAACTCTTCGTAATCAATGGCATCACCACCCACTTTCCCTGAGTCTATAATCATATAAGAAGATGCTATGACTAAACACAAAAATATCGGGATTAAAAATTTTTTATATTGCCTAAACATATTTATTTTCTAAACAGATTTCATAGTTAGGTCGTAAATTTCTTCTAAAGGCGCTTTTTTCTCAGCGATTATCAGAAAACTAAAACTAAATATTGAGGGCTTTAGTCTTGCCAAAAATCCTGCGGCCCTGTCAATTATTTTAAGGACTCCTTTATTGCTTATACTATCAGCTATGGGGGGACCAAACCCAACCACTTGTTCAACCTTAAAACCGCTGTTTCTTAGCAGTCTTTTTAAGGTATTTACTGTAAACAAACGATGATGAGTTTTATCCAAAATGCCACTTTTGCCATAATTAAACCATCCTATTAAAAGAGTGGCTCGCATAATTATAAAAGCTATATTAGCAGTTGAAATATACAGCTTCCCGCCGGTTTTCATGATATTGTTTATCCTTGCCATCGATTTTTCCGGGTCATAGAGATGTTCAATAACATCCAGAGCAATGACTCTGTCATATTTGTTCCGGCCCAAGGCATCTGTAAAGTCGGAATTAAGATCAAGCTCGACTGATTTAATTCCCGGCCGAGAGTCTGGCTTTTGAATATCGACAGCCACAATAGAAGCTACCAAGGGAGAAACTCTTTCAGATAAAGCACCATCATTTGCTCCGATCTCAATCACATTGTCTGTTTTATTCCAAGGCAGCTTATTGGTTACATAATAGTGAAGAGAATTTCGGCTTTCTTTGATTGGGTAATTTCTGACAAGGGATGATTTTATATCAAAATTTGGCTGATAAAAAATTCCTATTTTATAGAAACGATATTTCACGACTGATTTGATGCAGTTCCAAAAATATTTCATACCATTAACATGGCAAATCTCATCCCCATAGTGAGTAGGAATAGAAATCTCAACAATTTTTAAATTATTGGCTAAAAACTGGATGATTATATCCGTGTCGAAATGAAAATCATTACTATTTAAATAAAAAGGTATGGATTTTAAAGCGTTAACGGAATAAGCCCGATAACCGGAATGAAATTCAGAAAGCCGGGAATTCATAAGTTTATTCTCTATACCGGTTAAAATCTGATTGCCGAGCCATTTATACAAAGGCATGCCTCCTCTAATAGCTTGGTATTTATTTATCATTCTTGAGCCAAAGACCGCGGAAACTTTAGGGTTCTCAAATTGCTCGATAATAAGGGGAATGAATTCCGGAGGATATTGGCCATCGCCATGGAGCATGATGACATAATCATAATTATTTTTGATCGCATAGTAATAACCGATTTTTTGATTTCCGCCATAACCCTGGTTGAAGGGCGTTCTCATCACTCGGTAATTTCTTATGCCAAGTTTTTTAAAGACGGCTTTTGTTTTTTCTACCGTCTTGTCGTTTGAAGAATCATCTATAAAATAAATTTCTGCCAGACTATTTATTATATCTTTGGGAATTCTTTCAATAGTTTTTTGAATATGCCGCTCGGCATTATAAGCAACAATGAACAGGGCTATTTTTTTAGCCCTTAAAAGATTTAAAACTTTATCCCTGGCAAAATTCATGGTATATTATACTGCATATTACAACATTATAAAAAACTTGCAAAATCAAAAAATTTTAATCTAAATATAATTTTTAATGAACTATGTTTTTAAAAAATGATTGGAGTACTTATATACACACCATACGAAAAGAAGAAATAAAAAGAGCATTTTCTTTGATTCCGGTAAAAAAATTTAATAATGGCATAGAATTTGGCGCCGGCGATGGTTATCAGACTACTTTAATTGAACCAATGTGTTCAAAATTTGTTTCTTCTGACTTAAATTTTAAACGCTTGAAAGATGAATTCAAAATTATAGGCGTGGATTATAAAGCATATGATGCCGATGCTTTATCAGGCATGTTTAATTCCGGCATATTTGATTTAATTTTTTCATCAAATCTTATTGAGCATCTTTCTAATAAAAAAATTTTTTTGCAGAATACAAGGAAAATGCTCTCCTTTGATGGATATGTCATACACATTGTTCCTGGCAGAATGCTCAAAATTACATATCTGCTTCTTTTTTATCCAAACCTTCTTTTGCTTTTTGCAGATAGATTAATCGGAATTTTTAAAAAGAAGCCGATTTTTAGAGGAACTACTAATAATTTTGAAAATAATATTAATTTAAATAAAGTAAATAAGATAAATAAATGGAAACGCATTTTTTTGCCCCAAATTCACGGCAATTATAAAACCCATATTGAAGAATGGCAATCATGGAGTAAAAACAGTTGGCAAAAACTTTTTGAAGATAGCGGGTATGCTATAATGAGTTGCATAAAGGGACCTGCTGTCTCGGGATATGGTTTTGGCTGGAATCATCTTAGGAATATGTTGGAGAAACTGGGTTGGGCATCGGAATATATATTTATTCTCAAAAATAATCATTAAACAAAAGCTCCGGATATTCCATCCGGAGCGAATCACTTTCGTGAAAGCCTCAAAAACTCATTGTAGTCTTTTATGTAGTCCTCTTTATCGTAAGTATGGGAAGATATTACAATAAGAAAGGCATTAGGAGAAGATAATTCAAACTCTCCCCAGACCATCGGTTCTGTAAACAGACCTTTGTTTGGAGAATCAAGTACAAATGTTTCTTCTTTTTCTCCATCATGCGTTTTGACCTTAGCGGTGCCACCTACGCATATATGAATCTGGCTACTATGAGCATGGGCATGGCCACCTCGCGACACCCATTGAGGCACATTCCAAACCCAAAAAGTGCGTTCTGGCTTGAACGGAATATGTTGATCGTATTGCAAAACACACAGATTTCCGCGCCCATCGGCATGGACAGGAAATTCTATCAATCGGCATTTTTCCATAGTTTTCCTCTCTAATCTGAGGCTCATAGTATCAGGTTTCCCAATTTATACAAGTAATACAACACAATTGATTTCTTGTCATTTATTAGTATACTGGACAACATGTCGCTTCGAATTCTCATAACCGGTACAACCGGAGATTCTATGCCACCGCCGTATGCCGGCGTCCAAAACATTTCTTTGTTGTATGCCAAGGTCTGGAAAAAAACGGGAAATGAAGTTGCTGTCACTTTTGTTTACAAACCGGCAAATGCAGATGATTTAGGGGCTGGGGCTAATTATTTTTTTGAATATAAAAGCAAGCCAAACAAATTTAAGAAATTTCTGTTTTTGATTCGTTATTTTTTAACAAATCCGATTTTATATACAACTCTTTTTTTTAGATATTTTAAAATATATCCAAAAATCTCAACAGAGACCATCTTATATTCTGCTTATGGAGTTTGGATAGATAAAATAATTGATTCTTTTAAGCCGAATATTATTGCATGTCAAACGGCTCTTATAAAAACATTTATGGTGGCAGAAATAGCTAAGAATAGAAAAATTCCGGTTGTTTTTGAGACATATGCAGAAGTTCATGATTTGCAAATGGGTGTAAATAAACATTTAGATGAAAATAATAGAGCAAAATATTGGACTTATTTATTAAATTTATCCAGTTTAGTAATTGGTATGGATAATTGTTCTGTTGGTCCGCTTATGTATCTGCCAAAAGAGAGAGTAAGGGTTTTTTACGATGCTTGTGACTACAGTTTTTATCAAAAGGAATTGAAAGAGACAAAGAATGAACTGAGGGGTTATTATAAATTGCCCCACGACAAATTTTTAGTAGCCATGACCGGAGCATTTCATTATCGTAAGGGACACGATCATCTTATTAAATCCGTATCTATTTTAAATAAAAAAGGATTTACAGAAATTGGGGCTGTTATTGTTGGAGGCGATGTTGGTATGGAAAAATGGATTTCTTTAGCTAAAGAAGAAAAAGTAGAAAATAATGTCTTTTTTCTCCAAAACCTTTCAGAAGAAAAAAAGCTCAGACTTTATAAATCAATAGAAGGGTATTGCAACCTTTCAAACAGCCCGCGCAGTTGTGGGCTTGACTTGGCTTTACTCGAAGCTATGTCATGCGCTCTGCCCATTGTTGTTTATGATAATGGAGCTTTGCCAAATTCTGTGCCAGAAGGCAAGAATGGTTTTGTTGTTAAAACAGATGATATAAATGGAATAGCCAATGCTATTTTAAATTTGTACAAGAAAACTAAAAAAGAAAGATTTGAGATGGGAGAAAAAAGCCGTGAATTTGCTGCAAAGACAGATATTAATTTGACTGCTAAAATTAAACTAGATTGGTTTAAAGAAATCATCAATAAATTTTAAAATTATGAAAATAGCGTATATTGCAAATGTTAGTTTGGCCGAAGGTTGGGCGCATTCTGTTCAAATAATGAATATGTGCAAGGCATTTAGCGAGGTTGGCGCAGAAGTGACGCTTATAGTTCCAAATAGAAGTTTATTTAAAAAAGATCCTTTTGAACATTATAAAATACCTAAGACCTTTTTTATAAAAAAACTGCCATGCACAGATATATTTGTCGGCAATCCACACCCATTTTTTTATTGGCTTCGTTTTATTTCTTTTTATATTTCAGCCAGATTTTATGTTTGGTTTAATCATTTTGATATCCTGTACTCCAGAGATTTATACTCAACATTATTTTTTCCAGGTATTATTTTGGAACAGCATTCATTCCCAAAGGAAGTATCGTCTCAACATAAATTTATGTTTTCTTTGGCAAAAAAGCTTATAGTGCTCACTTCGTTTATAAAGGATAGATTTGTTGCTGTTGGCGTGCCGGTTGGCAAAATCATTGTTGCTTCTGACGGGGTGGATTTAGATAAATTTAAAAATTATTCTAACCATTTTGAAATCAAGGGTCTTTCGGAAAAAGATTTTGTGTATGGTTACATAGGCACATTAAAAACCATGGGCATGGGAAAAGGAGTTGCCGATGGCCTACGAGCGCTTACCTTATTGCCATCGAACTATAAATTTTTAGTGGTGGGTGGTGAAAAATCGGATATTGAATATTATAAAAACATGTCTCTTGAATCGGGTGTATCTGATAGAGTGATTTTTACAGGCCAGGTTTCTTATTCTGATATTTCAAAATATGCCGGGAAATGTGATGTTTTTGTGGCGCCTTTTCCGGAAAATAAGCATTATAATTTTTATATGTCGCCCCTTAAAATTTTTGAATATATGGCCAGTAAAAGGCCTATTATTGCGACAGACCTGCCCTCTTTGAGGGAAATATTAACAGACGGAGAAAACTCTTTATTGGTGCCTCCCAATGATGTACGGGCCCTAGCTGAGGCTATCGTTAAACTCAAGGAGAATCCTGAGATTAGCAATAAAATAGCGGATAAAGCTTATTGGGATGTTTCGGAGAAATATACTTGGAAAATCAGAGCAGAAAAAATTATTTCATTTATAAAAACGGTTTAATTGTAGATATTTGGACAACTAGTTATGTCGAATTTGATAAAAAAACATTGGTTTATAGTTCCGCTGGCATTGATTTTTGGTTTAGCCATTGTTTTCCCCACGGTTTTTTCTGTCATGGAAGCCGGTCGCAGTTTCAGGGGCATTTATCCAACGATGAACGACGATGAGCAATATTATCTCGGAACAACCCGGGAAGTTTACAAAGGCCACTATAATTCCGGCAACCCTTTCATAAAAGAGCTGAAAAACAAACCATCTTTAACGCAATCACTTTCCGAAATAATACTTTCAGGCGAAGCAAAATTATTTGGATTTTCAGTTCCCAAAACATTTGCTATCAACGATTTCATTTTACCGTTTTTGGGAGTTATTTTGTTGTACGCGCTGTTTTTCAATATAACAAAATCAAGAACCATTTCGGCCGTGTCGTCATCTGTTTTTTTTCTTGTATTTCTAAACACTTTTGGCCGACCAATCAGTCCGCAGTTCAATTTTATTTTTTTCATATACGGACTTCTGCTTCTTTGGAAAATTTTTTCCAAGGATTATGATTTCAAAACATCTGCGACTCTGAATGTGTCGCTTGCCGTAATTTTCGGCTGCCTAGTTTACATATATCCATTTTATTGGTCGACCATAATCGTGCTGTATGTGGTAAATTCTTTGATTTTGGCTGTTTGGCAAAAAAACTTCAGATACTGGATAAAAAATTGGATGATTTTTGGCGTCGTTTCCGTTCTGATCGCCTTGCCCTACGCATTAAATTTGTTGAAATCGGTCGCAGATCCGTCTTTTGCCGAAGCTTCTCTCCGAAATGGATTTATTTTTACCCACCGGCCAGGAGCTTTTGTAAATGTCGCTCTGCTGGGATTTTGTCTGCCGGTATTATTTTTAATCAGAAAAGATTTTATTGAAAAGAGAAAATTGTTTTTTGGTTATTCTTTGATTTTGAGCGGAATCATATTGAATTGGCAAAACATCATAACCGGCAAGGGACTGCAATTTTCTTCCCACTATTATATGGTAACAATTTTATTTGTGTTTCTTGTTATCGCCATTTGCGCAGAGTCGCTTTCGGAATATTTCGTAAAATACAAAAAGTTTGACTTTAAAAAAGCATCAGTTATTTTTTTGATGGCAGTTCTTCTATTCTTCATTTTTTACAGACAAAAAAGGGAAATTTTTACTTTTGCAAACTTCGTTCATCCGTCGGAAATTTCAGATATTCAAAACTCAATGATTATCGCGGATTGGCTCAATAAAAATACAGCCCAAGATTCTGTCGTATACGCTTTAGGTCAGAATTATGATTTACTCCTGCCAGTTTATACTCATAACAGCAGTTATTGGCAAACATATGCCGGAATGTATTTGATGTCCGATGACGAATTAGAAAACAGGTGGGTTATTCAGAATTTTTTTGAAGATATAAAAAGGGATGATGTTTACGGGAATAGGGGAATTTGGATAAATAAATTTATAGACACTTATCAAAGCAAGGAATCCAGAAGAAAGATTTTACAATTTATTACGGGCAAAAAATATCCGGAAACGGTTTTGATGGAACAAAAATATGTAGATGTCGTCCTGGATAAATATGCTAAATTTAAAAAAGAAGGATTTGAAAAAGCCCTTAAGACTTATAAGGCCGATTATGTTTTGGTGGACTTTGGCGATGAAAAATATAAGAATTTGGAAAACAAATTCAAGCAGTATACATTTTTAAATTTATCTGCAACTCTGGGTAGCGTTTCTATATTTAAAGTGAAATAGTTAATATGAGAAAAATTATACTAAAATTGAAGCAATTTTTTGTGAAAGATATCAGAAGTAATGAAAATAGATTTCTTCGGATCGCAATTTTACGACAACAAATATCCATTTTTGTTTCGTTATTAAAGAAGTTTGATTATCCGGCAAGTTTTATTATAAACAAGGAAGGGGCTAAAATCTTGAATGAAGGTGTTGTATTGGATTTAAACAATAAATTTCTGAAACTTACAACAGAAGGAGCCAATGAGGGGTTACCGATTGATATTTTTTTGAGACAACATCACAAAGATTTGAAAACAATAATTGATGTCGGAGCTTTTCAGGGAGAAATTTCTTTATATTTTGCTTCAAAATATCCTAACGCAAAAATTTATGCCATTGAAGCGTCTCCGGAAAATTTTAAACTTCTTAAAAAAAATATCGGCCAGCAATTCTTTTCTACTAAAAATATCTTTCCTTTTAATACAGCGCTTTCTTCCGTTAATGGTACGACAATGGTTTCAATAGGTGGGGGAAGCGAAAATACAATTGTTGATGTGAAAGATGGCACAAAAACACCGTGTATTACGCTAGATAAATTTATTCAAGATAATTCAATTGATAAAATTGACCTGTTGAAAATTGATATTGAGGGGGCGGAACCAATGTTGTTTGAATCTATCAAAAAACATCTTGAAAAAATCCAGGTTATTTATATGGAAATTACTTGTAGCAGATTGGAATATTACGAAAAGATGCTTAACTTTCTTTCGAGTAAAAGGAGGTGTTTTTCAACCACTTATGAGCAGGTTAATGATGTAATAAAGCACATCGAGAATAGTGAGCGTGCTACCGATGTGTTTTTTATTAATTAGTTTATTAAAAAGAAGAAAAAAATTTTGCTGCGCGATAAATTAAAGCGTATAGAATACGCCCAACAAAAGCGATTTCATCTCCGGCTTCGGCGCAAGCTTTAAAGTATTTCCAGCGATTTAAAAAATATGTCTGTTTATTCATAAGGTGGCGGTATTTTTTTGTAAAGGCATTTATGCCAATTGCCAGATACTGTGGGTTAGTGATCCTCTCTCCGCTATATTGACGCTGAATTGCCTGATTATCCGGTAATGTTGCGATTTTTGACGCAGTATTTAAAAGCAAGAGTTCTAATACGAGACTTTTGTCTTCTGATGTTGGTAATTTTGGATCATATCCTCCGAGCGAAATAAAAATATTTTTTTTAATTGTAATGTTAGAGCCGGTTATCCCGGGATTAAATAGAAGCAGGTTTTTTATACTGATAAGACCAGCCGCATTTTTGTGTGGAAGTATTTTTCCATCAATAAGTCTATCCAGACGGCTTACAACGCAATCAGCACCTTTTTCAAATGCTTTAGCGACATTCTCAAGATATTCTCGTCCCCACAAGTCATCATCATCAAGGAAGGCGAGTATTTCATGAGTTGCAAACTTGGCACCAGCGTTGCGAGCTTTTGAAACACCTGAATGTGGTGGCAAGCGGATTACCTTTATATACCCGTCAAATTTTGATGGTATAGACACATCATTGTTGCCATTATTAACAACAATTATTTCATCAGGCCCTTTTGTTTGATTCAATACCGATTGGAGTGTTTGCTCGAGCATATCTTTTCTATCACAGGTGGGAATGATACAGCTGATTTTCATAAACGATTTTTTCTGTTGCTAATTTAAATTCAAGACTCGCTCTATTTCTTTCCTGTAAAGTCGCCAAAATTGCTCTAAATCTTCTCCACCTCGCTCCCACGCTTTTTGGTATTTAAAATCAAACCCGATGTCATAAACTGCCGCAATATAATTTTCTAAACGCCTTTCATATTCTAGGCTACTTGTGTCAAGTGATAGAGCATTTTTAATTGCCAAAGTCATGGTGCCCATATCGCTATGCTTTATAACATTGGGCAATAATTTAAATATACCAGAATCTCCAAGCATAATAGACGGCTTTCGGCATAAAGCCGCCTCAAATAAAGTGGTGCTATAGTTTGCTATCAGTAGATCAGCTCTCTTTAGAACTTTTTCAGACGAAATGCGATAATCAATCAATTTAACATTGGCAGTACGCGCTACCTTCTCCAAGTATGTTGGTGTGCGTAAACCAACCATGGCGGGGTGTTCTTTTACCACCAATGTATAATCATCCGGTAGTGACATGGCGAGTTGTCGAGCGATCTCTATTTGATTATTAAAAATGGGGCATATTAAATCAGCGCTCATTTCAGGCGTAACCTGCAGAGGGAAAAATACGAATTTGCCAACATTATCAAATGGATAATAAGGGAAATTGTTGGCAAATCTAAGATATTTTTTTCGGCAAAAATGGTCACGCAATATTATTTTTGGCGGCCTATAGTCAATTGATGGACCGATGGTTTTAATGTAATTGGCCCTGGCCGAATTTTTTGTATACCATTCATAAATTAATCTTAATGGTCTGAGTTCGTGTCTGATCTTCTTAAGTATGTTTTCTTTGGATACCGGAGTTTCTATGGGAATTGGCACTTGAAATTTCTTCTCAAAATCAATAATAAACTGCCGCGCCTTTTTTCTGTTGGCGGAATCTACCAAACCGCTATTAAGCTCATTGGCTCTTGAAATCAACGGACCCACATGAACCATATAATCTTGGACAAACATATCATAACCAGGCACTTTGGCATCGGCAATGGAAACAGTCGGTATATTATATTTATCCCCCAATAAACCAAGCAACACATGACCCTCATAGATAAACCCCGCCATAATAATCAAGTTTGGTTCAAAAGTTTTTATCAAATCGCGAATAACTTTGTAATAAGCTTTTATATAGAGGGCTATGAATTCATCAGTAACGTTTTGCTGGTAGCTGTAATAATATTTCTCGCCATATGAGCGGACTAGTAGCCGATCGCTATAAATTAATGGCCAAAGAGAATCAATATTTAATTCGCGGCAAATATCAGTGAAAGTTATTTTCTCGTCACCCAAATATTTTTCCGGATATTCTAAAACATCATCCACATTAATTATTTGTGAATATTTAACATCTAGTTGGTCAATAATAAATTCATGAGTAGTTTTTTTCAATGTTAAAGCGGCCAATTTACTCCCTTCATCTTGAAGTTTTTTAGCCAAAAAATGTCCAATACTTATCGCCCA
>ERZ1292629.3017-Hain-H43-01um-R1-3017-length-13449-cov-4_pt1 | contig 13449 bp, 12 predicted proteins | sample MGYA00564399_ERZ1292629 | MGnify/ENA primary metagenome ERZ1292629 (study PRJEB36523, sample SAMEA6512636) | groundwater metagenome | collected 2019-01-08 | study: AquaDiva: Metagenomics assemblies of 32 groundwater samples | reverse complement strand
CTTCAAATCCTTTTTCAACTTTTTCAACATTGTCCAAACCAAGGGCCATCAACAATGTTGTTGCCGGCACTTTTCTTTTTCTGTTTATTTTAACGCCAATAAACCCCGAATCTTCGGTTTCAAATTCAAGCCAGGCGCCTCTGTTTGGAATAATTTTTGCCCCGAAAAAATTCCTGCCCCTGAATGTGCGCATTGTAAAAAATGCGCCGGGCGACCTGATAAGCTGGGAAACCACAACCCTTTCCACTCCATTTACAACAAAAGTGCCCCTGTCAGTCATTAAGGGAAAATCTGCCAGAAAAACCTCCTGCTCTTTTACCTCTTTTGTTTTGAGGTTTACCAGTTTAATTTTAGCCCTGAGCGGAGCTTCTAAAGAATCGTTGTTCCTTTTTGCCTCCAGGCCGTCTTTGTAGTTTGGCTTGCCAAGCTTATAGTCCTCAAACCAGAGTTCCATTTCCTTTCCGGTATAATCGCGGATTGGAGAAATTTCTTCAAAAAGCTCCTTGACTCTGACTTTCCAAAAATCTTCCCAAGTTTCCCTTTGCATTGTAAGCAAATGCGGGGTTGAGAAAGAAAGTTTTGACTTTGAAAAGTTTTTTACTTTTTTTATAATCTCAGCCATGGATTAAAAAATTACTTCATTAAAAACACAAAAGACCCTAGCTTATAGGGTTTCTCCCCTGCCCCTTAAAAATAATATAAAAATATAAATGCATGAGCGGCAAACCTCGTAGAAAAGGTTGCACAAATCTTTACATGCAAAAAATTAACCGGGACAAGGGTTATTCAATTTTTCTTAGAGTAAAGTGGCCACTTCTTTTTACTGTAAGTATATCTTATTCTTTTTAATTAAAACTGTCAAGGGTTAAAACGGCTCGTGCGGTCAATTATAAAAAATAAGCGCGTAAGTTTGCTTTTCGCGTACAAAAGGTTATAAATATATAAACTAGACCCTTCCCATTTAAATAAGGATTGGATATATGCGAATATCGCCGCAGGAAGCTTATGCGTTGTACCTTCGGGCTGGACAAGAACCGTTTTTGTCAAAGTCCGAGTTTATCGGATTTTGGCTAGTCCTCAACGAAGAAAACGAAGATTATTGGCTTGATCAATTTTATGCCGGCCATACAACCTTAGGCAGAGACCTTTTGAACTTCGGCATTTTCGACGAAGTTGCAAATGGAAACATTGACCTCGGGCTTATGGCGGCAGTCGAAACCGTTTTAGGCGGCATGGCAGATTACACTAGTCAATTCGATGCCTACGCTTACTTCGACCGTGGCGAATTCTTCTTCGGATAGAAAAATCATGTTTTCATTTTGCCGCAAGGCCTCACTTCGCGTGAGGCATTTTTTATTACATCTTTATTCAAAAAAGTACAAAGTATGTTTCCTACTAAAATTGACGGTCGTCCATTTTAGTAGGAAATCATCCGAGATTAAAAATTTGCTTCAACTCTTTCTCCCCTGTTATGCTTGATATCCTAATAAATCTTATATCTCCCCTAAAGTCTTTTTTCCAAAGCTTAAGCAAGCACAACAATTCCCCTTCAATGTCAAAGGGTATTATCCAAACACTCTTTTGAAGTTCTACGCACCCAATAAATTTTAATTCTCTCCTTAAAAAATTCCTCTCACGCCTGTTTGCTTCTGGAATATCGAAAATTATTCCTCTCCAAATGCCATCCCAGGCAGCATCCTTATTTTTGTCTTTTAAAATATTCTTTATAATTTTCATTCGACCCCTTTCTGTAAGATAAAATTTCTTATCTTTCTTTTTAAAATAATTGCTTTTTTTAAGGTTCGAAATTTCTTGCGGATAATAAAACGAGGCATCTCTATACAAACTCATTCCTCTCACTAATTTTTCAGGATCAAACATTATATCAATACTCAAATCTAAAAGATTTTTTGACGCATCTCCTAAATATTGCAAAATTTTTATGCTTAACGAATCTTTTTTGTTTTTCTTGACCATACTTTATTTTCCTAATAAAATGGACGATCGTCAACTTTAGTAGGAAAAGATACGCGTATGACATTTCCTATCTTCTTGTTTTTATTGACTGCAAGGCGTTCCCCCACCAAGTTTTTACTGCATCGATAAAAAACATAAAAACAGATTTAGTTTTCTGCAGACCAAGCTTGCATACATTAACAACTTTATTCGCCGCGTCCTGCGCGCGCGACTGCACATTTTGTAAAAGATTTTGTTTCGGCTTCTGCTTTGTCTCGGGCTGCAGATTGGGCTGGTCTTGGTTGCCCTGCAGGGAAGCGGGAGTTAAAACCTGTGTTTTAGAGCTTAGCGTTATACTTCTCTGCGCAACATCTGATGGCTGGCCGTATTTTGTGTAAAATTTAACATACACTGTTTTCAATCCGTTGCCCGGAGCCAATTCCCAAATTTTTATAGACTGATAGTCTTCCTGCCCCACGCCTTCAAAATCGGGCGAATTTGATATTGCCATTTTTTTTGCATCAACACCGCCTGAAAGCTGAAGCGTTACGGTCCTGTTGCTTGTGTATGTGTCTCCGTTATTTATCAAAATGCTGAATCCCCCGCCTGGAGCCGCTGGCGGATTATAAGCCCCTGGAGGCAAAGCTACCCCGCTTCTTACGCTTTGAGGCCTCCAATCGGTTTTTACCGTGCAACCTGTGCAATTAAAATTTATTCTGCCGATATTGTCTCCGGTTGCCATGCCTGTAAAAACCCCAAATGAATTTATAACTACTCCTGAAAAATTTATTCTGCCTAAATTTTCCGCCCAAGCGTATCCAGAAAGAACTCCTTGGCCGTTATTTGTTACTCCGCCGGTTGCCGGATTCAATTTTATTCTTCCGAAATTATCACTCCAAACGTAGCCTGTCAGCCCGGAATCTGAAATAGAAACAATACATCCGTCGCAGCCGAAATTAAGCCTGCCTGCGTTTTCTGCCCAGGCATACTTATAAACAGAATCAATTGTTCCGACAGAAGAGCTGGCAAAAACAAAAACAGGCAAAAAAATCCCGACTAGAATGTATAGTGATAGAATTTTGTTCATTTTAAAATTGCGGTTATTCGGCTGGCTGTTCCTGGGCCGGAATTTCGGTTTCCTGCACAGGCGGCTCGCTTGATTCGGGCGGGGCTTCCGGCGCAGGCTGAGGTTCTGCCGGCTGTAAAATTGTCTCAGAATTAGAATCGGCGCCGCCTGAACTTGAGCTTGAACTGGAACTTGAGCTTGAGCTTGAGCTGTCTTGAGAATCACCGCCGGTCTCGTCTGCCGCACTGCCGCCAGAACTTGAACCAGACGAAGACGAACCAGAGGACGAACTGCCATCTTCTAAATTCTGCTCTTGTAAAATAACAGGCTGATTACCTATTGAGTCGCAATCTCCCCTTGCTTTTTGCCATTCGCCGTTTTCAATCCAAGTGCAGTAAACATCGCCTGTCGCAGAGTCAATCATCTGTAATTTTTTGATTGTTGCTTTGTCTGCTATTAACTCGCTTATTCTTACAACCCCGTTCTCCAAAAACATTCCCAGCGAAGCCAAAAGACTTTTTGTGTCAACGCCAACGACCGACCCGTCTCCCACGGCTCCGGTTTTGCTGTCTATTTTCTGGTTTAATTCTTTTATAGCTTCCAACAAGACTGCTGTAAACCTGTTATAACGAAGGCCAAGCGTGCCGTCACCGTTATGGGTAACAAGCTCTGGAAAATCCGGTATAAAATCCTGCGCCAGCAAACCGATCTGGCGGGTTTCATCATCTGGAAGCATTGGGTATGGATATTTGTCTTTGTCCCAGTCAAAATAGACTGCGCTAAGCTTTGATAGTTTATCAAGAACGTTTTCAATCGGAGAAACATTTATTTTTAAATTAGCATCCGAAGGAACACAGCCCGTGACAATGCCCAATGTTGAACTTTGGACATCGGCACAGGTGACTCCAATGCTGGCGCCCGAATAATAAGCTCCTGTGGCAGTTATTGTGCCTGCAACAGAAAGATTTCCGGCATTGTCCAGCAATAATTTATTGGCAGTGGCAACGTTAAGGTTGAGCAGGTTTTTAACACCGGAACCTGTAGCGGATTCTGTAACATTCATATACAAAGCATTATACCCTGCAGTGCTTGATGTATTTATTACCGGACTCAGATCCACAAAAGACTTTACTCCGCCGGTTCCTACAAGTGTTCCTGTAAAACTTTGATTGGAAAAACTGCCACCGGAGGAAGGAATTGTTCCTCCAGCAAAAGTCATTCCCAGACTACTAAATGATATGGCCGATATTCCACCTGTATCAGCTGATACGGCCGATATTTTAAAAGTATTCTCGCCAGTAAGGAAACCAATAGAAGCTGTGGTACCCCCACCAGCTGCTTGATAGAACTTAAGCCCGATTGCTGCCCCAAGTGCCGCTGTCCTGTGTAACGCAATACTGCCGCCATCTACTCTTAGTTTATCTGTGCCAGTGTTATAGGCATAAAAAGTTGTTCCAATTCCAAGTGTATCAACTACCGGGCTTCTTGGCGTTAAATACACCATTGCCCTGCCAATTGTCATAGGCACGTCATAATGGCTTGGCGTGCCTTGTGTTACTCCTGCGCCTGCCGAGCCATAAATTATCCAATATTGGTTTTGGCTTATTGGAACCAGTGTTCCCACCTGCGGTATATAACCCCAGTTTGCCGCAGTATATACTAAATTATTTACATCTGCTATAAGCGCCAGAGAAGGATTTAATGTCCATGTAATTCCGTCAAGAGACCAAGCCAGCTGAACTCCGCCTCCGCTGTCACCGCCAGTGCCATTGGGGTCTGGATTATAATGCCAACCCAAAAATCCTCCATTAACTTTTAACACGGTGATGTTCCAGGGGTTGGCGTAGTTTGCCCCGCCTGTGCCTGTGTAATATAAGCCGTTTTGAGTGCATTGCGTAGGAGATGACCATGTCCCGGTCATAGTATCTGCTGTACGCGTCCATAAAGTATTTGGAGTTGGATTCGGCCCGGTTACAACATACCATACCCTGTACTTATTTAAATCCGCATCCCAGATAAAATAAGGGGCGCGCAGATTTGCTTTGTCTGACCAGTCTGACATTACGTCCACAGCAGAGCTCCAAGTAATACCGTCTGAAGAAGTCTGCATTTGTATTGTAGATATGCCTCCGCCCGGAGCATAATGATATGTCAGATATAATTTATTATCATTCCCCAGCATCAAACCAACATCATATATGTCTGCGCTTGAAGTTACTGGATTTGTTAATCCGGGCGGAACATCCCAATCTTTCAAATCATTGCTTACTAAAATTTCCGGATATGTTGGGTAGCGTTCTTGATAGTGGGTCATAAACGCCATCCAATATCTATACCCGTTCCATGCCGAAGGAAAAGACACAATCATTGGCTGATAACCCGTGTTTAATCCGTCGCTTGAAGGCAAATCAAGGTCGGGCGTGTATGTTTTCGCGGTTCCGCTGGTCGCGCCCGCTACTCCAACCCCTTTTATCCCATCGTCTTGCAAAGTAGCCACGCCTCCTGCCACGGCTGTAATTACATATCTGCCTTGATAAAAATTTGTCCCGGCTGATACAACCAGCCATCTGCCGACATCAGCTGCGGCAAAACCTGCACTGCTGTTTATCGTTGCGCTGGAAACGTGCGTAGAGTCAACAACCACTAAATCCGTACAGCTTGAAACAAGAGTTAATTCATAATTTTTAACAAGGGATTGCGTCACATCAATCGGCGTGAAATTAGGAGTTGCAAGAGAGCCGACAATATCTCCCCTGCTATCAAGCATGGCGCCTGTTGAAGGAGATAAATAATCTGTGCCGTCTAAAGCCGCTGCAAGAACTCCGGCGGTAGATTTTATCAAGCCCGAGGAGCCAGTCAAAGTTATGGCGCCGAAAGTGCCCGTGCCCGTTGTGGTAAATCCGCCTCCGGTTATTGTGCCAGAAAAAGTTGCTGCCACTCCGGCCGTGATGGAACCCGATGCAATTGAAAGCGTGCCGTCCGTTATTGTCCCCCCTCGGACGGTGTTTGTAGTCGTAAAAGTTCCTGTGCCAGAAAAATTATTTGAACCGAAAGAATAAACAGCCGGAGCCGTAACCGTGCAATCAGACGAACTAAGGTCGCAGGTGGGGTTTATTGTGTCTCCGGGGCTGTATAGAGCTGTCGCAAAAACAAAAACGCCAGAGGAAAAAATCCCGGCGAAAATCAAGCCGACTAAAATACCAGACCACATTTGCAAAAAAGTTCTTTTTTTGTTTTTGGCCATCTTAATTCAACTAAAAATTTATTTAATTATAGCAAAAAAAACACGTCAATGCTATATGAATAACTAAAAATATTTTATCTTCTTGCTTTTATTGATTGCAAAATGCCGAGGGCAACGAAGTTGCCTATTAAGCCCGACCCTCCATAGCTTATAAACGGCAGGTAAATGCCAACTACCGGAAGCATAGATAAATTCATTCCAATGTTAATGAAAAACTGCACAATCAAAATAATGGCAAAACCAGAAGCAAAAAGACGCGGAAAGTTAGACTCAGAGTCAATGGCAATTTTTAAGACCCGCCAAACAAGATTTAAATAAAGAATAAAAAGTATGAAAATACCGATTAATCCCCACTCTTCGGCAATGGCAGAAATTATAAAATCGGTATGGGGCTCTGGCAAAAACCCATACTGCACCTGAGAGCCCTTTGCCAGGCCCTCTCCCAGAATTCCTCCGGCCCCCACAGCAATTTTGGCCTGTGTTTGAGACCACGACCCTCCCAAAGGGTCATAAGGAAATATAAAAGAAACAACTCTTTCTCTCTGGTAATCTTTCAATAAAAATTGCCATGAAAAACCGGCGATTATGGCAAAGCAAAGCAAAAGTATTAAAAAATGATTTACTTTAATGCCGGAAATCAGCAATACTCCAAGCCACATTAAAACTAAAACCATAACTCCTCCCAAATCAGGTTTTATAAAAACCAGCACTGCCGGAAAAAAAACATACAGCCCGGAAAACACAATGTGGCGGAATTTATACATTTCAACGTGCCTCATTGAAAAGTATTTTGCCAGCAAAACCAAAAGCACAATTTTTGTGGGTTCTATGGGGTCTAAAGAAAGCAACCCTATTTTATACCAGCCCTTTGTGCCCCGAATATCTGGGGCAAAAAAATGAAGGCCCAGAAGCAAAAACAAACAAATTACGTAAAAAGCCAAAATTAAATAAGAATTGTTTCGTAAAGTTCTGTAATCCAAAAGGGAAATTGCAAACATTAAGACAATTCCCACAGCAAAAAAAATAACCTGCTTTTCCAGATTTAAAAAATCTCCTTTCGCCACAGACGAGCTGTAAATTGAGGCAATTCCAAACAAAGTAATCAAAACCGCAGAAACTACCAGCCCCCAATCCAGCTTTTTAAAATGGCCTGTTAAAGCACCCATATTAAAATATCTCCAAAAATTCTTTTTCGGACAAAGTTTTTACGCCGAGTTTTTTTGCTTTTTCGGCTTTGCTTCCCGGTTCTGTGCCTTGCACAACAAAATCAGTTTTTGAAGACACAGACTCTGAAACATTTCCGCCCAGCTCTCTTATTTTTGCCCTTGCCTGGTCTCTGCTCATTGATTCTAGGCTGCCGGTTAAAACAAACGTCTTTCCGGCCAGCTTAGAGCTTTTAGCTTTTAGCCTATAGTTTGTTATTTTTACTTTCTTTTCTAATCTCTCAACAAATCTTAAATTACCCTTGTCCAAAAACCACTCATAAACAGATCTGGCAACAACGGGGCCAATATCTAAAATTTCTTCAAAATTTTCCAGTTTTGCGTTTTTTATTTTTTCTAATGAACCAAATTTTTCAGCCAAATCGATTGCTGTTTCTTCTCCAATATTTCTAATTCCCAGGGCGTAAATAAATTTTGATAAGGCTATTTCTTTTTTATCCTGAATTGATTTTATTAAATTTTCAGCGGATTTTTCTCCAAATCTTTCTAGGACAGCAACGTCTTCTTCTTTTAAATCAAATATATCGCTTGGGTCTTGAGCCAGGCCCTCGTCAATTAATCTGTCAATGATTTTCGGCCCCAGGCCATCTATGTTAAAAGCAGTGCGCGAAACAAAATGATAAAAATTCCTTCTTTGCTTTGCAAAACACTTTGGATTCGGGCAGCGCAAAAGCACCTCTGTTTCTGTTTTTTCAAGTTTCGTTCCGCAAGACGGGCACTTTTCAGGCATGTAAAAATTCTTTTCTTTGCCTGTGCGCAATTCTGGCAAAACTAAAACAATTTCAGGAATTACATCTCCCGCCCTGCCAACAATTACCGTGTCGCCAATTTTTAAACCCAATCTTTTTATTTCATCTTCGTTGTGCAAAGTGGCGCGGGTTATTGTAATTCCCGTTACTTGCACGGGCTCTAAAACAGCCACAGGAGTCATTGCCCCGGTTCTGCCCACCTGGACCTTAACATCTAAAACTTTTGTTGTGCTTTGAGCTTGTGGAAACTTAAAAGCAATTGCTCCCCTTGGCGCTTTGCCCACAACCCCCAATTTTTCAAAAATTTCGTTATTGTTTATTATCACCACTATGCCGTCAATTTCATAATCTAATTTTTCTCTGGCCTTTTTCCAATGCTCGCGAAAAGAAATCATCTCGTCAAAACTCTTACAGTACTTGTTATTCTTGTTTGTTTTAAATCCTAAGTTTTTTAAAATCTTATGAATTTCCTCATGGGTTTTCTGGCCAAAATCGGTTTTTAAATCATAAATAAAAGAGTCCAAACGCCTTAAAGCCGTAATTTTTGGATCTAACTGCCTCACAGAGCCGGCAGCAACATTTCTTGGATTTGCATACAGGGGCAGTCCTTTCTCTTTCTGTAATTTATTCATTTTCTCAAATTCTTTTTTTGTAATAAAAACTTCACCCCTGACAATAATTTCCCTCTTGTCATCAATTTTTAAAGGGACTGCTTCAACTGTTTTTAAATTTTGCGTTATGTCTTCACCAATGTTTCCATCGCCTCTTGTTGAACCTGTTTTTAAAGTTCCGTTTTCGTAAATCAACTCAATTGCCAAACCGTCAATTTTTAACTCGCAATAATAATCTATTTTTCCGCCGGCTGGCGGATTTTTCTCTTTTGCGATTAATTTTAAAATCCTATCCTTCCAATCTTCCATATCCTCTTTTGAAAAAGCGTCATTGAAGGAAAGCATTTTCTGGGGATGAATAAATTTTTTAAAGGCTTTCAGCGGGCTGCCGCCCATTCTTTGGGTTGGCGAGTCTTCAGTTATTAGGTCAGGATATTGCTGCTCTAAATCAAAAAGCTCTTTTTTTAAGGAGTCTAAAGCCGCATCAGAAATTTCCTGACGGTCTTCTACGTGGTACAAATGCCTGTGATGATTTATGGTTTTTTTAAGTTTTTCTATGCGCTCCTTTGCCTGTTGTTTATTCATTTTTATTGGCTTATAAAGCTGCTGAATACCTCTATTGCCCTGTTTATATTTTTATAAGTGCCTGTAGCTTTGACAAAAAAATCGGTAAGGTTTCCGTTGGGTGTGACTGACGCCTCTTTTAAATAATACTGCCTCTGCGCATCGTTGTCCATAACAGTGTAAAAAGAAATTTTGCAGTCTGAACAGTGGGCGGCATCGCATATTGTTCCAACGGGTGCATCATCGTTTTTCGATAAATCGCATGGGCTGCAATAGAGACTTGTGTCGGCATTGCCAGTTTCCCGGCAAGAAGGACCATTGGGTTGGACTCCTCCCAAGTCCGATTTGTCGCACATATAACACAGGCCTCTTGTCCCGTTGTAAGTCACCTGCCTGTCGTAATACAGCACTTTTTCCACCCCGCTTTCGGCTGCATAATAAGCCGACACAGAGTAGCTCATGTTCCTTATAATTTTAATCTCGCTGTACAAAATTGTGCTGATGCCCAAGACAATGGCAAGCAATATTGTCAGGATAAAAAATGTAATTATGAGCGAAACCCCTTCCTCTGAATTGTAAAATGAAAATTTATGGAACATTTAAGTTGCGTTGCGAAATAGTTGTTTGAACTTTTTTTCTCAGCTCAGAGCCCGGGCCCTTTGCCTCAATATCCATTAAAATGGTAATTTTTGTTTGCACTCCTATTGTATCTTTTTCCAGCCCCGCGCTTGAGCCATTGCCGCCGTTAATGCCGAACCTTATGGATTTTACTTCAAACTTATCTGGAGATATCAGCGGCATCGCATCTTCATCGCCTTTTTTCTCTTTTAATACCCCGTCTTCAACAAAAAACTTATAGCAAATTGGCTGCCCGCTGGAATCTGTGTCTGATCCATTATAAAAGGCTAACCCTTGATAATATCCAACCAAAGAATTTGGATCTACGAGCCGATAAGTGTATCCTTTATATGGGGAATCCGAAGCAGCGGAATCCAAACAGTCGCCCGAATTATCCCTGGCCCCCATTCTCAAAGCTTTTGACATATGCTCAATTGCATAACTGGCCTGGTTCAAAAGCTCCTGTTCCTGCAAAATCCTTCTCTGGTGCTGAACTATGGAGATAAATATAGTAATTGCGGTGCTGATGGCAAACAAAAAAACCGCTATAACAACAATCATTTCTATTAAAGTGAACCCTTTTTCGTTTTTCATTTTAGTACCAATTATATAAATACTCCTCAGCACTCACCGTGCCGGTTGAACCGGTGGGATTTAAAATATCGGGTTTTTGCGGCCAAAAAACTTCAACAATAACTTTCATAACTTTGTAATCTAACACTGGCTCATCCGGAATATGCAGAACTTCAATTGTTATTTTCCTTTTGAATTTGGTTTGCGTGTTCGAACCAGGATTGCGAACATAAAACCCAGTGTCGTTGTCTAAATACAGGGCGTTATTGCTGTAACTAACCAATGAATCATCTTTATAATCCGCCTCGCAACCTGTGGCACAATAGTCTGCATTTTTACAGTCTGGCGTTGAGAGAGAGCCTGTATCTGCGAGCCCGCATCGCCAGTCGGGAGAGGGCTTTATCCAATTATTATCTCTTATATTCCTGACTATTTCCATGCCTTCCTGCGCCAAATATCCTGCCGTAAAACTATCTGAGATGTTCGCTGTCAAAACCACTATTGTTGAAAAAGCGTTATACACCCCAAGTACTGCAATAGACAGAAGAAAAATAGTTATAACAACTTCAATTATTGTAAATCCTTTCATTTTATTTTACTTCAATTAAACCCGCCTTATTCACTAATACCGTTTTTCTAATGTCGGGTCGAGTATTTGAAGAAATATTTATGTTTATAATTTTTTGCTCTCGCGCCTGGCCGTCACCAGAACTGTCTTCAGCAAATAATTTTATATTTGGATTCGGGGGGCTAAAATTTATACTTGCCCAATTGGTTCCGACTTCGTTATCAAAACTATCCACGTAGCTAATAGAAGCTATAAGAGCACCCGGAGAATCTTTGCTGAAATAAATCGCCTCTAAAATGCAGTCTTCGTTGGGGTCGGTTTGTTCGCTGCAATCAAAATAAGCATTCCCATAAATACTATCGTTATCAAATTTCTGGTCAGGGTTATTTCCCGAGACAGCCCGGTCAGCATATATTATATACCTTATATCATCATTTCCATGGTCCCTTGCGCTGGCGTAAAAACCGTATCCTTTTATATTCGGTATGTCGAGCGAGAAAACCCCGGACAGGCTCATATCCTGCACTCTTTTTATGTCCTGCGCCATTTTATAAGCAGCTCTTGTAACGGCATACTGCTGTTTTATCCTGGGGAAATCAGATACCAAAATCAGCGAAAACGTAGCGATAATAAAAAGCGCAATGATAATTTCAACAAGGGTTATTCCTTTTTCTTTAATGCTATTCATAGAATCAAACTAAAAATTTTAAATACCAGTTAATTATTGCGTTTCCAAAAAATAAAGCAATAAAAGTTCCTGTAATCAAAAACGGACCGAACGGAATTTCGCTTTTTATCCGCCAGCCGGCGGACTTTCCAAAAATCATCAATATTATTCCTATTATAGCACCCAAAAAGAAAGCTAAAAACAAGCCTGCCAGAATATTTGGAAATCCCAAAATAAGGCCCAATAAAATAGCTAATTTTACATCGCCAAAACCAATCCACCGCCCGCCGGAAATCAGGAAAATAAACAAGAAAAAGCCCGACCCAATGAGCGCGGCAGAAAAATAACCCCCGATTGAAACAGGGCTTAAATTTTGAAAAATACGATAAACGAATGCAATGCCGATGGCGGGGAATAAAATTTTATCTGGAATTATATAGTGCTTTAAATCATAAACAAAAATTATAATTAACACGCTTGAAACATAAAACAGAAACGCTAAATTTAAATATACTGTAAATTTCATACCTGTGAAATTTACAGTACTGCCCTGAGAAATAAAAAAGTAATAAATTAAAAAAAATACTAAGCCAGTTACAGCTTCCACTAGCGGATACTGAATGCTAATTTTTTTGTGGCAATACCTGCATTTTCCGCACAAAAAAATAAAGCTAAAAACAGGGGCTAAATCTTTCCAGCTTAAAACGTGTTTGCAACTAGGGCAAAATGACCGGCCCTGTAACTTCCTCAACAAACTTCGCTCCCCGCCCAAAGCCCGCTTTGCGGGCATTGTGGCGGGCCCGTCAGAATGCCCTGTGGGGCTTTCGTCGGGTAGCCTGTAAATTACGCAATTTAAAAAACTGCCTATGCAAAGGCCGAAAACAAAAATAAGAATGCCGATTAGGTAATCCAAAATCATTAAATCATTTTATCATTTTTTTTCCCAACAAAAAACACCCCGCAAAACAGGGTGTTTTTATGTTGTATTACTGACAAGTAAAAACTCCCGTTGTGCATTTACCGCTCCCTAGCACCCCTTTGTATCCAGTACTGTCAACGCAAAAAGTAGAGGCAACTGTTGATCCTGCAGCCAATGTCTTAGTGGTGCCGCACCAAGCTTGAGAAGCAGTATCTCCTACACACAAGGGCACGCCATAACTTCCAGCAGTTGTGTCAGCCGATCCGTTTGCGCTATCAATTGCTAATGCTATAGGGCCAGTAGCTCCGCAACCCGTTGCAACGTTTGCTGCAAAAGCATATCCGTAATTTCCACTATTTGCATCAAAGTATGTAGCGCCGTTTGTTAGCAGGGTTGACATATTTCCTTGGATGGCCGCATTTTTACCTTTGGCAATATACTGTGTGACGTTGACTAACACGATTGCCGCCAAAACCGCGATAATGGCGATAACAACGATTAATTCAATGATTGTAAAACCTTTTGATTTATTCATTTATTTGTTTTTTGTTTTGCTTAATTTTAATGCATTAAAATTAATTTCTATCCTTATTTCGACCTTTTAATTTTTACCAGAAACTATTTATTGTCATTGGCAAGAGATTCTGCTATCGTCGCAATCTGATATATTTATTTCAGATTTATTTCCCAA
>ERZ1292629.3016-Hain-H43-01um-R1-3016-length-13453-cov-5_pt1 | contig 13453 bp, 16 predicted proteins | sample MGYA00564399_ERZ1292629 | MGnify/ENA primary metagenome ERZ1292629 (study PRJEB36523, sample SAMEA6512636) | groundwater metagenome | collected 2019-01-08 | study: AquaDiva: Metagenomics assemblies of 32 groundwater samples | reverse complement strand
AAGGAGGTTCGCCTGGAAATGAAAAAGGTCAACTGGCCCACCAGGCAGGAAACTTTAAAATACACCCTATTGGTTATCGGAGTGTCTTTAGCCATTGCTGCGTTTTTGGGCGGGATAGATTTTATGTTTACCGCAGCATTAAATAAGTTTTTATTGTAAATATGCCAAAACAGCAATCGTCTCAAGAAAGAAAATGGTATGTCATCAGCACTTATTCCGGATACGAAGACGCTGTTTCCGCTAATTTAAAACAGCGGATTGAGTCTTTGGGCATGGAAGATAAAATTTTCAATGTTATTGTGCCGAAAGAAAAAAAGATTAAAATAAAAGATGGGAAAAGAAAAGTGGTGGAAGAGAAGATTTATCCCGGTTATGTGCTGGTAGAAATGATGGTAACCGATGATTCCTGGTATGTTGTCAGAAATACTCCCAATGTTACCGGTTTCGTCGGCGCCGGCACTACTCCGGTACCTGTTTCTCAAGAAGAAATTGACAGTTTAAAAAAGCGCATGGGCGTGGAACAGCCTCAGTTCAAAATCGGGGTGGAAGTGGGGGATTTGGTTAAAATTACCGATGGCCCTTTCAAAGATTTTGACGGCAAGGTTTCCGAGGTTGATCCCGAAAGAGGCAAAGTAAAAGTGTTAGTTAATATGTTTGGTCGAGATACCCCCGTAGAATTAGATTCATTACAAATTAAAAAAATATAATTTATGGCAAAGAAAATAAAAGCAATCGTAAAACTGCAAATTCAGGCAGGAGCTGCGAACCCAGCTCCTCCAATCGGCCCCTCTTTGGCCCAGCACGGAGTTAATATCTCCGAGTTTTGCCAAAAATTCAATGAAGCCACTAAGAAACAAGTCGGTTGGAAATTACCCGTGGAAATCACGGTTTTTGAAGACAGAACTTATGCTTTTGCCTTAAAACAGCCGCCGGCTTCGGAATTATTAAAAAAAGCGGCTGGCATTGAAAAGGGTTCGGGCGTTCCCAATAAAACCAAGGTGGCAAAAATCACCCGGGCCCAATTGCAAAAAATTGCTGAGCAGAAAATGCCGGATATGAACGCCGATTCTCTCGAAGCGGCCATGAAAACCATTGCCGGCACCGCCCGCAACATGGGTATAGAAATCATCGGTTAATAGTGACAAAATGTCGAGTCTATCTAACCCAAAAACAAAAAGATTGAGCTGGGACGAAACTTTTATGAATCTGGTTTCAATTGTCTCTAAAAGGACGGCCTGTAAGTTTCATGAAGCGGGCATAGTGTTTGTGGATAAGAATCATCGGATAATTTCTCTCGGCTATAATGGACCGACAGAGGGTGATTATCATTGTCTGGAAGTCGGCTGCGCTAAGGTTGACGGAGATCCGGAAACAAAAAAATTGCGCCGCTGCCGCGGCGCCCACGCCGAAATAAACGGCATCATAAACGCTCAAGATCCGACAAGATTGCGGGGGGCGACTGCGTATACATTGCTTTTCCCCTGTTATGATTGTATGAAAGCTTTTAATAATGCCGGCATAAAAGAGATTGTCTACGCAAACGAATATAAGCGGATTCAAGCTGGCGGAGAGAAATACGAAGAGGAAGATGAGGCCTGGGAATTAGCTGAAAAAAGAGAGATAAAAATCCGAAAATATGAAGGAAAATTTTTAGGATATGAATAAGCGACATCCGGAATACCAATATCTTGATTTAATGAAAGAGCTGATTGATAAAGGCGCAGAACAAGTTGACGCCGGCACAGGCATTAAAACTTATAGTCTTTTCGGCCGGCAGTTTCGTTTTGACTTATCCGAGGGTTTTCCTTTATTAACTACTAAAAAAGTTTTTTGGAAAGGGTTGCTTTACGAGCTTTATTGGTTTTTGAGTGGCCAGAAAAATATTAAATATCTGGTTGATAACGATGTTCATATTTGGGATGATTATCCTTATCGCATTTATCGTGAAAAAATAGAAGCGGGCAAGGAGCTGGAAATGACTAAAGAAAAATTCATAGAAAAAATCTCAAAAGACAATAATTTTGCCGAAAAATATGGAAATCTGCCAAAAGTTTACGGAGATATGTGGCGCCACTGGCCGGCAAAAGATGGCAGGAATATAGACCAACTTAAGTGGATGGTCCAAACTCTGCGGAAAGATAAAAGCGCCCACAACGCCGTCATCAGCGTTTGGAATCCCGAATATCTTTATGAAATGGCCAAACCCGAAGATGCTTGTCGCTTTCCGATTTGTCATAATATGTTTCAAGTGAACCAGAATAATGGCAAGCTTTCCCTTCAGCTTTACCAGCGTACGGCCGATGTATTTTTAGGAGTGCCTTTCAATATAGCCAGCTATGCTTTACTGACAATAATATTGGCACAGATAACCGGAAACAGGCCAGGAGAGTTTATCCATACTTTCGGTGATATTCATTATTATGAGAATCATTTAGAAGCCGTAAAAGAGCAATTAAAGAGAGAGCCTAGGCCTTTTCCGACTATAAAATTAGACCCAAATGTTAAAGAAATAGACGATTTTAAGCCAGAGAGTGTAGAACTTATCGGTTATAATCCATACCCGCCAATTAAAGCAGATCTTACTCCGGTTGGCGGTATTGTAACTAAAGGCTGGAAAGAATTTGTGCAAAAAGATAAAAAATAAAATATTTTTTAATTATGTTTCTTGGTGCAAAAGAGTTATTACAATTAGTCAAAGAAAGAAAATTAATGGAGGGGCTTTGTGAAAGGGAAATGACGGCTCCCGAAGGTGCTGGTTTTGATATTAGGATAGGGGAGTTGTACAAAATAACGGGAAAGGGTTTTATGGGGGTGGCAGAAAGAGAAACGCCGGGAATGGAGCTTTTGGCAAAATATGAAGAAGGAAAAATTGTCAAAATAACTTTGGAGCCGGAAGTGTATTATTTGATGAAAACAATAGAAAAGGTGAATATGCCTCAGAATCTGTTGGCGATATCTACTCCCAGGTCAACTTTATTCAGGTCCGGAGTTTATATTTTCGGCGGACAAGTTCCTCCGGGGTACTGCGGAGAATTATCAATGGGAATATATAATTTCAGAAAAGAACCCTTTGAGCTGGAAATGGGGGCGAGAGTCCTGCATATTATGTTTTCCGAAGTGAAAGGCGAATCTAATTTGTACCGCGGCCAATGGCAGGGCGGCCGAGTTACCACCGAAAAAAAAGAAAAACAAGTTTAATTTTTTAATGATTATTTCTATTATCGTTGCTATGGGCAATAACCGGGTTATTGGAAAAAACAACAAGCTACCTTGGGATTTGCCGGCTGATATGGATCATTTTAAGAAATTGACATTAGGGAAGCCGGTAATTATGGGCCAGAGAACTTTTGAGTCAATCGGCAAGGCCTTGCCCGGCAGAACCAATATAATTTTAAGCCAAGATAAAAATTTTAAGGCAGAAGACTGTATTGTCGCTTATTCCATAGAAGAGGCGCTGGAAAAAGGGAAATCTTTTCCAGAGGTGATGATTTGCGGGGGAGTATCGGTTTACAAGCAATTTTTGCCCCTGGCTGACAGGATGTATCTGACTTTAATTAAGGACGACTTTGAGGGAGATGCTTTTTTTCCGGAGTTTGACTGGCAGGATTGGCAAGAAGTTGAGAGAGAGGATCGCGATAAATATAGTTTTGTAACTTTAGAAAGGGCGATGAGAAGACCAGCAATGGCTGGCGACTATCGGCAAAAAAGCCGACTTTAAAATTGAGAATAACGGCTCAAAGCAAGAATTTTTGAAACAAGTTGAAAGAGTAATAAAAGATGCCTCTTAACAAAGAGGCATCCCTAAAAATTGCGCTAAGGGCGACAACCGGGCAAAGACGTCTGCCAGTTCTTCCCGTATTTGGATTAGAGGAGATGACTTCTCGAGCTCTTGGCGAGCTTCTTCTATCTCTTCCAATACTTTCTCCACGCAGTATTTAAGAGTGTGGCGTTCGCGAGGATAAATTCCTGTAAGCATTTGTTGGAGGTCGTAAATTGTGCCTTCCTCGGGTACCGGGCCGTCCCAGCGCTTATGGGTGTTGAATTTGACGGTTTCGCATTGGCAGCGTTTTTGCATGCAGTAGGGGCAGAGCCCCGGGTATTTATTGCGGACGGCAAACCCTAGGTCTACTCCCGCAAAAGCGGCGGCAAGGAAAAGCCAGTCGCACAGCAAGATAAAATCGTGTGGCTCGCCAGTAAAAGCTATTTTTTCGTCTCCAAATCTTCGGCGGATCAGTTTTTCCATCTTATTAAGGAGCGACAATGGGCTTTGGCGGCTTCTTCGCGCAGAAGAGAGCAGCCGCGATTGAAACCGGGACGTTGTTTCCATGGCTGTGCCCTCCTTTCACATAGTTCGTGATATAATACTACCACTTTTTATTTTGGCGTCAAGGGGCGACCCTTTTATTTTTTTGAAAAATTAGTATAATTTAAATATGATCAAAAGTTCTTATCCCGGGAGATTCATCGTTTTTGAGGGGATTGATGGATCGGGCCAATCAACGCAGTCAGAGCTTTTGTTTAAATATCTTAAAAGGCAGGGTAAAAAAGTTTATTTAACTTCCGAGCCGAGCCAATCTTTAATCGGAGGATTAGTCAGGTCTCAGCTTCAAAATCACTGGCAGAGCAATCCCAAATGTCTTCAGCTTTTATTTACGGCCGATCGGTCTTTTCATTTGGAAAAAGAAATAATTCCGTTGCTAAAAAAAGGAGTGACGGTAATTTGCACCCGTTATATTCTTTCCACTTTAGCTTACGGGAATATAAATATTAAAGATGGCAAATGGCTGACGGATATCAACAAAAAATTTATCTGGCCGGATGTTACTTTCTTGCTGAAAGTTTCTCCCAAAATCTGTATTCAAAGGATAAAAAAAGAAAGATTTCACAAAGAGTTGTTTGAAAAAGAAGAAAAGCTGGCAAAAGTTTTTAAAAACTATCTAAAATTTTCCAAAGAATTTACGGGAATCCGAATTATCGATGGCGAAAAGCCGATTACAGAAGTTTTTGAGCAAGTTAAAAAATATGTCTGAAAATATAGCAAAAATTGTAGATCAGACGTTTTTGAAAAAAGGGGCAGGGGAGGATGAAATAAAAAAGGTTTGCCAGGAGGCCAAGGAATGTGGATTCCGGGCGCTTTGCATTTATCCGGAACACACTAAATTAACCAAAGAGCTGCTTAAAGATTCTGGCGTGAAAGTAACCACTCTAATAGATGCGCCGACTGGAGCCAGTTCGCATCAAGACAGATTAGAGGCAATAAAAAAATCGAAAAATGATGGTTCTGATGAAATTGAGTTAGTAATGAAAATAGACGATTTTAAGAATAAAAAATACGAAGAGATTTCAGATGACTTGAAAGAACTTTGTAAGATTTTACCGACCAAAGTCATTATTGGCTCGGGCTATTTAACTGATGAGGAAATAAAAAAGGCCTCGGAAATGGTCAAGGATTCTGGCGCGATTTGCGTTAAAACCGCCACGGTTGACGACCCCTTAGATAATTTAGAACTGAAAGAAAAAGCCAAACATATAAAAATTATGCGAGAATCAGCTCCCGGTATTTTAGTTAAGGCCTCGGGCGCTGTCCGCACATTGGCGGATTTAAAGATGATGGTTGACGCCGGCGCGGATATTATCGGCACGAGCTCCGGCGTTGAAATTATTGAGGAATCTAAAAAATAAATGACATACAAACCAACAATAGGTCTTGAGATACACATCGAACTTAATACTAAAAGCAAGATGTTTTGCTCTTGCCGGAACGACCCGGATGAAAAACAGCCGAATATCAACATTTGTCCGGTCTGCACAGCCCAGCCCGGAACTTTGCCCGTTATCAACGAAGAAGGGGTTCTAAAAGCAATAAAAACTGGCCTAGCTTTAAATTGCCAGATTCCGGAATATTCTAAATTTGACCGGAAGAATTATTTTTATCCCGATTTGCCAAAGGGTTATCAAATCAGCCAGCTTTACGAACCATTATGCAGAAACGGATATCTTAAACTAAAAGAAACGGAGTTTCCACTTAGAAACTCCGTTTCTAAGCGCGCTAAGAGTATAAGGATAAGAGAAGTCCACCTAGAAGAAGATACTGGCAGACTAATTCATGAAAAAGACCTGCCTGCCGGCAGGCAAGGTTGCTCGCTGGTTGATTTTAACCGGGCCGGAGTTCCTTTAATGGAATTAGTGACAGAGCCGGATATCGCTTCGGCTAAGGAAGCGAGGCAATTTGCCCAAGATTTGCATCTGATTATGCATTATCTTGATGTTTCCGACGCTGATATGGAAAAAGGACAGATGAGAGTTGAAATTAACTTATCCATTTCAAAAAGTAAGGAATTAGGTACTAAGACAGAAATTAAAAATTTAAATTCTTTTCGTTCAGTAGAGCGAGCAGCTGATTATGAAATTAAAAGGCAGACGGAATTATTGGATAAAGGAGAAAAAATCATTCAGGAAACTCGCGGCTGGGATGATCTAAAAGGGATAACGGTTAGCCAAAGGGAAAAAGAGTCAGCGCATGATTACCGATATTTCCCTGAGCCAGATTTGCCGCCTTTGCATTTTACAGCAGATTTTATTGATAAGATTAGGTCAGAAATTCCCGAATTACCCCGACAAAGAAAAGAAAGATTTATCAAAGATTACGGGTTAGACGAGAAAAATGTCGATGTTCTGGTTTACGATAAAAACTTAGGAGAGTATTTTGAAACAGTTGCTAAGGGCTTATCTTTTGATTTAATTAAATCAGCGGCAGATTTTTTAATCAACGCTGAAGTAAAAAACTATAATATCTCGCCTGAAAATTTTTCACAGATGATAACTTTGATAAAAGACGGAAAAATATCTAAAACGACAGCCAAAGAAATTTTGCCCGAAATAACAACAAAACAGCCCTCGGAAGTTATAAAAGAGAGAGGATTGGAGCAGATGAGCGGCGAAGGAGATTTGGAAAAAATTATTAAAGAAGTTATTTCACAAAATCCAAAAGCAATGGAAGACTATAAAAAAGGCAAAACTAACGTTCTGCAGTTTTTAGCCGGCCAAGTAATGGCCGCAAGCAAAGGACGGGCTAATCCTAAATTAGTGGGAGATATTTTGCAGAAATTTCTTAGTTAATTTTTTTGCTTCTTTTTGAGTTTTTAGCCAAATAATTCTCTTATCTTTTTTGAACCAGGTCATTTGGCGCTTGGCATACTGAATAGTGTGTTGAATAATTAAATCTTTGGGGTTGGGCAGGGACCATTCTTGATAACCGATTATCGGCACAAGAAATTTTCTTGCTTCTTTTTCCAATCCAAGCTTAATCATTTTTTCTACTCTTTGCCCGATTCTCGCTTTAAGTTCATTTTTGGGTAGCCTTAATCCAACCATTAATACCGGATAAGGCAGAGGGTTTTTCTTTAATTCGGGAATTGGTTTTCCTGTTTTCATCACGATTTCTATGGCCCTAATTAATCTTCTGGGATTATTTCTATCTATTATTTTCGCCCTTTCTGGGTCAATTTTTTTTAATTTTCTAAATAATTCTTTAATGTTTAATTTATTGAGGTTGAACCTCAATAGTTGATCGGGTTTGACTTCAGGGATGGTAATCCCGTCAATCACTGATTGAATGTAAAAACCGGTACCGCCGCAAAGAATCGGCAATTTTTCTTTCTTAAAAATTTTATTTATAGCCCGAAGGGCTAAATTTCTGTATTGGGTAACAGTAAATCTTCTTTTGGGAGAAACGACATCTATAAGATGATGGGGGATGCCTTCCATTTCTTTTTTAGTTATTTTTCCCGTGCCGATGTCCATACCCTTATAAATTTGGCGCGAATCAGCCGAAATCACCTCGCCATTGAACTTTTTGGCAAGCTTAACGGCTAAATTCGACTTCCCCGAACCCGTCGGTCCTAAAACTACAATAAGTCGTTTAAGATTTTCCATCTTCGTTTTTTTTCTTTTATAGGGATATTATCTTTTAATTTAAAGGCGGCAGTGCCGGTGCGGGAAGAATATTTAGAAATATAGGCCATATCATATTTTATTTCCTTAAAAAGTTTTACCGTATTTTCAAATTGTTTTTTTGTTTCTCCGGGAAAGCCGACGATAATATCCGTGGAAAGATTGATATCGGGGATTTTTTTTCTGATTTTTTTAACTAAATTTTTATATTGTAGAACCGTATATGGCCTATTCATTGCTTTTAAAATTTTATTATCGCCCGATTGCACGGGCAGATTCAAATAGCGGGCTATTTTTTTATGTTTAGCCATGGTGTCAATCAACTCATTGGTAAAATAAGCAGGATGAGGCGACATAAATCTGATTTGGAAATCTCCCGGAATATTACTCGCCATTTTCAGGAGTTTTGCGAAATTTACACCTTCTGAATTATAATCATTAACGTTCTGGCCCAAAAGCCAAATTTCTTTTAAGTCATTTTTTACGGCATTTTTAATTTCTGTTAATATTTTTTTGTGAGGTCGGCAAATTAAGCGGCCTCGCGTTAATGGTACAACGCAATAGCTGCAGTTATTGTTACAACCGTTAGAAATTGGAATATAAGAAGATGGTCTGTCGCTAAGTAAAGTTTTTTTATTCCAAATTTCATCAAAAATTTTGCGGAATTTTATTTTATCCGATTTAAGGATACATCCAGTTAATACAGTTTTTATTTTTGGATTTTCTGTTTTTAGTTTAATCAGTTTTTGACCGATGCCAAAAACTCTATCTGTCGCCGATTGTCTGACCGAGCACATATTAACCACAATAAAATCGGCTTCATTTATTGTTGAAGCCGCAGAATAACCTTTTTTTTCCAAGACTGAAGAAATTCGTTTGGAATCAGACTCATTCATTTGGCAGCCATATGTAATAATCCAGTATTTTCGCCTATCGTATTTCATCTTTTTTTTCTTTGATAAAATAACGCCATTGTTCCAAGAGTTCAGTAAAGAGATGAAACGGCATATCAATTAAAGCCGTGATCATAACCATAACTATATTGAATCTCGTCCATTGCCCGGAGAGCCATTGCCCTAAACGTAAAAATGGCAAAGAAAAAGAATCAAATAAAAAAGAAAATAATCCGCCCCTTTCTTCTTCAACAGAGAGCTCCTTAGCTCTCTCTCTGATTTTTGCTCCGGCAAAAAAGATAAGAGAGAAGAAGATGATAAATATTATTTTAGACATCAATCCAAAACTTAATTTATCCATAGACCATAAAATAAATTTGAAAGATATAAAGAAAGTAATAAGATAGACAATAAAGATCATTGCGCTTAAAAGAAATCCCCGTTTTTTGGAAGTGTAAATTTTATAATTATCTTTTTTTTCTGTTGTAAAAATTATTTTGGTAGTTTCCATTATTACTTTTTCTAAATTGCTTTTCTTCGGGGGCTTGATGCTAAGAACCATAGCAAACATTAAAAAAGGAGGGATAATGATACTTAATCCTAGAGCTTGCAAATTAAGCTGGTGATGCAAAATATATATATCAACGGGAATTTCGGCGATGAATGCCAGCACCATTTTAGTCAGAAAAATTGAAATAGTGCTGAAAATAGCTGCTTTTTTTAATCGGGAGCTTAATTTATGCAATCTTTTGGAATAAGTTTCTTTTATCGCGCCCTCCAGAGTTCCGGTATTCAAAATCATTTCCTGCGCTTTTTGAGGGTCGACAGAAAGGACATCGCCCAAAATTAAATATGGAGTATCATATCTTTCTAAAATCTTATAGAATTTTCCGGCCAAAGGGTGGGTGAGGTCTTTTTCAATAGTCTTCCAGATTGAATAGATATTTTGGCTGATTTCTTCAAGTCGGGCAGAGGGCAAATTAAGCCATTCGGGATACCTTTCTTTCAGAAGCCGGTAGCTAATAAAGGCCTTGTCCAGTTTAAACAGGGCTTGTTGGACGCCGATTGAAATTTGAGTATTTTTTTCGCTGTCTATCATGCCGGCCGGGGCAATTATTTTTTCCCGCATTGATTCTTCCATAAATTCAATCAAAGCCCGTTCTCGGCGGTTGGGCTCTAAAATTTCTTCCACTTCGCAAGCTGCCAAAGAAAGCAGCCAGTCATAAAGCTGAAATTTTATTTTTTCTCCGCTAATGGCGTGGCTCTTCTGAAGAATAAAAATATATTTATCAAGAATCCGTTGGACATCTTGAATTTTCGTTTCTTCTATTCGGTCATTTGGAAAATATCCTCCGCGAATTAGTTCTAAAACAAAAGATTCGGCTAAATTTTCGCCGGTTTTTGTCAAAAACAGCCTTCTTTTCAAAATTCTTTCTATCCCGGCTCTTCTGAATAAATGTTCTTCCCGCCAATCAATCACTCCTCGGATTTTTTCGTAAAAAACCGCCACTTTTGAGGCAACTTCGTCCACATGAATAACCGCCGTTCCTTGTTTGGCCGGTTCCAGACCCCTTTGCCAGGCTTGGTAGCGCTGGATTAATTTTTGCGTTTGTTGAGATATAATCATGCTTCTAGCTTAACTTTTTTTATGAATTTGCTCAATTTCATTGCTCCTAAGTCACCCTTTCCTCTCTGTCTTACGCTAATGGACTTTGCCTTAACTTCTTTATCGCCGATAATCAAAATATAGGGAATTTTTTGCATTTCAGCTTCTCGAATGCGTTTGCCGAGAGTCATATCTTCTTTGGCAATTTCCGCCCTTATGCTAATTTCTTCCAATTGTTTCAAAATATCTTTGGCGTATTTTGATTGCGATTTTCCGATATTAATTATTTCCACCTGAACAGGGGACAGCCAAAAAGGAAGATCGCCGTTTAAATGTTCAATTAATATCCCGATAAATCTTTCAAATGATCCGAAAATAGCGGCGTGGATCATGACCGGTTTTTCCCTGTCTCCTTTCTCGTTCGTATATTCTAAATTAAATCTTTGCGGCAGTTGAAAGTCCAGCTGAATAGTAGCTAACTGCCACGATCTTCCGATAGCGTCTTTTATATTTATATCAATTTTTGGTCCGTAAAAAGCTCCGTCTTTTTCTTTGACTCCATAAATTATTTTTTCTTTTTTGAGGGCGTTTTTGAGATTTTCTTCCGCTTTATTCCAAATAGGTATTTCTCCCATAAAGTCGTCGGGGCGAGTAGAGAAAAAGAATTCAGGCTTGATTTTGAATGCCCGATAGTATTCTTTCACCATTTTCAAAAGAGTGGAAATTTCTTTTTCTACCTGGTCTTTGGTGGCAAATATATGAGCATCATCTTGAGTGATAGCCCTAACTCTGAATAGGCCGTTGAGCTCGCCGGATTTTTCATTCCTCATAACCCTGCCAATTTCGGTGTATCTGATTGGGAGTTCTTTATACGATCGCGGTTTGGTCTGATAGATTTTAATATTAAACGGGCAATCCATCGGTTTGAGGCAGTAGGTTTCTTTTTCAACATCAAAATAAAACATATTGTCTTTATAATGATCCCAATGCCCGGATGTATCCCATAAAATTTTCTTGGCAAGCTGGGGAGTTTGGATTTCTTTAGAGCCGTATTTTTTTCTTAAATTTTTTCCAAATTTTTCCAGTTCATTCCAAAGAATCATCCCTTTCGGATGCCAAAATGCCATTCCTGGGGCTTCGGGATGAAAGCTGAATAAATCTAATTTCTCGCCAATTTTTTTATGATCTCGTTTTCCGGCTTCTTCTTGGAGCTTGATATATTTTTCCAGTTCTTTTTTTGTTGTAAAAGCCACGCCGTAAATTCTTGTCAGCATTTTATTTTTTTCTGAACCCCGCCAGTAAGCCCCGGCAAGTTTAGTCAGCTTAAATCCGTCAAACGGGATTTCCTTTGTTGAGTCAATGTGAGGGCCCTTGCATAAGTCCGTAAATTCGCCACTTCGGTAAACATACAGAGGCCCGTTCTCTGTATCTTTTATAAGTTCAAGTTTATATGGCTGGTTTTTAAATAAAATATCTGCCTTATCTTTGGTAATTTCCTTTCTTTCAAAAGTGATGTTTTGCCGTAGTAACTCTCGCATTTTCTTTTCAATTTTTAGCAGGTCGCTTTCGGAAATAGGGAAGGGAAAGTCAAAATCATAATAGAAGCCGTTTTCAACCGCCGGGCCAATGCCAAACTTGGCCGCAGGCCAAAGGTCCTGAACCGCATAAGCTAAAATATGCGCTAACGAATGTCTAATTGTTTCAAGCTTGCCCTGAGCCTGTCGAAGGGTTTCCATTTCATTATAATAGCATAAAACCAGCGATTATTGAATATAGGGAAATAGTGCTGAAAATACTTGACAAGTTCAAAGCAGCATGCTATACTATTAGTATTCCTCGCTTGAGAATCAAGTATTCTCACCGAGGAGAAAAGTAATTTCTGAAGTGCGAACATTTCTTGGAGAAAATTTTCCCTGCCTGCCGGTAGGCAGGACGGTAGCGAAGTGGCCTTTCGGGCTTTATGTCAAAGAAAGGCCACCTCGCTGCCGCGAATTACAGCGGCAAGGAATGATAGAAAAATAAAGAAAGGAGGTGAATAAGTGGAAAAATTTATTGTTTTCCTGGGTGGGAATGCCCAATTGGTAATTGCCACCCCGGGGCCTAAAGCCTCCCCCCACCTTTTGGTGGCGGAGGAGAATCTCCCGGAAGAGGCGGAGAAGTTCCTCCTCAAAGACCCCAACCAGATTGTTGAGGTCTGGGTGGAAGGGAAGGAGGGGGAAAATCTGCTTCGGGCGATCCATGAAGGGGTCAGAGACCCCTCGGTGCGGGAGCGGGTTCTCCTTGGTTATCACGAGCCCCCTCCGTTTAATACTTGGGTGAAGACGGAGAAGGGCTGGAAGTTTCCACCGGGGTGGTGGGAAAAAAGGAGGTGAATAAGTGGCGGCAGATGCGTTTGCGCATTCTGCCGCCACTCTTAATTTGAGCTTTAGTTTCGTTTTGCTTCCAACATGCTTACTCTTCTTTCTAAGATAACGAATTCGTCGCGGCCTACTTTTTGTTTTAAATCATTTTTTATAATTCCCATATCAAGCTTGATAACTTCAACATCATCTTTTATCTCGCTAATATTTTCCTTAACGGTTTTCATATCTTCTTGAATTGCAGTGATTTGTTCGCTATTTGTGGCCACTTGTTCGGAGATGCCCGCCATTTTTCCATCTAAATCTTCTTTTACAACATCAAAATGCCGATTTGTTTCTTCGAACTTTTTATTCAGGTATTCTTTTTGGTTTTCTAAAATTTGTTTAATATCTTCCATATATTTATTATAGTTTGTCAAAACCCAATGTCAAACATGGAAATCAGCTTTCGATAATCTCTTCTATCGATTCGCAGATGACTTTGGGCGTGTTAGTCAACTATTGAGGTTGAACCTCCATAGTTAAAATTTTTTGCAGTAGCGAAGTGGCCTTTCGGGCTTTATGTCAAAGAGAGGCCACCTCGTTGCCGCGAAAGATTTTTTAAGGAGGAGTTATGAGAAGGAGATGGGTAGCGTTCCTTC
>ERZ1292629.3014-Hain-H43-01um-R1-3014-length-13458-cov-6_pt1 | contig 13458 bp, 16 predicted proteins | sample MGYA00564399_ERZ1292629 | MGnify/ENA primary metagenome ERZ1292629 (study PRJEB36523, sample SAMEA6512636) | groundwater metagenome | collected 2019-01-08 | study: AquaDiva: Metagenomics assemblies of 32 groundwater samples | reverse complement strand
AATTATGCTTAATCCCTCTTTGCTGACTTTAAGCCTTACCTCCAGCACTAACTCAGAGATTATTCCAATAATCTCTGAAAATAATTTCGGATGTTCCAGTTTTAATAGCATGTTAATAACTCATTATAATTTACTTCCTTTTTACCTCTTTCATTAAAAAACAGCAACACCTTTTAAAGATTGTTATAGTAAATTACCTATTATGTTTTGGTAATGTAATGAAATGGGAAATGTTGATGAAGGGATTAAGATATAGATGAGAGCAGTTATAATCTCACTTGATAAACAGATGAAACATCTCATAAGTTATTGATGATACCAATAATATCATTAATATAAAAAACTGATGAGTTGTTTAGTTAGTTGATTAAGATGTTTATAAAAAACTAAAAACAACAGAAGCCATAACTTATCAAATTTATTTATTACTATAATTAAATAAAAATTTGGTTAAATGAAATTTCCAAATTTTTTCCCTCTTTTTCATTACATAGTAACAAGACAAGAATTATAAAACATAAATTCATTCTAATCCTACCTCTAGAAGGATTAACAATGGAAACTAATTCTGCACCTAATGAGAAATCAAATGAAAAATCAAATCCTCCAGAAAGAAGTTTTAAAGAGCAAAGAATAAGGGAGATAACTCTGATTTATTATTCAAGAGCAGATGTGAGAAAAGCTTTGTTTGAATTTTCAAAAAACAGGGAATGCATCCCAAGATATTTTGAGGGTTTTGGAAAACGTCCGGATAATTTTCAATATGAAAATGATATTTTTGAGCAGGTTAAAAAAGGAGCAACTTCCTTTCATTGTTCAGAAGAATTATGGAAAGACCTTCTGGAAATATCAACAGAGCTTTCAAGAAAAGAGTTTGATGATATAAGGATTGGATGGGATTTATTATTGGATGTTGATTCTCCTTATCTTGAATACAGCAAGATTTATGCTGAACTAATTGTTGATGCATTAAAACTTCATGGGGTAGAAAATGTGGGTGTCAAATTTTCAGGAAGCAAAGGGCTGCATATTATTATTCCTTGGAAAGCATTTCCAAAAGAGATTTACAATCAAAAGACAAAAGACATGTTTCCAGAATGGCCAAGAATAATCTGCCAGTATCTTTCAGAAATTATCCAGCCAAAACTTGCTGAAAAAATATTAAAAGATGAAAATTTAAAAGAAATTGCAAAGAAAACCGGAAAAGAAGAAAAGGATTTGATAATAAGAGAGTGTGTCTCCTGCCACAGGCCTGCTTCTACAAAATTTTTAATCTCCTGGTATTGTGATTATTGCAAAAAAGAGCTTACAAATCTTGAAGGAACTTATAATAACAGGAAAAAATCAAGATGCCCTGATTGCAGAAAAGAACTTATTGAAAAAAATAAAAAAGAAATATACTCCTGTGATTTCTGCAATATTGATTCAAGAAAAAATTCAGATTCTTTTGAAGAAAAAGAAAGATTTGCAACAGAAAAATTAATAGATGCTGATTTAATCTTGGTTGCCCCAAGACATTTATTTCGAATGCCATATTCTTTGCATGAAAAAACAGCGCTTTCCTCTATTGTAATAGACAAGAATAAAATAAAGGATTTTCAAATAACAGATGCAAAGCCATTTAAGGCAGAAGTTAAAAATTTTTATCCGAATGCAAAAGAGGAAGAAGCAAAAACTCTTCTTCTTCAGGCTTTGGACTGGAAAGAGCAAAAGGAAAAAATAGAAAAAATATTGGAAAAAAATAAATTTTCAGATTCATCAAATTCTACTCTGAAAAACAAGGCAAAAGGAGATTACAAGCAGGTTTCAATCCCAAATCCAACAGGAGATATTTACCCCCCCTGCATAAAAATAATAATCAATGGAGTAAAGCAGGATGGAAGAAAGCGCTCTCTATTCATATTGATTAATTTCCTTAAATCTTTGGGGATAACAGAACAGGAATTAGAAAAGAGAATTTATGAATGGAATGAAAAAAATGAATTGCCTCTGAAAAAAGGTTATATTCAATCACAATTAATCTGGCATAAAAGAAACAAGGCAAGGCTTCCTCCTAACTGCGCAAATCCTCTTTACAAGGATTTGGGAATCTGCAAGCCAGATGAATTATGCAGGCAGATAAAAAATCCTGTTAACTATGCAATGAAAAGATATTTCAGGAGATGAGAAAAATAATGATATATTTATAAATAAATAATTCTTAATTCTTTTATGGGATGGAAAATATTGCCTATTTGGTTAAAAGGTCTAATAATCTGTTTTATAATTTTTTTTATTGCTACTCTGGTTATCAACTTTAGTATTGAAAACATAAACAAGACTGTAACAGGTCCAAATTTAAATGGTGTTATAGGATATGGTATTATTTTATTGGGGACTTATGCTCTTGTGATTCTAATACTCTTAATATCAATAATTTTGTCATTTATACAGTATAAAAACTATAAAACTCCTCAATTTAAAATGAGTTACATATTTTTTCTTATTATAATTATACTCTTAGTTTTTTTAATTTTCTTTTCCTTAAAATATTTATTTCCAGTAACCTATAAAACAAATGTTAAAGCATGCTTATCATATGCTGATAATGGATTACAGAGTGATTGTATTAGAAAAGTTATCTGTCTTAACTATCTTAGAATCAATAATAACCAAAACATAGAAGAATGGAGAGAATGTGAAAATTTGGTTCAAATAGAGGATTTAAATTCTTCATGTTTAATTAGGTCAGTAGATAAGAAAACAACATGTAATTGTTTATTAACAATAATAAATGAAAATGAGAAAAAAAGAGGGGATGAAAATCTTTATACCTCTATTAAAAACTCTTGTTTAAATATTTCCTAAGGATGCAAGGTAGATGTAATGTCTCCAAAAACAAGATGTGGCTGTTGCTTCAGGTAATATTTCTAATAGAATTTATCAATCAAAATCATAATTTAAAATGCCAATAAAGATAAAAATATCAGTTAAAATTCAGAGGGCTTCACCCCATAAATTTCCTATAGAGTTCTTTAAATATCTTTCTATAAGAGCAGAAAGATTTATAAATAAGACATATTCAATATAGAAAGATATAGAGGAGAAGAAGTCTATAAGAAATCAAGGAACATGAAAAACCAGGAAATAATATATAGAGAATTGCTGTTCAGGGTAATGGAAAGAAAAGAATTTTCTTTTACACAGTCAGAACTTTCAAAAAAACTAGATATTTCATTAAGCATAATTAATTCAGCAATAAAAAGACTTAATAAACTTGGAGCAGTTAAAATCCACCAAAGGAGCTTTAATATTATTGATATTAAAAAAATTCTATATTTATGGGCTTCAATAAGAAATCTTGAAAAAGATACTATCTTTAAGACAAGATTAGAAATTCCAGTTAGAGAAATTGAAAGATTAATGCCAGATATAGTATTTACTGCTTACACATCTTACAAGCTTAAATTCAATGACGCGCCTGCAGATTATTCAGAAATCTATGCATATGCAGATGAAAAACAGCTAGATGCAATTAAAAAAAGAATTTCTAAATTAAAATTATCAGAGAAAAATCCCAATCTTTTTATATTAAAAAAAGATTCGTTAATGGATTTATATAAATCCCTGCCCATTTCACAGCTCTTTGTTGATTTATGGAACTTGAAAGAGTGGTATGCAAAAGAATTTTTAACAGATTTTGAAAGGAGGATATTTGAAAATAAATAATACATAAAAAATATCAGTAATATAAAAATTGATAAGTTGCGCAGATGAGTTGATTAAGCGAGAACTCAGAAGCCATAACTCTTGCTCCCACTAATCTCTCTTAATATATACATTACCAATAAATCATTATAAATATTGGCAAACAATAAAACTATAATTTAAAATGCAATACTGGAACTCTGACCTGACTGAAAAATCCTGGATATTATTGCAGGAACTGCAAAAAAAATACAACTTCATACTCATAGGTGGATGGGCAACCTATCTATGGACAAAACAGCAGAAATCAAAAGATATAGACATAATTGTTGACTTGAAAGAGCTTGAAAAATTAAAGCAGGAAAACTTAATAAAAAATGACAGATTAAAAAAATATGAAATAAAATTTGAAGAAATTGATGTTGATATTTATGTTCCATATTTTTCAAAATTGACAATTCCAATTGAAAAAATAAAAAATTATAATTCCAAACTGCAGGGCTTTAATGTCCTGTCAAAAGAAGCTCTTTTGATTTTAAAACAAGGAGCAGAACTGGATAGGAGAAATTCAATAAAAGGAGAAAAAGACAGGATAGATATTATCTCCTTGTTATTTTTTACAGATTTTGATTATAAAATATATAAATCAATTTTAAAAGAAAACTCAAAGGAATTTTTATTAGATGAATTAATAAAATTAATAAGAAACTTTAATGATTATAATTCATTAAATCTCGCCCCAAACGAATTTAAGAAAATTAAGAAAAAAATCACTAATAGAACTGAAAAAATAAATACTTATCTTTATTGATATGATAGTCTACAATTTTGGATAGTTAGGCAAACAATTTATTAATCGATTTTGCATTTCACTTCCATCTACTGCATCTCATTACTTCCTCAATTTATTATCACACTTACTAAACTCAAAAAATCTTTCTTTAGATTGTGCTTAGAAAGATTTTATTTCATAAACTAGACATAATACTAATAAATAAAAAAGATTTATTCAATAAATTTAAATACTCTTTTATCATTAATTCTTCATGAAAGAAAAAAGAGTATGTGTAATGTTTTTAGTTTTAGCAGTAATGTTCTTATTAGTTCTAGTTTCTGCAGCAGATGATGCAGAAGTTGAAAAATCTTATGCTTGCCTGAAAACTCAGTTAGGAGATAATTGCGGAAATAGCATTAATACAGAGCAGACTTCTTTTAATTTACTGGCAATGGCGTATGATTCAAAAGTTCAGGGAGATTGCAAATCTTCTCTAAAAAACAAAAAAAATAATGATTGCTGGGGGCAAGCTCAAAATAATGCCTGTGATATAAAACCAACAGCGCTGGCAGTTTTTGCACTAAATAGCATAGATGAAAATGTTGATGATTCTGTTAAATGGCTGTTGAGCAAAAAACAATCAAAAACAAGTTTAATCTGGTTTTTAGAAATTGATTCAAGCAATATAACATTATGCACTATAAATGGAGCAAAAATCACAGTTAATGAAAATAAAAAAATATCAGGAGCAGATCCAACAGGACTTAAAAAAGCATATAATAATTATTGGTTTGAGATAACAAACACTGATAGAAATTATACTGTTTCATGCGATAAGGATTTTGTGACAACTCTTCTTTATCAGAAACCAGGCAATCCAGTGTTTTATGTTTCAAGTCAGACACACACTGCTTCTGCAGCAGACTCAACAACAGAGAAAGTAGAATCCTATTGTTTTTCAACATCTTCTCAATGTGATTATGAGGGAAGTTTATGGGCAGCTTTGGCACTTGTTAAAACAGATGAAGATGTTTCACCATATATTCCTTACCTTACTGCAATGTCTGATGAAACAGCAAATAAAAAATACCTTTCTCAGGCTTTCTTATATATGCTGACAAATGCAGATGATTATTATTCTTCAGTATTATCATTGCAAAAAGAAAGCAAATACTGGCTTGTTGATAAAAATAAATTATATGACACTTCTATTGCACTTTTTGCTTTGCAAGGAGCAAATACCAATGAAGTAGACAATGCAAAAAAATATCTATTAACTATAAGGGAAACAACAGGTTGCTGGAATGATAATTACATGTCATTTGTATTATATTCTGCCTGGCCAAAAATTCCAACAACAACTACAACAGGAACAACTATTCCTCAATGTGAAAATTTTGGAGGATATTGCACAGCCCAAGCGCAATGCAATCTAGAAGATCAGCTTGAAAATTATAATTGTTATCTTTCAGGAGATATCTGCTGCAAGACACAACCACAAGAACAAAATTGTTCTGAAAAAAATGGATTTGTATGTTCTTCAGAAGAAAAATGCTCAGGAAGTGAAGTTCAGGCATCAGACACTTATTATTGTTGTCAAGGAGCTTGCCAAAGCACTCAAACTACAGAAAATGATTGTGAAATATCTGGTTATAATTGCAGAGATTCTTGTTTAACTAGTGAACAAGAAAGTTTAATTAATTCTAAATACTGCAGTCTAGGACAATTATGCTGTGCACCTAAACCAGCAAGCTCAAATAAATGGTTATTGATTATACTTCTTATAATCCTAATAATATTAGTTATCATAGCATTTTTCTTCAGAAATCAATTGAAAATCTGGATGTTCAGGGCAAAATCAGGATTTGGTTCTAAAAAAATTCCACCTTCAGGTTCAAGGCCAATGATACAGCCATTCAGGTCGCCAATGTCACGCCCTTCACCTCAATATCTCTACCAGAGAGCAGCTGCTTCTCCAAGAAGGCCTGCAGGAAGAACAGAAAAAGACAAGGACTTTGATGAAACAATGAGGAAATTAAGAGACATGAGCAAGTAAATAAAAATTTTCATTTTATTTATTCTCTCCAACTTTTAATTCAACACCTTTTGCAATTCTAATTCTATCATCACCCGAAGGAGAACCATGGTTTAGTAAGTCTTCTAATTTTTTATAAGCAGTTATATTATATTTACCCCAACCTCTAAATTCATGGATTAAATAATAAGGTAAATTGTTTTGTAAGTCTCCAGAAGCAGTTAGTTTAGCAGTTTTAGTTGTTTCATCTACATCTATTTTAACACCTATTTCCTTTGCAATAATAGTTTTGCTTCTTGTATCTCCTCTAAAAAAACCACTTCTATGCCTTAGATAAAAATTTACTGCATATTCTAATTTAGGAAAAGTTGGAATGCTGCAACAATTCAAACTACCTTCAGCTATAGCAAAGTATTTTTCAGGAAATTGGTTTTCTTCTGTCATTTTATTTTTCTCCATTAGTTTATTACAATCAAGTCACAACAGAGGTATTCTTAATACTTATCTCCCACTTGGTGAGGTGTAAATAGAAAGATTTATAACAATCCAATTAGTAATTAAATTATGAATCAAAAACTACTGGAAGAAATTGGGTTAACAAAAGGGGAAATAACAATTTATCTAACTCTCTTAAAATTAGGAGAAACAACAACAGGAAAGATAATAGATGAAGCTCAAATATCCTCAGGTAAAATATATGAAATATTAGACAAACTAATTAAAAAAGGACTAGTTAGTTTTATTATAAAGGAAAAGACAAAATATTTTTCAGCAGCTTCGCCTAACCGAATACTTGATTTTTTACATGAGAAAGAGAAAGAACTCAAAATAAAAGAACAGGAATTAACAAAAGAGATTCCTTTGCTATTACAATTTCAAAAATCAAAAAAAGAAAATTATGAAACTCATTTGTATAAGGGATTTAAAGGAATTCAAACAGCAATTTTTGAAGTTCTAAATGATTTAACTTCAAAAGATGAAGTTTTAGCTATGGGAATTATTTCTTCAAAAAAAGAACAATTTAATATTCTTTGGCAAAACTGGCACAATCAAAGAATAAAAAAGAAAATAATTTGCAAGGCTATTTTTTCAGACAAAGAAACAGAATATTATAAAACATTTAAAAAAATGCCTAGAACTGAAGTAAAATATCTTCAAGGAATAACCCCTTCTGCAATTGATATAATTGGGAGTAAAGTCTTAATCTTCACCTATGGGGAAGAAATTTCTTGTCTTTCTATAAACAACAAGGAAATAGCAGATTCCTTTAGAACCTTTTTTTCTACATTATGGAAAGTAAGCAAGTAAATATTTATTAAATTTTCTTTATCTCTTCTATTTTATCATTTAATTCTTTACTATAATGTAACAAGGAGAGAATTATTCCTAATATAAATGCTAGAATAAGCCCACCTTTAGTGATATTTTCTGGAATTTTATCACCCAATATAGTTGATATAACTGCAGTTCCTAAAATAATAACAAAGATATTCTGTTTGTTCAAAATATGATTATACTCTAAATCTTTAATATTTTTTTCTTTTTCTCTTTCATCTATCATTTTATTGAACATCCATAAAATAAAAAAATCCAACAAAGGCCAATATTAAACCAATTACAAATGCATTTAATCCCAAATTTTGAATAAATCTAGATAATGGCCCTACAATCATAATTAAAACACCTAAAACAATAAAAAAAACAGACCATGCTCTTTGAGTTCTTTCTTTTCTAAATGGAAATAACACTTTCATTAACCTCTTTTTATTATAATAAAGATGATTTTCATATTTTAAAATCTTTGCTTTTTTGGTAATATCTAATTCTAATAAGTTATGTCATCAGTTCATTCAGCGATTCTGCATATCATAATTATCTCTCACATCTCACTGCCTAATTTTTAATAATCACACCTACCAAACTTTAAATCTTTCCTTTGCGAATGCTGGAAAGATTTATTAATCTTAGTTATTATTCTAAATAATGAAAAAAGAGAAACTATGCATTTTATTCTTAGCCTTATTATTAATTCCAAATATAATTGCTATCGAAATAACCCTCTCAAAAGAATCTTATCAGCCAAGAGAAACCATGCAAGCCCAAATTACAGGAACTTTTATATCTTTAAGCTCTGACAATATTCTTATTTATGAAGGAGACAAAGTTCATTCAGAGCCTGTTATAAAAGCACTAACCAAGCAGAATAATATATACTATTTTTATGCACTTCTCCCAAACAGGGAATCTAATTTTTCTTTGAGAATTGAAAATACAGAATATATTTCTTCAGGAGAAATTAAAACCAGCACAATTATAAAGGATTTTTCAATTAAGAAAACAAATGAATCAGCTCTTTCAATTAATCCCGGATTTATCCTCTCTAACAAGGATTTTTCAATAAAAATAAAACCCCTCTCAAATCAAAAACTTTCAGCAACCCTTGAAGCATCAGGACAAACAAAAAATCTTTCTCTGATTGAAGAAAGAGAAGAGACTCTTAAATTTTCAGTTTCAAATCTTTATTCTAACACAAACCTAAAAATAAATAATTATAATATTCCTGTTTTTATTTTTAAAAAACAGCCAGATTCTAATGTAAATGTTAGTGATATAATAAGATTGGATTTTTCCCCTCCTGAATTAAGAGCAAAAGTCTTATCTGGAGAATCTTATTCTTTTAATATAATTCTTCAAAATTCAGGAAATATAGATTTGTCAAACATAACAATATCAAATAATCTAAATGCAGTTATTTTTCCAGTTTCAATAAAATCATTTAAGGCAGGAAATAGTGTTTATCTTAATATAACTCTTTTAGTTCCTCTGGAATCAAAAGCAAATATTTCTGGTTTTATAATTATAAAATCAGCTGAAAATAATTTTTCAGTTCCAATTATGCTAGAAATAGCAAAAACTCAAAAAGAAGTTAATCTAACCCAAACAGGATTGACAACCAGTCTAAACTGCATAAATATTGGAAAAATTTGCTTAAACACCCAAAAATGCAGCGGAGAACTAACCTCGAGCATAGAAGGCCCTTGCTGCAAAGGAGATTGCACTGAACAAAAGGCAACAAATTACAGTACCATAATTGGAATAATTCTTGTAGTAATAGTTATAGGGCTTCTTGCGTTTGTTTATTTCAAGTCAAAGCAAAAGCAAAAATTAAAATCAACAGATGAAATATATCTGGAAAAGTCAAAAAAGTTTGAAGACAGAATGAGCGGAGAAGAAGTTTCAGGAAGACTTGGAAGGATTTGATGAGATTTTAAAATTTCAAAAAGATCTTGAAACAATGTCTCTTTTAGATGAAATGATTATAATGGGTGGAGCAATAAAAGAACCAGGAAATATTGATAGACTATCTGAATATAATTTTTATTCAGATCCTCATTCAGCAGATTATGTTCTTCAACAAAAAGTAAAGAAAATATTAATTCCTCTTGATGTTACTCATAAAGCAATTTTTACTCCAGAGATGAGAAATTCTATTCAAGACTCAAGAACAGGAAAATTAGTAAAAGCAGTAGTAAAAAAATATCAAGATTTTTATATGAATGTTTCTAAATTTCCAGGAAATCCTCTGCATGACCCACTAGCAATGGCTTATGCAATTAATCCTTCTTTTGTAAAACTAACTCCTATGAATTTAAATGTGGAGATAGAAGGTAAATATACACGAGGAACTTGTGTTCCAGAATTAAGATCTAAAGCAATTGATAAAACAAAACCTAATGCTTATGTGGCAATGGAAGTTGATTCAAAAAGATTTTTAAAATATTTTCTTAAAACTATTTCTTCTTAGTTTTCTTCCCCTCTTTCTTTTTCTTCCTCCTTTTATTTTCCTTGATCTTCTCCTCTTTTTTATTTTCAGCAGAGTTATTTTCAGAATCATCTCCCATTGTAAACGCAATCTTCTGAGGAATTCTGTTTTCCTTAAGACACATTAATTCATTGATTAAATTTTCTCTTTCAACAGAGACTGTTTTTGCAATTTCATCATATTTATGAAGTTTGACAGCAAGTTCTGAAAGAACAGAATTTAGTTGAAAATTGCTTAATTTTAATTCTTCTGGCTGTATTATTTCAATTGTTGATGGAAGCATGTTTAATACAATTGAAAAAAGCAGTCCAACATTGTCAAGAATAACTTCAACCTCTGCAAAAGTAGTAAATAAATCACTTGAATCTTTGTCTTCAAGAAGTTTTGGTTCATGAATAGTTTTGCATACAATCTCAATGCCATTTTTTTCTCTCAATGTTTCAATGAAATCATCCAGTGCTTTTTTAATATATTCAGGAGGCCTTCCAAGTATTTCAAAAATCAGCAAAACCCTTATTTTTTGTGCCATAAAAATATCTGCCAAACCCTATTTTTATATGTTTCTGTTATTAGGGTTATGCAATATAATCTTTATCAATATCATCAATAACTTATGAGATGATTAATCTATTCATTAAGCGAGAACTTCTGATTTACATTTTTTGCCTGTCATCTCCATAACTCATTAGATTTATACATTACCAATACATTATTTATTACCAATATATTTGTATTTCTTTTTAGAAATCACTTGAACGTCCTTATTATAAATATTATCAAGAATATAATAATCAATATAATAAAACCAAATATAAAATATTTAAAAAAATTATTTTGAGAAGAAGTTATGGTATTTGAATTACTTGTGCTGCTTCCTATTTTTATTACCTCTCCTGTGATAGAAGGAGTTTCAGGCTCTGAATCTGTTAAATCTTTATTTTCAGTTAAGGCAGATTCCTGAGCCTTATCTGTTCTTTGAGGCAGTATTTTTATTACATCTTCAAGTTCTAGCTTGACATCAGAACTATAAGCTTTTTTCATAACTAGCTTAATTTTTGCACTCTTATTAAAACTTCTGTAACTTTCAAGTATCCTCAAACTTACATCCTTTGTTTTATTTCCAGGCCCTATGAAAAAACCAGGAACAGCCACTGATGAATAAACCCACTCAGTTCTGTGATAGGTTTCTGAAAGAATCCTATTTTCATTTTCATCCCTGTAAATATAAACCTTAACATCATACTTTGCATTGGATAAATCAAATGCACTGACTTTAATATCAAACTCTTTTCCATTTATTATGTCTTCATCATTCCAGCTGAATTCAATGCTTGGATTTAATTCAGGAAAAGTTTCATTTGTTTTATTATTTTCAGTCACATTTTGAGCAATGCAAATATTTGAAATTAAAGAAATACTAATCAAAAACAGGATAATTACTATATTTAATATATTCAATACAAATACTCTTTTTTTCATAGAAAAGCAAAGTATGCAAACTTTTTAAGCATTATTCAATTTCATCACTATCATTGTCAATATAATTGTCCTTCATATAGTCATCTATAATCTCAGTATCATTTAATGTATTTCCTTTTTCTTTCTTATCTTTTTTAGAATTTTCTTTTAAAAAAAACTGGGAAAATCTTTTTCCTTTCAGCCTTGCTGTTTCTTCATTTATAACCCAGTTCTTTCCGCTATTTTTCATATTTTTTGGATTTAAGAAAAACCAGCCTAATCTGTTAAACCTGACAGCAATTACAGGTTTTAATCCAAAAATATCAGAGAAAATCATAAAACTCTCTATTTGTTCTTTTGTTATGTATTTAACAGGTTTTTTTGAAGACTTTGCTTCAATTGCATATTTTCCATCTCCTTTTTTGCCTGCAATAATATCGCAGTCTGCATTTTCCATTGCACCACTTCCAGCAACCCTGACAGCCCTAAAATGATTCTGAATAAACATATCAAAAACCTCTCTTTCAGCCTTGCTTCCTTTTGCTTTGTTGCTCATGATATCACCTTTACAATCTAATTTTAAACTAGCATGTTTAAAAATATTTATATATGAGGAATAATCGAAAGATTTATAAATAAGATATATCTTATTTATAAGATTAAACTTATTGGGAGGTAAATAAACATGGCAGACAAAATTGAAATGGCAACTGTAAGTTCGCGCGGGCAAATTTGTATCCCTAATGATATCAGAGATGAAATGGGTTTAAAAGAAGGGAGCAAGATTTTATTTGCTTTAACAGGAGATTCTCTTATTATGAAGAAAGTTTCTATGGAAACTTTTGCAGAAATAACAAGACCTTTGAAAGAAGCAATGAAAAAATCAGATTTAAAAGAATCTGATGTGAATGATATTATACATAGATTTAGAGCTGAAAAAAGAGCAAGAAAAGAGAATTCAAAGTGAATTTAATCATTAAATTAGCAAGTAATACTCAAATGAAACTAACTATTGATACAAATGTGCTTATTTCAGGTTCTCTCTGGACAGGAGCTTCTGATAAGATTTTAGAGAAAGTAGAAAATAAAGAAATAGAATTGATTTTATCTAAAGATATAATTGAAGAATTCTCAAAAGTTTTAAATTACGATGAAATTAAAAATAAAATAAGAGATAAAGGGCTTGAAGTTAGAAGAACAGTAGAAAAAATTATCTCTATTTCAAATATGATAGAACCTATAGAAAAATTAAATATTGTCAAAGAAGATAAAGATGATAATATGGTTTTAGAATGTGCAATTGAGGGAAACGTTGATTATATAATAACTAATGACAATCATTTATTGAAATTAAATGAATTTCAAGGAATAAAAATAATAACCCCTCAAGAATTTTTAAGTATATTTAGTAAAATATAAAAATAACTTAATCTTAACAATATAATAAAAAAACAGACATCCTTAATAATAATTTTGGTGATTTCAATTGCAGGAATGCTATTTTCAGGATATCTTTCATACGGAGAATTAATCAGAAAAACCTGCAGTTTGGGAGGATGTTCAAGTCTTGGAGGAATTCCTGTATGTGTTTATGGTTTTATAATGTATCTAATAGTGTTTATAATATTGATGTGCACCCCTTGAAGTAGACAAATAGATAAGTTAAGTTTTGTTAATAAA
>ERZ1292629.3005-Hain-H43-01um-R1-3005-length-13482-cov-10_pt1 | contig 13482 bp, 19 predicted proteins | sample MGYA00564399_ERZ1292629 | MGnify/ENA primary metagenome ERZ1292629 (study PRJEB36523, sample SAMEA6512636) | groundwater metagenome | collected 2019-01-08 | study: AquaDiva: Metagenomics assemblies of 32 groundwater samples | reverse complement strand
CCGACAATTTGGCGCAACGAAAACAGCTTACGGCGAGTTTGGAGAAATTAATCAGCCAATACAGCGAACGAGCGGCGGATTTTAGTTATTTCAGCAAGGCCGTCCCAACGGATCAAGATATTTCCGGTTTATTAGTGAATCTTGAATCACTAGCTTCAGAAAACGGCATAATTTTTTCGGGCGTTAATTTCAAACCGAAAGATTTGAAAGCTTCAGGTATAAAAACATTAACAATGGAAATTAAAATTAAGGGCTCTTATCCGGCTTTTCAGAATTATCTTGGAGCCATGGAAAAAAGTTTGCGTCTTTTTGATGTTGTTAGTGTTTCTTTTAGCGGTATTGCTCCTGGCCAAACCGGTGTCAATGCCGATAATTTGGAGTTTAATTTATCAGTAAATACTTATTACCAATAAATAAATGATAACTATTCCAACGCCGCCGTCCGGCACATTTGGTTCTTATAAAGTCGCGCCGCCCAAAAAAAGCATTTGGCCGTACTTAATCGTTGTTGCCGCTGTCGCCGTTTTGGCCGCGGGCTATTATTTTTTCTTTTACAAAAATATCAATTTGTTTTTGGAGACGCCAGGTATCACGCCAGCTCCGCAGTTGACTTCGTTAGAAATAAAATTGATCAACATGCCGGAACTTTCACTTGAAGTGATGGACAGCGCTTTTTATAAGTCGTTGAAAATCTATGGAGCTCTGCCGGTTGTCGCGGATTCGCTTGGAAGGAACAATCCATTCATCCCTTATTAAACTATGGCCAATGCTCCCGTTGATAAAAACAACAGAATACCGCCTGATGTCCTAGTTTTGATTTCGGAAGAAGCGGCAAGGCACTACAAAATGATCCCCCTGGCCTTGTCGGGTAATGTATTGGATGTCGGATTGGTTGACCCAGACGATGTTAAGGCGCAGGAAGCGCTTAATTTTTTAGCTTCACGAAATGGCCTTGCGGCGCGGGTTTTTAAAATCAGCGAAGATGAATGGTCAAAATTAATAAAACAATATGCCGGTTTGGGGGAGGAAGTAGGCGAAGCGCTTGAAGGTTTAAGAAGTGAATTGGCGCAAGAAAAAGAAAAAGTCGGTATTTCGGAGGCGCTCAAGGGCGAGAAGCAACAAAATGCGCCGATAATCCGGATGGTTGAAACAATTTTGAAACATGGTGTTTCTTCCAAGGCTTCCGATATACACATAGAACCAAATATGAATAAATTGAGAGTCAGATTCCGCCTTGACGGTTCTTTGCAAACAGTGGTGGTTTTACCGGTTGAAATCGCTCCGGCCATTGTTTCGCGCATTAAAATTCTTTCAAATTTACAAATTGACGAAACGCGGCGGCCTCAAGACGGACGTTTTACGGCAAAAATCGGAGAGAAGAAAATTGATTTGAGAGTCGCGGTTTTACCCACGGCCCGGGGCGAAAAGGTGGCTTTGAGAATTTTAGACCCGACCATCGGATTAAAAACTCTGCCGGAATTGGGAATTGTCGGACGGAATTTAGAAGTTGTTGAACGCGGTATAAAAAAGCCGTTCGGGATGGTTTTGATGACCGGGCCGACCGGTTCGGGGAAATCAACGACGATCTATGGTATCTTGCAGATATTGAACACCGATACGGTCAATATAGTCAGTTTGGAAGACCCGGTGGAATATTATATAGACGGCGTTAACCAGTCTCAAATCAGGCCGGAACTTGGGTACACTTTCGCCAACGGCTTGAGGCAGATTTTACGGCAAGATCCGAATATTATCGTGGTCGGCGAAATGCGTGATTCCGAAACGGCCGGACTGGCGGTCCAGTCCGCTCTTACCGGCCACCTTGTTTTATCAACGCTTCATACCAATAATGCCATTGGCGTCATCCCGCGCTTGATAGATATGGGCGTTGAACCGTTTTTGTTGCCGTCGGCTTTGAATGTCGCTTTGGCCCAGCGCTTGGTTAAGCGACTATGCCCTGATTGTAAAAAAGAGGTTGAGCCGCCGGAAGAAATCAGAAAAGTTATTTTCAGCGTCGTTGAGTCAATGCCGGAACAGACGCGGCCGAAAATAAAAAAGGAAAGTTTTAAAATTTTCAAGGCCCGGGGCTGTCCGAAGTGCAATAATAAGGGGACCAAGGGCAGAATCGCGGTTTTTGAAATTTTGGAAATGACGCCGCAACTTGAAGAAATAATCATATCCGAACCGACCGAGTCAAAAATTTTGGAGGAATCCCAAAGACAGGGGATGACGACGATGTTGCAAGACGGAGTTTCCAAGGTATTGGAAGGTATAATCGGTTTTGAAGAATTAATTCAAGTTGTCAGTATTACCAGTAATGAATCTATGAAATAATATGCCAACAACCCAGCAAGAACTTGAAGATTTATTACTAAATACTCTGCAGCTCAATGCTTCAGATTTGCATTTAAGCGTCGGTTATAAACCAATCGTGAGAGTTGACGGAGCGCTTTTACCGCTTAATGAATTTTCAATTTTAACGCCGGAACATGCCGCTGATTTAGCTTTTCAACTTTTAGGCGAAAGAAAAAATGAATTTATTGAGAAAAAAGAATTGGATTTTTCCTATGGTTTTCGCGACAAAGCGCGTTTTCGCATTAATGTTTTTTTTGAAAAAGGATTTATCAGCGTCGCGTTGCGATTAATTCCTTCCAAAATTAAAACTATTGAGGAACTTGGTCTGCCGATAGTGCTTCATCAAGTTTGTAAATTGAAACAAGGATTTGTTTTGATGACGGGTCCGTCCGGACACGGCAAGTCAACAACGTTGGCATCTATAATAGATGACATAAATCATCAGCGGGCCGAGCATATAATTACAATAGAAGACCCGATTGAGTATTTATTTATCGGCGATAAATCTTTGATTAACCAGCGCGAAGTCGGCGGCGACACTCAAAGTTTTCACAATGCCTTAAGTTCAATTCTTCGCGAAGATCCCAATATAATTATGATAGGCGAGATACGCGATCCGGAAACAATCGCCGCGGCCTTAACGGCGGCTGAAACGGGACATTTGGTTTTTTCTTCTCTTCACACAAATAGCGCCAGCCAAACAATTAATAGAATTATTGATATATTTCCCGCCGACCAACAAAATCAAATTCGCTTTCAGCTCGCGAATACTCTTTCGGCGGTGATTTCACAGCGGCTTTTGCCCCGTGTGCGGGGCGGCCGAATTCCGGCCACCGAAATAATGTTTGCCAATAATGCCGTTTCTAATTTAATTCGCGAAAATAAAACGCATCAATTAGACCTTATCATTGAAACATCTCTTGAAAGTGGTATGATTTCATTAAACCGCAGTTTGGCCGAGTTGGTCCGCCGCGGTGAAGTGTTGCCGGAAACTGCGATGGCATATTCTTTAAGCCCTAAGGAATTTCAAACAATAATTCAATAATATATGGCTAAGTTTCAATACACCGCAAGAACTAAAGATGGAAAATTGGAATCCGACGTCGTGGAAGCGCCTTCTGTTGAAGGCGCAATTTCCATTTTGCAGGACCAGCAACTGATTATTACCGACATAAAGCTACACGACGCATCGGAATCTTTTACTTTTGAAAAATTAATTAACAAAATTTTAACGCTTTTAAATCGCGTCAAAAATGAAGAGATAGTTCTTTTCACAAAACAATTAGCGGTTTTAATCCAAGCCAAGGTGCCGCTGGTGCAGTCATTGAGGGTTATGGAGAGACAGGTCGAAAATCCGAACTTTTCCCAGATTATTTCCGAAGTTGCCAACGATGTTGACGCGGGGATGATTTTTTCAAGGGCGCTTGCCAAGCATCCCAAAGTTTTTTCAAACTTTTTCATTCAAATGGTAAGATCGGGCGAAATTTCCGGCCGGCTGGAGGAAACGCTTATATACCTGGCGGATTATATCAATCGCCAATATCTTTTAAATTCCAAAGCCAAGGGCGCGATGATTTATCCCGCTTTTATCGTTGCGGCGTTTTTGGCGGTTGGCGCGGTAATGCTTATTTTTGTTATTCCAAACATTACGGCAATTTTGGTTGAGTCGGGACAAAAGCTGCCGCTTGTCACCCGCATACTTATTGGCTTGGCCAATTTTATGAAAAGTTGGGGCTGGATTCTGTTTATTGTTTTGGGCGGCGTTATTTATTTTGTCGTTATGTCGATCAAAAAATCTCCGGAATGGCGGTATGTTTACGACGGATTTAAACTCCGTTTGCCGATTTTTGGCACGCTCCTTAAAAAAATCTATTTGGCGCGTTTTGCCGAGACGCTATCAACCCTATCTTCGGCCGGCATCGCTATTTCCCAGTCGCTTGAAATAACGGCCGATGTCATCGGCAATGCGGTTTACCGCCAGATTATTATTGAATCAAACGAAGCGGTAAGAAAAGGCGGCAACATCAGCGCGGTTTTTGCCCATTATCCTGAAATTTTACCGATGGTTACTCAAATGATAACTATCGGCGAACAAACGGGAAAACTGGATACAATTTTGAAGCAGGTGGCCACTTTCTTTACCGAAGAAGTCAATCGCGCTTTTGATAATTTAGTTAATCTCATTGAGCCTATTTTAATTGTAGTTTTAGGGGCGGGTGTGGGTATCTTAGTTGCGGCGATTTTGCTTCCGATATATAATTTGGTTAACGCATTTTAATATTAATAATTAATTTTTATAAAATTTATGATTAGGAATAAAAAAGAGAAAGGTTTCACTTTGTTGGAACTTCTCGTGGTTATAGGAATTATCGGTCTTTTGGCTTCCATATTGGTTATTAACTTAACTAGCGCCAGAAGAAGAGCCAGGGACACGAAAAGAGTCGCCGATATTAGAAACATACAAACCGCGACAGAAGATTATTACGGCAAAAACGGCAAATATCCTACTATAATTAGCGATTTAGTAAGCGGCACGCAAATTGCAATTTGGCCGCTTGATCCATTGGCTCCAACAGGCACTTCCTGTTCCGCCAATTCTGACAGTTGCTACTGGTACGCTTATTACACTCCATCCGGCGCTTTGGGGCCTCAGTCGTATCATTTTGGCGCCAGTTTGGAAGACGCCGGCAGCATGCTTTTGAATCAGGACCGCGATTGCAATTCTACCACCGGCAGTGGGTGCCCGTTTGCCAGCGCGTACACAAGTGGATTTAGCGGTGTTGATTCAGCCGGCTGCGGGGGTGTTGCTGTCAGGTATTGTTATGATGTTGCTCAGTAGTTTTGTTTTCGGGCTTGTTTTCGGAAGTTTTTTGAATGTTATAATCTATCGCCTAAAGACCCCGCCAAGGCGGGGTGGAACGGCCAGAGGTATTATCTTTGGTCGTTCTTTCTGTCCGGAATGCAAAGCAAGATTAAAATGGTTCGATTTAATTCCACTGTTGAGTTTCATTTTTCTTCGCGGCCGCTGTCGTTACTGTAATAAAACAATTTCTTGGCAATATCCCATTGTTGAAATTTTAAGCGGATTTATTTGGGTTTTTGTTTGGAGTTTAGGGTTTGAATTTTGGAATTTTATTTACTATATTTTTATTTTTTCCGCCCTTCTCGTTATTGCCGTTTATGACTTCAAATGGAAAATCATTCCCGACAAAATAATTTATCCGGCAATCGCAGTCGCATTGATTTATAATTTCAATGTTTCATCGCTTCTTGTTGCTACTGCCGCCTTTTTGTTCTTTTTCTCGATTTATTTTTTTTCCAATGGCAAAGCAATGGGATTGGGCGATGCAAAACTGGCAATTTTAATAGGACTTTTTTTGAGTCCTGCGGCAGCCTTAATGGCGTTTATCACAGCCTTTGTTATCGGCGCCATATCTGGTATAATACTAATAGTGTTTGGCAAAAAAACACTCAAAAGCCAAATCGCCTTTGGCCCATTTATGGTAATCGGGGCGACAATAGCTTTTTTCTTTTCAGATATTATTATTAAGTTTTTTCAGCCATAGGCTGATTCGCCTTTGGCAAAAATTATGAATAAAAAAGAAGAAATAGTTTTAATGATCACAGCGCTTTTATTAGCAGCTTTAGTCGGCGGCCTTGCCTTTTTGTATTCTGGTGAAGAAAAACAAAATATCATTGGCAAGGCAGAGTTGATGATTGATTTTGGCGATGGCAATAAAAGAGCTTTTGAGGGCGAAATAGTTGAAAATGAAACACCTGTTGACGCCTTAAATCAGGCGTCCAAGATTGGCAATTTTTCGTACAAAATTGACGAAAAAAACAATCTTTCCGCCATAAATAATTTTACGGGCGATAAAGACAAAACGTGGCAGTGGTATTTGAATGATAAAAAAATGGATAGCTTAATTGATGGGATTGTCTTAAAATCAAACGACAAAATTTTGGTTAAATATGAATAAAGGTTTTACCGTTGTGGAAATGTTGGTCGTTTTGTCCATCATTGGCACGATTACCGGGATTGTTGTTTTTAATGTTGGCTCGCAGCAAAGAAATTTAGCATTGTTGCGTTCGGCGCAAAACTTATCTTTAAATTTGCGCCGGGTGGAAAATTTCACGCTTTCTTCAAAAACTTTTAAAACATCAGGCGTTCCTTGCGGCTGGGGGATACATTTTAGCGGAGCCGGTTCAACGAATTATATAATTTTTGCGGATAAGGCTATTAATGCGAATTGTTCGGATAGGGATTTTGCGAGAGCTGTTGATGGCTCTGAAGATTTAGAAAATATTAATATTGACCTGCAAATCACATTCTCAAGCTTAAGTGACGGGCTTTCAGATGTTATTTTTTCTCCCCCGGAGCCGTCGGTCGTTTTTGTCCCCAACCAGACGACGGCCACTATCGTTCTGGTCAATAAAAGTGGAACAACTAAAACGATTAATATTAATAAAGCCGGATTTATCTCCTCACCGTAATGAAACTGAGAAAACTAGATAAAAATAATAGGGGGCTTACTCTGCTTGAGACCATCGTGGCCGTTGGTCTTATTGTTGTGGGGCTTGTTGCCGCTTTGTCTTTAATAACCACATCGCTTTTTTATGTTTCTAATATTTACGATCGTCTTGTGGCGGCTAATTTAACGGCCGAGGGCATTGAAGTGGTGAGAAATATCAGGGACAATAACTGGCTACAGAACCGGGTTTGGAACAGCGGCTTGGCAGATGGCGATTATCAGGCCGCCTATGATTCAATGGCGCTCTCTTCCTATAACGGTTACCCTTTTTTATTAGATTCTGATGGACCTTATAATTATGCTTCGGGCACAGTCACTCCTTATGTCAGAAAAATTTCTATTGCCAATCTCTCAAATTATGAGATTCGGGTCATTGCCACAGTTACTTGGCAAAGAAGGGGGATTACTTATAGCAGTTCGGCGGAAGACCGTTTATTTAACTGGAAATAAAAATGTTTATGCGGAAAAAAAATAATAAAGAATCCGGGCTAACTTTGATAGAAGTAGTAGTTGCTATTGGCATTTTCGGTTTAGTAGTCAGTATGGCCTTTGGAGTTTTTGGTTTAGCATTAACAAGTCAGCGTCGTATTATCGCTCTAAAAAATGTTGAAGATAATGCTAGATTTGCTATTGAATTGATGGCAAGAGAAATAAGGACGGGTAAAGATTTCAGCGGCGGTATCGGCTCGCTTTCTTTTATGAATGCCAAGAGTGAATTGATAGTTTATCGCCTCAATAATAATATTATTGAAAAGTCGTTTGATGGAGGAGCCAGCTATTTGCCGATAACTGGTTCGGAGGCAACAATTGATTATTTGAATTTTTATTTGACGGGCCAAGCGGCAGACGACGGACTACAACCTAGAATTACCATTACAATAGGCGCCACCAGCCAAGTTAGTAATCAAAGCGCCAACTTAAGAATTCAAACGACCATCAGTGAAAGATTTTTGCAAAGCTAAAAATATGAAAAATCCCGCTAAGATAATTAATAAAGAAAAAGGAATAGCTGTTCTTATAACGATGATGATTATTTCCATTGTTATGTTGGTAGCCACTTTAATCGCCAGTGTCGTGTCGGTTCAATTAAAACTGGCGAGCGACATTGGCGATTCAATAACCGCTATTTATGCCGCTGATTCAGGAGTTGAGTATAAACTTTATCAAATTAGAAAAGAGGGAATCCTGGAAAATATGGAATTTTCATTATCTAATGGCGCGACAGTATCAGTAACGGTTTTGAGAGCATTTCCCAATTTGACCATAAAGTCTCTTGGCTCTTATCTCTTGGTCAAGCGACAATTTGAAGCTGATTTTTAACTTTCAATCTGTTATAATAAAAGAAAACAATGAACGATTTAGATTCTAATAAATACATATCTTTAAAAACTGCCGCCGAATTATACGGTTATACCAGAGACCATTTAGGATTGATGATAAGGCAGGGTAAGCTCAATGGGATTAAGTTGGGCAGTTATTACGTCACCACTGGCGAGTGGATGGTTGGTTATGTTAAAAATTTTGCCGCCCTGAATCATCCGACGCTAAAAAATAAACTATCAAACAAGTTTTTGACAAGCGCGTTGTCTTCTAAAAAAACTGCAAAAGAAAAAATTCAAAAATACGATACCGACAACAGTTTGAAAGAAATAATTTTAGAAGAACTGACACGATACGCTAGCCCGTCGCCCAATATCGACGCCGTACCGGTTTTAACATCATCTGACGCGCCGTATGTAATTTTACCTATAAGAAAAATGGAAAATACCGAACGTGAAGAAGTTTTAAGTAAGGTACTATAAGTCTAGTTATCCACAGCGCCCCGTTATGTTACAAGAATTAAAGATCGTGTCAATACCCATTTAGTCGGACAAACAGAATTATGAAAATTTTTATTATTACTATATTTTAACCAATCGATAAATCGCGCTATTTTGGCTTTGTAGTGCATTAATTTTACGATTTAGTTGCATTATTGATATTTTTTAGGTAAGATGAATTATTACTTTTAACGATTTCCCCATGGTAAAAAAATCAAATATTATGAAATATAAAATTGCTGTTTCCGGAGCGGCTGAAACCGACCACTGCGATGCTAACGCTTTGGGTATGGCTTTGGAAATGGGAAAAGAAATTGTCCGTCAAAACGGAGTTGTTGTAACCGGCGCTACGATTGGAATACCACACTGGGCCGCGCGCGGCGCCAAAGAAGAAGGAGGGATCTCAATTGGCCTGTCTCCGGCGGCAACAGAAAAAGCGCATGTTAGATCGTATCGTTTACCTACTGATTATTTTGATTTGATCATTTATACGGGGTTTGATTATTCCGGCCGCAACCTGCTTTTAACTCGTTCATCTGATGCCGTTATTATTATTTGCGGCAGAATGGGAACCCTTAATGAATTTACTATTGCGTTTGAAGACGATAAGCCTATCGGCGTTTTGGAAGGAACAGGCGGCACTGCTGATATGATTCGCGAAATCGTTAAAAAATCACATCGTGGTCCAGGGAAAATTGTTTACGATTCGGACCCAAAAAATCTCTTGGAGAAATTATTGAAAGTGATTAAAAAAGAAAAAGTTGTTTTAATAGAAGAAAAATTAAAAAACATCAAGGCCAACTATAATAAAGATGTTGAAGATTTGCGGGAATAAGTTTGATAAAAATTTTTGGCTGGCAACATTTTCTCTTGTCGGCACCACTATTGGCGCCGGCATTTTTAGTTTGCCGTATGCGTTTGCCAAGGCAGGTTTTATAATCGGATTTATAGAATTTACAGTTCTTGTTGGCGTTGTTTTACTGATTCAACAAATGCTTGGTAAAATAACTTTGCAGACAGAAGATAAAAAACGCTTGGCCGGACTAACCGCTAGCTATCTTGGCAATTTGTGGGGTAATTTGGTTATGGCGTCTGTTTTGTTCGGCGGCGCCGGGACTCTGTTGATTTATATTATTTTGGGGGGAGGCTTTCTTTCACTTATAGCGGGATTGGATATTTTTTGGAGTTCAATGATATTTTTCGCGCTTTGGTTTGTGGCAATTTTAGTGCGGCCGAGAAATTTTGGGAGAATGGAATTTTACGTAAGTTCTTTGGTTATTTTTATTATTGTTTTGATTGCGGTTTTTAATTTTGGAAGTGTTAATTTCAATAATTTTCGCGGATTTGATATAAAAAATTCTTTGGTGCCTTATGGGGTGATTCTTTTTGCGATGACCGGATATTCCGTTATTCCTAAAATGGAGGATTTATTGGGCGGCAATAAACATAATTTAAAAAAAGCCATAAAATACGGCACTCTAATTCCCGCCATTGTTTATCTTCTGTTTGTTTTTATCATTTTGGGCGTTTCCGGGAAATTAACATCTCCAGACGCCATAGTCGGATTTTCTCAAGCCTTGAATTCCAATTTTATTATGTATGCCGGGGCGCTTCTGGGTTTACTGGCGGTGGCCGGAGCGGCGCTAAGCTATGGAGTTTATTTTAGAGAAACTCTTTGGTACGATCTAAAATTAAGTAAAAATTTTGCCTGGCTTATAACAGGACTAATCCCACTTTCCTTATTTATTTTTGGCGCCAGAGATATTATTCCAGTTGTTAGTATTGTCGGCGCGCTATTTTTCGGTTTTCAAGCCTTTGTTATTTTGCTCATTTATAAAAAAATCAAAAAATCAAAAAATATCTTGTATTATGCGGCCGGAGCCATAATGCTTTTTGGGGCCGCCTTGGAGGTTTGGTTTTCTTTTGTCCCTATAGCTTAACGGATAAAGCGTAGCCCTCCGAAGGCTAAGATCGAGGTTCAATTCCTCGTAGGGGCATTATATGATAGAATATAATTAATAATGTTTATAAAATTTGTTAATAAAATAATTAGGGTTTTGGTTCTGGGCGATATTATGTTTTTTTCCGCTTTCGGGCTGATTGGTCCTATTTTTGCCATTTTTGTTACTAATCAAATTGTCGGCGCTACCGTAGCTACCGCCGGTTTTGCGGCCACTATAAATCTGCTAACAAGAGCCCTTTTACAAATGCCAGTGGCAAGATATATAGACAACCATAAAGGAGAAAAGGATGATTTTAGGTTTATGATAGCCGGCTCAACACTAGTAAGCATTGTGCCATTTATTTATTTATTCGTGAGCATACCTATGCATCTTTATTTGGCCCAAGTTATTTTGGGAATTGGTGGAGCGCTGGCAAACCCGGGCTGGTATGCCATTTTTACCCGTCACATAGACAAAAACAAAGAAGGGACAGAATGGTCGCTTGAAAATGTGAGCGTTGGAATAGCCGCGGCTGGAGCGGCTACTATAGGGGGCATATTGGCTCAAAATTTTGGTTTTCACAGTTTGTTTTTAATCGTCGGCGTCCTATCTCTTCTGGGAGTAATAATTCAAATTTCGCTATACAGCACCGTGATTGAAATGGACAATCACCATCATCATGAGTAGCTGCGGGATTGTTTTTAAAATCTATTTTACTTTATCTACAATTGTTTTGAAAACTTCGGGATGTTCGCGGGCGATTTGCGAGAGAACTTTTCTGTCCAATTCTATTTTTGCTTTTTTTAAACCATTGGTGAATTTACTGTAAGTCAAGCCGTATTGTCTGACGGCGGCATTAAGCTGGATTTGCCACAAGGCGCGCGCCGTTCTTTTTTTAACGCGGCGGTCGCGATAGGCGTGTGTCCACGCGTGAAGCAGTGCCTCTTTGGCGGCGCGCACTTTTGATTTGCGCCCCCATTTAAAACCCTTAGTGTATTTTAAGGTTTTCTCTCTTCTTTTTACAGAAATTGTTCCTCTTTTTACTCTTGGCATAGTTTATTTATTATACGGCAAAAATTGCCTGACTGCTTTAATGTCTCGTGTTGCTATAGATGAGCTTTGATGCTTGGAACGGCGCTGTTTCCCGGTGGCCTTTGTATTGAAATGCGATTGGTTCGTGGCCCGCCTTGTTATTTTACCTTTGCCGGATATTTTCAAGCGGCTCAATATTGATTTGTTTGTTTTTAGCTTGGTCATGTTTATTGTTTAACTATCGTTACATTCCATCCCCTCGGCTGTTTTTTTAATTCGGAAATAATTTTTACGGGCATACTTAGTAATTTCAAAAAATCTTCAACTTTTTGCTTCCCCAAATCGGAAAATGTTTTCTGGTATTTGGCGCGGCCTTTGAGCATTAGTTCTACCTGCACTTTTAAGCCCTCGTCAAGAAACCCGTCGGCTTTCTTAGCTTTGACTTTTAAATCATTTAAGCCGGCATTCAGGCCGAGGCGCACTATTTTAAGTGTTTCTTTTTTTTGTTTGGCTTTTTGCTTGCGTTCTTCCTTTTCTTCCCTATAAGCGAATTTGCCATAATCCATAATCCTGGCTACAGGCGGCTTGGCCATCGGGGCAAATTCTATTAAATCAAGCCCTTTTTCCTTGGCCAGTTTTAACGCCTCATCGCGGCTCATTATTCCGATTTGTTGTCCGTCCGCGTCTGCCACGCGCAATTCCGGAGCCGTTATTTGATTGTTTATTTTGAATTTCTTAAGCAATAGGAGGAATATAACCGTTTAAGGCAAAATTGTCAATTTGTGGACATTACCATAAGCTATTGACTTTTTAATTAGATTTTGCTACCTATAGAGTATAGGTATAAAATTCAAGGAATAGGGGGGTCATCTTATGGAGAATTTAGTATTGGAAGTTCCTTCAGATTTTTATTGTCAGTATCAAGCGGATAGTTGTATTGTCTGCGTTGGCCACTCAAGTAAAGCTGGGGCTGTGGCCTGTGTGGATGATTGTGACTGTCACGAAAAATGGGGCGTTCCCTGTAGAAAATCAGAATCTTTGTTTAGTCGCTTTAAGAAAATTATACGCAACATTCGTTTTTTTTAGTTTAAACAAAGACAAGCCTACAGTAATTACTATGTAGGCTTTTTTCAAATCAAATGCTTGTTTCTAAATGCGAAGCCGGAGCCGGATTTAAGATATTTTTCAAAATCATAGGCCTTTTGCTTATTGTTAAAACAACAATACCAAATCAATTTCGAGTTTTTAAATTTCGTTGTTTTTACATTATGCCATTTGTGGTCTTTCAATCTTTCTTTTAAATCCTCGGTTGCGCCAACATAATAACTTGTACACGCACTTTGAGGCTTTAGCGTAATAGCGTCTTTTTGACATTGCAAAATATAAACGTAATACATAATTTATTTTAAATAATAGAGGGCCAACTTATTTAATTTTATATTAGAATACCGCAAATTGTATACGCCCTTCTTCGCTCAACCCTACTTCGCTAAAGCTACGTAGGGCACGAGCTTCGAAGGGCACTGCTCCTTGTAAAACAAAAAATCTCCTGTAGTAGGAGATTGTTTGCGCCAATAAGTGCTGCGCACTGCGTAGCCTTGGCGGAGCAGTGGAAGTGGCGAGAGTTGAACTCGCATCTAGAATCTTGATAATTAAATACTTCTACAGGCTTATGTTGCTTAATTTTTCAGAAAATTCTCTTGGAGCAACCGAAAAAAGAAATTTCTGTTTCTTCTTAATTTCCACCCGGGCCGAAGAAGTTCACGGGTTAAAGCCCAATGGTTGACACCGGTATCGCCC
>ERZ1292629.3003-Hain-H43-01um-R1-3003-length-13485-cov-7_pt1 | contig 13485 bp, 10 predicted proteins | sample MGYA00564399_ERZ1292629 | MGnify/ENA primary metagenome ERZ1292629 (study PRJEB36523, sample SAMEA6512636) | groundwater metagenome | collected 2019-01-08 | study: AquaDiva: Metagenomics assemblies of 32 groundwater samples | reverse complement strand
CTCAGGTCTATTGCAAGAATCGTGTTGTCCAGGATTTGTGTAGTATTAATTGCTGAAGCTGCTACATCACCGGCTAAAATCGTGCCTTGAACAATGTGGGTCGTGTTAATTGCAGAAACTGCTATATCCCCTGCAAGAATCGTTCCTTCAATTATGTGGGTTGTATTTATTGAAGAGGCTGCAATCTCAGAAGCCCCGATTTCCCCTGAAGGTAGTGAGACTGTCCCTGAAGAAATTGTAAGCCCGTTGTTTCCTGTTATAAGACCCCCAGCAATAAGGGTTCCATTGATTACGGCATTTGTTCCAACGCTTAGATTTCTCCACCTGAAAGTCGCATTGCCGAGATCAAACTGATTATCTGGCTGAGGTATGAGAGAGCCATTTATGTTTAAATGGCTCACATTCAGGCTTGTTATGTTGATGAAATATCCTGTCTGCGCATAAATATCTCCGCCTGAGATGCTTAAACCACCTGTCTGCCAGCCTCCGTTAAAGTCAAAATTTCCGGAAACACTGGTATTTAATGGCATGAAGAAAGTGGAATCGCGCCCGTCTAAAAGGTCGGCATTCACATTTGTCAGTCCAGAGCCGTTTCCGCGGAAGATTCCAGAGATGTTTATGTCACCGCTTGCATTTATATTCTGCACGAAAAGGCTTGTTATCCTGTTTGTCAGGCTTCCCAAAAAAGTGAAAAAACCAGCTGTTCCGCTCACATTAAAGCTTCCCAAAGTAAGGTTTGAGTCTATGTCTATCTCGCTTAAGTTTACCTGGGTTGCCCTGAAAGAGTAAGGCACTCTTCCCAACTGGGAAACATTTTTCAGTGTTGAGTCCCTGTAATAACAAAGATAATATTGCTTGTCAAAACTCAGGCTGCTGAGATTTCCTCCTCCAGAGCCGATTGTGGGGAGATATATTGAAACAATTCCTCTGGAGTCTGTTGTCTGGCTTGTGGAATGATTATAGACCACTGGTCCAAGGCAGCTTGAACTTGAGTTTTCAGTAATGTTGAATGCAAAGGTGAATGTCCCGGATTCTATCGTTCCGTTTGAAAAAGTTGTCTGGACATTTATGTGGAAAGTGTCATTTATGTCAGCAGCAGAAATAAAGCCGGAAAACAAAACAACAACTGAAAAAAACAAGATGTTAATCAGCAAAGCCTTGTTCCTGCCGGACCTTTTATTAAAAACCTGCCGTTTCTTTTTCCTTTTTGGATATTTTTTGAATTCGATCTTTTTCTTACTAACAGAGATATACCATACGCTACCTGACATATAAAATTTAGGCTGGTTTCAATCATAAATATTAGGTACTGTTTAGGGTCTGAAACCCAATAGTTTAGGGCCTGTTCGTCTTTTTCGGTTATCTTACATTTTTTCTAATGTAAGTAAAATTTTTCCTTTGGTTTGTCGACGATAAAAGCTCTTTTTCTGTAGTGTAAGTAAACTTTATAAAAGACAAAGTCTTGGATTTACTAAATAGTTTATTAAAAGAGGAAAGAAATGAAGCAACCAATTAAGGTGTATCTAGACTCTGAAACACAAAAAAAACTCTTAAAAAAGGCAATTGAAACAGGATTTTATGGCAGGGGTGCTTTGACTAAGTTTATTGAAAAAATAGCTGCAGAGGATATCTGTTTTTTGGATGACAATTTAAGAAAAATGCTCAAGGTTTTGTTCCCTGGAAAATAACCCAGATTAGGATAATTTTAAATATCTAAGAATTCTTCCAAAAAGTGAACGCCGCAGATGCGTCATTCACGAGCCTGTAGCTCAGCCTGGTCAGAGCACTGCTCTTATACGAAACTGATCCATAAGGGTTGGATATCTTTTAGACCTGTTCTAAGAGAGGCAGGGGTCCTCGGTTCAAATCCGAGCAGGCTCATTATTCGGGTAGCTTTATTTAGGTAGTTTTAAAAAGTATTTTTATTTGAAAATAAAAGAATTCCTAGTGAAAATTAACCACAAGTGAACGAAGTGAGCCCCGATAGTTCAAAAGGTTTAACAACCTAGAACTCTCGGTTCACAGGAAATGCCCCGATAGTTCAGAGGCCAAGAATGCGACCCTTTCACGGTCGTGACCCGAGTTCGAATCTCGGTCGGGGCGTTCATACTTTGGGTTATATATATCCCGAAAAAAGGCAACGCTTTTAAGGTTTTAAATCTTGTTTTTTCAATTGAATAAAATGGAAAAATCAACTATGAAAATTTATTATGACACAGAATCAGACTATCTAGAAATTGTATTTGGAAAGCCCACAGAATGTGATTATGTTAAAATTGGCCCAGATACTTATAAAAAAGTTGACATAAAAACTGGTGAAATAAAAGGATATGCTATTTTTAATGTCAAGAAAAGCGATTCTCCATTAAAATCTATTAATATTGATCTTCCTAAAGGAATTATTGATGCTTCTTAACCACTACGCCCTGTAATGTGGTATCTGAATGGTGAAAAGAAAGAAGCCATTTCCCTTTTAGCCTACACTCTTGGCATATTGCTTGTTATAATAGTTGTTGCATTTCTTTTGCTTATTGCGCTTGTTTTGTAAGAGAATACCGACTTTTTATTGCTTAGACTTAGAATCCTTCTTTTTTATTGGCTCTTGTGTTTTTGCTGACTTCTGCTTTGGCTCTTTTGTTTCTGGCTTGCTTTCTTCTTTTGGTTCCGGAGCCACTTGTTCGGGCTTTCCCATGATAACAACATTGCCCATTGGCTTGTCTGGGAAACCAGCGCCAGCCATGCCAGGCATTCCCTTCATTCCAGGAGCTCCGCCTGGGAATTTTATAAGGTCAAATAATGACTTCTTCTCCATGAAAAGCACGCTGGCACTCTTGTCTTCAACATGCGCCTGAACTAGGCCAAGGCCCTTCAAAAACCCTGTGCAGTTCCAGACAGCTGCACCATCTGTAACATTCAGGAAAGCAAGAACTTTCTCTATTTCATAGGTCATGTCCCTGTTGTGCATCTCGTCAAGAATGGTAGATTTCATCTCATCCACATCCATCTTTATGTTTTCAGGCAATGGCTGAGGAATGAATTTCTTGCCTGTTATTGTTTTTGCGTGTTTGTTCTCTACTTTTTCAACCTGTTTATCAATTTTGAAGCTTATGAGATGTTTTTTCAGTGGTGAATAAAAATCAACCTGCGTTTCATTGTTGCCTTCATCAAAATCCCTTAAAAAGAATATAGAGCACAAGTATGCCTTAGAATCTTCTTCCATCAGCAACTTGTAAGCTGGAGATTTCTTGACTTTTTCTATGTAATGGGATGGTTTCATTTTATATTATTTATTAGTAATTGTTAATTAAGCTTTAATAGTTTTGCGGTAATTGATTAGTTGCTTCTGTTGTCTATTTCATCTTTTAATTTTTTTGCAAAAACACCCAGATTCATTGTTTTTATTCTTTTGTCACCCTTCACTCTTACAGCAACTGTCTTTTTCTTCTCTTCCTTGTCACCTATTACTATTATATATGGTATTTTTGCCAGCTCAGCATCTTTAACTTTTGTTGGAATAGGAATGGAACGAAAATCAGCGTCTATTCTTAAATTTAGAATTTCTTCCCCTAGTTTTTTAACTATTTTTCTTGCGTAAGGCCCGTTTCTGTCTGTAAAGCTCAAAATTCTTACCTGAGTTGGAGCAAGCCAGGCAGGAAGCCTTCCATTAGTATGCTCCAAAAGTATTGCAATAAATCTTTCAAGACTGCCATAAATAACCCTGTGAATAACTATGGGAGTTTTTTCTTTGTTGTCTTTGCCTATGTATTTAAGCCCAAATCTTAAAGGCATCTGCATGTCTAGCTGGATGGTTCCCATCTGCCATTCTCTCCCCATGGAATCTTCCATTATGATATCGACTTTAGGCCCGTAAAAAGCCCCGTCTTCTTTGAGAATTGTGAATTTCTTTCCGGATTTTTTCAGGATTTTCTTTAACTCGTCTTCTGCCTTGTTCCAGAGTTTGACATCTCCCATGAATTTCTTGGGCCTTGTGCCGAGCCTGAAAGAATATTTCATCCCAAAAATCCCGTAAAACCTATCACAAATTCTGATTATTTGTTCATACTCACTGGCAATCTGGTCTTCTGAAACAAAATTATGGGAATCGTCCTGCTGAAAACTTCTTACTCTCAAAAGGCCGGACAAGGTTCCGGAAAGCTCATACCTATGAAGCCTGTCTGTGTCTGAAATTCTTAGAGGGAGGTCTTTGTAGCTCCTGGATTTTGAGGAAAAAATAACCATTGCATTAGGGCAGTTCATCGCCTTAACCCCGTATTCTCCTTCCTCTGTATTTGATATGAACATGTGTTCTTTGTAATGGGCCCAGTGTCCTGAGATTTTATAGAGAGCGCTTTTATTGATCAATGGAGTCATTGTTTCCTGATAACCTAACTTCCTGTGCTCTTCTCTCCAGAATTTGATGAGCTCGTTGTAGATAATAGCACCATTTGGAAGCCAGTATATCATTCCGGGAGAAGACTGATTCAGCATGAACAATTCCATCTGCTGTCCAAGGATTCTGTGATCATTTTCCTTAAGCTTTGAGGTATCAAGTTTTGACTGCCTTATCTCGTGAAGAAAATCTTTTGGATTGTAGTCTCCTTGCTCCTCTTCTTTTTCTTTTCCTCCTGCTTCTGACCTGATTTCCCTCGATAATTCTGAAAGCGGATGCCCTTTGACTTTCAGTTCAAATTCTTTGTAATAACCGAATGGAGCCCTAACAACCTTGAACTTTTTCCCAAGTTCTTTTTCAGATTCAACTAAGATTCTTTCAGCAAGTTCTGGAGCAGCAAGATTGCTTGAAAGATGGGCATAAGGATAAAGAACAACTGTCTTGGCTTTTACTTGATAAGCTATGTCTTCTATGTTTTTTACCAGTTCCCCAACTGATTTTTCAACAGAATCTCCTTTTTCAACAGCAGTAAGAACAACGAGAGACTCTCCAACTTTCTGCCCTGTCTTTTCTTTTTCAGTCAGATCGGCAATTGTCTTCAGCGCTTTTTTCAGCGGCTTAAAGTTTATGTAATCAACGTGAAGTGTAAGTATTTTCATTCTAGTTCAAAGGGAAAGTAAGTTTTTAAAATATTTGATAAGATGATGGCAATTTAATAAGGAAAGCACAATAATATTGTCTATACCAACAAATTAGCATGATAGTTTAGAATTTTAATCGTTATCAATAATCTTGATAATTATCTCTCTTTGTATAAAAATTTCCCAACCTGTTTCTTTGCCAGTTCTCTTTTTTTCTGATGCTCTGCCAGAAAAACGTTTATCTTTTTTATCAGGTATTCTTTTAACTCCCCTGTCAAAAGCTTTCCTGACCTGTAATCTTTTTCAATTTTCCTTAATTTTTCGTCGTCTGGCTCAAAAAACATCTTCAGATACTGGAAGCTAACATCAACATCAGGATTTCCGCCTCTTTTTCTGTGCTCTTCTGCACTGTTCCCACCGCCGGAAAATGCATATTTCCTTATTTTATTCTCTACTTCTCTTGGTGAATCTGTCATTGCAATAAAAGAACTCTCGTCGCTGGAAGACATCTTTCCATTTCCTTTCAATCCTGGAAGAAAAAGATGATAGGTTGAAGATATTGGAATGAATTTGTGATCTTTATTTCTGCTTGCCATGTCTCTTGCAATTCTTATATGCGGATCTTGGTCAATTCCGACAGGAATAAATGTTGCGATGGACCCACGTTCAAACTCGGGAAGCTGCGGATGATACATATCTGCTGCCTGCAATAAAGAAGCATTCATTTTCCCGGGAGAAATGTCTCCGTAAACTGCTTTGAATTCGTTGAATGTTGCATATCTTGAAAAATTTGAAGCAAGCCTGTAGTAAGCATTTGATTTTTTTGCATTATTTGAACGCTCACTCTGAAAATAAAAATCAACATTCTCTGGTTTTAGTCCAAGAGCGATATAATTTAAAAGATATTGGTCTATTGCAATTCTTTTAAGTTCTTCAATAGTTTTTCCCCTGGCATTGTAAGCTTCAAGATCGGCAACTGCAATGTAAAGTTTAGCTCCTAATTTTTGATAGAAAATCATCTGCTGGGCAAGAATCATATGCCCTAAATGGAATTTTCCTGTTGGCATGAGTCCAGTCATCATAACAAAAGGCTTTTTGCTTTTAACAGCCTCAAAAATTTTTTCAAAATCCCTGTGGGCAAAGACAATGCCTCTTCTAAAAAGAAGATTTTCATTAAAAACCCCCGGCAATTTTTCAATTGATTTAATCCCAAACTCCATAATAAGCCTTTTGTAATCAATCTCCCCTGAAACTTCCCATGGTGTAACAGTCATGTCTTTAATTTCTTTCATTTTTTTGTCTATTTTTGATTAAAGTTCCCTTATTTTTTAAATATATCTAACTCTCCATATAAATTTATAAATAACTTCTCCTTGAAATTTACATGGCAAATAAAAGAGGAATAATAGCATTAATTGTCCTTCCAATTTTTTTGATGGTCTTTGCCATTCAGATGGTTTCCGCGAAAGTTATAATAAATACGCAGCCGAATCCTGTTTACAATCTTGGAGACACTGTTCCGGTTTCTGTGACTCTTACATCTCCGACTGCTGCCTCTGGTTTTTTGGAGATGACTCTTATCTGCGGAGCCAACAAGATAATTTTTTACAGAAATCCAATGAGCCTTACTGCAAACGAGCCCAAAAATGTGGAATCTTCTCTTATTCTTGAAAAAGTAATAATAGAGGAGCTTAAGGGCACATGCTCTATAAAAGCATCTTTAGGAGCAGATTCCGCTTCCACTGCTGATTTTGAGATCTCTGATCTTATAATAATACAGAGCAATGTTTCCAAAACAGAGTTCAACCCAGGGGAGAGTATTTTTGTTGAGGGAAACGCTGTCAAGGAAAACAGAGATTCCGCAAATGGTTATGCAGAGCTGAGCATATTAGACGGAAATTCAACTATTTTAATCCAGCAGGGAACAATGAACAACGGCTTGTTTTCCCTGAACATAAGTCTCCCTAAAGAAACAAAATCAGGTAATTATCTTCTCAGGATAACTGCATATGAACAGGATTTGCAGGGAGGAGTTACTAACACGGGATCTAAGGACCAGAATATATACATAAAGCAAGTTCCGACAAGCCTTGAGATAGTCTTTGAAACACAGGATGTGGAGCCAGGAACAAATTTGAGAGTAAAGGCTGTCCTCTATGACCAGACAGGAGACAAGATAGATTCAAATGCTTTCCTTACCATAAAGAACAACAAAAGCAAGATACTGGAACAGACAGAAAAAAGAACAGACGAATTTCTTGAGTTTCCCATAGCCTACAACGAAGGGCCTTTTTACTGGACAGTTGTTTCTGTATCAAACAAGCTTACAGCCGAATCTAATTTCAAGATACTTGAAAATGAGAGTGCCAGCATAGAAATAATAAACAACACTGTTCTGATAACCAACACGGGAAATGTCCCTTACAACAAGACAGTCCTTGTAAAAATAGGAAGCCAGCCATTTAACATAAATGCTTACATTAAAGTTGGCAATAGCGGGAGATGGGTTCTCACTGCGCCAGATGGGAAATATGATATTATTGTGAATGCAGACGGCCAAATCACAGGAGCCAGCATAGCGCTGACAGGTGATTCGATAGATGTCAAGAAAGCTTCTGCAGCTGTCGGAAGCCTTGTAAAGTTTCCGGCAATATGGATTTTTGTTCTGGCTATTCTTGGTTTTGTTGCTTTCATATTCTTCAAGAGAGGATACCAAAAAGCCTTCATAGGTTATATCAGCTCGGGCATTCAAAAAAAAAGCCATGGACAGGATAAACCCCAAGACTATATTTATGGCCCGAAGAGCAACAAGGCAGAGCTCGCTCTTTCTATAAAGGGGGACAAGCAGGACGTGAGCATGGTAACATTAAAGATAAAGAACATGGCTGCAATAGAGCATTCCCACGACAAAGAAGGCAGTGCCGGTGAAATGCTGAAAAAAGTAATAGATGTTGCCGAAAGTCACAAGGCTGCAACCTACAAGGACCACGACAGCATCTTTTTCATTTTTGCTCCGGCAAGGACAAAAACTTTCCATAACGAGGAAAACGCTCTCAGGGTTTCGCAAAGGATAAAAGAAATTCTCGAAGAGCACAACAGGCTTTTCAAGCAAAGGGCAGACTTTGGAATTTCCCTCAATTACGGAACAATAATAGGAAAGCAGGAGCAGGACTCCTTCAAGTTCATGGGCCTCGGGTCCATAATGACACAATCAAAAAAAATAGCAGCTGCATCAAATGGAGAAATCCTTATGGGAGAAAAGATGACCGACAAGCTGAGGAATATTGTAAAAACAGAAAAGCACAAGAGGGATGGCCTTGAGGTATATGCCATAAAGGAAATAAAGAACTATGAGCAGCACCAAAAATTCCTCAGAGGATTCATGAAGAGGATGGAGAAATAATAAAAAACTCGGAGTGATTATTTCTTCTTTTTCCTGGTCTGTTGTTCTTGCTTTTCACTTTCTTTCTCTTTTGCTATTTCTTCTTTGACGATTTCCTTGACATCTTTGGCAGAAAACTTCTTTTTCAGCGTTTCGGGCAGGAATATTCTCAGGCCTATTCCCATAGCCATTAAAATTATCCCAAGTACAAGGGAGAAGAGGAAAACGCTTCGTGTCGTGCTCAGGAACAGGTTGATTAAAGATGAGAAATCTCCAGCAAGGAAATAAAGCAGGTCTTTCAGCTTTAGAAGAGGAAAAGCGGAAAGTGTCAGCAGAGCTCCAACAATTATAGGAGTGTTTATCTTTTGCTCAATGAACAACAGTATAAGGGCTATCAAAACCAGCGAGGCAATTAAAGAAAAATAAAACTTTTGATTCCAGTATTCCCTGGCTTTTTCTGAAACAAGGAAAAAAGGAAGGCCTGTCTTTGAAAAGCAGTTCCAAAAATTGCAGTCATATTCTTTGTAATAAATGCTATGAACAGCGTCATCAAAAGTTTGATTTATTACTTCCTGAGGGCCTGTCGCATTCGCTACCGTATCACATGAGATGCTGAGGTTATAACCTTGGTAGTCAAAGGCATAATCTGTTTTGTTCTGGTTTCTGCAATAAGACTTGGCAATTCTTAAGGCATCTTCTGCAGCTTTTGTAAGATTGGAATCTCCAAGAATTTCTTTCGGCACTCCAGCTCCTCCTTCAGAGCCGGGAATGTCTACAACAAGAGGATACAATCCTGCCTTTACATTGTCATATTCCAGGGAAGACTGCAGGATGAAAAAAGAGTTCATGGCCAAAAACGAAAAGAAAAGAAGAATTCCCAGTATAAACACAAAACTGCTCCTGAAAAATCCCATAAGAAACAAAGGAAAAAAGTATTTATAAATATTAATAAATATGAAAAAGATATTTCAATTAAGTGGGTAAGGGTTTAATGATAGCAGAGATTACCCCGCCACTACAAAAGCTTATGTTCTATTAAAACTTTTTAAATATCACCAAAACTTTCTTATGAGAAAGTTTTATTAACTAAAAATATTTTTTTATTATATGAACCTAAAAAAAGAGGTTGGGGAAAAGCAGGACTTTGTCAGGTGGTTTTCAGGCTTAAATAAAAGCTCAGGCCAAATTGCCGGTGGAAAGGGTGCGAATCTGGCAGAAATTTATAATCTCGGAGTACCTGTGCCTCCTGGTTTTGTGATTACGGCACAGGCATATGACTATTTCATAAAAAAATCAGGGATTAATGAAAGGATAAAGGCTCTTCTGGAAAAAATAGATTATGAGAATACAGGGCTTCTTGATAAGATTACAAAAGAAATCCGCGGGCTTATAGAATCTGGAAGATTTACAGAAGAGATGAAGAATGAAATTCTCGAGGCTTATGACATTCTCTGTGCAGAGAACTCAAACTTGAAAGACAAATCAGCAAGCGATATAATCAAAAAAAATCCAGAGCCTGTTTTTGTTGCTGTAAGAAGCAGCGCAACAACAGAAGACCTTGCAGAGGCTAGTTTTGCAGGGCAGCAGGAAACTTTCCTCAATGTCAAGGGAAACGATGATTTGCTTGTTTCTATAAAAAAATGTTTTGCTTCTCTTTTCACTCCAAGGGCAACATACTACAGGAATAAAAAAGGATTCAAGCATGAGAATGCCAGCCTGGCTGTTGTTGTCCAGAGAATGGTAAATTCAGACAAATCAGGGGTTATTTTCTCAAAAGATCCTTCTATGAAGAGAGAAGATGTGATAATAGAATCGGTATGGGGTCTTGGTGAAGGCGTTGTCTCCGGAAGAGTAACGCCTGACAGATATCTTGTTTCTCCAAACGGAGAAAAAATCCTGGAAAAAGAAATAGGGGACAAAAAAACAGCAATAATCAGGAATGAAGAAGGAGGCCAGCAGACAGTAAAGCTGAAAGAGGAAAGATCAAAACAACAAGTACTGAAAGATCACGAAATAACAAAGCTTGCTGAAATTGCGCTAAGGCTGGAAGCGCATTACAAAAAACCCCAAGACATAGAATTTGCAATAGAAAATGGTGAAATCTTCATAGTCCAGACAAGGCCAATAACAACTCTTGAAAAAAGGTTTGTCTCTTCAGAGCTTAAAGAACTGAAAGGAACTGTGATTCTGAAAGGTTTGGCAGCTTCGCCAGGAATAGGTGTTGGAAAAGTGAAAATAGTTTATGAAGTAAAAGATCTTGAAAAAATTGCCAAAGGAGATATTCTAGTAACAGAGATGACCAATCCAGACATGGTTGTCGCAATGCAGCGTTGCTCTGCAATAGTAACTGACGAAGGCGGATTGACCGCGCATGCCGCAATTGTCTCCAGGGAAATGGGAATTCCCGCTGTTGTAGGAACGCAGGAAGCAACCAGAAAATTAAAAGACGGGGAAGTTATAACTGTTGATGGGTTCACCGGAAAGATTTACAAGGGAAAAGTCTCAGAGTCTGTCCAGAAAGAGGTAAGGCCTGTTGCCTCAAAGACAAAGACAAAGCTTAAAGTTATTCTTGATCTTCCGAGTTTTGCTGAAAGAGCTGCAAAAACAGGAATAAAAAGCATAGGGCTTGCCAGGCTTGAGGGAATAATTGCAGAATCTGGAAAACATCCGAATTATTTTCTTGAAAAAGGAAGAATAAAGGACTATGAAGAAATAATTTTCCGGGGAATAAAGAAGATGTCAGACTACTTTGACGATATATGGGTGAGGACTTCAGACATAAGGAGCGATGAATTCCAAAATCTTGAAGGCGCTCCAAAAAAAATTGAGGCAAATCCCATGCTTGGAATGCATGGAATAAGATTCTCCTTAAAAAATCCAGATATTCTGAAAGCAGAACTCAACGCAATGAGGCGTGTTCTGGAAAGCGAAAATGGAAGCAAAAGAGGAAAATCAATAGGAATCTTGACTCCGCAGGTTGTTTCTGTTGAAGAAGTAAAAAAATTAAAGGAGATGGTGGAAGAGGTTGGTTTCAAAAATGCAAAGATTGGGATAATGATAGAGACTCCTGCAGCTGTTCAGATAATAAAAGAGGTTTGCGATGAGGGCATTGATTTTATTTCTTTCGGAACAAACGACCTGACACAATACACGCTTGCTGTTGACAGGGGAAACGAACAGGTCCAGGAAATTTATGACGACATGCATCCCTCTGTTTTAAGCCAGCTCGCTTATGTGATAAGGATATGCAGAAAAAATGGAGTTGAAACAAGCATCTGCGGGCAGGCAGGAAGCAAGAAATCCATGGTTAAGTTTCTGGTTGAGCAGGGAATAGACAGCATAAGCCTAAATGCAGACGCTGCCGCAGACATATCAGAATATGTTTCAGAATTGGAAAAGAAAACAACTAAGATAAGAGAGGCTCCAGAAGAAGAGTTCAGGAATGGGCAAGAGGAAGAATCAGAAGAGCAGAAACAGCCGCATAAAAACTTCTCTAAAAATTCTTGGCAGGGGACGAAAGATGCTCAATTGGATTCTGCTTTAAATGAGGATAACGAGCTTCCTGTAATTCCAGGAACAGAGTACATGAAAGCCCAAGAAGAGATTGGGAGAGAAGAAATTGCAGGACAGATTGAAAAGCAAGAACAAATTGGGAAACAGGAAGAGATAGAAGAAGCTGAAGAAAAAGTTCAACAACAGAAACAAGATGAGCAGCAGGAGAAAATTAAAGAGCAAATCCACGAAAAGGAACTGAAAGAAATAGAGGAAGCTTTGGATATCTTCTGAAAAATGATAAGGATAATTTTAAAAGTAATAAATCCCTTGCTAAGCCATGGCTAAGATGGCTTCTTCTAAGAAGAAAAAGAGTGGGAAAGGGGGAAAGAAATCAAAATCCACAGAGGTCGTTTATCATTCTACAAAAGAGATAAAGGTCGAAAGAGAGCTTATTGAAAATTTCATAGGGCTTCAAAGAGTAATGGTAAGTCTTTCTTCAAAATTTGAAAACTTGTCTTCCCAGATTTCAAGGCTTCTGAACCTGTTTGAGGTTTCGGCAAGAGCTCTGGCAAAAAAAGAAGTTTCTTCAGGAGAGTTGGATTCAAGGAGAGTGATGGAAAAACTTGAAAACATTTCCCAGCAGGCAGGTTTGATAGGAAAAGGGCTTGCTCTTATTCATGAAGTAGGGACTGAAAATGAAAGGCCTGCAATCCCTGTCCAGAAGAGAGAGGGTTTTCAGCGCTCTTTCCAAAATCAGGAATCTTCCCCAGCAGCAACTCCGGCTAGCTACCAAAATTATCAGAATGTTTCTTCTATTGGACTTTCCAAGCAAAAAATTACAAGAGAGATTGGAGAATCTGAACAACCAAAAGACAGGAAATTGACAGAGGACGCAAATGCAGGAACAAATATCTAAAGACTCTGACTCAAAGGCAAGTTTTCTTTTAACGTTTACAAAAGAGCTTATCAAGAGCACAAGTGCTTACCAAAATGCCGTCATAAAAAATAAAACAGGTGGGATTATCACAAAGTACAGGACAGAGAAAAAGGCTGAATTAAAAGAACATAGATTAAGTCAGCAAAAACAGGCAGAATTCTCAGGAACAGGACTTACAGAAGAAATAAGGAAAGAAGAGATAAAAGAAATCGTGAAGGAAAAAATAAAAAGTGAGGCTAAAACTGTTTCTCAAATGGAAAAATCAGCTTTATTGCCTGATTTAAGACAGCTAAGGATGATTTCAAAGCCTGTGCAAAGAACAATGCAGAAGCCAATGCTTTTAAGAACAGATTTAAGAAGGCCTGCAAGAATTCTTCCACCTGTTCTAATGATTCCAGAGCCAGCACTTCCTGAAACTGTCAGTTACCTCAGGCCGCAGCCGACAACTGAAGAGATAAGCCTCGGAAAGCTCAGCACCCTAGTGAAAGACCCGCTTGTAAAAATCATAGAATGTAACGGTCCTGACCAAAATATTTTTGTTCTTGGGATGATGGGAAGAAGGCCGACATCGGTAAAGCTAAACAAAGAAGAAGTGAATGAAATCTTAAAAAGATTTTCCGTGACATCAAAGATACCTCTC
>ERZ1292629.1947-Hain-H43-01um-R1-1947-length-18752-cov-12_pt2 | contig 13486 bp, 18 predicted proteins | sample MGYA00564399_ERZ1292629 | MGnify/ENA primary metagenome ERZ1292629 (study PRJEB36523, sample SAMEA6512636) | groundwater metagenome | collected 2019-01-08 | study: AquaDiva: Metagenomics assemblies of 32 groundwater samples | reverse complement strand
CGTTATCCTATGAGTTAACTCCAGAAGTTCGAAAGGCAATGATTATTCTAAAAGACCACTTAACCCGGGAAAAACTCTAATAAAGAAATGAAGAACGGTATTAACAGAAAGCAATTGGTATTATGGGCTCTTTATGACTTTGCCAACTCTTTTGTCTTCATTACTTTCTTCCTCTATTACTCACAATGGCTGGTTATAGATAAGGGCGTCTCCGACTTTTGGTTCAACATGACCTTTGTAGGTTCAAGTCTACTGTTCCTTCTTACTGTTCCTGTGGCTGGGTCTATCGCAGATAAGATAAAGGTAAATATGCCGGGCTTGAGAATTACCACAATTCTTTCGGTCGTATTATTTTTAATAACTGGCTTTTTGGTTGCATTATTTCCAGAGCATTATGTTTTGAGTATTATTACTTTTTCTCTTGCTACTTATTTCTATCTATTCTGTTTTTCTTTCTACAATCCGCTTCTTCATGATGTAGCTTTACCAGAAAAACGTGGCCTTGCATCAGGATGGGGTCAGTTTGGTAGTTGGTTTGGTGAGATTGCCGGCCTTTTAGTAGCTTTACCTTTTGCCGCGGGCACCATAACGCTTTTGGGCGAACCGGGTCGTGCCCAGACATTAATTCCCGCCACAATCTTTTTTCTTGCTTTTGCTTTACCTATGCTCATCTTCTTCAAAGAGAGCGGTGTTCGTACCCTGGTGCCAATAAAGATAAAAACAGAGTACAAAGATATGCTCAAATCTTTCTGGAAATTATGCAAATTTCCAGGGGTAGGGTTGTTCTTTCTCGCGTACTTTTTCTTTAATGATGCTGTCACTACGGCCTCAAATAATTTTCCGATTTTTGTTGACAAACTTTTCGGAGTTGGTGATGATGTGAAATCGTATTTATTAATCGGTATTCTCATCACATCTGCCATTGGCTCTCCTATAAGTGGATGGATTGCAGATAAATTTGGTTATAAGAAAACACTCATCGGAATACTGATTGGTTGGATAATCATCTTTCCAATTTTGGCGCTTCCTATGAATTTTGTTTTCTTCATTTTTGTTTCGATAGCGATGGGTTTGTGGTTCGGGGCGAGTTGGACTGTCACTAGAGCCTATCTTATGCATCTAACCCCTCCGCCCATGATGAATCTGTCGTTCACTTATTACACTCTCATGGAACGATTAGCTACGTTTTTGGGTCCAATATCATGGGGTCTGATCGTTGCCTATCTACCAAGAACAGATGCTCTAAATTATCGAATAGCGGCCATTGCCATGGCAGTATTTGTGCTTATCGGCTTACTGTTTGCTAAAAAACTTCCAGATAAATCAAGGTCTTCGCCATCAATTTGACTTTGGCTTATTTGCTTGATAGACTATCGCCACGGCTTTAAGGCCTTTTTATTAACCCTCAAAAGTTTAAGAACAAGTGGCAAAAACATCGGTTATCGCGCGTTCTAAAAAAAAGCCCAAATTCAGCACCCGGGCTGTTAACCGATGTTTCAAGTGTGGAAGAAAGAGGGGATATCTTCGCGATTTTGACCTCTGCCGCATTTGCTTCCGCGAGCTCGCCAACGAAGGCAAGGTCCCCGGAATTAAGAAATCCTCCTGGTAAATTCAAATTCACTACAAGTAAACTAAATACTTACCTAGTAGTTCTACGGACAACACTATGGATCCCATTTCAAACATGATCGTGCAGATAAAGAATGCTGGCTTCTCGGGCCACGAGAGCATTTTCGTGCCGTTCTCTAAAATGAAAGCTGGTATCGCCGAACTTCTTAAAAAAGAAGGATTTGTCTCGAGGGTTGAGTCTATGTCAAGAAAAGGAAAGCCTGCTCTTAAAATTAATCTCATTTTCAACAAACGAATCCCGAGAGTCCAAGGCGTTAAACGTCTTTCCAAGCCTTCCAAGCGTATCTATAAAAAACACACCGAAATCCGTCCGGTCAAGAACGGTTATGGTCTTCTGGTTATATCTACATCTTCCGGCATCATGTCTGGATATGAAGCCAAGAAGGCCCATCTTGGCGGAGAAGTTCTGTTCACTATCTGGTAGTTCGATGTACTCACTATAAATAAAATCATGTCTAGAATCGGGAAAAAATTAATAACTCTTCCAGAAAAAACCGAAATCTTAATTTCAGATGATTTTATTGTGGTTAAAGGACCGCTTGGTGAAATCAAAAGAAAGTTACATCCCAATATAGAAGTCAAAATTAACGGGAGTGAAGTAACGGTTCACCCCAAAAAAGAAAATTTGGAAACCCAAGCGCTTTGGGGGACTTTTGCTTCCCATATTAGCAATATGGTTTCGGGGGTGAACAAACCTTTTGAGAAGAAACTTATACTTGAAGGTATTGGATATAAGTCGGAGGTAAAAGGAGACCCCGCCAAGGACGGGGCAAGTAAAATTGTCTTCGCTCTCGGTTTTTCCCATCCGGTTGAAGTTGAGATTCCTCAAAGCCTTAAAATCACGGCTGAAAAAAACCTCATCTCTGTTTCGGGGGTTGATAAAGAACTTGTGGGCAGCTTTGCCGCCAAACTCCGTGCTCTTAAGAAACCCGAACCTTATAAAGGAAAAGGCATGCGCTATGATGATGAAATAATTAAGCGTAAACAGGGCAAGAAATCGGTGTAAAAGTAGTAATAGAAAGTAAATAGTAAGAAATGAAAAATTCAAAAAAACAACCAAATAGAGCAAGAAGAAAAGCGAGAGTGCGCGCAAAGATTTTTGGCACAGCCCTCCGCCCCAGACTCTCTGTCTTCAAGTCCAACACAGCTATTTACGCTCAAGTAATCAATGACGAGAAAGGAACAACTCTGGCGGCCGCTTCTGGTTCCGATGCAGCCAAAGTTGGAGCGGAGATTGCAAAGTCAGCGGTGGCGAAAAAAGTGAAAGAAGTAGTTTTTGACCGCGGGGGTTATATTTACACGGGAAAAATTAAAATCTTGGCAGACAGCGCTCGTAAAAACGGTCTAATATTTTAAGAACCAAGTAATATGGAGAACAATACAAACAAACCAGGAATTAAAGAGAAACCGCAAGAGAAATCTGAAGGAAGGTTTCAGCGCCGATCCAGACAAAATCGCAGACCGGGCAGACGCGACTCAAGAATCAAGCCTGAATTTGATCAAAAAATCATCGGATTGAGACGCGTAACCCGTGTGGTCGCGGGAGGCCGACGTTTTAGTTTCTCGGTGGCGGTGGTGGCTGGAAACAGAAAGGGCACGGTGGGAGTTGGTACAGGCAAGGCCTCCGACACCCCGCTGGCCATTGAAAAAGCTTTTCGCGATGCCAAGAAAAATATGATTGCGGTCAATGTTACCAAAAACATGTCCGTACCTCATGACGTAGAGGCAAAATACGCCGCTTCGCGCGTTATTATCATGCCCGCCCGTGGCAAAGGAATTCTGGCCGGCAGTTCTGTCCGAACGGTTCTTGAAATGGCGGGGCTCAAAGAAGTAGGCGCGAAAATTCTTTCCAGAAGCAAAAATACAACCAATAATGCCCTGGCAGCCATTAAAGCTTTGAAAAAACTTGAGCATACTAAAATCAAAGGAAAATAAATAAAAACCATGCAGTTTCACACTCTCAAAAGAAAAACTAAGAATAAAAAATCCCGCCAGGTGGGGCGTGGAGGCACGCGTGGCAAAACTTCTGGCCGGGGAACTAAAGGGCAGAACGCCAGAGCGGGCAGAAAAAAAAGACCTGAACTTCGCGATTTTATTAAACGATTTCCCAAATTGCGCGGCCGTGGCAAAAATTCTCTAAAATCTTTTCAAACACAACTCAAAGGCGAAGAGCTTAAAACTCATCTCACGGCCAAAAAGAAAAATAAATGAGCAATTTTACCCAGAAGCTAAAATATGTTTTTACGGAGCCAGTAATAAGAAGGCGAATTCTCTTCACTCTGGCCATTCTCGTGACGACTCGCATTTTCGCGATTATTCCGATACCGGGTATTGATGCCAGCCGTCTCCAGAGTCTTTTTTCCGGCAGCGAATTTCTTAATCTTTTAAATATTTTTTCTGGCGGCGGGCTCTCTAATCTTTCTATTGTTATGCTCGGCGTCGGTCCGTATGTCACTGCATCCATCGTGATGCAGCTTATGACCATGATGGTGCCGAAGCTCAAGGCGCTTTATCAGGAAGAAGGCGATGCTGGACGAAAAAGATTTGCTCAATATTCGCGCATTCTGACCGTTCCTCTCGCCGCCATTCAAGGATATGCGTTCATTATGCTACTTGAAAGACAAGGTGTTCTTCCCGTTCTTTCTTTAGGAACGCTGGCTTTGGATGTTTTAATTATTATTGCTGGCTCAATTCTTCTGATGTGGGTCGGCGAACTTATTTCTGAATTTGGCATCGGCAACGGAGTTTCTCTTATCATCTTTGCGGGCATTGTTGTGAGAATTCCATCCAGTCTGGGTCAGTTAGTCTTTACTTTTGACCAGTCACAATTGCCGATTTATCTAGCTGCCATTCTTGCCAGTCTCCTCATTGTTCTAGGAGTGGTGACGGTCACTGAAGCGGAACGACCCATCCCTATTACCTATGCAAAACAAGTGAGAGGGAATCGTACTTACGGAGGCCTCTCCACCTATTTACCGCTTAGGGTTAATCAAGCGGGAGTGATTCCGATTATTTTCGCTCTCTCTATCCTTCTCTTCCCGCAAATGATTCTTGAGTTTCTCTCTCATTCAAGCGTTTCGGCCGTAAGCGGTATTTCCTACACACTTCTTGGTCTTTTGGCCAATGCTTGGTTCTACGCTATCGCTTACTTCGTTCTTGTTTTCCTTTTCACTTATTTCTACACAGCAGTGACTTTTGACCCGGAGGCAGTAGCTAATAATCTTCAGAAATCAGGAGCTTTTATCCCCGGAGTACGACCCGGGCCATCAACTGCGGAATACATTTCCCATGTTCTCACGCGTCTCACTCTTGTCGGCGCGCTCTTTCTCGGCGCGATCGCTGTACTTCCTCTCATTCTTCGTTCGTTGACCGGTATTCAATCTCTTGCTATTGGTGGCACGGCGCTTCTCATCGTTGTTTCGGTGGTGATTGATGTGGTGAAAAAAGTGGACGCACAAATCTCCGTTAGAGAATACTAATCAAAGAAATTTGTTTAGGGTTTAGAAATTAAGATTTAGGACTTATAATATAGTCATGCTTCACACTGCAATTTTCATTGGTCGTTCCGGTTGCGGAAAAGGGACGCAAGCGGAACTTTTCCAAGAATATATAAAAAAACACGATTCAAAAAATCACAAGATTCTCTATGTTGAGACCGGTGCTCGTTTCCGAGAATTTATTAAAAGCACAGGTTATTCGTCCAAACTTTCCAACGAGATATACATGAAAGATGAGCGCCAGCCCGATTTTTTAGCCTGTCTGATGTGGGCCAATATGATAGTGGAGGAGCTTGGTCCGGACATGCATCTTGTTTTTGATGGCGCTCCGCGTTCGCATTCGGAAGCGGTTTTGCTCTCTACCGCTCTCCAGTTTTATAAACGAGAGAAACCGGCCGTCGTTTATCTCAAAGTTTCCCATAAATGGTCTGAAGAAAAACTGTTGGCTAGGGGCCGGCAGGACGACAAAACTCTTTCAAAAATAGATAAACGGCTTGACTGGTTTGAAATGGACACTTGGCCGGCTGTTGAATATTTCAAAACAAATTCCCTCTACGATTTCTTGGAAATCAATGGCGAGCAAACTGTGGAAGAGGTTCATCGCGATATTATAAAAGCATATGAGACTTAAGACTGAAAATGAGATAAAAATTCTTCGCGAAGGAGGAAAAAGACATACCTTGATTCTAAAAAAGCTCGCATGGCTTGTTAAGTCAGGAACGACCTCGCAAGACCTTGAAGATGAGGCCATCTGTCTCATTGAAGCAAATGGCGATAAGCCCGCGCATTTGAATTACACGCCTCGCGGAGCGCAAAGACCTTATCCGGCGGTGCTTTGTATTTCAATCAATGATGAAATTGTTCATGGCATCCCGAATGAAAAAATAAAAACAATTCAAGAAGGCGATATCGTCTCAATTGACCTTTCTGTTTGGCATCGGGGTCTTGTCACCGATGCGGCCATTACTGTTCCTTGCGGGAAAATAAGCGAAGAAGCTAAGAAGTTGTTAAAAGTGACCAAGCTTGCTCTTGCTAAAGGCATCAAGGAGGCAAAGCCTGGCAAACATGTTGGAGATATTGGCGTAGCGATTTCTAAAACCGTCTGGGCCTCTGGTTTCAGTTTGGCCGCGGACCTTTCCGGACACGGCGTAGGATATGATGTCCATGAAGAGCCCTTCGTGCCAAATTACGGTGTGGCAGGCAAAGGAGAAAAACTTGTTCCCGGCATGGTCATTGCCATAGAGCCGATGGTCAATGCTGGTACCGAAGGAATTCAACTTACGGAGGATGGCTATACAATTAAAACTCGCGATGGCTCACTTAGTGCCCATTTTGAACACACGGTTGCTATAACCGAGAAAGGCAATATAATACTAACTCAATAATCAGCCATATGATGTTAGTTTAAGCAATATTTTGAAGCGGTAATTTTTTAGCTTTTAAAATAAGGGCAAATAGATAATAAATTTTGTCTAAAGTCGATACTTAATCAACAGAATTTTTAGAAAAAAACTTTTCAAGTGATATAATGTACACGGGGTTATTTGAGGTATTATCTAGCTAACACTTCAACAGGGAGCCTAAATCGTCTTATCCTTCGGGATCTAGACTGCGGGCACCCACCTAGTTTTATTAACTAGGGTATACCAGAATAACCCCACCAAAAAACCCGACCGAAGTCGGATTTTTTGATATAATTCTGAAGAATGAGAAATCCCAAACCTCTTTATCTCGCTCTTTTTCTAATTTTGCTTCTCTGGCTTCTCAACTACATAGCGGGAATTTTTTATTTTTACTGGACGCTCTGGTGGTTTGACTTCGTCATGCATTTTCTCGCTGGTCTCGGTGGTGGTTTGGTAATCGTCTGGTTAATTTCAGAAAAAAATTTTCAAACCAAAAAAGTTTTTCTCATCACCTTAGTGTCTCTAATGTTAGTTGGTGTTGCTTGGGAGATTTTTGAGTATGTTTTTGGCATCGCGCAATCTACCGAGAATTATATTCTTGATACTTGCATTGACCTTCTTATGGACGCGTTTGGTGCATCCGCGTCAGTGTATCTTTTTGCAAAAAAATGTAACAGAGACAGTTCTATCTGACAGACTCAAAGATTTTTTTGAAAGTGGCTGGATGTTTTTCGGCAAGATGAGCGAGAATTTTTCTATCAAGAGCAATACTTTTCTTTTTGAGCAGGGGAATGAACTTAGAATAAGACAGACCGTTTTCTTTGAGAACCGAGGACAGACGAACATTCCAAAGCCGGCGAAAATCACCCTTCTTGTCTTTTCTGTGGGCGAAAGCGTAAGTGCCAGCGTGAAAAATTGCTTCGTTGGCCTGTCGTTCTTTAGATTTTCTTCCGTGGCGGTACCCCTTAACTTTTCGGAGAATATTTCTTCTGGTTTTAAGCGCGTTTACCCCCTTTTTTACCCGTGTCATATTTTAGTAATTAGAAATTATAAATTCACCAAGAATCTAGACCTTTCTTTGTTGGTCATATGGAACTCAATTTGGCGCTTTTTGGCCAGCTTTTTGCCGGAGCTTTCCTTGGCGTTGAAGTGATTCTGGCCGGGCTTTCGGGTTAAAATCTTGCCATTTTTGGTGATTTTAACGCGTTTCTGATAGGACTTGTTGGTTTTCATCGCCATAGTTGAAGCTTTATATTACCTATTTAATCTCTTTTAGCAAGCATTATTAAGCTCTTTCAATAATCGCCGTCATACCCTTTGGGCTTTTCTTGGCCGGATCGGCAATTTTGTATTCCACAGAAATAAGCTTCAGCATCCGCTCCATTCTCCCGCGCAAGAATTTCTCATCTAGGTATTTTGCTCGACCGGGCAGGAAAAGGTCTATTTTTACCCTGTTGCCTTCCGTCAGCCATTCGCTTGTTTTTTTGGCTTTGAGGGCTAGGTCATGTTCCCCGGTGCCGAGTTTTACCTGAACAGTTTTAACTTCTACTGAACGCGATTTCTTGCTCTGCCGTTGTTTCTTGCTTTCTTCATAAAGAAATTTGCCAAGGTCAGCAATTTTAGCAACGGGGGGGTTGGCGTTAGGGGATATTTCAACTAGGTCAAGACCAGATTCCGATGCCTTTCTCAAGGCCTCTTCAAGCGATAAGACGCCGTAGTTTTCTCCTTTTGGTCCGATGACTCGGACTTCTCGTGCCCGTATGGCGTGGTTGGTGCGTGGTGACTGCAACTCTAAGTAGTTTTTATTAGAGAATATTGTACACTATTAAATAATGGAATACAAACACAACCCGCCAACGCTCGTGGAACTTAGGAAAATTTTTCACATGATTACCGGTGGCCACTATCGGTCGCATCGCGAAGTTTTAAAAAAATCAGAAAGGTTTGCTCTTTTTATGCATCGGCACATCGGTTCTCTCGGCTTTTTTTTCCTGATACTTTTCTGGACAGTTGGCTGGCTCGCTTGGAATATTCTTGCCCCAATAGGTCTTCGTTTTGATCCGGGGCCGGCTTTCGTAATTTGGCTTTTTGCTTCAAATATTCTTCAGCTCATTCTTCTGCCGGTTATTATGGTGGGACAGAACATTGAAGGTCGTGCGGCTGAATGGCGCGCTCAAATGGATTTTGAAGTTGACCGCCGCGCTCAACAGGAAATAGAAGTCATCATTGCCCATCTGGAAAATCAAAATGAACTTTTGTTGGAGATTATGAAGAAGGCGGAAAGAAGATAGGAGGAATAGAAGTAAGTAGTAAGAAAAGACACTCGGTGTCTGGGAGCCCGACACCGAGTGTCTTGAATTTGTTTATATAAAAAAGAGAGCCCCCGCCCGACGACGCGATGTCGGAACGGGGGCATGATCTCTCTGTGAGACCGTCAGGGGTTCACTCGAGCTGGCGGAGTGCCGGGCTCGAGTTGAGCTGACGCCGCAGGTCGTAGCCGAGGTTGTCGGTGAAGTGCGCGCGACCTGCGCCGGGCCGTCGGCCGGAGGACAGCATGTCCTCGTCGCCGGAGTTCGTGGTGGTCGCCGTGTTCGTCGCGAAATCGGAAAACCTCTCGTTGTTGAAGCTGACCGACTCGTCCGCGATGATGGCACCTCCCAGGGCCATCGAGGAGTTGTCCACAGGTCCTGATTTTGACGATTGACAGGGTTACCTTGTTCTGTAGAATAAGAAATGCAAAGCGCTTGCCGCAAGGCCGGCGCTTTGCATTTTATATTGGTAATTATTTTTGTAGTTCTTGTTTTCACGGGTCTGACAAAATAAAAACACCCCAAGGAGGTGAATTTATTTCTTCGCTTTCAGGTGGTTTACCGCGAGCGAGCGAAGCGAGTCGAGTGGAGATGGGCGGAATCGAACCGCCGTGCAAGAAGATGTTTCGTTAGTTTCTACGTAGGATAGGATGCTTCATTGAATTCGAGAGGTAAGGTAGAGAGCAAACGAAAGCCCTTACATCTCTATCCTCTAAGTCTCGTTCTGAATTGAGGAGAGTCAGAACAAAGTCTCAAGTGATAACACAGTTTTCGCTACACGAGACGTCTTGCGAGACTGTGGTCCGATCAGCTGAGGTTAAACTCGAGCGTAAGCGAACTGGAAGTCGTTAGCCGTAAAATACGGAGAACGAAGTCCTGCGAAAGTTTCCTTTGCATTTGATATTTGAAGCGGATTAGAGAGTCACTTCTGCTCTCCTACGCACTAACGAAACTATTCTTCTTGTCTAGGCCGATCATCCCCTCACGAGATACAAATCTCTTTCTATCCCAAGAGGGAAGGCCTAAGCAATATTATTTTTTCAAAGTCCTACCAATTTCTCTTTCCGTATCTCGCTTCTTGACCGCTTGGCGTTTGTCGAATTTCTTCTTGCCACGGGCGATAGCGAGATCCAGTTTGAGAAATCTACCCTTATTATACACCGAAAGGGGTACTATTGTCAATCCTTTAGTATTCTCGGCTTTTCCTAATTCTTCTATTTCATTTTTTGAAAGCAGGAGTTTTCTTGGGCGAAGATGGTCATATTCCTTCAGTATATTTTTCGGCTGATAAGGGGCGACATCCGCGCCCAAAAGAAAAGCTTCATTCCCGCGAATGATTACATATGAACCGCGAAGCGACATTTTGCCCGAACGAACGGACTTAACCTCGTGTCCGAAGAGCTCAAGCCCTGCGGTAAAAGGTTTAAGTATTTCGTAGTCAAAACGCGCTTTAGAATTGTCGGCTAAACGTGCCACAAGAGAATACTATCAAAAATATGGCCAGTTATATATAATGACCCTGCTATGAAGAACTCCAGAGCGCCGGAAAATAAAGGGGCGCTGAAACAAAGAAAAGACAAGAAATCCATCCGTTTTGTCGTGCGGAAAATGGGCGGAAAAAAGATTGGTCCGGGCGGTGGCCTTTTCGGCCAAGGACTGACAACTATCCTTGTTTTTCTCATCCTCATCGCTCTTTACTCTTCGCTTTCAAATTCTCCAACAAAAGACAAAGAGATTTCACTCTCGCAACTAGCTCAAGATATTTCTACCGGACAGGTGGAGTCCATCAAAGTGACAGGAGACAATCTGGATATTGTTTATGTTGGAGGCGAAGAGAAAATTTCAAAGAAAGAGGAAGGGACTGCTCTTACCACCACTTTCAAAAACTACAACATCACATCTGAAATGCTTGAGAGCGTAAACCTTGAGGTCAGAAACAGCAGGGGATTTATTTATTGGTTCTCCGCACTGGCCCCAATCGTTATTCCAATTCTTTTTATCGTCTTTTTTCTCTGGTTTATTTCAAGGCAAGTAAAGGGCGCGGGGATGCAGGCTTTCACTTTCGGTCAATCAAAAGCACGCATCACTTCTCCGGACGACAAAGGACAGAAGGTTACTTTTAAGGATATCGCAGGGGTGAAAGAAGCCAAAGAAGAACTCAAAGAAATTGTGGACTTTCTCAAAAATCCTAAAAAATTCTTGGAAATTGGGGCGCGTATTCCCAAGGGTGTGCTACTCATGGGCGCGCCGGGAACCGGCAAAACTCTTTTAGCTCGCGCTGTTGCTGGCGAGGCCAATGTTTCTTTTTTCTCAATTTCCGGTTCGGAATTTGTGGAGATGTTTGTCGGAGTGGGGGCTTCACGCGTCAGAGACCTTTTTGCTGTTGCCAAAAAATCCGCCCCCGCCATCATCTTTGTGGATGAAATAGATGCCGTTGGACGAGTGAGAGGTACGGGAGTAGGGGGAGGTAACGATGAAAGAGAACAAACTCTCAATCAAATCCTCGTTGAGCTTGATGGTTTTGAACCGAACGAAAAAGTTATCGTCATGGCGGCGACCAACAGGCCGGATGTTCTCGACCCGGCGCTTCTCCGTCCCGGGCGTTTTGATAGGCGAGTGGTGCTTGATTTGCCCGACCGCAAAGACCGCGAAGAAATTCTTGCCATTCATGCCCGCAAGAAGCCTTTTGCGGAAGATGTTAACTTGGCTCTTATTGCTGAAAGAACGCCAGGTTTTTCCGGTGCCGATCTCTATTCGCTTATGAACGAAGGAGCGATTCTGGCCGCTCGCGAAAACCGCACCAAAGTTTCGCAATTTGACTTAATTCGTTCCATTGAAAAGGTAATGCTTGGCCCCGAAAGGCGAAGCCATATTCTTTCAAAGAAAGAAAAAGAATTAACGGCTTTTCATGAAGCGGGGCATGCTTTGGTGGCGAGCGTTTTGCCATATGCCGATCCAGTGCATAAAATTTCTATCATTTCTCGCGGACAAGCGGCGGGTTATGTGCTCAAGTTGCCACTTGAAGACAGAAAATTGCAATCAAAAAAAGAATTTCTCGCGGATATTGCAGTTGCTCTCGGAGGTTATGTCGTGGAGAAAATGCTTTATGACGACCTCACTACCGGACCATCAAGCGATTTGCAGATAGCGACGGCACTTGCTCGCGACATGGTTACCAAATATGGCATGAGCGACAAACTCGGCCCCATTGCGTTTGAAGGTCCGTCAGGGAAGCCGTTGGCCGGCTTTAATTTTGGAGATAAAGAATATTCAGAAAGAGTGGGAGCAGAAATAGACGCTGAAGTTTCAAAAATTTTGAACGAAGGCATGAAAAAAGCAGAGAAAATTGTGGAAGATTACAGAAAAGTTCTAGACGCCATCGCGCACCGCTTGATTGAAGTGGAAACGATTGAGCAAAAGGAATTTCAGGATATTCTCATCGCTAACGGTATTACGCCTAAAAGGAAAGAAGATATAGAACACCAGAGCTAAAAATTTTCAATTCACAATTTTCAATTTACAATCAAGTCCCAATGAATTAATTTTCAAACATTGAGGCATTGAAAATTCAATGAAAATTGCAAAATTGAAAACTGAAAATTAAAAGAGCCCGGGAAACCCGGGCTCTTTTGTTTTCTTACATTGTTGGTCCGCACTTTTTACAACAACTCTTATGAGTGAAGAGTTCCCAGAGGGCTGCCAAGCCGACAAGAATGTAAACGATCACCGCGATGGTGTTGCCAACATAATTGGCGAGGTTCCAACCGCTGATTAAGCCAGTTAGAAGCCAGTTCAAACCTCCGATGATAAGAAGAATAAACGCAAGTTTGTGCATTTCTAATTTATTAACTGTTAAACACTATTAATTGTATCAGGTTTTCTAAAGCGTCAATCCAAATTATCCACCTTGGTTTAAAATATCCACAAAGCAACTATTGAACTATAAAAATAGGAGCGTACAGAGTATAATATACACATTCATATGGCTAGAAGATTAGAAAAAAACAAAGCAATAGAATTAAGAAAGAAAGGATATAGTTATAGCCAGATAAAAGAGCGGATGAGAGTAAGCAAGAGCACTCTAAGTTTGTGGCTTTCAGATATCCCTCTATCCCCCAGAAGAATGAGAGAGTTAAGAGATAATAATCCACATCGAATTGAAAACTTCATTAATACAATGCGTCTAAAACGAGAAGAGAAATATCAGCGATCGTTTGAAAAGGTGAGTAAGGATATTGGATCGTTGAGCAAGAGGGATTTGTTTATAGGGGGGTTATTTCTGTATTGGGCAGAAGGTGGTAAAACAAAACCGAATACTTTTTATCTTGCGAATACGGATCCAGAAATGTTGAAGGTTTTTCTTAAATGGATAAAAATTCTTGGAATATCAAAAAAGAAAGTAAGGGTAAAACTGCATTTATATAGCGATATGAACCTTAAGAAAGAGATTCTCTTCTGGCAAAAAGAACTCGGTGTCAAAAAAGATCAATTTATAAAACCCTACATAAAACAATCCTCAATTAGGAATCTTTCTTATAGAAAAGGATTTGGCCATGGCACCTGCAATCTTATTGTTAATCAAACCGAACCAACCAGATACATTTTGATGGGAGTGAGGTATATTATTAAAGTTCTCAATTATGGAAAA
>ERZ1292629.3002-Hain-H43-01um-R1-3002-length-13487-cov-5_pt1 | contig 13487 bp, 33 predicted proteins | sample MGYA00564399_ERZ1292629 | MGnify/ENA primary metagenome ERZ1292629 (study PRJEB36523, sample SAMEA6512636) | groundwater metagenome | collected 2019-01-08 | study: AquaDiva: Metagenomics assemblies of 32 groundwater samples | reverse complement strand
TTTTGCTCTCCTGTGCTGATTGTAATCTGCAACGTTTCGCCGTTGCATCACGAGATTTTAATATTGCCACCATTGAAGGAAATGGTGCTGAATATTTACCATCATTGAATTTTAATCTACCTTCTATAAATCTTAGTTCAGCATAAGGATATAAATATTTATGAAACCATTGTGTATCTGTTCTTGCTGGAACTAAAAATACTATTGTTTTTCCTAATTTCCATTCATTATATCCTTTTTCAATCCATAATTTTATTTGATTATAAGGGGGATTAACAAAATTACATTTACCCCATTCTATTTCTAATCCATCAAATTTAGGATTTTCTGGACAGGGATCAAAATCAAAGTTAAATTCTACATCTAATTTATGATAAAATTGTATTGGTGTTTTCCAATCTTGTTTTATACTGCTCATTAATCCTTTATTGTTAAATGTCATTCCTCTTTGCTCCTGCCTGTGTCGGCTTCATACTTTGCTTTAAGCTCTTTTCTCCTTGACCTTATACACTCTGTCATTGACCTTTTCAAGATAGCCACGCTTGAATAAATAACTACAAGCATCTTCGTAATCTGTCATACAACGATTGTCTATACTAACTCCATCTCCCATTATACAAGTTTGAACCATAACTTCAAAAAGCAACTGCTCAGCTTCCTGCAAATCTTTTAGTAATTCATTATCTATTTTTTTGTTTATTTCTTTTTTGTCTAAATCAAATCCTAAATGTATTTCTGGTTTCTGCTCTGGCACTGAGGATTCCAAATTTAATAACATTCTATTCACTAAGATTATTAATTCATCAATCTCTTTTTCTTTTATATATTCATCTGAATCAATACAATTTATCCAATTTAATTTATCTATAACCATTTGTAAGTCTGCTTTATGCAGACTATCGTCTTGCAAGGGCGAAACCTTACTTTTAATATCTTTAATTATATATTTCAATTCGGAAAGCTTTTTATTTTCTAATTCTAGCTCTTTAATCCTCTGCTCTTTAAAGTCTAAATCGTTTCTCAATTCTATTTCCAGTTCTTTATACACATTAAGAAGTTCTTTGTCTTTTGATGAAACTTTTTGTAAAAGTTTCAGACTCTGCTGTTGCGACTGTAATAGATTTAATAGCTTTATATTATTTATATCTGAATGAGTTTCTCCTTCTTTAATCTCATATTCAGTTATTTTAATTAATTCTTCAACTTCCCTGTCAAGTTCGTCTGCGTTCATTTTTGTAAATCCCCCATTTTCCAGTCCAAACATTCTAAACATTGTTTAGTCTTTTTTCCAATCTCTTTTAATTCGCCACATTCTTTGCATCTGTGTAAAATTTTCCCTTCAATTTTCATTTTTCTCTCCTGCCTGTGTCGGCTTCATACTTTTTATAATAATAACTATTTATAGTTCCTTGAGATAAATTTAATCTTTCGGATATTGCTTTTTGTGCTTGCCAAAGATATTTATATTTGCCTGTTGCAAATTCCTCATCAACTTGATTTTTAATAGTATTTGAAATAGTATTATCTAATTTAGCTTTATGCTGACTATCATCTTTCCATTTATTTACTAATTGTTTTTCTTCTTCAAGCTCTTTAATCCTTTGCTCTTTAAAATCTAAATCGTTTCTCAATTCTATTTCTATTTCTCTATAAACTTTAATAAGCTGTTCTTGTTTTGATACAGCTTTTTCTAGTTTATGCTCAGGAGTAGAGGATTCTTTTATATCTTTCATTAATTGCTCATAGTCATCTGGAAATGCAAATTTGAAGCACTTTAATCTACAACAAATAGGATAATCTAAATCTCCAATATTAATTACTATTTCTTCGCCACAGCATTTACATTGAGTTATATCTAAATCATTTACATCTTGTTTTGGTACAGCTTTTTCTAAAAGGTGTATCCTCTGCTGTTGAGACTGCAAACATTTAGTTATTTTTATTGGTATTTCAATATTATTTATTAATTCTTCAACTTCTCTGTCAAGTTCTTCATTTGATTTCATTTATTTACCTCTGAGTTCTCTATATAATCTTTTATTTCTTTCAAAGCATCTAACATTATATGCCTAGAAAGCACGATTGTGTCTGGATTTAAATTATATATTTTATTTTCTAAATAATTAAATCTCTTCAATGCTTCTTCTTTACTGATTGTCATTTCTTCCTCCTCTTAGGCGTCTCCGACGCTACCCCAAAAAGACAACCGCTGCTGTAGTCTAAATAATTGATACCATAGACATTAGAGTAGTCATAGCACCTACGGACGCACCACAACCGACCATCATTTGCATAAATAGCTCTAATATTTTTAAGTTGTTCAAGTGTAGCTTTCTTAAACTCTCCTTTATATTCAAGAGTGCTAGTGTCCCAATATTTGTTTTTATCAATAACTCCATCATATTTTAACTTCATAATCTCTGGCATACTTGCAGGGAAATAACCCTCAGCCAAACATTGTTCTATTGCGTCTATCAATTTGTTTGATTCAAATATTTTAGTTTTTTGTTTCATTTAATTATCTCCCAGACATCTAACATTTGGTGTTCAGTTAATATCTTCTTAATATCTTTCTTGCATTGGTTGTAACCTCTATCAAACTCGCTACTTTGTTTTTTGGTTATATCTAACGACGAAGGGAGTTTTAGGAGGAAACGAGCGCCGCTACTAAGATACTTGACACAATCAACATTCGAATAGTTACTCATATCGTAAAGCCAAACACCCCGCAATGTGTCTTTTATATTACAAATATAAAAACCCATAGCTCTTTCTTTACTCTTGAAAACTATATCTGCATACTTCTTTAATGTCTGTTTATCATTCTCAAACAATGCTAACCAGCCTTTATGTTTTAACACTTCTTTATAAGTTAAATTATGATTAAATGTATCATCAATCTCTATCTCTGAAGATTGGATTTTTGAATAATCAGTTGCTAAACAATAATTGTTAAAATCTGGTTTTAAATCTATCAATTCTTTACATTGAGTAATAACTTTAAACTTTCCTGTCCCACTATATACCACAGCATTACAAGTATCAAATCCCAAGTCAAAATATTCAGAATTGTTTATTCTAACCTTGGCTAGTTCTAATATTGTCATTGGTCTATCCTGTCCAGATTTTTTTAGTTTACTTAATGCCTTAGCATAAGTTGAGCCTTCCACAATTTTTATGTTTGTTGTTTGTTTCATTCCTTCACCCCTACGACACAGCCATCGTAGTAGTTGTCGTTGCCATCAAGAATATAGTCGTTGACAAAGACCAAAGGGCAGTAACCAGCTTCAATACACTTTTTAGTTAATTCTTTCTTAGTCCCATTGGTAAATAATCTTATACTTTTACAATCTTTAACTTCTGGCAGACTTTTTAATTCAAACTCTTCAAGTTCTTTTTCTCTGTTAGTTAGTTGTGTCTTTAGAGATTTTATCTCTTCTTTTAGTTGTTGTTCAGTTTTCATTTTTCTTCACCATCAAGAGTAAACTCTTTGGAATAACTCCCATCTAACTTCAAATAAGATTTATTCCATTTACCTATATCATAATTATACACTATAAACCCTTTTCTACTAACCTTTAACCAGATCTGACTTTTCTCATCTTCTCCCAGATACGTTTCAAAATCTTCGATACCTTGTTTAGCAGAACTTACACCTGAAGCAGTAGACTTGGCTTGAATCCATAAAGTTTTACCCAGTTTATTCTTGGCTATCAAATCGAACAAATTAAAATAATCATTATCCATACTAATGAACCGACCGGGACCAATACACTTCATAGTCCGTGGGCTTTTAATAACTTTCCACTCTTTGGATTCTAATAATGCCTTGATTTCATTCTCGACATTTGAACCTTTTTGTTTAGCTGATACCATAGTTATTCCAACTCCTCCTTTTGTTTTAAATATCTCTTTCTATAATATTCTTTAATATCTTTACATAATCCCCCTTATGATAATATTTTCCTTTAGGCATCTGTTATCTCCGATTCTGTAATGTTAAAGAAATGTTTAATCCATTTAATTACTCCATCTTGTTCTGTACTTTCTTCCCAATCCACTTGCATATCTAAACCAAAAAAATCTCTATGTTCTCCTCTTTCAACATCTAGGTATTCTGTTCTTTTCTCGTCTAATCCTTTAATCCATTTGATTGCTTCTTGTCGTAATGCAGAGGTATAAACTAATTCTAACACAACATCTCCGTTTATATCTTTCATAGGAATATTTAACTCTTTCAATGTTTTCAATTCTTCTACCATTTTTTATCTTCTCCCTCGCTCACGATAACTTTGTAGCTATCGTAACTCAACTTTAGTACACCAATCCACTCCAAAAATTCTTCTTTGGATCTTGAATATAGCGAAATATACTTGCATATAGTGTTGAACGTCCTTAAAGACCTTTGCTTTTGTTTCCCTGTGAACTTGAAATAATCTTCTTCGAATTTATACTCAGATTTAGGTATAGGATTTTCTTTCAGGAAGTTAATCGTAGATATTACATTCTTGATAGTAGTTAGATCTTCCGAAGTAACTACTACATCATTTATTCCCTGACTAAAATCTTCGGTAACATATCCCTCGAAGTATAACCCTGGAAATCTATCCATGACTGCTGGTGTAAACATTTGTTCGAAGTATGGTTGTTTTTTAGTGATATAATAATAAGGAGGATTATGGAATATGATATGGCTCTTATGGACTAGATTTGTGGAATCTCTTGTTCCTTCAATACTTCTACTATTATTCTCATAGAACGGTTTGTAAGCTCCGACTTGAAGTAGGTAAGATTGCATATCAGTCACATCTTGTGCAGACAATGCTCCAAGTTCATTAAGAACTATAAAATCATTATTTAGACTTTTTTTAAGTTTTGCTACAGTGGCACGATAAAGGTTCGCTACAGAACCATTAGTCAACTGAAGAATATCGGATAACGCATCTTTCCCGAATGATGCTTCAGTTACGATCCTGATATTAATCCGTTCAAAGTATGCAGTTAATACTATGATCTTGCTCATAGTCCAATATTTATTGTTAGAGTGTCCATAACTAGCAAACGTGTCAACCAACTCACGAAACTCTAACTTTTTCTCAGCCGGGATCTTAACACTCTTAATCTTTTTAACAAAATAGAATACTTCGGATTTGTGACTGAACTTTTCTTTGTCTACGACTACGAATGGTAATTTCTCTATAAAATCTGTTGGCACGAAATATTTTTCTTTGATATTTTTCAGGTTGGTATCTCGTTGAAGTTCATACCCGAAGAATGGTTCTTCGTTATACTTTTTAGACACTTCTTGAGATATGATATTATCTGCAGTAAGAACATCTTTGTATAAGATTTGGTTAATCTTGACCAAATAATCTGTATGCCATAAATTCATTGCCATTCTCTCCTTTTTTACTTATATTTTACTAAACTATTTTTTTAATAACCTGATTTTTTTATTATACTCTTTCTGATATGCCCTAATTTTTTCTTTATTATTTTGTTGATATTTTTTAACGGCTATTTGTTGTGATTCTTTATATTTAACATAATTGTTATGATTACGTTCATACTTTTCTTCTTTGGTCATTGAATGATATTTCTTGAACTGATCAATTTTCTTATATTTGGCTGTTGCTTCTACCTTATCATTGGCTCGTTCTTTCTTCAACCAATCTTGATATACTTTAACAGCCCGTGCTCTATCCCATGGGGTTAGACTATCCATCTCATCTATGTTAACTGGGCAAGGTGTAGGCATTTTATCTCCTATTTCATAGTCGTATCAATAGATACTCCTAAAATAAACTCTCATTGGAATCTTCAATTTCTAGTTTGGTTTCAGGTTTAGATTCGACCTTCTTTTCTACTGAGGTACGTTTCTCTACCTTTGTCTTGACAGCGATTTCTTCTTTCTTCATGAACGGCCTCTTTTCTGATACAACTATCTGCACAGCGAACTTATTTATGACAAAATTACTTTTCCCACTTTTGAAACTATCTTTTAATAGGAACTGGACTTTGAATGAAGTATCTTTGTCATTCAATATCATACATTTCCCATTGGCGATATTATGTAGGTCTGTTGAAGATAACTCAAACTCTGCGATAACTATTGTAGGTTTGGCTTCTTCGGTTTCAGTTTGGTTACATAGACTATTCATCTGTGCAAATAGTTCTTCATCGTTCATTTAATCCTCTGCAAATATTTTATAATTATCTATATTAATCCATCCTTGTTCAGATTTAATCATACACCCTACCCAAAGATTATATTTATAATCAAACCCCATTTGTGTAGATTGTGTTTGGCATTGTTCTTTATTAAAATAATAAACACCTACAAATACAGGTATTAATAATATTGATAGTAATATTAATATCAATATAGCCCCTAATATGGATTTAATACTTGACAATACCATTTTATTTCTCCATATCTTTAACTAATTGTTTCATTTCTTTATAAAATTCTTTCAAATCTTCTAAAAATTGTTTGTATTCTTCAGGATACTTTCTTCTCCACTCCAAAAATTCTTTTAGACTAAACAAATCCCTAGGTTCTATATTAATTCCCATTTTATTTCAACCCCTTAGTTTCCATAGTAGTTCTAATTTTAACTATAGAATCTGCAAACAACTCTGATCTGACTTCGAATCCAACTAACTTGTCTAATATTTCTATTGAATCTTTTCCATAGATTTTTATTAGAGTATCAGTCCCACCCCATCTGAAACAGAAACTGCACTCATTTGATTGTTTTTCTTCTTCCATTTTATCTCCCTAATCTAAATTAACTGTGTATGGAGTATCGGGATATTCATCTGGTTCATAAAATATGAATATCCTATCTTTCCCATACTGAAATATTAATTCGTCTGCGTACCTAACTGCTTCTTCTTCAGTCTTGAACCCTCTCATAAACATACATCCCATTTTTGTTCCTTATATTTTTAATCAGTTATTAGTCATCTTCATTATCTGAATCTTCATCCCAATCTACTTCTAAATCATCATCTTCATTCATTTTAACCTCCTAACTATTTTGTTTCATCTTTAGGTAATTGTTCATTAACTCTTTGGTTATATTCAACTAACAAAGGTTTGACCAACTCTGGATATTTGGTTCTGATCATAGTCCCAAGGAAATGGTTCTCTGTCATATCTTCGATTTTCTTTAATTCGAAATAAGCATTGACCAACCCTAACCACGATGGATCTTTGACCGGATCAAATATAACTCCATTTGCAGAAGGTTTGAACTCAAATATTGCTGCAATAGTTTTATATTCTCCTTTTGTCAAATATCCTAACTTGTATTCTTTTCCTATGACTGCCACATCTGGTATTACACCTTTTTTGACTGTGCCATCTTTCTTAATCCACGGCATAAATGCTGTGAACGTAGTATCTACCCCATTAGCATTGAATGTTAACTTATACCTTTGATAACTTTGTTGTCCAGGCATAAGTTCTCTGGCAGTTAATTTCCCTACATAATTCAATAATCCATTATTCTCAGTTTCCATTTTATTCCTCTATCACCAGTTTAATTTTGGTTTTTGACCCTGCATTATTTATTATTTTAGTCCTACAACTATCACACAAACTCCAAAAGGGTCTAACATGATCGACCTTATGAATAAATTCTGTATTATCCTCTGTGTTAGGTCTAGCACACACTTTTAAATAATGACCATATAGCTGTAAAAAATCTGAACCTTCTTTTATTTCTGCATTACAGAAATTACATTGTACTTTTATTTCCATCTTGTTCTCCTACATCACTAATTTAACTTCTTCTACTTTCTTAACAACCTGCTCTTTAACAGATTTTACGTCTGGTACTTCTACACTATAATATATTGCGTAATCATATAACGCTTCTTTAGTCTCAGGGTTATAACTCAACAAGAATACTTGTGAAGCATTACATTTATGTCCAGGGGTTTCGTTGATAGTTGTATATCCACTCTGGAAATCTACCATCTCTCCTCTGCCGATTATAACTTTATTCTGAATCATTTTTTACTCCTGAATTTGTCTATTTCTTTCCTCAATGCAATTCTAGCATTCTCATTGATTTGTGTCTTATTTTTAATATACATAGCATAATCTACTTCTGGCATGTATAATCCAAAATTTACTGTGGGCATTTTGTTTTCTCCTCACCGGGATAAAAAATATCATTAGAGATATAAAACTTAATTGATAAATCCTCATAATCGACTTCAAATGCGATTTTAGTTTTATTTAATTCTCCTATAAACCTGTCCAGCCATTTTTCGGGTTCTGCCAAATCTCCAAAACTTATTTCTCCTATCCATTCTATTTCTGACATTTTTTTGTTTCTCCTTAATTTTTTTGATACATGAATGATATTGAGTTAGTTTAAATACTTATGTATTGTGCAGTATAATACTCTGTTGTAATCTGCTAGTTACTCTATTCTATTTTCCCAATTCTCTATCGTCGATATTCTAATCTTACCTTCTTTCAACTTATATATTTCCATAAAAACGTTGAACCTCCCCGCTGAAGCACGTTTACTTAATGGTATCGACATATACGCAGTTTTGAATTTATACTTCGGGAACAATACCCTGAACGGTCTGATCCCTTTTGACAGTGGAATGAACACTTCAAATATTATATATTTCTCCATAAAAAATTCGTAAGTCTCCATATCCCTGAACACCAGATTGTATGGAGTATCTACAATAAAGTCTGAGAACCTGATCAATATATCTGGTTTCATTTATTCACCAGGGATATATTAATTTGTTCTATACCCTTAAATTTAAATGATAAAAATTTTAGTCCATACTTTTTCTCTAATTCTTTAATTATTGTATTGTTAATTTCTTTAGCAATGTTATTTGATACTGTTTTTATAAGTTGTTCTAAATATAATCTATCCATTTCTTTATCGAATTCCTTTCGTAGTTTATGCGTAACTGCTATTTTATTACATTTCATTTCTTCCTCTTAATTTTAGCTTCATCATACAATTGTTGTATTAATTCCATAATTTTTTTAGCTTCAAATAATGGTATATTTTTAACCTTGGCAATAAATTCATCTGCCCATCCGGAGAAATTACAATGAAAACAGTATATTAACCCTGTATCTAAAATAGACAAATTCCCTTTCCCATTCATCCCGTGGAACGGACATCGCATATTACCTTCAACATAAATATCAACCTTACACACCTTTAATGCACCTAGAGCCAAATCTTTCTTTTCAAAATTAGGAGTTACCCCTTCAAACGACCTGATTGGCTTCATTTGATGCAAATATTTGGTAAACACATCTCCGAATACTTCTTTCAACTTTTGTAAGTTAATATGGGCTATTTCTTCGTCATTAGGTTCGTAGTATCTTCGGTTATAGGAACTCCCTGGACCGACTACCTGAGATCCCATTGCTTGAATATCACACACCCTAACATTATTCTGGTTAATCCCTATCTTCTTGAACATATCCCCATCCAGGAAGTAGTAATAATGAGGTAAGCGTTTCCCCGCCGTTGTTACTACAAACGTTTCAGGGAGTTTGGATTTGACAGATTCGTGGTAAATTGAATCATCGAAATCTAAAACTACCAGGTTTCCTTTCCCGCAAACTATACCATAGTTTCCTTTATGTTGAGATAATACCGAAGAATCATAAGCGTAGTTCTTAGCACCAGACCAATCTTTCTCGAATGGTATCTTGGTATCTGCATTAATTAAACAGAACCTAAGTTCCGGTACCCGAAGTTGAGTAGGTAGTTTTACCATTTTTCGTACACCGGTTTAGATAACTCTCTCTGTTCTTCGGTACATTTTCGTCTCTCAATATAATCTAAGATTAGAAGAGTTTTGTTAACTTTTCGTCCTTTAAAATATATATTATCGTCACCCAGATTCAACCACAACTTCTTCTTCGCCATCGGGACTGAATACATAGCACGTTCCCAAGTCTTGATCGGTAGTTGGAACGAAATATAATCTCCTTCGTGAAGTAGATTCTCATCCGAAGTTTTACATACCAGAATAAAGAATTTGACATACCCACCACCTTTGTAATCCCGGACTGTGGCTTTCAATGGTTGAATAATCTCGAACTCTAACTCTGTATCATTCTTCAGGTAAGTCCATAAGAGCTGTTGAGAACCTAATGTCTTGATAAAACTATCACCATACGACCTTTCTCTGGTGCTACCAGTTGGAGCGAATGTCATTGTCTCACTCCCCATTCTTCGATCTCGCAGTTACTAGAAGCAAACCGTTTAACTTCTTTGGTCTTGGTGTCGATAAACTTTAGAAAAATTCCTTCAAACTCGTAATCTTCGACATTATTGAACGTTAGAATAGCTCCGGTTAATGTCTTGACAGATATACGATACACTTTTTTGTTGCTCATCCTCATTCTCACCTCAAATTTACACCAATCTCATAGGAGTATCATTCCATATTCAAATCAATAGATTCTCATAATAGATACTCCAAAATTATAGGCGGGTAGATAATATCTCAGGTTCGCTCGTATAACTTTTGGCGTTTAGAATTGTGATACTCAAAAGTATTTAAAGATTGTGTGACTATTATTTCATAGTCATATCTGCTGATACTCCTGAATAATTTCATAGTCGTGCTATTAAGCACTCCTGTATGAAACAAAAATTATTTAAATTAGTTCGGCTTTAAAAATAGTAGTCCATTAAGGCGATCCCTCCCTGGGTCCAGATATAGTGATAGAAATATTAGAAAGATACACCTCTAACTCTTCTATCACTATATTTTTAAAAAAATATCATAAAGTTTAAAAATAAGTTCAGGTTAGAAATTCTCAGCCGCTTAAAATGTGGTTAGGGGGATCAAGGTTTCAGTTGTTTCTAATCATCAAGATTAGTTTCTGCATTCGCCTCCCCCGCTCCTAATAATTCGCTTAAAAATAAGAAATATTAGAACCATCACCGATACAAAGGGAAATGGTTCGCCTTTAAAATATAACTGAAACTACCGTAGTCGTATCTGTTGATACTCCTGTTCTTGAACTATAACAATATCTAGCGTTATCAGGTTTAAAAAGTATTAGAAATGGGAATCAAGATTTATAGTAAAGAATTTCATCAAACCCTTTAAAAATTATATTTTAATTTAGGTGATAGATAAAAATGAATTAGGGAGCAATAGGATAGTTAGAATATGCCATTTTAGCTATTATTTCTGATTAAAGGATAGTTTGTAAGTCTAGTTTGAAATATGCTTAAAAATATACTCTAGAGTAAATGTAGAGTCTTATTTTTGGAAAGATTGTTTATTCCCCGAAGTAAGAGCCAATAACGAACAATTCTGTCTTTGGATAGGATAATTGTTACTTTTGTTAAAATATTTATTAAAACAAGTATAAACTTCTCTTTTTGAAAAACTAAAATTATTTTTTAATAATTCTCCACAAATAAAATTTAAACAAATAATTGGATCTATATTTGGACAATTTAATAAAATCTTATCTAAAATAAATCTTAATCCGTGTCTTTTTAACCTTAAATGCTGAATCTCTGACTTTATTTCTTTAGATGTTAAATCATTTATGTTTTTCATATAATATTCCATAGTCCTGCTATTAAGCACTCCTAACAGAATATAAAGAAGTATTTAAACTTTTTGAAATAAAGAATAAAAAATCTATTTACCCCCTACATCATTAATCCCCATAAAATCAAACCTAAAAATAAACTTATAATACTTGTTAAAATAAAAGAAAATATAATATTATCTTTAGCTTCTAGTCTTGATTGTATTGATACTAATACCATAAAATGCGTAATCCAAAATATACCCATTATGCCCATAAATAATAAAATTTTATTCATTTTTCCTCCATATTAATTATTTTTTTCTGCACAATTTCTGCACATTTTATTTTTTCCACAGGATTAGCCGATTTTAACGGACGAATCCTGAAACGCTTTTTTAATATCTGCTTATTGTCTTTTTTAGAATCAAAATGTTTATAATAAGTCACACCAAACTTCTCGTAATGTTGACCATCAAACATAAGTGCTTCATTTATTTTCAGGTTTAAAATCTCGCTCCCTCTCTCATATCCGTTATAAGCTACCAACTTTCTTTTAACCTCCGAGCCATTAATAAAATCCGAAATACTGCATTTCTTAAATATAATCATATTAACTTTAGCAGATATAAACTTCTTGAAATTCTCAGGAGTTCCACATAGAACTAGAATGTTGTTGTTATGGTTAATCAACCGAAGAGTGTTCTCAATAGTTCGTTTAACTTTCCGATTCTCCAGATCAAACAAACTACACATCTCATCAATGATGACTATGCTGTTTGTCACAGATTCAATCTCTGCAATAGAATAAACTCTCTGTGATTTCTGACCTTTACTTTCGTAGTCGTATCTGTTGACACTCCTAAAATCTAATCTCAATCCATAATAATAAAGATTGAATGTAGATTGTTTGGTTAATTCTTCTAGGATATGATACAAGAGCATAGACTTTCCCGAATTTATATCCCCGACGATAGCTATTACTTTTGGTTTGTCTAGTAATTTACTTATATCCATCAATCTCCCTCCTGATTAAAATGTAATCACAAGCATTATAGCCAGATAGATAAAAAACCCAATTACAGCACAAATACATAACGCTGTGATTAACGCCCAACTAATTAAGATAACTTTTAAAACTTTTTTAAAAATATCCCAACTACTTTCCAAAATACTATTCTGTTTTTGTTTCATTTTATTTCCTCCATTCTAAATTCTTCGTCGATATAATCTTCGTCATTAAATCTTTCAATAGCTTCTCTTTGTGTTTTAGATCGAACTATTATTTCTTTATAAAATCTAAATGTTTTCATTCTTCCACCTCTATATTAGAAAATTTAAAATTATGGATTTCTCTATTAATTATTTTCCCACAATCATTACATCTTTCAATTACTTTTATTTTAACATATTCCTCAGTGGAATAATCATCTATGCCTTTGTATTCCAAACTCCCTGAACTATGTTCGCATTTACTTTTACTCATTCTTCTTCCTCTACTTCAATATTGCAAACATCTACCTCTTCATTCAGAGGTTTATCTTCACCAGTGGGATTGTATGCTCTATTGTTTGCAATCTCGATAGCTTCCTCAAGTGTTTCTGCTTCTATTGTTTCAGTAATACTTTCAAAATCATAAATCACTTCAAACTTTTTCATATTCTTTCTCCATAATGATTTGCCCCTAATCATCTCATCAATAATTTTTCTTTTATCTATATCTAAAAAGATTAAATTATCTTCAAAAACCATATCTTTATGTAATAATCCTTTCATTTTGGATCTAAATAAAAACTCATCTATTAGACAAAATATTTCATCTTCATTATCCGAGTTTAATATTTCTTCTTTGGTAATAATTTCCATTTAGTCCTCCATTAAAGTTAATTCGTGTTCGGCGTCAAGTAATTTGTCTAATAAC
>ERZ1292629.3001-Hain-H43-01um-R1-3001-length-13487-cov-5_pt1 | contig 13487 bp, 11 predicted proteins | sample MGYA00564399_ERZ1292629 | MGnify/ENA primary metagenome ERZ1292629 (study PRJEB36523, sample SAMEA6512636) | groundwater metagenome | collected 2019-01-08 | study: AquaDiva: Metagenomics assemblies of 32 groundwater samples | reverse complement strand
AATTGGCTTATCCCACATCATGAGTTCCCGCGCTAAGCGATGGGCAACATATTCCACTTCGGATACGGATAAAAATTGTTTTATTTTTATCCTCATTCTTTTCCAAGTAAGCGCAACGCTTCTCCGTAATCCTTGACCGCCTTCCTTATTGCCGCCTCTATTTCTCTTTGTTTATTTTCCGAAAGTCCTTTCTTTGAAATATCTCTTATAAATTCATCCTGGGGAATGGCATAAGAACGGCCAATTTTCTCGGCATGAATTTCGCCTTTTTTTATTTTTTTGAAAACGGCGACTCTGCTCATACCCAGGATTTTCGCCGCTTCAGCTGTCGAAAAATAGGTTTTTTTAATGGTCATACAGAAAAGTTAACAATTGTTAACTTTTCTGTCAAGAGGTTAACCAATGGGAATCGGCTAGCAATTTATACTAATATTCTTCCCTGGACACTTATTTTTTCCATAATTCGAACAGCCCAGAAATCTACAAAAGTAGAAATCGAATATATGGATTAGACGTTTGTCGAGCGATGGAACAAACAAGATATCTACAAAAGTAGAAATCGAATATATGGATTAGACAAATTAATACAATATAATGAGTAAAATCTACAAAAGTAGAAATCGAATATATGGATTAGACTGCGCTCTTGCGACAAACGCACACTATATCTACAAAAGTAGAAATCGAATATATGGATTAGACGCCGTCGCGCCTCGTGCCGCCAGACGATCTACAAAAGTAGAAATCGAATATATGGATTAGACGAGGCTAGCTTAGAAGCAGCCTGGGTGATCTACAAAAGTAGAAATCGAATATATGGATTAGACCTGTCGCTTTGGCCGCTTACGCCGATATCTACAAAAGTAGAAATCGAATATATGGATTAGACGAGGCTAGCTTAGAAGCAGCCTGGGTGATCTACAAAAGTAGAAATCGAATATATGGATTAGACGCTAAACTAAGAAAAGACGGATTACTATCTACAAAAGTAGAAATCGAATATATGGATTAGACCTCTGTTCGGTCTTTGTAAAATTCCCATCTACAAAAGTAGAAATCGAATATATGGATTAGACTGCGGAGATGGCTCTATTTAAGCGCAAAGATGCAAATAACCAAAAAATTGTGTTACGACTTTGTCTGTAAAATAGAGCCATTTTCACCCTCTAAAAAATAAGGATTGGGGTTTTGCAACCTCCATCCGCCGTCATTATCCTAATCTATACACAGCGATTTCTTCCTTTGAGTTGTCAACGATCAGTCATTCACTCGAATATTACTACTTCTTTTTCCTCGTTTGCCGCATATCCGTATCTTACAATCTTCTTTTTACACGTCTCGCAGAGCGGAAAAATGAAAATGCTATCGGCGTTCCTGAACAACTTCTTATACTCTAATTCTACCTCGCTTAAAATATTCCGCAAGACCCTCTGGCTGTGCCTAATTTCAAAGACAGAATACTGTATTCTCCTTCCGAATTTCAGAAGGAATTTGGAAAATTTCGTTCTCGGCCTGTCTTTTTCGAAATCATATGATACGAGAATCATGTTTTCTTAACGGGAAATTATAAATTCGGGAAACGGATTTTTTTCGCTATTCATCATGAAGCGATAAAATCCCTGCACATATTTATAAATCGGGTCTTTGTTTTTCATAATCGCTTCTAAAAATACTTGGGCGTATTTCCGGCTGACTTCGAATGTTGAAATTATTTTTCCGTCGCGTACTTTAAAATCGTCTTTGCCCAACATCTTAAGGGTGTGTATTTTGAGCACTTCTCTATCAATGATAGATCTGAACGGTTCGACGATGTCGCACGCAAGGGATTTTCTCTGGAAAAAAAGCTTATGGTAGCACCCCTTGTAAGTATCAAACCCGTATAAAAGGAGTAGGGCGTCAACAAAGTTAAACATCATTGTATATCCCATATCCAGAAGAAAATTTGGGATATCCGGCTTAACTCTCGGCATTCTCATCCACCAGTTAATTTCTTTAAAATACGTTCCGAAAAATTCTTTCGACACGTTGCCTTCAATGCCGCGCAAAGAATCGCAGACTTTCACATCGTCAATCGAACGCATGATTTCATTTTCTTTCATCTTTAACTCCCCTTCCAAATGTCTTGAATGCAGAAGCCGCAGTTGGTTTTTTACTTTGTTTTTCACAATTTGTTTGGCGATAAAAAGTTCTTCAGCTTCAGTTACGGCATATTGGCGCATTCGCAAAAGATAATTCCCTTCCGCCGCCGCGTTTATTGAAGCATAAACGTCAAAATTGTTTTTCAAGAAGAAAAAAGATACTCCAAACCGCCGTCCTTGTTTCATTAGTTCGCTTGTAACCGTTACGTCGCCGATCACAAAAGCGGCGAACACGCGATGACAGGAAACTTTATTTATCACATCATCATCTTTTGAAAATACGATGTTATCGTTTTGAAATTTTATCTTGTTGGATTTTCCACGCTCCGTCTGAATGAAAAGCACCTGTTTTTGCCTGAAATCCGGAAGGGTGATCATAAAATTACCAGCTCAAAGAGCCGTATATGCTCGACTCGCATTTGGGACACCGATGCGATAATAAAGTTTTTGGATCAAACGTCCGTATTTCATTCAGAACATTTTCGAACTTTCTTTTTTCCTCCGCGTTCGGCAAGGGAATTTCATAGTTTTTATTGTCTTCTAGTGATCTTAAAACAAGTTTTCTTACCGGATAACCCATTTCGGCAAGGCAAAAATATTGGGCATAGAGTTGATAACGATAGCCATCATATATATGTTTGATTTTTGTTTTTCGCTCAATTAGCGTTTCCGTTTCTTTATCATAAATATCAATTTTCCCCATAATTTCGTATGTTTGACTGTAAACCTCGTTTCCGACCATGAAACGACTGGCGCTGGAATATGTTTTATCATCTACAGCCTTATGAAGCAGTTTTCCCTTAACCTGCGGCTTTTCGTGGTAAGCGCTCTCTGCGAATCCCTCGTACATCCCGTGCAGATAGAGCGACGCCGGACAAAACGTAAAATCGTTTATTTTTGAGATTTGAATGTAGGATTCCATTTGATCTGAGTGAATTTATCCCATTCATCAATACTAACTTTCAAATCACCCCATTTTATCTTTGCTGGATCGGTGGCAACCTGGATTTTTCTCAAAGCAAGCAAGCCCTTTCGCGCTATATTATAAGCTCCATTTGCATCCCCGTTATATTTACGTCCCTGGAAGCCTTTGTCGCTATGAAAATGACAATGAGGGCACTGGATGTAATCAGTTTCAGTTCCGGAAATTGAATTTCTCGAATGGAGTAAAAGATTTAAATACCAAAACAATCGCCGATAATAGTCTGATGTTTCGGGAATAGTCAACTCTGACGGGGACAATACTTGTTTTTCGCACATAATTCTATTGTCTTTAAATAATTGGCTGAAAACCAATGTCATGTCATATTCTTTAACCATTCCGCTTTTTGAGTTCTCAATTAATTTTTCTCCTTTAGTCGAATCCGCTTTGGCGTTTTCGACTCCCCGCTTGTGCCAACGAATCCTTTTTACATCAGAAGAAACCTTAAAAATTCCCTTTGACTTTCCACCCTCATCAAACGCCTCATATGAAAAGTTGAATGCGCCACCCTTAGATACTACGTGCAAATTATTTTTTCTAATGATCTCCCGCGCTTTTTTTATGTTTTCAAAATTAAAGCTAATATTTTTCCTATAACCACATTCTGGACACGTCAGCGACGTATATCCTGGAGAGACATAAAATACCGCGCCGCATTGCTTGCCGATATCCTGTGGAGTCGCAACTTGTGGAGTTAATTGATAGGCATTTAAATAATGACCGGCCGCGCCTTCTATCGCGTCTTTCTGAACAAGGTAGTTTAATTTTTGGACAAGTGCTAATTCCAATTTTTGATACACCTGTTTTTCTATTTTTTGTCGCCCCCGTTTAAAGCCGATATTTAAATCCTCGAAAATAAGTAGGGCATTTTCTTTAATCATTAAATCAGCGAGGAAATGCACAACCCATGAAATATAGCCGTTTTTCAGTTCCTTGATATTCTCAATCGTTTTCCATTCCTTCCGCTGTTCGTCGCGTTTTCCCGCTTTTTCCTCAAGTTTTTTTAAATATGTTTCATCATTCGGTAAGTGACCATCAAGATTTCCATTTTTAAGTAAATTGCCATCCTGGTCGATAAGCGCGAAATAAGCAAGATGTTTCTCCCCTCGGTCGATGCCGATGATTTTAATGTTTTTAGATTTTTTGTCACTCGCAATGAGTTTATTTATTTCTCCATTAAAACCAAAGTCATTTCCGATCCCCATATTCAATACAATTGGAAGATGTAAAAATATCTTATCGTCCCCATAGCGTTTGTGATCAACTACCGTCTTGTCGGCTTTATTTTTTTTCTTCGCCAAATGTTCATTTTTTGGACGGAAAAACACCTCGGCGCCGCCAGAAAGCTTAAACGTGGGGTTTTCTAAATTATTTTTTTGAAACAATGCCTTGAAATATAAAGTGTGTAAATTATCCTTGGTTCTTTTCTTCTTTTCAAAATCCTTATTGGAAATATCAAATAGGAACATTTTTCCTTCTGAAACCGCTTTTTCGATATAAATTCTCCGCACAGGAAAAAATTTTATAGAATAAGTCAAACGTTCAATGGTAGAGAAAAAATCATTCAGTGAAGTATATTTACGATCTAACGCTTCACCAAATTCAAAATCTTCGCCAAAAGAATCCCTTAAAACTCTTTTATAAAGATTAATAAGCTTCTCGAGCTTTTCGGAGTCAAACTTATTCTTTTTGTCCTTTTTCTTTTCTCCTTGAAATTTTTTAAAATCTTCCCGCACATCTTCCAGCTCTTTTGTGATTCCATATTTCTCCTTATTTCTATCGGCAAAAGCTATTCGCGGCAATTGCCGGAAAACGTTATTCAACTGACGATATTCTATTTTAAAAATATCATCCGATCCAGAACCGCCTGAAAACAATTCATGGTTCTTAAAAAGATCGTGATAATCTGGTGTCACCAAACCAAGCAAGTATTTTTCCTTATCTCGGAATAAAACGCCATAATAATCAGATTCTTTATTCCTATCCCAGCCAGATAAAAGCATGCCGTTTTCAAAATTTAACTTGATTTTTTCCGCACCTCCAAGATTACGCTTAGAGAACGAATGCCTCTGCTCGAGACCCTTAAAGGATGGAAATAATAAACGGCCCAAATAAGCTTTTCTCGTGAGATAGTTGCGAAACTCATTGAAATACGAAGGTACCAACCAATCTTCATAACATGCATCAAATAAATTATAAAATTCGTTATCAATGCCATTCTCCGGAACAATTTTTTTACGTCCTTTTTCCAACGCAAAATATTTAATCATCTGATAAACCGCCAGTGCAGCATCACAGTATCTTTTTATTTTCTCAACCTGTTCGGCATCGTTCGCTTGATAAGGCATTTTACTCGTCAAGGCTTCCACTTCGCTCTTTGCCACATCATATTCCACCATGCATTTCTCCCACTCCCGCTCCCAAATTTTCAAAAATGTTCCATAATAATCTTTAGCCCCGGCGTATATATCTTTATATTCCATTCTAAATAGATCTTCCGCTGCCGCGTAATTTTCAGTCTCTGGAACACTTCGCGATTCGAGAGCTTTTTTTAATCGTGCGACAGAGACCAAATCGGGCAATTTAATTATTTCACCCTCTTCACTGAATTTCTTGATTTTCCTGTCTTCGCTTTGAAACAAATTTCCTATCGCTGACCAATTATTAAACCATTTCTGCGAAATGGTATTGAGCGCGGAACCTTTCGCATACACTCGTTCTACGTCGTATTTTCCGTCAAAGAAGCGCCTCATTAATTCTTTCGCCTTATCCAGCCTATCACCGTTAAGCCCGATAAATTCTCTCAAAACCGGAAAAACCCTGGAATCATCCACAATTTCAGCAAAACGCTCTCTTTTATCTTTCTTGCTTAGAATCTGCTTATATAATTCCGCGAATTGGCGCAATTTTTTGTCTTTGTGCTGCTGGTTGTAAAGGTTAATTTTCTCGTTTACTCCCTTGATTTTTTCCCCGCTTTCACCGAAAGCACCACCAATAACACAATTGTATTCGTCTATGCCGTCTTGAGTAAAACATTTGTTGTAAAAATCAAATTCAAATGTCCGCTGTTCTTTGATGCTTAAATGACATTGAAGATATTCGTTTCTACGTTCTAAAAATTGGATGGCATTTTCAGTAAATTTGCGCAAATTTTCATTAATGGCACGATTGGCAATAGCAACATCCTTATCTTCTGCACTATAAAGATTGCGTTTCGTATTATTAAAATTAGAGAAATAGGTAAAAAAACCCTTGAATGAAGCGAAAAGATTTTGCTTTTCTCCCGTTGAAGGATCATTAAAAATGATTCGCGGCACTCTCAGATCAGCTCCCTCCGGTGAATCTTTGAATTTTTCTTCTAAGACATCGAGGACGGATTCTTCAAATAAGATTTCGATATCATCATTCCTGATATTTATTCCTTTTTTAGCAAAATTTTCCTTCCATATTTTGGCCGTCTTATTAAACCAGCCGACAATTTCTTCTCTAAATTTATCTTCAACCCTCAAAAGTTGGCTACCTTCTCGTTTCTTGTCATCTTTTCTCGCGGTTTTAAACCTTATAACCGCATCATAATATTTCTGATATCGCGCCGTCGGAAATGAAACATTTTTCAATGTTTTATAAATAAACTCACGGTGTAAAGTATCAAAATAATATTTTATTTCGTGGTAATGATCGTCAATTAGCTTATCTTTTTCAAAAACTTTGTTTTTCTTCAAAAATTCTTCCGTCTTTCCAGCCGGTCTTAACTCAAACCTCAAAGTCTTGGAAAGGGAGTATTTTCGGGTGAATTGATCAAAAACGCTTTTTTGTCTTGTTTCGTTTGATTGCGTTTTGGGTTCGACCTCGGGCAATTTAGTTTCAGCGTTTTTAGTTGACATGGGAATGTTTTTATTGGTTTGAGACTATTTTTAAATTATCCGCCTTATCCTCCTGAAAATCAAAAAGGGACGACGGTTGTCGCCCAATAGATAATGCTTACCAAACGGTTAAGCGCTACTGGAACCGTCGCCCCTTTTTAAGGGCGATTTTGCATACTCTATCGAGCGACACAGTAAGTATTGCGCACCCACAATTTAGATCAAGAGCATATCCTGTGGAAAACTTTTTTATTCTTCGGGTATGTTCCCTGTGGCGCATTAGCTAAAAATCAAAAAGGAGCGGTGTAGTTCGCTCCGTGATCAGTTGGGTTTCAGGCCCCTTTCGCGCAGGGCCTTAAGGACAATTTCCATCCTGTTGGGGTTTTCCTGCAGAATGGGCGCTTCTTCGATGTGCGCTCTGATTTCTTCGGCCTGTTGAGCCGTAATCAGGGGCGCGATATGCGCGAGCGCTGTTCCTAAACGCCGAGTTGCATCGTCGGCTGCAACGATAGCGTCGGTTGCGTGATCCCGCGATGCGCTGGCCTGAATCAGGCCAAGCAGAATTTCTTCCGCCGCCATCGAAATGCGGCTGTCGCCAAGCGTATGCATAAGCCACCTCCTAGGTGAACTGCTGCCCTCATCTTACTAGACCAGCTCAAAGATTCAAAACCTTCGCGGTTTGGTCCAAAAAGCTCACTACGACCGCCGCGGGCAGGAGGCTGTAAACCTGCACTCCGTTTTCGTCCGTTACCGTCCAGGGTTTTTCGATCACCTTAACTTTGTCATTGTCGCTCACATATTCATAGTAATATCCCGGCGTAATCTCGTAATCATCCACGAAATTCTCCGCTCCACTCACCGGCACCGAATTGCGCAAATAAATTTTGGGGATTCCCTCAAGGGCAAGAAGTTGGCGGAAAATCTTATCGTCTACTTCCAGCCGTTCACGAATAGGTTCAATGCCCAATTCATCGCCTTCCTTTGCAACCATGCGCAAAGGTTCGCAAGCCGGGTTGTCGCAGATCAGATAGAATTCCTCTTTTTCTTTGTCATAGCTCACTTCTTTTGTGGCCAAGAGACGCAAATTGCGCGGAGTTTTGCACTTGGGGCAGACGCGGCGGTACTTGATCCGTTCGTCAATCACCGCTTCGGGCACATCAATGAAAACGAAGAAATCTGGATCATCGCGGTAGCCGATCAACTCCTTCAAAAACAAGGAGTAATTCACCTGATCAAACGCTCGCGGGAAACCATCAATGAAAATCGCTCGCTTTGGACGCTTGCTGATCTCATACTTGATGAGCGCAATAATCAGTTCCGAAGACATTAAAGTCGCTTGGCTACGCCCCTCGATCAAATCAGTGATTTCTTCGACCGAATGGAAGCCGCGGTAATTGCTTTTCATGAATGCCAACAACTCTTCGCGTTTTTCCGGCGATTCCAGATTGGCATGAACATCCCGCACGATATCGCCCACCGAAAGATGGCTCGCGTGCTCCGCGCCTACCGCTTCCATGAACAGCTTCGAATAGGTGCCTTTGCCCGAATTTTTCTTGCCGATCAAAAAGGCGACGAAGGTTTTGTCCTTAAGATAATTGCGCAATTTTCCGATCGCGCCCCCCACTTTCGCATCAAAATAGGCGCGGCGGCCCGCCGGATCGTTCAAATTGAATTTTTGCGCGAGTCCCTCGCGTTTGGTTTTATAAGCAGGAAAGTCAATATTTTTCATGTATATGTATAAGTATCAATACTAATATGCGAATGATGCCAATTATACTAATTACTCGATTCTATCATTAGCATAATCAGTATATTCGAATCAATACTAATCTTCTTTGATGATTTTTAATCCTAACTCATCGAGCTGTTTTTTGTCTACCTCGGAAGGTGCTGTCATCACCGCAGTCTGCCCGCCCGATGTCGCCGGGAAAGCGATTATCTCCCGGATGCTCGGCTCGCCCAAAACGACATAAAGCAATCGGTCCAATCCCGGGGCGATGCCGCCGTGTGGCGGAGCGCCATATTTGAAAGCGCTCAAAAAATAATCGAACTGTTTTTTCTGTTCCGCGCTGAATCCGATAAGATCGAAGATTTTTTCCTGTATCTCTGCCTTATGGATACGGATACTCCCGCCGCCGACTACAAACCCGTTCAAAACCATATCGTGCTGAAGCCCCCTCACCTTTGTGGGATCGCTGTCTAAAAGCGGAATATCGTCGGGGTGGGGCGCGGTAAACATATGATGAGACGGAGCGAATTTAGCCGAACCGGAACCATGGTAAAAATCTTCTTTGGTTTGTTCGGTAAAAAGCGGGAAATCAATAACCCAGGCAAAAGCCAGTTCATCCGGATCATTTTTATCTCTTCGCAGATCCGGTTTATCGGTGCCATATTTCTCTTTCGCTTCTTTATGCGAGAGGCGCGGCCAGGGAATTTGTGAAATTTTCTTTTTTGGAAAAACCGTTTGGATCAATTTCGTAAATAAATCTTCAGCCATGCTTAAAATGTCTTCCTGGGTCACGAATGATATCTCGACGTCCAGCTGGGTGAATTCTCCATAGGCGCGGTCAGCGCGAGGATCTTCGTCGCGGAAACAGCGGGCGATTTGAAAATATTTTTCCACGCCGGCAATCATCAGCATCTGCTTATATTGCTGGGGCGACTGCGGCAAAGCGTAGAATTTTCCCGGCTGAAGCCGCGAAGGCACCAAAAAATCGCGGGCGCCCTCGGGCGTGGATTTGGTAAGGATCGAAGTTTCGACTTCCCAAAAACCAAGGTCGGTTAAGTACTTGCGAATAAACTGCATCGATTCGTGCTTCGCTTTCAAATTACGGTGCATCCGCTCGCGCCGGAGATCCAGATACCGGAATTTCATTCTTAAATCCTCGTCCTGGTCATAGCCTTCCGTGTCAATCGGGAAAGGCATCGGTTCGGATGAATTTAAGATCTGCAGCTCTTTCGCTTCCACCTCGAACTGCCCGTTGGGCTCTTTGGGATTCACCATGTTATCCGGACGCTTTTTTACCAGTCCGCTCACTTTAATTACATATTCAAGCCGCAAATCTTGGGCTCCGCTCACCTGGGGAGTGAAAACGACCTGGACCAAACCTGCGCGGTCGCGGAGATCAATAAAAATAATCTTGCCGTGATCGCGCCTGGCGTGCACCCAGCCGAAAAGTTCGATTTCTTTTCCCTCGTTTGCCGGTATGTCTTCCGTGTAATGTTTCCGCATGGCAAAAAATCAGTATGTTATAATAAAATCAATCTAAGAGATTATAAAACAATGCTTGATTTTTCTCAACTGCTTATCCGCCTCGTCGCCGGCCCTGGCTTTGGGCGCTTTAATGGGCCTTGAACGCGAACTTGTGGGCAAAGAAGCCGGTATCCGCACCGCCATGATGGTAGCGGGCGGAGCCGCAATTTTTACGCTCGTCGGTTTGAGTCTCCCTTATATAGTTGCAGTTTCAAACGTGGCCGATGTGATCGCAAGGAACGGCGGATTTTTAAACATCATTGCGAACATCGTTGTCGGAATCGGATTTTTGGGCGCAGGCATCATCATTAAAACCCAGGAGCACGTGCATGGACTTACGACCGCCGCCGTCGTTTGGGCCACCGCCGCCGTGGGTATACTGGCCGGTATCGGACTTTTGCAGTTCGCTTTGGTTTCCGCGCTGATTTTTTCGGGAACTCTTTATCTGCTCCGCAAATTGGGAGTTTACGAACGGATTCGGCCTCCCAGCGCTCCTGGCGCAGACATACGCTGACTAAACGCAGACTTACGCGGACGTTACAGTGGTTTATGTTGAATTTGTTCCGCGTTTATCCGCGCTCGCCCCGAGTTGGGTCGGGGGGTGAAATCTGCGTTAATCCGCGCTTATAGAGATAGCCAAAACCGTAAGTGCCGCCCTGCCCAATACTGGCCGGCGTAAGCAATGCCCACGCGCGGGCCTTTTTTGATTTTCAACTTTTTGACTTTAAATCCCCTGTCCTCGATCCACAATCCGCTCTTCGGCGAGGCCGGAGCGCCATTTAATTTTTTATCAATGCGCAAAAATTTAGTCAGCCTGCCGGGGCCCTTTATTTCCCGCCTAATTTTTGGGCGAGGCTCGCCATTCTTCACTGATCTTACACTTCGGATAAGAATGGCGGCCGGATAACCTTCTTCGCGCGTGACGATGTTGAGCATATAGTACATTCCGTAAGTAAAATATACATACCAATGTCCGGGCGAACCGAACATGATTTTCGTGCGCGCAGTCTGGCCGCGGAATGCATGTGAACCGCGATCGCGAAAACCGTCATAAGCTTCGACTTCAGTAATCATGAGCGCCGAAACTTTTTTGCCCAATTTTCGCACGAGAAATTTGCCCAAAAGCTCATGCGCTACTTTCACCGTGGAGCGTTTGAAAAATTCCGGTTTGAGGACTTTTCGCATCTCACCTATACTAAGCCCAGACGAGGAGTTCTTCAATAAATTTAGAGAAATAACAAGGTAAAATTACTAAAATTATACTACAATTGTAGTATAATTTTAGTAACTCATAGTGCAGGTTACTGAACACGCGCATTGAATTCAATCAAAAAAACCGCCTGCAAATGCAGACGGCAACTATTGTATTCCGGGCTTCTGCGGAATCGGCGGCAGGCGCATTTCGGCGATTTCGGCTAGCGCCATTAAATTTAGGTATGCAAGCAATCCCATCGCCGCCCGCAAATTTTTGCGGTCTACCGCTGAACGGAAAAATCGCCAGTGCATTTCAAAGTCGGGATCTTCTCCGTTCAAATCTACCGTTTCCACTGAACCTCGCTCGCCAAGAACCAGGGAGAGATTACGCAGCGCATTTTCCAGGCGTCCGAGCCGCAGGCCGACAAGCGCAGCGTATCGTCTCTCTCGCGCGCGAACGTAACTTTGCGCCGCCGGTAGCAAGCGCAAAACCCCTGGATCATCTTCAAGTTCAGCGCGAAGCCTGCTTAATTCTTGCTCCGCCTGCTTTGTGTAGAAATCCCCCTCTGTTCCAAGCTTTCGGAGCTCGGCAAGCTGAAATTCCTTTTGCGCCACTTTGAGCGCACGATCGAATGCATCTTCCCGCATTACGAGCTCCCCCTTTGAGCTTCGCACATTATACTCGATTTTTCGCTATTTGTAAAAGTCAGTAAAATAATTACATTTGTTTTGCAATAATAATGTCAGTTTATGGTGCTATGACGCATCATAGCACCATAAAATTTTGGCTTATGTAAGAGATGAGCAGAAAACAACCGGCGTGGCGAGAAGTGTCATTCCGCTAGACATCCGATGTCCAAAAATTACGCAATCTCCGGACATCGGATGTCCTGAAATATTCCGTTTTGAGAAAATAAAATCATACGGAAAATCGTACGATTTTCCGTATGATTCCGGAGAACAAAAAATCCGAGTGGCAGTAGCCGCTCGAAATTAGAACTGGTTGCGCGGGCGTCAGAAACCCTTGAAGCGCTGCGGCCGCTGGCCGCCGACGCGGAAGGCATTTTTTCTGATCAGAACGGCGAAACCGTACTGGCAGTTGTAATTTGCCCTGAACGCGTCGGAGAGCACGAGCACTATGCTCCCGTCCGGAAACGCAGAATCGGGTCGCGTGATGACCTGTGCTGGGTATCCCTCGCGTTTGAGCCGGTCTGCAAGTTTTTTTGCCTCCTCGATCGGAGACTTGAAACTCAAGAATCCCAGCGTGATGGTCTTCAGTGCCACCACGTCGTAGATAAGCTCCTGTTCCGATAGAAACTTGACCAGATCCACGCTCGTGCCATCGCTGAAGATGAATCGGTCAAGCTTCTGCGTGTTCAACGTCATGTCCGGCTCGCCCATCACGGCCGCGAGCGCTTTCGCGGTCGCTACTTGTTTACCCTTGGACGGGAGAACAAGTGTCACGCTGTTCGGCTCGCGGAACGGCAGTTGGCTCATCGCCAAAGTTACGGTGACGATAACAACCGCAACACCAACGCGAATCCAGAAATTCTTCATGTGAACTCCTCACGGACAAGCTGGCCATATATTACAACAAATTTGCTGATTTGGCAAATCAAAACCGGCCGGGCGCCGCACCGCGTCAAAAGCGAAATACCAAGCTCGCTTAAAAAACTCTGATTACAGTTCCCAAAAATCTTTCGAATAAGCTTGCGGTCGGATTTTTATAAACTGTAATAATCGCGGTCGAAAAATTGCCGACTGCATCAAACGCTTTCACTGTAATTGTATGCGTTCCCGAGGTTAACTTACGCGTACCCCAGTTTGCCGAATAAGGACTTGAGGTATCGGTTGCGATAAGCGTACTGTCGCCCCAAAACTGCACTTTAGTCACGCCGACATTATCCCGCGCCGTCGCGGTTATTTTTTGGCTTTTCATTCCGAGAGTTGCCCCGGGCAAAGGCGAAGTAATCGCAACTGTCGGCGCTTCCGTATCGCCGGAGGCGATATTTATGAGTACGGAATCGGCAACCGATGTCCCAGCGCCCGTGCAGGTA
>ERZ1292629.2999-Hain-H43-01um-R1-2999-length-13499-cov-4_pt1 | contig 13499 bp, 8 predicted proteins | sample MGYA00564399_ERZ1292629 | MGnify/ENA primary metagenome ERZ1292629 (study PRJEB36523, sample SAMEA6512636) | groundwater metagenome | collected 2019-01-08 | study: AquaDiva: Metagenomics assemblies of 32 groundwater samples | reverse complement strand
AACCCCGAAGCTTTTGGCCGGGGTATGCGAATCGCTTTTCCTTTAATCAAATCCAACCCCTTGTGCAAGCCGAATTCCTCTCCCTCTGTCATTAAAAGCTGCATTCCAAGGCAAATCCCGAATAACGGTTTTCCTTTTTCTGCCGATAACTTTATCGGCTCTATCAATCCGCGACTTTTCAATCCCTTCATCCCGTCATAAAAAGCGCCTACCCCGGGGAGAATTAATCCATCCGATTTTTCAATTATTTCAGGATTATCAGTAATCATCACATTGGCACCGGCGCTTTCAAACGCCTTTTTAATGCTAAAAAGATTACCCAAGCCATAATCAATTATTGCCAACAAAGGGCTGTCGTCTTTGATGTTGAAAATCAGTTTTTCTGGAAAATTTATTTTCTTCTCATGAGAATAGTTCCGACACATAATTCCGTTATCAATTAAAAATGATTTTATCTCGCTTATGCCGGCCGGGATAATTCTCCCGTTAAGATTAACTTTATCATTCTTTACAAGATAATCGATATTCCCCTCTTCCTGATATTCGGCGGGATCAGCTGCGCTTGAAAAATTATAATGCAAAATTGAGGCAGCGCTCACGGCATCAGCTTTCCCGATTTTAATGACTTCCGCTATATGCTCTTTTTTACCTGCTCCCCCGCAAGCGATTACTGGTACGGAAACTAAATCGGTTATCTTTGAAATCAGTTCTATGTCATATCCTTTTCCAGTTCCATCTTTATCAATTGAAGTAACAAAAATTTCACCGGCTCCCAGTTCAACTACCCGTTTTGCCCATTCAAAAACATCAATGCCTGTTCTTTCTCTGCCGTTGTCAATATAGCATTCATAACTGCCATTTTCGTTTTTTTTGGCTTCAATTAAAATAACAACGCACTGCGAACCGAATACTTTTGCCGCTTTAGAAATTAGTTTCGGATTTTTTACGGCCGCTGTGTTAATGGCAACTTTATCGGCTCCCGCTCGCAGTAAAGCTCTAATGTCTTTTATCGTCCTTACGCCGCCGCCAACGGTCAGTGGTATAAAAATATTTCTAGCAGTCCTCTCTACTATTTCCAGTAAATTATTTCTGCCGTAAAGACTCGCAACCACATCCATATAAATAATTTCGTCAGCTCCTTCTTCATAATATTTCAAAGCGAAATCTTCGGGTTTTCCCAAAACTCTAAGTCCTTCAAAATTTATTCCCTTAACCAAATTCGGCCCTTTAATATCAAGCTTCGGAATAATTCTTATGTTTTGATTGTTTTTAAATTTCATTATTTTTATTCTTCATTAATTTTTCCGCTCTTTCAAAATCAATCCTGTCATCTATATCAATGCTTTTTTCTTCGGGCATAAAATATGGCAAAATTTTGAGCGCATGGATTGCCTGATATTTTTTAATAATCTGGGGAGTCGCGATATATATTGCTCCGTTAGCTATATAGATTTTCGGCAAATCCTGGCCTCGCGCTGAAATATAATTGTGCCCCAAAACCGGTTCTAAGTATTTTCCTTCTATCTTAAACGACCTATAAACCGGCGAACTCACTTCGCCGACACTCATTACCATTTCGCAATCATTTTTAAAAAAGCTCTCTATCGCCTCGTCTATATCGTCTGCAGTCCTTAGCGGAGAGGTCGGCTGCAATAAAACAACCAGTTCAGGAAAATATCTCTCCTCCTCCAAAATTTTTAAAAAATGCAAAACAACTTTGGCTACTTTTACCTTATCTGCAGCCAAGTATCCGGGCCTTTTGAATATTTCTGCTCCATATTTTTTTGAAATTTCAGCTATCTCTTTGTCTTCGGTGCTGACAATCGTTCTATTAATATATTTGCTTTTTTTAGCCGCAATAATCGTGTGCGCGATTAACGGCTTTCCTGCCATTATTTTAATATTTTTCTGAAGCAATCTTTTGGAATTTCCCCTCGCCGGAATAATCGCCACTATCTTTTTTTTGGGTTTGAATTTAGTCATAAAGTTAGGATAATTTATGCTCTAACCAGAATTTATAATTATCATACTTTGAAGTTATAAAATTTTTATTTTTTGTGCCTTCAATAAAATCAATAATCTCTAAAACGGATGATTCAACGGTTTTTTGAGGCGAAAATCCCATTATTTTCTGAATTTTATCAAAACAAACGTTATAGTTTCTCGGGTCTTTCGCGTCTTTTTTTATTTCTATCGTCAAGTCCGGAACTGCCTTTTTTATAATTTTCCCGATTTGAATTATCTTATAATTTTGGCGATTAGAGCCAATGTTAAAAATTTCATTTCCCGTTTTGCTTATTGGAGATTCCAGCCACTTTACGCAGGCTTCTGCCGCCTCTCCCACCTCAACGTTCGGCCGCCATTGTTCTCCTCCAAAAATTTCAATCTTTTTTTCCTGTATTGCTTTGGCTGTCAGCAGATTGATTACTAAATCAAAACGCATTCTTGGAGAAACGCCATAAAGCGTGGCAAATCTAAAAATTGTCGGAGCGAAATTGTCGTCAGCCAAACTTAATATTGCTTCTTCGGATTTTAATTTTGTTTCCGCATACAATGAAACGGGATTTAGATATGAATCTTCCCGCAATCTTTTGCTGGAATTTTTTCCTGTTCCGTAAATACTGCAAGTTGAAGCAAACAAAAATTTGTTCATCTGGTTGAATTTGCATATTTCAGCAATTATTTTCGTTGATAAATAATTTACCTCCAGTGTCCTTGTGGGGTCTACTTGGGAGGCCGGGTCCCCAACAATTGCCGCCAAATGAATAACGGCATCCGTTCCGCTAACCGCTTCAATAATATCTGAAATATATCAGATGTCTCCTTTTAGAAAGTCAAAATTTTTATCTTTGTACAAATCTTTTATTCCATGGTCTCCATAGGTTAAATTATCTAAAACTTTTACTTTGTAGCCTTTATTCAATAATTTCCGGGAAAGAACCGACCCCAGATATCCCGCCCCCCCCACGAGAAGAACTTTTTTTATCCCTCTTTGGTTAAGTTTTGGTTCCCTTTTAATCGTTAAAAATTTATTTTTTTTATAATCGTCTATAAAAATAATTCCTTTGATTAAGCTGCCTTCGCAAACAACCGGGACTTTTAACGAACCTGACCGAGGCATAGCCGCTTCAATTTCTTCAGGAGAAGACAACTGGTTTTTTAATTTTCTCAACTGATATGGATATACTCTTCCGTTGCTTGAAGGTTTTTCTATAATTATCGGATTTGTATTAGTAATTTCTTTTATTGATTTTTTGATATTTATTCCGTCTAAAATCGCTCCTCGGATGTCTCCGTCCGTCACAACTCCAAATATCCGTTTTTTATTATCAACCACAAAAGCAATTCCAAGCCTTCCGGCATCAATTATTTTCATTGCTTCTTTTATAGAAAAATTCTTATTTACTAAGAGATTTTTTATATTAATTTTTTCCATAAAATTTTCCTATTTTTTGGCAAATATAATCAATTTCTTTATTTGTTAAATCTGGATAAAGAGGCAAGGTAAGAGCTTGAGAAAATATTATTTCGGTAACCGGCAATTTATCAGAATACCTAAAAACATTTTTATAAAAATGAGTTAAATGTATCGGCGGAAAGCTTATTCTGGTTCCGATTCCCTCTGCTAGCATATATTTTTTTAAATCATCTCTTGTTTTTTTACCGGATTTTATTCTAACAGGATACTCCTGAAAAACATTAAAAATATTATCAGGAATTTTGGGAATAATTATGTCTGAAGCATTTATTTTTGACAGAGCATTAGTCATATATTCTGCCTTTTTTCTTCTGATTTTAATAAGTTTGTTAACTTTTTTTATCTGAGAAATGCCCAAAGCGGCAACAATATCAGCCATTCTGAAATTATACCCCAAACTGACATAATCCATATGTTCGCCCGTGGTAAAATAATTTTTATCTTCCGCTCTGCCGTGAGCCCTGATTAGCTTTAATTTTTCCCAAATCTCTCTTGAATCGGTTACGATACAGCCGCCTTCGCCCGTCGTAAATACTTTCGTTTGGCAAAAACTGAACATAGCCGCATCTCCGAACGTTCCGGCTTTTTTACCGTTTAATTCTGCTCCGAAGGACTCCGCAGTATCTTCTATAAGCAATAAATTATGATTTTTTGCTATTTTTTTTAGTTTCTCAATTTCTTTGCAAACAACTCCGCCATAATGCATTGGTATAATTGCTTTAGTTTTTGAGGTTATCTTGTTTTCAACATCCCCGGGCTCTAACCCGCAGGTTTCTTCCTCTATATCGGCAAATACCGGTTTTGCTCCTACAAAAAGCGGCGCGTTTGCGGTCGCGATAAAACTGAATGACGGAACAATCACTTCGTCCCCTCTCCCAATGCCATAGGCAATCAAAAGAGCGTGTAAAGCAGAAGTGCCCGAATTAAAAACCACCGCATATTTCCTGACGATATATTTTGCGATAAGTTTTTCAAATTTTTCTATATTGGGACCCGACGCCCAATTCATTCCCCTTCTGATGGAATCTGCCGCCGCTTTCACATCCTCTTTGTCCCAATAAATTTTAAATAAAGGAATTTTCATATTTTTACGCATTGTTTATTTCATTTAGTTCCTTCAAATAAGTTTCTTTTAATCCGTCATCTATATACCAACCGTCGTTTTTCCAAACCGTTTTATCATAAATTTCCAAAATCCTGGTTCTTATTTTTATGCCGATTTCATCTATTGCCTCCGACCGCAGGATAAACGGCTCATATTCTATCGGCAACTTGATATACAAAACAAAAACATTTCTCATCTCAAGCAATTCACCATCCGTCAAATGCGTAAAATGAAGAGCTGGTTTATCGTGCTGCAATACCATTGTTTTTTCGTCTTCGGGATCAAACAGACCCATATCAATTGAAACTTGTCGCAATCTGGTTCCTAAAAAGGGATAGAAAAAACAACATTGCGGATATTGAGGGTCCGCCTTTCTATTTATTTCAATTGTTTTCCAATATGTTTCTCTTGATTCAAAGGGAAGAGCCAGCATATTGAAAGACGAAGTCGTTATTCCCGCTTTCTTTAATAATTGGAAAGCCCGGATGATATCTTCTTCCGAATCAATTCTTCCCAGTATTTCTTTTCTCGCTTTCAAATCCCCCGTTTCAACTCCAAGCGAAGCATTCACGCAATTCATATTTCTAAGCAACTCCACCTTTTCTTCATTTACAAATTTCGGATTGGTCTCAATTGAAAAAGGAATATTCACTTCTTTTTTATACAACTCGCTTAATTCCCGAAGCGATTCTGTGGACCTTAGCAAAAAATCTTCGTCAAAAAATTTAAAAAATTCTATCCCATATTTTTCTTTTAAATATTTTAATTCTGCCACGATTCTCTTAGGGGAATAGCTTCTTATAAAACCGACTTGCTTTCCCTTATAAAGCTCGTGATAAAAATTGTTAATGCAATAAGTGCAATTATTCGCGCATCCCCAATTAAGCATATGGTCTCCGCCTATATGCATCTTTCCTGAAAATGGCTTATAAAAGTGTCTTTTGTCAAAAATGTCCCAGTCAACGTAGGGCAGGTCGTCCAAATTCTGCTTTGGAGGCCTTAATTCGTTTTTAATAATTTCCTGCCCTTTTTTGCCCCAAATATTTTTTATATTGTATAAATCTTTTCCTTCCTTGAACGCGGTTAAAAATTCAGGAAACGCATCAAGACCTTCTCCCAAACAAATAAAATCAACCTTATAATTCTTTAGGATTTTTTCCGGAACCAATGTCGCATGAGCTCCGCCCCAGATAACCAAAATGTTAGGGTTGATTTCTTTTGCCATTCCCGTAATTTCCTTCGCTATCATAAACTGGTCGCTTAATACCGAAAAAGAAATTATATCAGGATTATAATCTTTAAATATCCGAGTGAATTTTTCCCTTAAATCAATCTTTTTCTTTACCATATCATACTTTCCAAAGTCCACGGGTTTGAACATTTTAGCGGACTGCAAAAAGCTTTTGCTTTCAGAAAATCCAAAATCAATTTCTGTCGTGTCAAATAACTTCGTTTCCCAGCCCAATTTTTTAGCGATTGCCGATAAAAGCGCTATGGCAATCGGCTTATATCCAAACACATCTTTATTTGGTCTCACAAAAAGTATTTTCATTTTAGTTATCGCTTTTTCTTTTTAATAATATCTGTTCGTTTAGCCAGAAATCAAATTTTCCATCTATTTCAAAATTATGCTCTCGGCTTATTTCCACTTTTTCTCTTTTCTCCCCCCAGATTTCGTTCAATAAATTCGCTTTTTTTATTAAACCAGCTTTTAAAATAATGATATTCCCGTCATCGTGAAACCAGCCCGCCATTTCCTGACGCCTTTCGTTGTATTTTCCCCATTCATATAAATTGCACATAAATCCTGTTGCCAGCGAATCAGCTTCAGAATCCAAAAATTTATTTATGCATTTGTCCACCAAACCTTTTTCTCTCACAGGCGAAGTGCATTGCAAAAGAACCACTATATCGGCTTCTGTCTTGCTTAAAACATCTTTCAAAACAGAAAGAGTGGTCGCTTGGTCTGTCGCCAATTCCGCGGGACGGGAAATAACTTCAGCTCCGTATTTTTTTGAAATTTCCGAGATTTCTTTATCCTCGGTAGAAACTAAAAATCTGTCTAAAAGTTTTGACTCTTTGGCAGATTCTATCGTCCAAGCTATTAGGGGTTTGCCTGCGATTTTTTTTATATTTTTGCGAGAGATTCCTTTGCTACCCCCGCGAGCTGGTGTTATTCCTAAAATCATAAAATTTGTTTTGAAATTTCTTTTATCGCATTGATTATCTTGTCTATCTGCTCCTCCTGCATATTAACCATAATTGGTAGCGCAATCGCTCTTCTCAAAAGTTCGGTTGACTTCGCAAAAACTTCATTCAAATCTTTGCCGCGAAATTCAGGATAATTTCCAAAAATATGATTCCATGCTCCAGCATAATGCCAATCAATTGCATCCGGCAAATTTTTTGTGCCAAGTCCCCTTTCAGCCAAAAGTTTTGCGAAATTGTTCGCCTTATCTTTATTTTCCACAAAGAAAATCAAGGTGTCGCCCGTGTCTCCGTCAATATCGGGAATTTCTCTGAATTCAATATTTTTTATTTCTATTACAGCATCCTTAATTTTTTGCTTGTTTTCCTTTTGCTTTTGCAAAACATAATCTATTTTTTTGAGTTGGGCTAAACCGATAGCTCCCTGCAATTCGGTCGCCTTATAGTTAAATCCCCAAAATTTTCTGGTATCTTTGCCTCTCGGGAAATTCGGATTCTGTTCGTGCCCATGGTCTGAATACTCTCTGGCTCTTAAATAAATTTCCTTATTATTTGTGACTAGAAGTCCGCCCTCGCCGGTTGTTATGATTTTTCCGATATCTAGGCTATAGCATCCGGCATTTCCTATCGTTCCCAAATATCTTCCTTTATATGTTCCGCCCATCGCTTGGCAAGCGTCTTCTATGACGGGGATGTTGTGTTTTTTTGCGATTGTCATAATTTCGTCCATTTTAGCGGAAACTCCCCCCATGTGGACTGGAATTATAGCTTTGGTTTTCGGAGTAATTTTTTTTTCCAAATCTGCAGTATCCATATTTAACGAATTGTCTATTTCCGCCATTACCGGCTTGGCGCCTAACTCTAAAATCGCTTCAACCGTAGCCACGAAGGTAAAGGTTTGAGTGATTACCTCGTCTCCCGATTTAATCCCCAGGGCAAAGAGGCCTAATTTTAACGCGGCTGTTCCGTGCGAAACGCAAAGGCAATAGTTAGAGCCAACTTTTTTGGCAACTTCTTTTTCAAATTGGTCAACTCTAAAAATCCCCCGCCTTTTTGCGTCTAACCCGTATCTATATAAGACGCCTCCTTCGTCAAAAACTTCATCAACGGCTTCTTTTTCTTCTTTTCCTATTAATTCGTATCCCGGCATAATTTTTATTTATCAATTAATAAATTCATACAACGATCTTTGTCCGATAACGAATATCTGTAATGTCCATATATTCGGTCATTTTTCTTAAAGTAACGTTTTTATTTTTGTGTTCATATTGCTTCAAGAGAGTGTTAAGTGATTTTTTCTGCTCAGGCGATAGATAAAAAATAAATTTCTCTCCTTGCGGATGATAAAATTCTTCTAAATTTCTATGATAATTGTCTTTTTTCCATTCTAAAATATTATATCGGGATGTAATTGATTTCTCTTTCGATATTTCTTCAAAACCACGATTAAAATTAATAATGGCAACCGACAAATAATCTAACAATTCCTTGATTATCTCTTTTTTGGAATTGCAAAGTTCCGAATAATTGATAGCGGTCTGATACAGATAATCTTCAAATTCTTTTTGGGCTTCCAATATAATCCTAAAAGTATATTTGCCGTTCATTTTGCCATAGTTCCCCTCTATGAGCCGCTGGAAGTGTTCGGGCTGGGAATAATGCTCTCTCAAAAGTTCGGGGGAATCAAACCATTCTTTGATCGCCTCGGTCCTAAAGTCAAAGAAAATGTCTTTAACTTTTCCAGGGGCATTATCTATGTTGTCAACTAAACGAATTATAAAATCTAATGGATTAATGCCCAAAGAATGCAGATATTTCAGCAAATCTTGATAAAACCGATAATTCCACATAAACTGAATCAGCCAGTGAATCGGGCGGAAATATAATATTTCTTCCTCAGACATTGTTTCGGTGCTACGGATACCTTCCTCAAATTCAAAAGAAGTGATATCGTCGTATTTCCCGAAGGCACTATCCATAAGCCTGAATTTTGTCTTGCATTTGAACTCTCCACTTTGCTTCTGAAGAGATAATTCTGATCCAGGCAAGAGAAGACAGTTAAAACAGCAAATATAAGATGTTTCCCACTCAAAGAGCTTTTTGATAGTTTCAAGGTGAATTTCTCTTGTTTCACCGGGCAATCCCAGTATTATTTCTGTCATAGATATCCCTCCCTCTGAATTGATTCTATCCATATTATCTTTAAATATGGATATATTTATATTTTGCCTTTTTACGTTTTTAAGAACCATCTCATTCAGCGACTGCACAGACATGACCATGATGATATTCTTTAAAATCTTACTCAATTCAAATAGTTTGGGTTGATTTTTTGCTAAACTGGAACTAAATTTATGTGGATAACCGGTATTTTTTCTTAACTCTGATATAAACCTGGCGATCTCAAAATCTCTCTCAATTATTCCGAAATTCGCATCAACTGCAAGCAAAATATCAGTGTTCTTGACTCTATAAGCTATATATGAGAGCTCTTTTTTCACCCGTTCCAAATTAAAAAATTCCATCTGGCTGTTGCATTGAAACCCTTGGCAGCAAAAAGTGCATTTGTAGGGGCAGCCGCGGTTTGTCTCAATCGTAGGAATCAAATTAGTATTAAAAAATTTGTCAAGAATTCCGGTAAGATAAGGAGAAGGTATGGCGTCAACATTTTTTATCCGAGGCACGGATTTCCCTATAACAATATTGTTTGAATCATTATGCGAATAAATTACGCCGTCAATTGGTTTTAATTTCATCTTTTTCAGGTGAAAGCTATTTCTGAAAGCTTCTTTAAGAAGATTTATAAAAGGAGTTTCTCCTTGATAGGGAATAAAAAAATCTGTTGATTTGCAACTATTGAAAAATTTTTTGTATCCGTCTTGAGTGTTATCGATATTAGGACCCCCAAAAATTATGATCGTTTCCGGAGAAATTGATTTTATCCACTCGGAAAGCCTTTTGTTTAAATCCTGATTCCAAAGGTAATGGCTGAAGCCAACAACATCCGGAATTTCTTTTTTACAGCGGCTAATAAATTCAGCGGGGTACTTAAACAATTCAATCTCAATTTTTTCACTAAAAACTTTTTTGGCATAAGCTCCGATATATCCAATATTTAAGGGGAACATCCAACTGCCTTGCCCAATATAATTATGAGCCAAATCGCATAAATAAATTTTAATTTTTTTCTTTTTTATCAGTAATTTTTTTCCGTCGTGGACAGAAAATGGAATCGGGTTCTGGGCAAAAGCTTTTTCAAAATTATCAATGTCGGTAAAAAGTAAATTAACATTTTCCGCGTTTACTCCGAATTTTCCTAAATTTTTTGGTATTTCCAACTTTCCGCACAATTCAAATATTTTTTCAGAAAATATTTTATTTTTTTCTTCTTTGGTTATATTTTTTTCAGCCCCTTCAATCAAATTGTAAAGCTCCGAATAGTCGTATCCTTTTTCAACGTTATGCAAAACGATATCAGGCATAAAAAATCCTCCGGCTATTCCGTGGGGAACTTTAAAATGGACTCCCAATGTGTATGACAAAGCTCCCGCCGGACCCGAGCCCGAATTCATCAGAGAAATTCCCGCCAGATAAGCTCCGAGCTGAAGTTTTTCTATGGCTTCCAAATCCGACGCATTGTCAAAAACTTTCGGCAAACTGTTGAAAATAAGCCCGAATGCTTCTCTGGCAAAAATCTTCGTCAAATAATTTGACTGAACCGCAACATAGCTTTCCAAAGAATGAACCAAAGCGTCTATGCCGGAGGACGCGATAATTTTTTCTGGCGACCCTTTAATTAAATTCGCGTCCAAAATCGCCAAAACTGGAAAATTATTTATTGTATTTATTCCCAGTTTTTTTTGCTCTTTTTTGTCAATAAAAACTGCATTGTACGTAACTTCAGAAGCAGTCCCGGCAGTTGTTGGAATTGCGATTACGGGCAAAGAAGCATTTATATCTTTTGGAAATCCTCTGTAATTTACAGCGGGTCCTTCGTTTACGACAACGGTCGCCAACCCCTTTGCAAAATCAATAACGCTTCCTCCGCCTATTGCGACAAAACAATCAATTTTTGGCTTTTTGTCTCCATCTAAAAATTCCTCTTTTGCTTTATCAAGAGAATCGTAATCCGGCTCTGATTTTAGGTTATACTTAAAAATAACCAATTTAAAATTTTCTTTTTCAAGTCCCCCTAAAATTTTTTTAACGTACTCCAAATTTAAGACAGCAGAATCTATAACCATTCCTATTTTTTTATATTTAAATTCTTTCAGCAATTCAGCCAGTTTTAAGGCCTGGCCTTCTCCGAGTTTTAGTTTTGTTTTTAGATTGAACTCAAATTCTTTCATATTATTGGGATTAAACTAAATTCTCTTCGTACCACTTTATAGTATTTTTCAAACCTTCTACGAAATCAGTTTTTGCCACAAACCCGAACTCCCGTTGCGCCCTTGAAGAATCAAACAATCTTTTTGGCTGGCCATCCGGCTTTGAGGAATCCCAGCGAATCTCTCCCTTAAAATCCATAAGCTTGCATATTAAAACAGCCAGATCTTTTACTGAAATTTCCCGGCCTGTCGCCAAATTTACGGGCTCTGATTTGTTGTAATTTTCGGCAGCCAGGACTATTCCTTCCGCGGCGTCTTCAGCATACAAAAATTCTCTTGTTGGGTTTCCCGTGCCCCAAGCGTCAATATAATTCCTGCCCTCTTTCTTCGCTTCATAAACTTTTTTTATCAAAGACGGGATGACATGAGAAAAATCAGGGTCAAAATTATCTCCCGGGCCGTAGAGATTAACCAAAACAAGAGGGACGGCATTAAACCCGTATTGTTTTCTGTATGTTTTCGCCTGAATTAAAGGTATTCTCTTTGCCAATCCGTAGGGAGCATTAGTTTCTTCAGGATAACCATTCCAGATATTTTCTTCAGTAAAAGGAATCTGGCCGAATTTAGGATAAGAACAGACAGAACTTATCGCAATAAATTTTTTAACTCCAGCTTGCCGGGAGGCCTCCATTATTTGGATGCCGATTATGCTGTTGTCATAAAACATTACCGCCGGATTTTTATCGCTAAAACCAATCCCTCCGACAGTTCCCGCCAAATTTATAACTATATCCTGCCCGCTGACAGCTCTTACGCAATCGTCCATTTTTTTAAAATCATACTCCCCAAAAATCGGAATTAAAATATCTTCCTTTCTGACTCCTCTCTCTAAAAGTTTTTTAACGACAAATTTCCCCAAAAATCCGTTCCCGCCGGTAACTAAAATTTTCTTATTCAAAAGAGGAGATTTTTGGCTAGAAAATTTAGAAAAAATATTTGAGGAAGAAAAAACCGCGCGCAATGGCTGAAAATTCTGGAAAAGAGAGCTTGTTAATATTGTTTCGCCGTTTTTATCTATAACGTGAGGATATGGCATCGGAAACAATAATTTTCCGCCATTTTCCAAATATCCTTTTTCCCTTTCTACAATTTCTTTTTTAAAATACCATGGCAAAACAAGCATATAGCTCGGCTTTTTGTTTCTTGCGTCTTCTTCGGAAATTAATTCTAAATCAGTTCCTAATGTCCGTAATCCGACTTTATCCGGATTTCTTTCTGAAATATAGGGTACCATTTCTTTTGTTATGCCGAAAAGCTCTAAGAGTATATTCCCCTTTGTTGAGGCCCCCAAGCCGAATACTTTGTTTCCTTTTTCCAGTTCCGAAGCAATAACAGTATTGACGATATTTTTCAGGTCCAATATTTTCTGGTAAAATTTAAAATAAGTTTCCGGCTCCTGAAGTTTCATTTTTTCCTCTTTGAGATAAAGTTCTTTTAAATTTTCTGTTTCTTCAAAATTGTTTTCTGAATGGGTTATAAAAACCCTGGCGCTTCCGCCATTGACGCCGTTCGTTTTGGCGTCAAAAATAGAAAGGCTATGCCTTGCCATCAAATTTTTCAAGCTGCGCAGGGAATAATATTCCAAATGTTCGTTGCAAATATCATAAAAATTCATATTTTCCAGCATCAAAGGCAGATAACTTAACTGAATGCACCAAATTCCGTCCTTTGCTAAAACCGACTTTACGTCGGCTACGAAGGAATTCGGGTCGTTTAGGTCGTAAAACATTGCGCAGGAAGTAATGGCCTTTACGGGGCCCGAATCAACGACATTTCCTAAGGCTTTTTTTGAAAAATAATCGTTTACAATTTTTATTGAGGAGTCAACATTGCTCCAATCAATATTTTTTGCCGGCTCAACGCCTACGCGGTTTAAGAATGAAGGAAAATATGAAAGCATAGTGCAATCATTGGCTCCGATATCAATAACGCAATCCCCTTTGTTTAAGGCGACTTTGCTGATTACGTCACCTACGACTTCTTGCAAATCTTTTCTCATCGTATCGCTTACGGCCGTCCTATAAAAATAATTGGCGTACAAAAGATCCGGATTGACGGTTTCTTTCAATTGCAAAAGCCCGCATCCGTGGGAATTTTTGTTTTTATCGCAAAGGACCAATGTAAGAGGGACTTTTATTTTTGCCAGTTCGTTGCCTTCGTTTGTCTTTACAAAAGTCGGCGATAAATGCTGAGGAGCTATATTGATAACTTCCGTCAAATCCTTTGACCCGCAAATGCGGCATTTTTCTATATTTTTATAATTTTCCATAACTCTTCCTTTTTCACGGATTTTTAATAATCCCGCTAAAACATCTGCTAT
>ERZ1292629.2998-Hain-H43-01um-R1-2998-length-13499-cov-20_pt1 | contig 13499 bp, 19 predicted proteins | sample MGYA00564399_ERZ1292629 | MGnify/ENA primary metagenome ERZ1292629 (study PRJEB36523, sample SAMEA6512636) | groundwater metagenome | collected 2019-01-08 | study: AquaDiva: Metagenomics assemblies of 32 groundwater samples | reverse complement strand
AGAACTCGAAGAGTTTGCGAAAATAAGGGAAGAGCAGGAAAAATTGAAAAGAACAGGTCTGGAAAAGGAAGGGGTCCTTAGCGATGGAATCTGTGAAGAATGCGGGGAAAGAGAGATTTTATACAGAATTAACGGGATGCTGGTCTGTGAATCTTGCAGGAATTCTATTTAATCCTATACTTTCTTTTAATTTCATCTATAATTGATGTAGTGCTTGTTTTTTCATTGCTTCTTCCTATATTAATCAGCTTAACATCATAACCAAGCAATTTCCTTAATCTTGTTTTCTCTCTGTATCCCCAGCTCCTTTCTCCCCTTATTATCACATCCGGCTTTATCAATAGGGCAAGTTCTGTTGTTGGTCCCTTTTTTGTATCGGGATGAATAGTTGAGTAATCTACCCACTCTATACTAGAAACCACGTGTGCCCTTTCAAGTTCTCCAATAACAGGTCTTTTTTGTCCTTTATGATATCTAACTCTTTCATCATTCACTACGTTTACAACAAGTATATCCCCAAATCCCTTCGCTATTTCAAATAGAAATAAATGACCCGGATGGATAAGTTCAAAACATCCTCCAGTAAGAACTATTCTTTTCCCAGAAATTTTTTCACTGGATAAAATTTCCTCCAGTCTTTGATATGGGACATATTCTCCCATGAAAATATAATTGGCATTCTGATATAAATATATATATGTTCTATTTAGTTAAATATTTAAATCAAAAATCTCTTTTATAAAGAGTTATAAAAAGATTAAAAATGCCAGAAAGAGAGACTATTTTTTCAAGCAAGATTAAATATACAGGAATTTTTTCCTTCAAGGATTTTTATAAATTCTGTTATTTCTGGTTGAAAGATGAACTTGGGTTTGAAATAATGGAGGACAAATATACTGAAAAAATAGAGGGCGATTCAAAAAAAATAGAGCTTAAATGGACCTGCAAGAAAAAGCTGACAGATTATTTCAGATTCGATGCAGAAGTGGAAATGAAAGCTGAAAAAATTAAAGAAGTAGAGGTAAACCAGTCAGGGATCAAAGTAAAAACAAATGAGGGCGCTATAGAAGTAAGTATAAAAGGAATTCTTGTCAGGGATTATAATGGGAAATTTGAAACAACTGCCTTCAAGAAATTTCTCCGCAGCATTTATGAAAAATGGGTCATTCCGTCTTCAATAGATGAATATCAGGCAAAAATTGCAAGCGACAGCGATGGTTTTCTCAATCAGGCAAAGGCATACCTTGATTTAGAGGGAAAGAAATAGCAAAAGATCTTGCTCTCATTCTAAAACATTTTAAGTATTTCGTTAAAAAAGAACACAAAAACAGCAACCGAAATACTTAAATATAAAATCTTTCTGTTTTCTGTATGAAAAAATGGTTTTTTTTACTTGCATTGTTTTTTCTTCTTCCAAGCGTGCTTGCAATAAATATACAGGTAGAAAAAACTAGTCAAAATGAAGTATTAATAGCAGATATCAATAAGCCAGTGGTTTTTGATATTAAAATAACAAATACCGGGAGTTCTGATGTTTTTGAGTTCTATAATCTGGCAGGTTTTTCCATGTCTCCGAGCAATATTACAATAAATCAGGGAGAAACCAAAGATGCCCAAATAGAGCTTTCTCCGATAGGAAAAATTTCCCAGAGAGGATATTACACAATCCCATATTTCATAAGAGCCAAGGATACATCTGAAGTTGAAGAAACTCTTACATTTAAAATAATAGAACTAAAAGAGGCTTTTGAAATAGGGTCTGGAGATGTTGATCCAAAATCTCAATCTATAGAGATATATATCCAAAACCTGGAAAGCGTTGATTTTGGCAATGTAGATGTTAAATTTTCCTCTGCATTCTTTAATGTTGCACAAACTTTTAATATCGGCTCCAGAGACAAAGAGCAGGTATCTGTTCAGCTTAACCAGGAAGATTTCAAGAGCTTAATGGCTGGATTTTATACATTAAATGCGGATGTTTCTGCTCTTGGAAAAGAAGCTTCTATTGAAGGGGTAATAAAGTTTATAGAAAAAGATATCCTCACAACAACGAAGAAGGACTACGGTTTCTTCATAAATACTCAAATAATAACAAAGACAAATGAAGGAAATACAATAGCAACTTCTGAAACAATTATAAAGAAAAACTTAATTTCAAGATTATTCACAAGCTTCACTCCTTCCCCAGATATAGTTGAAAGGCAAGGATTCAATGTATATTATAGCTGGGCAAGGGAAATAAAACCTGGAGAAACTCTGGAGATTGAAGTAAAAACCAACTGGCTATTCCCATTCCTTCTTATTTTATTGGTTGTCGCGGTCGTGGCCCTCGTAAGAAAATATATAGGAACGCATCTTATACTTAGGAAAAGAGTTTCTTTCGTGAGAGCCAAGGGCGGGGAGTTTGCACTCAAAGTTTCAATAATTACAAAAGCCAAGAAACATGTAGAAAGAGTGAATGTAGTAGACCGCCTTCCTATAATGGTTACTCTTCATAATAAGTTCGCAGGAGAATATCCGACAAGAGTTGATGATAAGAACAGAAGAATAGAATGGAATTTTGACAAGATGGAGGCAGGAGAAACAAGAATAGCTTCATATATAGTTTATTCCAAAGTAGGTGTTGTGGGCAAATTTGCACTTCCTACAGCAACAGCAATCTTTGAGAGAGAAGAGAAGATTCACGAGACAGAATCCAACAGGGCTTTCTTTATAGCAGAGCAAAGAAAAATAGAAGAATAGAACGCTCACGACGCCACAAAGTGGCGAAGTCATTTACTTCGTAAATGTCTAAAGCGTGGTCATTCTAAAGGAAGATAGAGGGATAATTATCCAAATAACAAACCTTAAAAATCCATCAAGATTTCTTAAACAAACCCCTCATAGCTTAGTGGTCAAAGCGCCTGGCTGTAGGTTTTACCTAAGGTGGAGATTCCATTTGGGAATACTATGAAACCCCAAAAGTCAGTCTTGGGAAAGAAGCAGTTCCCGGGAGATCCTCAGTTCGACTCTGAGTGGGGGGATTTTTATTTTTTAATACATTCTTTCAAAACCAATAATGCTTAAATACCAAAATTCTATTGAAAAAATATGGAAATCAACGAAAAAGAACGAATGATTCTTGAAATTATTGCAGGAGTTATTTTAGTAACAACTTTGATTTTAATCTCAATTATAGTTGTAAATGCGTCTGAAGGCTCTGAGGTAACGATAGAAAATTCTTTCAATACATATAACATAAACACTGCCCAGCCAAGCTATGTAAGACCCGCTTATACAGAACCTTATATCGCTGATAGATCTTATTCAAAACCATATATTATTGACAGAACTTATTCAGGAAAGCCATATATAATTGACGATGATAAGAGATATCTGAAATATGATTCCTGGTCAAGAAATAGGGCAGCAGAAGGACTTTTCGGAAATTCGATAGACAATTATGAAGTTTATGTGCAAAATTTGGATTACACGGGCGGATATTTCAAGGTGGTTTTCTATTTTGAAGATTACTATGGAAATTCTGAAAGCGAGGCAATGACAGAATACATCGGCCCAAGAGATGAAGAAAAATTTGTCATAAAGAAGCTTTCTTCTTCAAGATATGAATATAGGACATGGAGATATTCTATACAGCCAATAACAAAAGTTTCAGCAGGAAATTATAATTACAGATATACCAAAGTTTATTCTTCGCATTCAAATAAAATTTATTTCTACAATTAAATGGGAGCTTCTTCTTTAAAAAGATTTAAGGATGCCCTTTTAGGAAGATCTCTTTATGAGTCACGCCCTATTATAGATTACAAACAAATGGCCCTGGAATTATTGAAATTTCAAGAAAGAGGCATCACAGGTAAATTAACCAATTACAGATGGATTCCAGAAGATAAAAAAACGATACCGATAACTCCTGAACAAGCTAAGGAATTATTAAGGAAAAAGATTGAGGGTTCCGCAAATAAAGCAATAAGATTTGAAATGGATTACCATATTTATCATGGAAGATTTGACGGGGCGCTTCACATTATAGAACTTTATGAGGCATATGAGAGCGGAAAAGGCAAAAGAGTAAGATTACCGGGAAAAATTATGAAATTGGAATTTCTTGTTAAACCAAAAGAACAATAAAACACCGAAGACAAAAAGATATATTCCTGTGCACAGAAATATTTAAAAACTGATTGTTTCTTTAGAATTCAACAAAAAAGAGGTGAAATGAGGCGATATAAAAATGGTTGATGATGAAATCTTTGAAGAACTTGATGAAGACGAGTTAGATATAGAGGACCTTGAGCTCGATGAAGATGTTTAATTATTATAATCTAATATAACTTCATTATTTTCTTTTTCCAGCTCTTCAAAATCTGCTTTTATCAAGAATCTCAGTTCATTTATACTCTTCTGAAGAATAAAGATATTATTCATTGTTATCCTTCTTCCATTTCCTATATCTAATAAATCAAAATTAATTTCTTGAACAAGTTTTCCATCTGCATAAACCTCTATTTTCGCTTCTGGGGCATCATTAAGCCCGGCATTTCTCACTGTTAAATTTAAATCAAGGTATCTTCCCTCCATAGTGGCAGAAACATTCTCCAGCATCAAATCTGGAAGGCTAGGAAAAGAATAAAGCCAATTTATCATATCTATAGTATCCTGGCCTATCTCCTGGCTGCACTTGCTGATAGGATATAAAATATTGTTTGGATTGTCGGAATGGTCAAAACCAAGGGCATGCAAGAGCTCATGAATACCCACATTTGGATTTTCGCATTTGGATTCTCTTATAAGAAGTATCCCTCCTTTATGTATGACATTAAAGTTTTCAGATTGAGTAATTTTTGTCGGCCCCCCCTCTCCAGCTATAAAAAGGTCTCCTTCAAATCTAGCTTTTTCATCGCAAGTCACTGAAATCTCCTCATCGCTAGTCACAGGATAAAAATTCAAAACAGTAAGATTTTCTATTATTTCAAAAGATCTTTCCATGTCATCCTTTTTCTTTAGGGTGCATCCCTGAATATTGTAGGAAATATCCTTGCTTGGGTATCTCATGTTATCATAAAACTGCATGCTTTTATTTGAATAATTATTCAGGGTGAAATTAGAATTTCTGGATGAAGATGCACCAAAATCAATAGTTTCCAGGGGAAGAACCCAATAAAAAAATAAAAGCACAATTAACAAAAGCGGAATAACATAGGAGAAAAATTCTTTCCAGGACATTTCAGGATAAAACAAATACCCTATATATAATTTTTTGATATTGTATTTTTATATAACAGAAAAGTAGGCATAAAAGGAGTGATATTTTAAGTTAAATTATTATAGGTATCTTTAATAAAAAATGAGGGGAGTTTTATATTAATAATTAAATAACAGATTTTTATGAACACCAAATAAAAAAATATTAAAAAAGAAAAAATTTAAGCGATTTTAGTAATCGCTTTCTTCTGTATCCTCTAATTCTTCCTCAGAATCTTCATCATCCCCGTTTGTCTCTTCTTTTTCTATGTCTTCATCTTCTTCGTGTTTCTTTTTCATTTCAGCCCCATAGATATCATAATATACCCTCTGCGGATTTTTTAAAGTTTTGGGTTACCTAAGAGTCAAATATTTTTATGCTTATTTCTCGGACGAGGAGAATTAAATCTGTATCCAATAGCATGAACTCTTTTTTGTTTTTTCCCTTGTATACCTATCAAGGAAACAAGATCTTCTTCTATTAAAGAGGAGACATATTGTGGCGTTTCCCTATCAAGAGATTTTTTAAAATCCTCTAGTGCTCCTTTGTAATCTTTTTCTGACTCTCCTACACCAGTTACATTGAAAGGGTAATAGTCTCCTTGGGGGGGAGAATCTACAATTTTTATCCCCCTGGCAATTACAGCCTCCCTTGCCAATTGCTCGAGACTTTTCTTTTCTTTATTTTTACCAAACCCTAAAAATCCCATCTTATCTTTTATGAATTTTTATTTATAAAGATTGTTATATCACAATGTGCATTATTGTAAATTAAACGTCCACACCGAAAACAGATAAAAAGCGTTACACCTCCCTCTTTATTTCAAGAGGTTTTATGTCTTCGTTAGGGAATGGATTTTCATCTGTTTCTGTTCCGTAAATATTATTTTTATTATCCACCCAGTAGTATTTCGAACCGCTGCCTACAGTCCATGTATCTCCTGTTTCAGGATTATAAACTTCTTCAACCCCTAAAATAGCCTTGCTCCATTCATTATTTATTCTGTCCATGCTGTTGCTTTTATACTCAAATGTTGAGGAAATTGTATCAGATATCGAATCCTGTGTGGAAGAAATTATTCCTGCCCTCCTGTTTACCTCCTGGGCTTCTTTAGCTGCCCACTGAAGATTTACTTTAAAAGTTTCCGATGACTTTAGAACAAGATATTCTGTTTCATTAAAAAGATTTTCAGGAGAAGAATAACCAAAAAGACTCGCAGCCCATATCCCCATGCCTGATGATTCTATAAGATAATTATAAACGATTAGTTTATTTATTACTTTGTTCTGCCCTGAATTAGAGATATAGGTTATTTCTGCAGCAGATTGTTCTGTTATTAATGGCCCTAAATTCTCATTTATCAGATCAGGCCTATCAACAACCTCTAAAATTTCTGTTTCAATACTTAACTGCTGGACATATTCACTAAGAAAATTTTCTGCTTCAGTATATCTTTTTACAAGCATTGGCTGAGCTATTCCGCCAGAAGGGTCGTAATAACTCCCTTCCGCAAATCCAGCAAACGTAAGCAGGTCATTAGGAACCGTGTAGACCCCATAAGGGCTTATGTAAAAGAACCCCTGATTCTGCGGAGATGCTGCCTGAATCATTATCCCTGCATCTATATATGGGCGAATTAAACCAGAATTCTCTGATACTTCCCAATTTTCAGGAATATTAATTGTAAAGGCATTTTCATTTGGGTCTGTAAAATTATAGAATGAATATCTTGGTTCATATAACACCGGCTCTGTTCTCCCGGAAATATTACCAGATGGAGGTGGTTGATTGTCAGTTATGATATTTTCTTTTGGAAGATAATTAATGATAAGCAATACTGCAGAGACTAAAATAATAACGCCCAGAATAATTAATGGGGATCTTAACTTTTTTTTCATTGTTTTCCTTTTTTATATAGAAAGCAAATATTAAAAACCTTTTCCATGCGGTGGATTTAAATAATTCTTTTCCCTGGGTCTAATATGAAAAAAGAGGCTGAAAAACAATCAGCTGCAGGAAAAATATCTTCAATAATCTTTCTTATTCTAAGCGTAATCTTGGGGATATTTGCAATAATTATAGGGATACTTGCTATTTTTTATAAAAAATATCTTTTTGTTGTTTTATTCATACTTCTAGGGGTATTTACCTTCCTTCCAAGGAAACTTATAAAAATAGCTAATTGGAAAAAATTTCTAATTGGTCTTGGTATTTTTATTCTTATTAGTATAATGAGCGCTGCCTTAAATTGGGATTGGAGCAGTAATGACAATTTTGTTTACCACAATATGCAGGAAACGTTTATCCTTAACACAGGAACCTCAAATCTTTCGCTGATTATCTATAATACAACAAAAGAGGAAACAATACTTGTAAATGGGCAGGAAAAAACAACAACAGGATATTTCCTTATTATAAATGGCGAAATTACCAATCTCGGAAATTCTCCTGTTTCAGTGAATCCTGCCTATGATATAATTGATAACCAAAATCAGACATATGCTGGCCTTGGATCCAGCATAGCACAAGAATCTCTCCAGCCAAATTTAGGGAAACAGGGTTATTTTGTGTTTGAACTCCCTGACTCTGCACAGGGCATGAAATTCAGGATTAAAGACGAATTCGCAATTCATGTGATTGACTTAGGAATGTAAAGCCGAATAAGAAATTCAAAGCGCCCACGCTAAAACCCTATAAAAAGTATTAAATTTAGAAATATCTATTTAATTATCGTCTTTTCTTTTTTGATTTCTTGCCCTTTTTGCTTAATTGCATAAGTTTCTTGATTTTGTTTTTCTTGCTTTTATTGCTTGGAGACCGACCTCTCTTTTTAACAACCTTCTTTTTTGCTTTTTTCTTTGCCATTTTATTAAAGGGCTCGGTGAGGAAGTTCCATAAACGATTACTGAAATCAAACTTAACCTACCAGTTTGTTTTAATGGTTATCTCCCTCGCGCTGTAAATAAGCTTAATGAGCACAGGTTTCGTGTGGTGAGTTATAGCCCTTCCACCGCATTAATAGCTGAGCACTCAACAGAGGCTTTCACAGTCACATCCTTTCCAGGACAACCGATTATATAGTTAAAGCAAAAGATTATTTAAATCTTCCTCTTAAAAGTAACAACACGCCCACGCCGGGAGTCGGACCCGGGTTTCCAGCGCGACAGGCTAGCGTCATAGCCGTTAGACCACGTGAGCTTAATAGAAAATAAGGGGATTTGTTTTTAAAGATTGCTATATCATATATTATTATTGATAAAACATCGCGCTCAGATTTTTTATATAAAAATTACTTCTTTGCTTTTTCAGTAACTATTTTCTTTTTTCCGCCCATGTATTTTTGCAGAACAGCCGGAATTTTTATGCTGCCATCTTTGAGTTGATTATTCTCCATCAAAGCAATCAAAGCTCTTGGGGAAGCTAAAACAGTATTATTCAGAGTGTGTGCAAAGTATCTATTTTTCCCGTCATCTACCCTTATGCTTAATCTTCTGGCCTGTGCTTCTTCCATATTTGTTAACGAGCCCACTTCATAATATTTCTTTTGTCTTGGACTCCAGGCTTCAACATCGCATCCTTTTGCTTTTAAATCAGACAGATCTCCAGAACAAGATTCAAAAACTCTAACTGGAATATTTAATGCCCTAAAAACCTCAACAGTAAACTTTAACATTTTATCATACCAGTGATAAGAATCTTTTGGATTGCAAATAACTATCATTTCTTGTTTATTGAATTGGTGAACTCTGTAAAATCCTTTTTCTTCTATCCCATGAGAACCAACCTCTTTTCTAAAACAAGGAGAAAATCCAGTAATCTTAATGGGCAAATCCTTCTCCCTCAAAGTTTTGTCGAAGAACATCCCAATCATCGGATGTTCAGAAGTTGCTATTAAATACAAATCCTCTCCTTCTATCTTGTAAGACATTTGTTCAATATCTTGGCTAGAATAAACCCCTTTCAAAATCTTTTCCCTAATCATTAAAGGTGGCTCAAAATACTCAAAACCCTGTTTTATCATATAATCCCTAGAAAAAGAAAACATGGCAGAGGCTAATAATGCCAAATCACCTTTTAAAAAATAAAAGCCGTTGCCAGAAATTTCCCTTGCAGAATCAAAATCGGCCCCATTTAACTTTTCAGCAAGCTCTGCGTGATTAAATATTTCATATTTTGGGACTTTTGGTTTTCCAATTTTCTTAACAACCTTGTTCTGAGATGCATCTCTTCCAATAGGAACAGACTTATGGATTATGTTTGGGATTTTATACATAATTTCCATAATTTCTGCTTCAAGCTTTTTCCTTTTTTCTTCTATTTTTGCTATTTCTTCTGGAATAGACCTTGCTTTTTTTATAAGCCCTTTTGCTTTTTTATCCTCTTTCTGTTTTTTTGCTTGATTAACTGACTCAGAAATTCTGTTTCTTTCGCTCCTTAAACTATCTTCTTTATATTTTAATGTTCTCCATTCAGAATCAAGCTTTTTTACTTCATCAACAAGAGGAAGTTTCTCATTCTGAAACTTCTTTTTAATATTCTCCTTAACAATTTCGGGGTTTTCCCTGATAAGTTTAATATCTATCATATAATTCTTTAAAGAATAATTCTATTTAAATTTATTGAAATTTTTGTGGGTCACAGTTAAACGTTTCCTGAAACATTTAAAAATAATCCAAGCCAATAGTAATCATGGCAATTGAAAGCTTTACTTCTGAACTCGTGGCTGCTTATTCAGGATTTTTATCTGTTCTTCCTCCTTTTTTTCAGAGTTTTATCAATCTGTTTTTTCTTGCCGCCCTGATATTTATTTATGCTGTTTTTATCTGGAATTTGCACAAGTTCATCTCAACAAAAAATATACTTAACTTGAATCTTAATCAGTACAATAAAGCAGAGCACCCCATAATTGCAAAGATTGTGGCAAGCGGGCTTTATCTGCTGGAATATATTGTAATAATGCCCCTTCTGATATTTTTCTGGTTTTCCCTATTTGGACTATTCATGATAATTTTTACAGACCTTCAGATAGATTTCATACTCCTTATTTCTGCCGTGATTGTAGCTGCAATAAGAATGGTTGCGCATTACAAGGAGCCTGTGGCAAGAGAAGTGGCAAAGCTTCTTCCATTAAACCTTCTTGCAATTTCCCTTCTTGTTCCTGGATTCTTTAGTTTTGAACGGATCCTGGGAAATATCAATCAGATTCCGGGATTTTTCAGCGTTATACTATATTACCTTCTTTTCATAGTTGTCTTGGAAACAGTTTTAAGAGTATTTGAACTGACATTTTCTTTTTTTGGGATTGAAAATTGATATAAAAAGGTTTTTAAGAAAACTAAATGTGCCTAAAGAAACCATCTATAGCCTTTATTGCACCATCAAGATTTTCATATTCCTTTACAACTAAACCTTCTGAACCAGAAATCATTGCTGATAATCTTCTATCAACTTGTGAACGGTAAAGACAGAGAATTGGTTTCTTTTCTAATCCCGTAGAGCGTAAATTTCTTTCCGCTATTCTTCCTATTTCATATCCAACACCGAGACTGGGGCGCGTAACCTCTGCCACAACAACATGGGATTCATTAAGCCAAGACATATCTCTTTTATAAATTTCATTATCTGACAATTCAGTTTCTCCAGCAGAAGTTAAACCACTATCTGCGATATGCTCTGTTAAAACTTGCCCATAATTCTGGAGATGTTTTATCACGCCAAGATATAAACCTACATCTTCCCTGCCCCCACGAATAGAACCGGCAAAATAGATTTTTCTCATGTTTTTTCTTAATGAGCCTTATTTAAAATGATTTATGTTGTTAAACCCATAATAACATTTTTAAAGTGTTTCCAAGATATATTTCTATGCCCAAGGTAAGAATTAAGTTAAACAGCACAGACATAGAAATGATTAATAATATTTGTGAATCCATAAAAGAAATTGCTAAAAAAGCAGGGATTGTAATTTCGGGGCCTGTTCCTTTACCAACGAAAAGACTAAAAATAACGACGAGAAAATCTCCGTGTGGAAACGGAACAGCAACATTTGATCATTTTGAGATGAGAATCCACAGAAGACTTATAGATATGCCTGCCAATGAAAAAATTCTCCACCATATTATGAGGATGCAGATTCCTAAGAATGTGAATATCAAGATCGAGATGAAAGATTAATCCCAGTTAGTTTTATATACTTATTTCTAAATTATTTTATTATGCCCTTATTTGGCATCGCTAAGACGAATAAGGGTGAACGAAGTGAGCCCTGATCGCATAATGGTATTGCACGGCCCTGGAAAGGCCGGCCTTTACAGGCATCCAGGTTCGATTCCTGGTCAGGGCGCTTTCTCAAAACATATTTAAGTATAACATCCTTTTTAATAAAGTGATAAAACATTATGTAAGATCAATAGAAAAAGAGGCTTTAAAGAATAATTATTTTAGAAAAGTTTTATTCACCAGCAAGCATGAACAATTAGTTATTATGTCTCTTAATTCTGGAGAAGAAATAGGAAACGAGGTTCATCCGAAAACAGACCAGTTTTTTAGGATAGAGCGGGGGGAAGCTAAATTTATTTTAAATAATGGAAAAGATATACATTTTGCCAAAGAAGGTTATTCAGTGGTTATTCCTGCAGGCACCTGGCATAATGTGGTAAATATCTCAAAGGAAAAACTTAAGCTTTACACAATTTATTCTCCGCCAAATCATAAGCCTGGAACAATCCATAAAACCAAGAAAGATGCTGAAAAAGCAGAAAAATTAGAACATGATTAATCTTGAGACAGTTGGCTTTGAGATTCTTACAGAAAAAACAAGAAATGAATTTCAAAAACTGTTTGATGAATATTCTAAAAAAATTGGGCGCAGATTAAAAGACGCCAAGTCTTTTCGAGTTCATCTAAAAGAATATAACTTCGGCGGAAAAACAAAATTCAGCATCCATGTTTTAGCAAACTATTATGGTAAATCAATAGAAGCGGATGCTGCTGACTGGGATTTAAAAAGAACTTTTCATAAAGTTTTTCATAAAATAGAAGAGCAAGTGGAACATCTATTTCATGTAAGCGACCAGAACAAGAAGAGGGAAAAATAGATAGTTAAGAGATTAGCAGATGTTTATGTAATAGAGATAATAACAGTTAATTATATTAAAAAAGTCTTCATATTAATACTTACTATATTAACAGTTCAAAGAATCATAAAATTTATATAACCTATAAACCACGTAAACTTAATGGAAAAAGACATTGGAAAGATAAAGAAGAATGATACAACAGAGATTATCATAAGATTGGATAGTTTTGGGGGAAAGCCAGGGATCACAATCCGTGAGTTTGTAACATCTGAGAGATATACTGGCTTTACAAAATCAGGAGTAAAAATTCACGCTGCTGATTTCAGCAGATTTAAAGACATGATAAATTCTGTGTCTGAAGAAGATTTCAAAGAAGAACAAGAGAAAAAATCAGAAGCTGACCAAAAAACTTTGGGAAATGAAGAGATAGAAGATTACTGATTTCTATTATAAATACAATTCTAAAATTTGTTAAAGAGAAAGACCAATCTTAATTAAATTTATTATTAATATAAAGGATTATTATACTAGAAGTTATTTCTACTAATTAAAAAGGTATTTTATTTAAATATTTAATAAAAGTTAAATCAAACTTTCAATCCAAAGAAAGGCTTTTACTATCAATGAACCAAGGAGTAATATAACCCCCCAATACACCATATTTTTCTTCTCGTGAGAGCTAAAAATTATCATTAAAATCCCCATAAGGGCAAAGAAGATGATAATTGGATCATACCATGCCATGTTTATAATTAATAACTCTTATTTAAATACTTTTCAGATTTTTACTGAGAACCAACTACAGCCCCGTGTTCTGCTGCTATATATTTTCTCAGCCCTTTAGCAGCATCATACATTTTTTCTGCCAAAATTGGATCTGAAGTAAACATCGGGCATTTTCTTGAAGAAACTGAATCATATCTTACATATTGTAATACAAAAGTATTTATGTATGTAGAAAAAGCACAATCCCTGTTTCTCATGCCCATGGCTTGTTTTAATCTGCAGATGTGATAAGGAACTTCTCTTCTTTTCCATGGTCTTTCTCCATTATTCTTTAAATCTTCTTCCTTAGGTTCCAGGTGTTCACAGAGACTCATTTTCTTTATCTCAATAATGAATCTCAAGCTTTAAAAATAAATCCACATTGAAAGATATACTATGAAACAGATAAT